>OGEN01000209.1_pt1 | contig 85061 bp, 102 predicted proteins | sample 1570671 | NCBI WGS metagenome assembly OGEN01 (sample SAMEA2582128, study PRJEB24529) | metagenome | biome: Human gut stool | place: China | collected 2011 | reverse complement strand
AGGGTGGAATGGGTACAAAAGCGCATGACCTTTTTGTGTTGCCTTTGTGCAGAAAGCATCACGACGAGCTGCATGCGGATACCGTGGCATTTGAAGAGATGTATGGCTCCCAGCTGGAGCTGATATTTCGTTTTATCGATCGTGCGCTGGCAATTGGCGTACTGGTGTAAGTGGAGAACGAGCATGAACCTTGAAGCCTTACCGAAATATTACTCCCCAAAATCTCCAAAATTGAGCGATGACGCATCGGCGACAGGCTCGGGTGGTTTAACAATTACGGATGTAATGGCTGCGCAGGGGATGGTGCAGTCGAAAGCACCGCTTGGGTTTGCCTTATTCCTGGCAAAAGTTGGTGTTCAGGATCCTCAGTTTGCGATTGAAGGCCTGCTCAATTACGCGATGGCACTGGATAACCCGACATTGAACAAATTGAGTGAAGAAACCCGGTTACAGATCATCCCTTACCTTGTGAATTTTGCCTTTGCTGATTATTCCAGGTCTGCGGCAAGTAAGGCTCGCTGTGAGCATTGTACTGGTACTGGATTTCATAATGTATTGCGCGAAGTGGTGAAACATTCCAGAAGCGGGGAATCCGTTATCAAAGAAGAGTGGGTGAAGGAACTGTGTCAGCATTGTCATGGCAAGGGAGAAGTCAGCACGGCGTGCAGAGGGTGTAAGGGTAAAGGTATTGTCCTGGATGAAAAAAGAACCCGGCTTCATGGCACGCCTGTTTATAAGACTTGTGGGCGTTGCAATGGAAACCGGTTTAGCCGTTTACCGACTACACTGGCACGACGTCATGTCCAGAAGCTGGTTCCAGACCTGACTGATTATCAGTGGTACAAAGGATATGCAGACGTAATTGATAAACTAGTAACAAAGTGCTGGCAGGAAGAAGCATATGCTGAAACACAATTGAGAAAGGTGACGAGATAAGTGATTTTCGCCGAAGATAGTGACATGAAGCTTGCATTTTTCAAAAAATATGGATAAGATTTTCTCAACGATGGGCTTTGTATGTCTGCCGTTGATAATTTTCACGAACCCGCTGTTGAGCGGGTTTTTATTTACTTGTACTGAAACACATTATATAACCTCATATCAGTTAAAAAGGAGGTTGTATGATTAATGCCGTTGAGTACAGATTACCGTTAGGAAATATCTCTCCAGAGAATCTTGACGCGTTGTCAGAACTTATCGTTAAGCATTCCGATAAATTTAATAACTATGTACTTAGTTCTATTTCTGATGATGATATTCGATATTCTTACGATTACTACAATTTTGAAATCACAGAGATAGATGAATATGGGTTTCACTTTATAGCACCATATAGCTATTATGAAGGATGCGTTGACAATAACTTCTCAGGAGAGGTTGAAGGTTATGCAGAATACGAAATTATTGATAATGAATTAGTCTTCTCTCTTGAGGAACTACCTTGGGATGTAAAATAAATATCAATAATAAAGGCCGTAACGAACGGCCTTTATTATTATAAAATCATCAATGCCTGATGAATTAGAATGTAATTTTCGAATTAATAATAAATCAACATATCATTTCACGCTCCGATTTTCTGTCGGAGGCGAAACTGCGGCTATTCATATGCACGAAAAAGAGAATCTTGCCGGAGCGTTCTGGCTTGTTTTGCTGATCATCGCAGGTTGGGGGGGGCTTGTCCGTTACCTGATTGATGTGAAGCAGAGTAAAGCAACGTGGAGCTGGATAAATGCCCTCGCTCAGATAGTTGTATCAGGATTCACCGGTGTTATTGGTGGCCTAATCAGTATCGAAAGTGGATTCAGTATTTACATGATTCTCGCAACTGCGGGGATTAGTGGTGCGATGGGTTCGGTTGCACTGACGTACTTCTGGGAACGACTGACAGGGGTGAAAAATGCAAAATCTTAATCCTCAGCGTAAAGCTTTCCTCGATATGGTGGCCTGGTCAGAAGGAACGGATAATGGGCTACAACCGACACGTAATCATGGTTATGACGTCATTGTGGGCGGAGAAATATTCACTGATTACTCCGATCACCCTCGCAGACTTGTCACGCTAAACCCAAAACTCAAATCAACGGCTGCCGGGCGCTACCAGCTTCTTTCCCGCTGGTGGGATGCATACCGTAAACAGCTTGGACTGAAAGACTTCTCTCCAAAAAGCCAGGATGCTGTTGCACTGCAGCAGATTAAAGAGCGTGGTGCTTTACCGATGATTGATCGCGGTGATATTCGTCAGGCTATCGACCGTTGCAGCAATATCTGGGCTTCACTGCCGGGAGCTGGTTATGGTCAGTTTGAGCATAAGGCTGACAGCCTGATTGCAAAATTCAAAGAAGCCGGCGGAACGGTCAAAGAGATTCAGGTATGAGCAGAGTAACGGTGATTATATCCGCTCTGGTTATCTGCATCATCGTCTGCTTGTCATGGGCTGTTGATAATTACCGTGATGACGCCATCGTCTACAAAGTACAGCGCGATAAAGCCACATCCATCATCGCTGATATGCAGAAGCGTCAACGTAATGTAGCTGAACTCGATGCCAGATATACAAAGGAGCTTGCTGATGCTAATGCGACTATCGAAAGTCTTCGTGCTGATGTTTCTGCTGGGCATAAGCGCCTGCAAGTCGCCGCCACCTGTACAAAGTCAACGACCGGAGCCAGCGGCATGGGCGATGGAGAAAGCCCTAGACTTACAGCAGATGCTGAACTCCATTATTACCGTCTCCGAAGTGGAATCGACAAGATAACCTCACAGGTCAATTACTTGCAGGAGTATATCAGGACGCAATGTCCCAACTAATCACATTTTGAGGATATTTAACGTCTATGCTTTAATGATTTTATTCATTGTTTTATAATCGCGAAGAATAATGATGAACTTGGCAAAGGATATGATTATGCGTATTAAACCTCAAGATTTTAAGTTTGATGTGTTGACTGTTGCTGGTTACGCTAACCCTAAAGCTAAAACACATTTCGCACCTTCTGCTTCTGGATTTAATTTTAAATGGGAGTGGGAAGGGAAAATTTATGAGCTTCATATCGAGCAAGAAAAATTACAGTACCCTGATTTTATTCTTGAACGACTTTTTGATGCCGCAATTGAGATGGCTAAAAAATGACAAAAATCACCGGATGGGGTTTTTGTTTATAGATATTCACACATAGCCCTTGCATCTAGAACAGAAAATCTTGTCATGGCGCGGGGCTATGTTAGCAAAAATTTATTTAATAGGATATTTTGTTTGCAGATTTAAGCTCTTTAAGAGTAGCGTCAAGTATATGTAAAAATAGAGAAGTGTCGCCATACTCATAATGTGGCTCGGATTTGTATTCTCTAATATAAATAAATCCACCTTTGGATAAAAATAAATCAATCAGCTCGTTGTTATTTTCATCGGTTGGGTCAATGGCAGCAAACTTCAATACAGGAGCTTCATCAATGACTAGCAGTGTTTCTTTGAAAATAAGTTCTAGTTCATATGTTGAAAGTTTGAGGGTTAACCTATTTTTTTTATCTTTATTGAAAATTATTGTGTCGCCAAGAAAATCGTATTCAGAGCTTGAGTCAATAATGTTATTCTTAAGTTTGAGAGATATTGCATCTAAAGCCTTTTTATGCTCTGCGCACTTAACAACTTTATGAACATCTAAACTGGGGATACTCATAATACAACCACCTATGTAAGAACTAAAGAGCATTGAGTCTATGTGATTAATATCAAGACCCAATTAAATTTTTTAAATTATTAGAGTTAGATCCCACTTTAAATGCCCCCACGAACCCCAAAAGCCTGCCGCGTTCGCGGCTGCCGCCAAACCACCACTGATCCGTCAGGCTATTGTGAAAGCCACAAAAGCGAAGGCTGGAAACAATACAAGCCAGGACAATCCCGTCACCAGCGCGGCTACGGTTCGAAGTGGGATGTTATCCGCGCGCGCGTGCTGAAGCGTGACAAAGGCCTGTGTCAGTTGTGCCTGCATGTCGGTGTGGTGCGTGAGGCGAAAACCGTTGACCACATCATCCCTAAAGCGCATGGCGGCACTGATGCAGACTGCAATCTGCAGAGCCTGTGCTGGCCGTGTCATAAGGCGAAGACGGCCCGTGAACGACTGAAGTGATAATAATTCTCAACTTTCTGAGGGGAGGGGCGGGTCAAATCCCTGTGACCTGACGTCTTCCGGACTGCCCGCCCCATCGTTTTTTTATACCCGCGAAAAATGAAATTTAACCAGGAGTGCCGCATATGGCTGGAACGGCGGGGCGTTCCGGGCGTCGCCCCAAGCCAACGGCGCGCAAGGCGCTGGCCGGAAACCCCGGCAAGCGAGCCCTGAACAAAGATGAACCTGTTTTTACGCCCATCAAAGGTGTTGAGCCACCGGAGTGGTTCGCTGAAGAAGATCTCCCTCTCGCCACGATCATGTGGCAACTGACAACCAAAGAACTCTGCGGTCAGGGCCTGCTGTGCGTGACTGACCTCGCGGTGCTTGAGCGGTGGTGCGTGGCCTATGAGTTCTGGCTACGTGCTGTGAAAAATATTGCCATACAGGGCAATACCATCACCGGCGCAATGGGCGGCAGGGTCAAAAATCCGGAGCTGACAGCCAAAAAAGAACAGGAGTCCGAGATGAGCAGCACGGGGGCAATGCTCGGACTCGACCCCAGCAGCCGTCAGCGTCTGATTGGCCTGGCGGGGCAGAAGAAAGCCACTAACCCGTTTCTGAAAATCATCGAATCATGAGCCGGAAATCTTACCCCAACGTAAATGCTGCCAATCAGTATGCCCGGGATGTCGTGCGCGGAAAGATTGTGGCCTGCCAGTTTGTGATTCAGGCCTGCCAGCGCCATCTTGATGACCTGATGGCGGAAAAAAGTAAGTCGTTTCGTTACCGCTTCGACAAGGACCTGGCTGAACGGGCCGCCAAATTTATTCAGCTGTTGCCGCACACCAAGGGTGAGTGGGCATTTAAGAGGATGCCCATCACGCTGGAGCCGTGGCAGCTCTTTGTGATCTGCTGCGCGTTTGGCTGGGTCAATAAAGGCTCCCGGCTGCGCCGCTTCCGGGAGGTGTATACCGAAATCCCCCGTAAGAACGGCAAATCGGCAATCTCTGCCGGTGTTGCCCTGTATTGTTTTGCCTGTGATAACGAGTTTGGCGCGGAAGTGTATTCCGGTGCCACGACAGAGAAACAGGCGTGGGAAGTCTTTCGCCCGGCTCGACTGATGTGTAAACGCACACCCATGCTGACGGAAGCGTTCGGGATTGAGGTTAACGCCTCAAACATGAACCGTCCGGAGGATGGCGCGCGGTTTGAACCGCTGATCGGTAACCCCGGTGATGGTTCATCACCCCACTGTGCGGTGGTGGATGAATATCACGAGCACGCCACCGATGCGCTTTACACCACGATGCTTACCGGGATGGGGGCGCGACGTCAGCCACTGATGTGGGCTATCACCACCGCCGGGTACAACATTGAGGGGCCGTGCTACGACAAGCGGCGGGAAGTCATCGAGATGCTCAATGGCTCGGTGCCTAACGATGAACTGTTCGGGATCATCTATACCGTTGATGAAGGTGACGACTGGACCGACCCGCAGGTGCTGGAAAAAGCCAATCCAAATATTGGCGTGTCGGTTTATCGCGAATTTTTGTTAAGTCAGCAGCAGCGTGCGAAAAATAACGCCCGTCTGGCAAACGTCTTTAAAACAAAACACCTCAATATCTGGGTGTCGGCGCGTTCGGCGTATTTCAACCTGGTGAGCTGGCAGAGCTGCGAGGATAAATCACTGACCCTTGAGCAGTTCGAGGGGCAGCCGTGCATTCTGGCCTTTGACCTGGCGCGTAAGCTGGATATGAACAGCATGGCGCGACTTTATACCCGCGAGATTGACGGTAAAACGCATTACTACAGTGTGGCCCCGCGTTTCTGGGTACCGTATGACACGGTGTACAGCGTCGAGAAAAATGAAGATCGACGGACAGCCGAACGCTTTCAGAAATGGGTGGAAATGGGCGTTCTGACCGTTACCGATGGTGCGGAGGTGGATTATCGCTACATCCTCGAGGAGGCCAAAGCGGCGAACAAAATCAGCCCGGTCAGTGAGTCACCCATCGACCCCTTCGGGGCGACCGGGTTGTCACATGACCTTGCTGATGAAGACCTGAACCCCATCACTATCATTCAGAACTACACCAACATGTCCGACCCGATGAAAGAGCTGGAAGCGGCAATTGAATCGGGGCGCTTTCATCATGATGGCAATCCCATCATGACCTGGTGTATCGGCAACGTGGTCGGCAAAACCATTCCGGGTAACGATGATGTGGTGAAACCCGTCAAAGAGCAGGCGGAAAACAAAATCGATGGTGCAGTTGCGCTGATTATGGCGGTTGGCAGAGCCATGTTGTACGAGAAAGAAGACACGCTGTCTGACCACATTGAGTCCTACGGGATCCGCTCGCTTTAACTGAGGTAATTATGATCATGCTGATTCTCGCGCCTCTGGTGGGCGTGCTGGGTGCGCTTTTGCTGGCATATGGTGCCTGGCTGATTTATCCCCCGGCGGGTTTTGTTGTTGCCGGGGCGCTGTGCCTGTTCTGGTCGTGGCTGGTGGCGCGATATCTCGATCGTACACAGCTGTCTGTCGGCGGAGGTAAATAGTGTTCTTTTCGGGATTATTTCAACGAAAAAGTGACGCGCCGGTGACCACGCCAGCAGAGCTGGCGGAGGCTATCGGGCTGTCATACGACACCTATACCGGAAAGCAGATCAGCAGCCAGCGGGCCATGCGACTGACGGCGGTTTTTTCCTGCGTCAGGGTGCTGGCAGAGTCGGTCGGGATGTTGCCCTGCAATCTGTATCACCTGAACGGCAGCCTGAAACAGAGGGCCACCGGCGAACGTCTGCATAAGCTGATCTCCACGCATCCCAATGGCTATATGACGCCGCAGGAGTTCTGGGAGCTGGTGGTCACCTGTCTGTGCCTGCGGGGAAACTTTTACGCCTACAAAGTGAAAGCATTTGGCGAAGTGGCTGAACTGCTGCCCGTCGATCCTGGCTGTGTGGTACCGAAGCTTAACAGTAGCTGGGAGCCGGTCTATCAGGTCACATTCTCGGACGGCTCCACGGATGTGCTGAGCCAGGAAGATATCTGGCATGTGCGCACGCTGACGCTGGACGGTCTGGTGGGGCTGAATCCCATCGCCTATGCCCGCGAGGCAATATCGCTGGCAGCTGCGACCGAAGAGCACGGGGCCAGACTGTTCAGCAATGGTGCGGTGACGTCGGGTGTGTTGCGTACAGAGCAGACGCTGTCAGATCAGGCTTACGAGCGCCTGAAGAAAGATTTTGAGGAGCGTCACACCGGGCTTGGTAATGCTCACCGCCCGATGATCCTTGAGATGGGGCTGGACTGGAAGTCGATGGCGCTGAACGCCGAGGACAGCCAGTTCCTGGAAACCCGCAAGTTTCAGCTTGAAGAAATCTGTCGTCTGTTCCGGGTGCCGTTGCACATGGTGCAGAACACCGATCGCGCCACCTTCAACAATATTGAAGAGCTGGGGCTGGGATTTATCAACTATTCACTGGTGCCGTATCTGACCCGCATCGAGCAGCGGATCAACACCGGACTGGTTCGAAAAAGTAAGCAGGGCGTTTATTACGCCAAATTTAACGCCGGGGCGTTACTGCGCGGGGATATGAAGTCCCGTTTTGAAGCCTACGCCACCGGGATTAACTGGGGAATTTACTCTCCCAATGACTGCCGCGACCTGGAAGATATGAATCCCCGTCCCGGTGGGGATGTCTATCTCACACCGATGAACATGACCACGAAACCCTCCGATGGCAGTAAAGCCGGTAAGCAGAAGGATAACGCCAATGCAGACGAAACAACGTCTTGATGTACCGCTGAGTCTGAAATCTGTCAGTGACTCCGGTGAGTTTGAAGGGTATGGCTCCGTCTTTGGTGTAAAGGACAGCCACGATGATGTGGTGATGTCCGGGGCATTTGCTGCTTCCCTGCGGGCGTGGAGTGACAGAAAAGCGTTACCTGCGCTGCTCTGGCAGCACCGCATGGATGAACCCATCGGTGTTTACACCGAAATGAAGGAAGACGATGTCGGGCTTTACGTCAGGGGACGGTTGCTTATTGATGATGATCCCCTCGCAAAACGCGCACATGCACACATGAAGGCCGGTTCGTTAACCGGCCTTTCTATTGGGTACGTCCTGAAAGACTGGGAATACGACCGGAGCAAAGAAGCCTTTCTGCTGAAAGAAATCGACCTCTGGGAAGTCAGCCTGGTGACGTTCCCGTCTAACGACGAGGCGCGGATCAGCGACGTCAAGAACGCACTGGCCCGCGGGGAAATCCCCGAACAGAAAAAAATCGAAAGAGTCCTGCGTGATGTCGGACTCTCCCGTACCCAGGCCAAAGCATTCATGGCCGGGGGCTATGGCGCACTGTCCCTGCGCGACGCTGAGGATGTGGGCTCTGCACTGAATGCACTGAAAAATCTGAACTTCTAATCAGGAGAAATACGATGGCGGTTGATATTAAAGATGTCGAACAGGTCGCGCAGGAGCTGCAGCAGAAGTTTGACGACTTCAAAGCAAAGAACGACAAGCGCGTGGATGCGATTGAGCAGGAAAAAGGCAAACTTGCCGGGCAGGTGGAAACCCTGAACGGGAAACTCAGCGAGCTGGAAAACCTCAAAAGCGATCTTGAAAAAGAGCTGCTTGAGCTGAAACGTCCGGCAGGTGGTGCGCAAAATAAACTGGCCACCGAGCATAAAGAAGCGTTTGTGGGCTTCCTGCGTAAAGGCCGTGAAGATGGTCTGCGCGATCTGGAGCGCAAGGCATTGCAGGTGGGCACCGATGAAGACGGCGGCTATGCCGTGCCGGAAGCACTGGATCGCAACATTCTCACCCTGCTGAAAGATGAAGTGGTGATGCGCCAGGAAGCCACGGTGATCACCGTTGGTGGTTCCGACTACAAAAAACTGGTGAATCTGGGCGGCACGGCTTCCGGATGGGTTGGCGAGACTGACGCGCGCTCCCAGACTGCCACCTCAAAACTGGGCCTGATTGAACCTTTCATGGGGGAAATCTACGGTAACCCGCAGGCCACCCAGAAAATGCTGGATGATGCCTTTTTCAACGTGGAAGCATGGATCAACAGCGAGCTGGCAACCGAATTTGCCGAACAGGAAGAAATTGCCTTTACCACCGGCGATGGTACCAAGAAGCCGAAAGGGTTCCTGGCGTATGAATCCACTGATGAAACCGATAAGGTCCGGGCGTTCGGCAAACTTCAGCATATTGTATCCGGCGAAGCGACGGCGGTGACCGCAGACGCCATTATCAAACTGATTTACACGCTGCGTAAGGCACACCGCACTGGCGCGAAGTTCATGATGAACAACAACAGCCTGTTTGCCATCCGTCTGCTTAAAGACAGCGAGGGTAACTATCTGTGGCGTCCGGGGCTGGAACTGGGGCAGCCGTCCTCTCTGGCGGGTTACGGTATCGCTGAAAACGAACAGATGCCGGATATCGCCGCTGATGCGAAAGCCATTGCATTTGGTAACTTCAAACGGGGTTACACCATCGTTGACCGTATCGGCACCCGCATTCTGCGTGACCCGTACACCAATAAACCGTTTGTCGGTTTTTATACCACCAAGCGCACCGGCGGGATGCTGGTCGATTCGCAGGCCATCAAACTGCTGAAGATTGCAGCGGCGTAATCACTCAGGGGCGCGGAACCGCGCCCCCTGTTCTGACGGGTGAAGAATCATGATCCTGAAACAAGATCTGAAATGGTCACCGGACGGTATGCGTGTTGAGGTCATTCGGGCCGGTGAGTATGACGATGGGGCGCTTCCTGCCCGGGTGCAGGAGATTGCACTTCAGGCCGGGTTAGCAGAGCGCGGAATCAGTGCAAAAAGCAGTAAAGCGGCAAAAGAGAAAAAAGCCACGACCAGTAAAGAGGGCTGAGTATGCTTCTGACAATGGAAGAGATTAAAGCCCAACTCCGGCTGGATGAGGATTTCGATGCTGATGACCGCCATCTGCAACTGCTGGCCTGTGCGGCACAAAAGCGGACGGAAACGTATCTGAACCGGAAGCTCTATGCACCGGATGAAACCATTCCGGACAGCGATCCGGACGGGCTGCACCTGCCGGATGATATTCGTCTGGGGATGCTGATGCTTATCAGCCATTTTTACGAAAACCGCTCGTCGGTTACGGAAGTGGAGAAACTCGACATGCCGCAGAGTTTTGGCTGGCTTGTCGGCCCGTACAGGTACTTTCCGCAATGAAAATTCGTCAGGCGCAGACCAGCGCAACCTACATTCTGCCGGACCCCGGTGAACTGAATAAACGCGTCCTGATCCGCCTGCGGGTGGATATGCCCGCGGATAACTTTGGCGTGGAGCCTCAATACCTGATTACGTTCCGGACATGGGCGAAGGTTATCCAGACCAGTGCCACCACCTGGCAGGAAACCGCGCAGACCGGGGACGCCATCACCCATTACATCACCATTCGTTACCGCCGGGGGATTACCGCTGATTATGAGGTGGTCTGCGGTGACAGTGTGTACCGGGTGAAACGTCAGCGCGATCTGAACGGGGCGCGGCGCTTTCTGCTGCTGGAGTGTACGGAGCTGGGCGAATGTAGGCAGAGTCACGGAGGCAACAATGACGACTTCCTTTTTGCACGTTGATTTTCAGCAGCCCGCGGAGATGCGCTTTAACCGCGCCCGTGTCCGGCGGGCGTTTGTCACGATTGGTCAGCGTCATATGCGTGATGCCCGTCGGCTGGTGATGCGCCGTGCGCGGTCGGCACCGGGTGAAAACCCCGGTTATCAGACCGGACGCCTGGCTCGTTCGATTGGTTACATGGTACCCAGAGCCAGTAAACATCGCCCTGGTTTTATGGCACGTATAGCCCCTAACCAGCGTAATGGAGAGGGAAACCGCCGTATCACCGGTGATTTTTATCCGGCTTTTTTGTTCTATGGCGTGAGGCGAGGGGCAAAGCGTCGTCGCAGCCATCATCGTGGTGCATCCGGTGGCAGCGGCTGGCGACTGGCTCCACGTAATAACTTTATGGTGGAAACGCTTGAAAAGAACCGCAGCTGGACACGCTATTTTCTGGCGCGGGAATTACGTAAATCACTGAAGCCGGAGCGACGACGCAGATGAAACTGACGCCTGTTATTGCTGCGCTGCGTGCCCGCTGCCCGTATTTTGAAAACCGGGTGGCAGGCGCGGCACAGTTCAAAAATCTGCCGGAGGTCGGAAAGCTGAGACTCCCGGCGGCATATGTGGTACCGGGTGATGACTCTCCGGGAGAAAACAAAAGCCAGACCGACTACTGGCAGGAGCTGAAAGAGGGCTTCTCCGTGGTTGTCATACTGAGTAACGGACGTGATGAGCGCGGTCAGTTTGCCTCGTATGATGTGGTGGACGATGTCCGGCAGATGCTCTTTAAGGCCCTGCTGGGCTGGAACCCGGAAGCGTGCGGTAACCCGATTACCTATGACGGCGGCACGCTGCTGGATCTGAATCGTCATGAGCTGATTTATCAGTTCGATTTTTCGGTCATCAGAGAGCTGACCGAAGACGATACCCGCCAGCAGGATGACCTGAACAGTCTGGATGAACTGCGAACGCTGGCGATTGATGTTGATTATCTCGATCCCGGTAACGGGTCTGACGGCGATATCGAACATCACACCGAAATACCCCTTCCTTCCTGAGGATCATCATGTTTGTGAAACCTGTTAAAGGGCGGTCAGTGCCTGACCCTGCCCGCGGCGACCTTTTGCCCGCCGAAGGGCGAAATGTTGATGAGAACAACTACTGGCTGCGCCGTGAAGCAGCGGGTGATATCCGGCGCGTGAATAAAAAGGTGAACACCGATGACGATAAGCTTTAACACCATTCCGTCGAATACGCTGGTTCCGCTGTTTTATGCGGAAATGGATAACCAGGCTGCGAATACTGCACAGGACAGCGGAGCATCGCTGCTGATTGGTCATGCCAATAACGGTGCAGAGATTGTTGCCAACAGTCTGGTACTGATGCCGTCGGCAGACTATGCACGCCAGATTTGTGGTGCGGGAAGTCAGCTGGCGCGTATGGTCGAGGCTTATCGCCAGACTGACCCGTTTGGCGAGCTGTATGTGATTGCCGTTCCTGAATCCACAGGCGCGGCGGCAACGGTTACGCTGACGGTGACCGGGGCGGCAACCGAAACCGGCACGGTGAATGTGTATGTGGGACGTACCCGCGTGCAGGTACCGGTGACTAACGGCGATAACGTTACGATGATTGCCAGCAGTATCCAGGATGCCATCAATGCCGTTCCGACCCTGCCGTTTACGGCTTCATCTTCGGCAGGCGTGGTCACACTGACCGCGCGTCATAAGGGGCTTTGCGGGAATGAAATTCCTGTCAGCCTCAATTACTACGGCTTTGGTGGGGGCGAAGTGCTGCCAGCGGGCGTACAGATTGCCGTGGTGACGGGTACCGCCGGAACGGGTGCTCCGGTTCTCACCGGCGCTGTGGCTGCAATGGCGGATGAGCCGTTTGATTATATCGGCCTGCCGTTCAACGACACGGCCTCCGTTAACACGCTGGTGACCGAGATGAACGATACCAGCGGTCGCTGGAGCTATGCGCGTCAGCTGTATGGTCATGTGTATACGGCAAAGACCGGCACGCTGTCAGAACTGGTGACCGCAGGTGACCAGTTTAACCAGCAGCACATTACCCTGGCGGGGTACGAAAAAGACACCCAGACGCCTGCCGACGAGCTGGCGGCAAGCCGTACCGCCCGCGCAGCGGTGTTTATCCGCAACGATCCGGCACGTCCCACGCAGACCGGTGAGCTGGTGGGTATGCTGCCTGCGCCGAAGGGGAAACGGTTCACGATGACCGAACAAAAGACCCTGCTGTCTCATGGCGTGGCAACGGCGTATGTCGAAAGCGGGGTACTGCGCATTCAGCGTGATGTCACCACGTACAGGAAAAACGCTTACGGGGTTGCGGATAACAGCTACCTCGACAGCGAGACGCTGCATACCAGTGCGTATGTACTGCGCAAACTGAAATCCGTCATTACCAGTAAGTACGGGCGTCACAAGCTTGCCAGCGACGGTACCCGCTTTGGTCCCGGTCAGGCGATTGTCACCCCGGCGGTGATCAAAGGGGAACTGCTGGCAACCTACCGTCAGCTTGAGCGTGCGGGGATCGTGGAAAACTACGAACTTTTTAAGCAGTACCTGGTTGTGGAGCGTGATGCCAGCGATCCGAACCGCCTGAACACGCTGTTCCCGCCTGACTATGTTAACCAGTTGCGTGTCTTTGCCGTGGTTAACCAGTTCCGTCTTCAGTATTCAGAGGAGTCCGCATAATGGCCCGTATCGGGGGAACCTGTTATTTCAAAATTGACGGTCAGCAGCTATCGCTGACCGGCGGCATTGAGGTGCCCATGAACAGGACGGTCAATGATGACATCATCGGCCTGGACGGTTCAGTGGACCGCAAGGAAACTCACCGTGCGCCTTATGTTAAAGGGACCTTCAAGGTGCCGAAGAATTTTCCGGTGAGCAAAATCACCTCGTCTGATGAGATGACCATCACTGCCGAGCTGGCGAACGGTCAGGTCTATGTACTGTCGTCTGCCTGGCTGCACGGCGAAGCGAACCATAATGCCGAAGAAGGGACGGTTGATCTTGAGTTCCACGGTGAAGAAGGGGATTACCAGTAATGAAAGAGCTTGAGTTAAAGAAACCGATTACCGCTCATGGCGAGACACTCTCCGTACTGGAGTTTGATGAGCCCACCGGGAAAGATGTCCGCGAGCTGGGGTATCCCTACCAGATGAATCAGGATGAGTCCGTCAGACTTCTGGCGCATGTGGTATCGAAATACATTGTGCGGCTGGCGAAAGTGCCGCAAAACTCTGTCGACCAGATGTCTCCGGCAGACCTGAATGCTGCGGCGTGGCTTGTGGCTGGTTTTTTCCTCCAGGCCTGACGGCTGAATACCTCACTGATCGCTTCTTTGACTGCGCCAGCTACTGGCGCATTAATCCCTTCGAATTGCTGAATATGCCGATCAGTGAAATTCCCTTGCTGGTCAGTCAGGCAAACAGGATAGAGCAGGAGAAACGCACACATGGCTGAATTTGAGCTTAAGGCGTTGATCACCGGTGTCGACAGGCTTTCTCCCGCGCTGTCGAAAATGCAAAAGAAAATCCGGGGATTTAAACGCCAGGCGGAAGAAGCGTCACAGGGTGGGCTGGCGCTTGGTGGCGGACTGGCTGCGGGTCTGACGCTTTCCCTGAAATCTTATGCCGATCAGGAAAACGCCGCCACCGGGCTGAAAGTTGCCATGATGGATGCGAACGGTGAGGTCGGAAAGCGCTTTCAGGACATCAATAAACTGGCTATTGGTCTGGGTAACCAGCTACCCGGTACAACGGCTGATTTCCAGAACATGATGCAGATGCTGGTGCGTCAGGGGATCCCGGCAGAAAACATTCTTGGCGGTGTGGGTAAAGCGACAGCTTATCTTGCGGTACAACTGAAAAAAACACCGGAAGCGGCTGCCGAGTTTGCCGCAAAGATGCAGGATGCTACCGGAACGGCGTCAGAAGACATGATGGGGCTGTTCGACACTATCCAGAAGGCGTTTTATCTGGGCGTTGACGATACCAACATGTTGTCCTTCTTCACTAAAACCAGCTCTGTTCTGAAGATGGTGAACAAGGACGGTCTTCAGGCTGCACAGAGCCTTGCCCCCATCAGCGTCATGATGGATCAGATGGGGATGAACGGGGAGTCGGCAGGTAACGCCCTGCGAAAAGTTATCCAGTCCGGATTAAGCGTTAAGAAAATCAGGGACGTCAATAAAGTCATGGCCCGCCAGAAACTCGGGGTACAGCTCGATTTTACTGACGGCAAAGGGAGTTTTGGCGGTCTTGATAACATGTTCAGGCAACTGGCAAAGCTGCGAAAACTGACCGACGTTAAGCGAACTGGTGTACTTAAGGCAATATTTGGTGATGATGCCGAAACCCTTCAGGTGGTCAATGCACTAATCGATAAAGGAAAGGATGGCTACGACCAGATCCAGCAGAAGATGAATAAACAGGCCAGTCTGAATAAACGTGTTCAGGCACAGCTTGGTACGCTGTCCAACCTGTGGGAGGCAATGACAGGGACCGCAACTAACGGCCTTGCGGCTATTGGCGGCGCATTTTCTGGTGACGCTAAAAATATCACGCAATGGCTGGGGGAGTTGGGGGAGAAATTCACGAAGTTTGCGGATGAAAATCCCCGGGTTATTCGCGGCGTCGTCGGGCTTGCTGCCGGTCTTGCGATTCTGAAACTGGGATTGATGGGCGTTGGCGGTGCCATCAGTATTGTCAGCAGGATCATGTCGATGACGCCGATTGGCATGATTGCGACGGCGATAGCCCTGGCTGCGGGATTAATTATCACTAACTGGGATGTTGTCGGACCTTATTTCAAGAAGCTCTGGGAAACCATTGGTCCTTATTTTGAGGCTGGCCGGGAACTTCTGAAGAAGGTTTTTGCCTGGTCGCCGCTGGGGATGGTAATCAATAACTGGGGACCGGTTGTTAAGTGGTTTCAGGATATGTGGGACAAGCTGAAGCCAATTATTGAGTGGTTTACCGACAGTTCCGGTGACACGGTCGATGCCATTAACTCTGCGCAGTGGGGCGCGGGTGCTTATGATGCTTATGGGACGGGAATACCGGCACGGGGATACACACCTTATCAGGCGGTGGATCCGGCTCAGTCAAACAACGCCTCCGGTGCCACAGGCCCGAATCCCTTCATGATTAACAAAGCTTCTGCGCCAAAAGTTGATGGTGAGATCAAGGTCTCTTTTGTGAATTCACCTCCGGGTATGCGGGTTATGGAAACGCGATCCAGCGGTTTTGATGTCAGCCATGATGTTGGCTATACGCGCTTTGGCAGGTAATGAAAAATTAATCTGTTAATGAGTCCCACTCCGGTGGGATTTTTTATGTACGGAGTTTATATGACGTGGAAAGACAGACTTCAGGACGCGTCATTTCGCGGTGTGCCGTTTAAGGTTGAAGAAGAAAGTGCGGGAACCGGTCGTCGTGTGGAAACGCACGAATACCCGAACCGCGACAAACCCTATACCGAAGACCTGGGGAAAATCACTTTCCGCCCGTCCATCACAGCTTATGTGGTGGGAGATGACTGCTTTGACCAGCGCGATCGCCTGATTGACGCGCTGAATAAACCCGGTCCCGGCACGCTTGTCCATCCGACTTACGGTGAGCTGAAAGTCTGTGTTGACGGGGAAGTTCGGGTCAGCACATCGAAGAGTGAAGGGCGTATTGTCCGCTTTGACCTGAAGTTTGTCGAAGCGGGAGAACTCTCTTACCCCACTTCAGGTGCGGCGACGGCGCAGACGCTGATGTCATCCTGTTCTGCACTGGATGACTGCATCAGTGACAGCTTCAGTGGTTTCAGTATCGATGGCGTGGCAGATTTTGTGCAGAACGACGTCGTCGGTAATGCCAGCACAATGCTTGGGTATGTTTCTGATGCGATGAAAGTGGTGGATTCTGCCGTATCGGATGCCGCCAGGCTGTTGCAGGGGGATATCTCGGTACTTCTGCCGCCGCCATCGTCAGGCAAAAATTTCGTTGAGCAGGTGCAGAAAATGTGGCGTACCGGGAAACGCCTTTATGGTAACGCCAGCGACCTGGTCACCATGATCAAAACGCTTTCCGGTGTCAGCCTCGGCAGCGATCTGCAACCGCGCGGCGTCTGGAAAACGGACAGTAAAACCACCGCCACGGCGACGCAGCAGCGTAACGTGGTTGCCAGCACCCTTCGTACGACCGCAATCAGCGAAGCGGCGTATGCCGTCACACGATTGCCTGCGCCCACAACTTCCGCGGTGATGCAGAATGCCACAGTGGGGCAGTCAACAACACCCGCGCAGAGCACCGGCTGGCCTTCTGTCACGCATCCGGCACTGAACAATGCACCGGCGGTGAAAAACACGGTTGACCTGCCAACGTGGGAAGAACTGACCGACATTCGCGACACACTGAATACGGCAATTGATAAGGAGTTGTCCCGTACAACCAGTGATGTGCTGTTTCTGGCGCTGCGCCGGGTGAAAGCAGATCTGAATGCGGATATCAACACGCGCCTTGAACAGTCTGCACGGATCATTCAGCGCACACCGGATGAGGTTTTACCCGCGCTGGTGCTGGCGGCGACCTGGTTTGATAACGCGGCGCGTGACGCGGACATTATCCGGCGTAATGCCATTACGCATCCCGGCTTTGTGCCGGTGATCCCTCTGAAGGTGCCAGTGCAATGAACGATAACGTCACGCTACGGGTAAATGGCCGGGAGTGGAATGGCTGGACATCGGTGCGCATCGGTGCCGGTATTGAACGGCTGGCGCGGGATTTCAGTGTGGAGATCACCCGCCAGTGGCCGGGTGATGAGGGTATCACCACGCTTCAGCCGCGCATTAAAAACGGTTCAAAAGTGGAGGTGCTGATTGGTGATGAGCTGGTGATCACCGGCTGGGTGGAGGCGACGCCCGTTCGTTACGATGCCCGTTCGGTCAGCACCGGTATTGCCGGACGCAGTCTGACCGCTGACCTGATTGACTGTGCAGCCGAACCGACACAGTTTAACGGACGATCGCTGGTACAGATTGCGCAGGCGCTTGCTGCGCCTTTCGGCATTGAGGTGGTGAACAACGGTGCGCCGTCGGGTGTTATTCCTGACGTCCAGCCCGATCACGGTGAAACGGTGATTGAGGTAATCAACAAAATACTCGGTCAGCAGCAGGCACTGGCTTACGACGACCCACACGGCAGGCTGGTGATTGGCGGTATTGGCTCAACGCGGGCACATACTGCGCTGGTACTCGGGGAAAACATCCTTTCCTGCGATACGGAGAAGAGTATCCGGGAGCGGTTTTCTGTTTACCAGGTGGCGGGGCAGCGTGCTGGAAACGACGATGATTTCGGTGAGGCCACCACCAGCGCGCTGCGGGCCCGCACAGAGGACGCATTTATTGCCCGTTACCGTCCGATGTATATCAGGCAGACAGGGCAGGCTACGGGGGCAGGCTGTATTGCGCGTGCTGACTTTGAAGCCCGACAACGGGCGGCGCGGACGGATGAAACCACCTATGTGGTGCAGGGCTGGCGACAGGGTAACGGTACGCTGTGGCAGCCCAACCAGCGGGTGATTGTCTTCGATCCGGTCTGTGGTTTCGACAATACCGAACTGCTTGTCTCGGAAGTCACGTTTACTCAGGACCAGAACGGCACCCTGACGGAAATCCGTGTCGGCCCACCTGATGCTTATCTGCCTGAACCCGAAGCCCCCGGCGCGCGGAAAAAGAAAAAAGCCAGAGTACAGGAGGACCCGTTCTGATGAGTACGATTGAAGCCATGCAGCGACAACTCCTCGGCCTGATTGGGCGGGCAGTGGTGAAAAGCATCAGTGCCGCCACGAAATGTCAGACCGTGGATGTGTCCCTGATTGCCGGTGAACCCAAAGCCGGGGTTGAACATCTTGAACCCTACGGTTTTACCGCAAGGGCAAACAGCGGTGCGGAAGCGGTGGTGTTGTTTCCGGATGGTGACCGTTCTCATGCGGTGGTTGTTACGGTGTCGGACCGGCGCTACCGCCTGAAAGGGCTGCAGACGGGTGAGGTGGCGGTCTATGACGATCAGGGGCAGTCTGTGACGCTGACCCGGGAGGGGATCGTGGTGGACGGTGCAGGTAAAACGATCACGTTTCGCAATGCACCTGAAGCACGTTTTGAAATGGACCTGGAAGTGACAGGACAGGTGAAAGACCTGTGCGACTCCAGCGGCACCACCATGTCAGCGATGCGGCTTGCCTATAACGGGCATCGTCACAGAGAGAACGGTCAGGGCAGTAACACCGACAAACCTGATAAAGCGATGGAGGCATGATGGAACTGTGGCTGACGGTGAACGGTAAACGCACCTGCGCCAGCGCACCGCTGGATCCGCTGACCCGCGCCGTGGTGATTTCCCTGTTTACCTGGCGGCGGGCGGAGCCTGATGACAACGCCGACGTCCCGATGGGATGGTGGGGGGATACCTGGCCTGCGGTACAGAATGACCGTTACGGCTCCCGACTGTGGCTGCTTCAGCGCAGCAAACTGACCAATCAGCTGGTGCAGACGGTAAGGGGGTATATCCGCGAATGCCTGCAATGGATGATTGATGACGGCGTGGTGTCCCGTATTGATCTGGATATCCTCCGCACCGGGATTAATGAACTGGGTAACAGTATCACTCTCTGGCGTCGTGACGGACCGGTAATGATTTCTTTAGATGATCTGTGGAGTGCGATAACGCATGGCGGACAGTGAATTTCAGCGCCCGACGCTGGCAGAAAATATCAGTATGCTCCGTAACGATTTATTCGCCAGGCTGGACGTCAGCGACACGCTCCGGCGCATGGATGAAGACGTGCGGGCAAAGGTGTATGCGGCGGCGCTGCATACGGTTTACGGGTACATCGATTATCTGGCAATGAACATGCTGCCTGACCTGTGCGATGAGTCCTGGCTGGCGCGACATGCTGCGATGAAACGGTGTCCGCGCAAGGGGGCCACGACTGCCAGCGGGTATATGCGCTGGGAAGGCGTCAGCGATGGCCTGAAGGTGACCGCCGGGAGTGTTATTCAGCGCGATGACCTGATTCAGTACACGGCAACTGCCGATGCAACCAGCGCCGGTGGTGTCCTGCGCGTGCCGATCGCCTGCTCAAGTGCAGGCGCGGTCGGTAACGCTGACGACGGTACGTCATTAATCCTGGTCACGCCGGTTAATGGTCTGCCGTCTTCCGGCGTGGCAGACACTCTGACAGGTGGATTTGATACTGAAGAGCTGGAAACGTGGCGCGCCCGCGTCATTGAGCGGTATTACTGGACGCCTCAGGGCGGGGCTGACGGGGACTATGTTGTCTGGGCTAAAGAATTGCCCGGCATTACCCGCGCATGGGCATACCGTCACTGGATGGGAACGGGGACTGTCGGTGTGATGATTGCCAGCAGTGACCTGATTAATCCCATTCCGGAAGAATCAACGGAAACGGCGGCAAGACAACATATCGGGCCACTGGCCCCGGTGGCAGGCTCTGATTTGTATGTGTTCAGGCCGGTGCGCATACGGTGGATTTTCATATCCGTGTGACGCCGGATACACCGGAAATACGGGCTGCCATCACCGCGGAGTTGCGTTCGTTCCTGCTGCGTGATGGTTATCCGCAGGGAGAACTGAAGGTGTCGCGTATCAGTGAAGCGATTTCCGGTGCGAACGGGGAATACAGCCATCAATTGCTTGCACCGGCGGAAAATATCTCCATTGCAAAAAATGAACTGGCGGTTCTGGGGACGATTTCATGGGCGTGACAAACGATGATTACATCCGTCTGTTGTCGGCACTGCTGCCGCCCGGTCCGGCGTGGTCAGCCAGCGATCCGGCGATTGCCGGTGCGGCACAGTCATTAACCCGCGTTCATCAGCGTGCGGATGCCCTGATGCGGGAGCTGGATCCGCGCACCACCACCGAACTGATAAATCGCTGGGAGCGTCTGTGCGGCCTGCCGGATGAATGTATTCCCGCAGGAACACAGACCCTTCGCCAGCGTCAGCAACGACTGGATGCGAAGGTTAACCTGGCGGGCGGCATCAATGAGGATTTTTACCTTGCACAGCTTGCTGCCCTGGGCAGACCAGACGCCACCATCACGCGATACGACAAAAGCACGTTCACCTGCTCATCGGCCTGTACTGACGCGGTGAATGCGCCGGAATGGCGGTATTACTGGCAGGTCAACATGCCAGCCGCCACCAACAGCACCTGGATGACATGTGGCGATCCCTGTGATTCCGCGCTGCGTATCTGGGGCGACACCGTCGTCGAATGTGTGCTTAACAAACTCTGCCCTTCGCATACCTACGTAATTTTTAAATATCCGGAGTAATCCATGCATCGTATAGACACGAAAACCGCGCAGAAGGATAAGTTCGGCGCGGGTAAGAACGGTTTTACCCGTGGTAACCCCCAGACAGGCACGCCTGCCACCGATCTGGATGATGACTACTTTGACATGTTGCAGGAAGAACTCTGCAGCGTGGTGGAGGCATCCGGTGCCAGTCTGGAGAAGGCGCGGCACGACCAGCTGCTTACCGCGCTTCGTGCGCTGCTGTTAAGCCGCAAGAATCCGTTTAGCGATATCAAATCGGACGGCACGGTGAAAACGGCTCTCGAAAACCTTGGTTTGGGAGAAGGCTCTGCATTACCTGTTGGTGTGCCTGTTCCATGGCCTTCAGCCACACCGCCAACAGGCTGGCTGAAATGCAACGGTGCGGCTTTTTCTGCTGAAGAATACCCGGAACTGGCAAAGGCTTATCCGACAAATAAATTGCCTGATTTACGTGGTGAGTTTATTCGTGGCTGGGATGATGGGCGCGGCGTTGATTCAAGGCGTGCGGTGCTGTCAACACAAGAGCCAACTGTAGGTACTTTTTATGTGGAGCTAGCTATCATCTCGGGAACTTTGAGCGGCTCAGGTGCTAAATTTACCGATTCAGTAGGGATTGGATCAACCAGTAGTAACATTACCGTTAGCAACGGTAATGACCAGTCCGTGTCGGGTACAGTGGCCGTTAACCCCGTCGATACCCGTCCACGCAACATTGCATTTAACTATATCGTGAGAGCAGCATAATGGATAAAGCAATATTAAATAGTGGACTTGTTGCTACAAAGGCAGGGGATATTACCGTTTATAACTATGATGGTGAAACTCGGGAATATATTTCCACTTCAAGTGAATATCTTGCCGTTGGTGTTGGTATCCCGGCATATTCCTGTCTGGATGCACCAGGTATACATAAGGCGGGTTATGCTATCTGTCGTTCTGTGAATTTAAATTCATGGGAATATGTGCCAGACCATCGCGGTGAAATCGTCTATAACACCGAAACGGGAGAATCAAAACAAATCACAGCACCGGGTGATTACCCCGAAAATACAACCACTATTGCCCCATTAACGCCATACGATAAATGGGATGGTGAGAAATGGGTGACCGATACTGAGGCACAGCATAGCGCCGCAGTAGACGCGGCAGAAGCACAGCGTCAGTCACTGATTGATGCTGCAATGGCTTCCATCGGTCTGATTCAGCTGAAATTACAGGCCGGACGGAAGCTGATGCAGGCAGAAACAACCCGGCTTAACGCTGTGCTGGATTACATTGACGCGGTGACGGCAACAAATACCAGCACAGCGCCGGATGTCATCTGGCCTGAACTGCCGGAGGCGTAGGCCATTCAATATCTGGCGCACAGGAAGTATCGACCAGTTCCAGTGCGTCCAGATAATCCAGCCACGAATTATATTGCGCCAGTTCCTCGCCTTTCAGACGACCAATAGCAGCTTTGCCAGGCCACTGATGGGTATTGATGTAGGTATTGACTTCTGAAACCAAAGATATTTTTTTCATTTCAGCCGTCAACACCTCATCCTCTTTTGAAGGGGGTGGGGAATTAATCCATACTGGCCGTCCTGAACTGTCAGCGCCAATTTCTTTCCCTTCTGGATGCAGACCAAGAAATTGCTCATATGTTTCTCTGGTAATTTCAATAACATCATCAGGAAGCGTTCCCGCATCCTCATATTCTGGAAACAATTCTTGCAGATAAAAACTTTTACTTCCGGGTGAAAAGAATACTGAGTTCATTATTACCGTCCAATGATTAACGCTGAGACGCTGGTATCTGAAGGAAAGGCTGCATTCAGTGGTTTGTCGACTTTGAACACAATCGTATTATTCCCCCTGACAGCGGCAAAAGAACAAACCGCCGTCGCGTATGAACCTGTAATATTACTGGATACACCACCATAAGCTGTTGTTGATACCAGAGGGATAACGCCCAGCACCTTATTAGGAAATACAAAGGGCAATGTGGCTGTGGCAATATAAGACTTATTAGAACCTGTGATGGCATAAGCATTATCAGTCATTCCATTCATCGCCACTGGGCCGCTTATACTTACAGTAACCATCTGAATGATTAGCCCGTCAGGTTGACGAATCACAAAATTTCCATTGCCACCAGTAACCGTCCAGAAAGACATATCAGGGATTTGGTTTTCCCCGTTGCCCACATTCCGTTTTGCCGCTTCTCCCAAACCAACGTTTATGAAAATGCAGAAATAACGAGCAAATGGCATCATTCCTGCTTTTGTCAGGGAGATCTACCATGCTTATTGGCTATGTACGTGTGTCAACAAATGACCAGAACACAGATCTACAACGTAATGCGCTGAACTGTGCAGGATGCGAGCTGATTTTTGAAGACAAGATAAGCGGTACAAAGTCCGAGACCTAGGGCTGACACTGCTGTTCTTGATGCAAATTAAAGTATTTAATAGTGAGTAGCGGCCTTACTAATGTAAGGCCACTATAATCATTTTATTAATTGCATTAATCGTGTTTTGGCCATACTTTCAATGCAATTTCCCCCAACTTTTTACCCCGCTCCAGGATTTCATCCTCATCCCATTTATCCTTAACTATAAGTGGAATGTTCAGTCGTAGATTGGTGTGGACGATGAGAGCATCACGTTTTTTCAGAAATACAGCATTCTGAACAGAACGGTTTACGCTAAGGTTAAGCAAAGTTAGATTTCCCAAAGTAGATATCGCTTGTTGCCGTTTCCTTACCAGTAGCTGTTCAGGGGTAAGATCGGTTCCAGACAGAACAATTTGGTTCAATACCGTAGCATCTGAATTTGTCACCATACGACCATTTTCGAGAGGCCAACAGGAATACCAACTTTGAGGCATAAGATGATCGATATCGAGATTAGAAAGATTTGGAACATCAGGCTTTTCTGTCTTTACTTGGCGACAAAGTTCTCTTTCAAGTTCCGTTAACATTGAGCGCATTTTCGGTGCGTCGAGCCTGCCAGGATAAAGTGGAGCATTGATGCAAGCGTTGAGAAATTCTGAGTCACCAGGCCAACGTGAGGCTTCGCCATTTAAGTTATTGAGGATATTACGTAACTCAACACTGGAAATTTCCGTTTTAGCCAAGTGCCGCAATACATTCATAAATACATTGTTGTAATTCTTTGGCGTCAGGCCACATACGGCTCTTCGTACTACGTAGGAGACAAGATCATTATACATGGCTGCTTTCTCATCATCAGCGATGTTAGCTATCGAAATGAACAAAGCAAGCGGATAAAGTGTCGTCACATCATAGTCTGCGATGCGATATCCAAAGTGTGAGATGGGGGTTGTGCCAAAACCATCAACCAATTCTTTATATTGTGATGCATATTGTTTGAGGCGCTTTACTTGCAGATCTGCTCGTTGTGAAGACAAGTCCTTACTTACATAATCACGATACTCATTGTAAAGGCGAGACAGATCAATTTCACGTTGCCTTTCTGATTGCAATGTCGCATGTACTAGCCACTCCATGCGTGGTTTATTAATACGTCCACGGCGTTGTTTTTCCGACCAGTATTTATCTTCAAAGCTCTTCCACTCATTTTCATATAATTCAATAGCATTAATATTTTCATGCTCAGCGCACATAAAGATATAGTTGCGAATAAGATCCGTAGCATGAAGTTCCGCCCCTCGCCCATTTAATGTTTCAAAAATTATTTGGGCATCATCTTCAGCTTCGAGAAATATGCTTACCAGTTTCAGATCTGTTAAGACAGCCTCAATTAGAGCTACAGCATTTTCTTGTGGTGAGTGGTTTTCTATTTTAATCCATTTTATAAAGGCTTCAGTAAAAAAACATAATGCTTCTAGTGATGGCGGGTGATTAAAATGCTTACGCAACGTACCATGCTGCGTGAAACTATCAGAGAATACGTCCCGGAGATCGTCAATATTTTCAACATTAAAACTTTGAATAAAATGAGTTTGATCCCGAAAAGTTGGCCACAGTTTGAAGCGTTCTACTTCTTTATTTCGCATTGTGTCTTCGTTTGAGTTTTTCAGGCAAGGCGAAATGAGAGCCTCTAAGCTGGAAAGATCCGTAGCACGTAATGCTAATCGGATGGATGCCAGAACATATTGAAGAGTGGTCAATCGTTGCTGACCATCAATAATATGTATGGAATCTACACCTAATAATCCTTTTTTTGATTGAGGTTCCAGTACAACCGCACCAAGGAAATGGGGAGTTGGTTTTGTACCCGAGAGCCGGGATTGTACTTTCTCTAGGATATCCTCCAGTAGAGCTGACCACTGGTCTTGCTGAGTCCATACATAGGCACGTTGATAGAATGGAACACAGTATTGTCGGCGGTCTTGAAAAAGTTGTTGGACAGTTAGCGTCTCGGATTTCATGGTATACCTGTAAGCGACATTGTACAAAAGTGAGGAGTTAATCTGATTTAGAACAATCATTTTATTTTGCTATGATACAACGTATTTGTTACCGATTAAGTAAAAAACGCGTCTGAACGCTGACGTTTTAGGGCTTTACTGGTTATTCTTTCTTATCTCTTCATCATCCCATCGGCATCCTGTCGAGGTTGTTGACTTGTTGTTATTTATTTTGTCTAGGCGCTGTTTAATTATTATTGATAGAATTGATGGTGAGAGGTGATTGAAACCGTAGGCACGTCGTTTGCAAGGACGTGCTACGACTGGCTGGTGAACTTCCGATAGTGCGAGTATTGAATGATTTCCTACGTGCTAACTAGTGAACAAACAACTCTTCAGTAGACTCTCAGGTATCATTCAGAGTTTCCTGAACGAAAGTTTTAGCTCAATCTTTATCTGCAGTATGTCTAACTGAAAAACTATCGTTGCTGGTGGCTTTTACGATCATCTCCACATCGTCATAACGCTTGCCAATGTGTTGGGTTAATTCTTCCTTTAACGCGTCCACAGCGCCGTTTGGCATTTGGTCATTTTGTCTTTGGCTATGGAGATCTCAATACGCATAACACTTCTTTTGTACTGCGTTTGTAGACAGTATTATTCTTATCTGTGTAAATAAACAGTATCAAGACTTCGTTTTAGCTGCATAAGAAAAAAGAGATGGATACATTCGGAAAGATTTTGATGGTGGTAGGCTAAGTGAATAGCCTAAAGGTGTTTTACCCCAATTATTCCCCGGTATTTCTCCGCATAAAAAACAATCATAAAAAAACCAGCCATAATAGGCTGGTTCTTAAGGGATTTTTGGTCGGCACGAGAGGATTTGAACCTCCGCCCCCCGACACCCCATGATGGCGAGCTACGATCTTAAGGGCTGTTATGTGCCAGAAACAGAGATTTTTATATTCCTCACTCTGGAAATCATAATGCTAACTAGTAGGGATTATAAGTTGTCAATTGACAGTATTGTGCATATTTTGTGACTTATAAGTTAAATTATAGGCGTTGTGATATGGATATTAATGAATTTCCATCTGGAGTAATCGAACATCTTGGCTGGTATGTATACCGCCTAATTGACCCGAGGGATGGCAGTACGTTCTATGTAGGTAAAGGCAAAGGTAATCGTGTCTTTGCTCATATGCGTGGTGAGGTTGCAGCAGTGGATGATGATGAGTTACTGAATAATAAACTCAGGCAACTTCGAGAGATCAGACTTGCTGGTCTTGATGTGATCCATGTTATTCATCGACACGGTATGGCCGAAGAAAAGACCGCTTACGAGGTTGAAGCAGCGCTCATAGACGCTTATCCCGGCTTAACTAACATCATGAACGGTGCTGGCAGTAATGAGTTCGGTGCTGCACACATAAAAGAATTAATCGCTACGTACCAGCCTGAAACTATTACGTTCCAACATAAGGCCCTAATGATATCGGTTAATAGGAGTTCAAAGGATATTGACCTCTATGATGCTGTACGTTTTAGCTGGCGTGTCAGCGTTGACCGCGCTCGTAAGGCTGAGATCATACTGGCAACAGTAAGAGGTATCGTGAGGGGGGTATACATCGCTGATGAGTGGCTCAAGTCTACCCGTGAGAATTTCCCAGAGATGACTTCATGGGAGGCAGACGATGAGTTTGAAGCGACTCAATGTTCCCGCTTTGGTTTCCGGGGTAGGGTGGCATCTCCTGAAATCACACAACTTTATATAGGTAAGAAAATTCCTGATGATCTCAGAAAGAAAGGTGCTATGTCTCCTGTGAGATATTCTCCCGGTTTTTGATTTCGGAATGGAACTGGATTTCATATTGTGGTCAATTTTCGCACATGATGAGAGAGAGCCCGCGATAGTTGGCTCTTTTGTGCAAAGTCTGACCAATATTTATTCCCCTCACTGGACGTTACACTCAGACTATCCACTGCTGACATGCCAGTGATTTAAAAGGAATGCTGCTGATTTAAATAGCGAAAACTTCACTAAAGAGGATGTAAAATGACACTACCCAAGTTCAGGAATGACCTACAAGTTGAAGCTAATTACTCTATCAATCAAGCCCGTGAAATGGTTGGGAAAACGGTGAAATCTGTCCAGATTGGTTTTCAGAAAACTGGAGTACAGGTTCATCAGACTGAAATGCTAATCATCACGTTTACAGATGACACTCAACTTGCCATCTCAACAGGTTCAAACGTTGTAAACATAACGTCGTTAATTGGGCGTGGTGGCAGTTGCGAGCTTAAGCCTGCGGATTTTCACGTAGATTTTGATTTGACCTGGCAAAGATGACAAATCCGGCCGTGCCAGCGGCCTTTTTCATGCTCGTCCTGCTGGCACGGCCGCAAACCTAATCCTGTAAGGTGACACTTAAGCGTGTCAGAACTGCGCAATAACAACCTTCACTTTTCCTTCCGCGTCTTTAGATTCCAGATCGGTTTTCACGCCCAAAGGATTATTTATGTAGCAATCCGGGTCATATACAAACAAGATCAACGTATCGCAGTCTTGGTGAGCGCGGTAGCGCGCCATATCAATAAGCAACTCTCCACCAACTTTACCCGCTCCCAGAGATTCACGGGTTTTCTTCACCTCTATCACAATTTTCTCTTTTTTCAAAAGAAAGTCCTGTCTTGAGGCCGCGCCCGCAAAGCTGGGGGTATACTCTTCCGCCCTAATATCATTAAAATGAAGCGTCAGCAGTGCATAAATCAAATCCTGTACGTCATACTCATCATTAACTTCAAGCGGCGCACGGCCGTTGTACCGCCTCTTTAACTGGCGAACAAAGGTCGGAAACCTGTTAAGAATATTAAGTACGAGGCTCAGCGGCGAACCTTCTTGAGGAGTATTAGTACTGACAGCAGAGTGCGCAAGATCATCTCTCGCCGCATCAAACAACGGTTTATAACTTTTGATCAGTGTATTGTAATTAGAAGACCACCTGCTGTTTACAGTATTGAAGTCATTGTAATAATCAGACTCTTTTCCGTAGCTGTCCTCTATTAACTTTTTCACTCTGGCGATCCAGTTTTTATATTTACCAGAATCAACATAGGTTTCCATAGTGTGAGTGAGAACGTTCTGCGCAGTATATTTTGTGGAAATGAGCGCATCGTAATCTTTCTCAAGCGCCCTAAATCTTTCTTCCAGTTGTAGATTTGTCATAGTGCCTTCCAGGCTGTATAGTCGGATAACAAGGTCTGTGCGTATGGAAATTCTACCATACTTAGCCTTCTTTTCTTCACACTGGGCGTAACAGCCATTCTGTCCAGCCCCCCTAGCGTGATCTTACCTGCTGCGGCATTCGGTTGTCTTAGCTCCGGAATAATATTCGGAGATGCATAACTGTCCAGTGCCATACGCGCCCCAATCCTATATATCTACTTCATAGCTTTTCAGTAAGGAATGAATATATTAATTTCTGTGATGATTAGTATCGGAGGGTACGAATGACTATATATCGCTCATAGCAAACGCTCACATCTGTTATGGTTAGAAAGCAGGAAGAGGGGGACAGGCTACGGTATAAGAAAAGTGGGTTGTTGTTTATGGCCGCATTGAGAGTGTCGAATCAGGCTAAAGAGAAGAAGCAAAAAAGCCCGCATCAGCGGGCTTTCATTTCACTTCGGAGCCGCGGCTCCTTTGCGTATCCTTTTATGTCTCCTCACCGTCTGGTCGGTGTCCTGCTGAGACTTCTAACTTCCTGTTTTTGTTGGTGTTGTCCTTACACCGTCCAATCATGATTGGTGGAGCTGGCGGGAGTTGAACCCGCGTCCGAAATTCCTACATCCTCGGTACTACATGCTTAGTCAGTCTTTACATTCGCTTGCCAGCTGCGGACGGACACGCCACTAACAAACTAGCCTGATTAAGTTTTAACGCTTCAACCCCAGGCAGGGCTTCCACGCGATCTCTTTTGGGTTTGACCTCTCTTGATCCCCGTCCTAAGAGCGGAGGCTAGGGAGAGAGGGCTCTAAGCAGGTTATTAAGCTGCTAAAGCGTAGTTTTCGTCGTTTGCGACTATTTTTTGCGGCTTTTTACGAGGCCAACCGCCCCTCGGCATGCACCTTGGGTTTCGCAAATCCCGTCGAATCCAGAATCAGCCCCAATGTGTAACGGTAAGTATACCAGATTTATGAGCAGCATGACTAGCCCAAAAGGCGTTATCATCCTGGAATTAGCGCCTGCATAGTATGATTTTTTTTCGATTAAGCAATGGGATGGCTACATCTGTGTCAGATTTGACAGTCGATAAGATGTTCATTCGCGCCACCGGATAGGGAGGCGCGGTGAGGATTTGATTAGTATCGCTTATATAGGTTTAACGGTGGGCATTTTTCATGATACGCGCTTTATCCACCTGCCATTCGCGTTCTTTGATATCTGAACGTTTATCGTGCTGTTTCTTACCTTTGGCGACGCCGATTTTCACTTTGCACCAGGCATTTTTCCAGTACAGGGAGAGCGCCACTACGGTATAGCCTTCTCGATTGACGCGACCGTACAATGAGTCCAGTTCGCGCTGGTTGAGAAGTAACTTGCGGGTACGGGTAGGATCGCACACCACATGCGTGGAGGCCACAGCCATTGGCGTGATGTTAGCGCCAAACAGAAATGCCTCTCCGTCGCGCAGAAGGACATAGCTGTCGCTGATATTGGCTTTTCCTGCGCGCAGGGATTTAACCTCCCAGCCTTGCAGGGCAAGTCCCGCTTCGAACTCTTCTTCGATAAAGTATTCGTGACGGGCGCGCTTGTTAAGCGCGATGGTCGCTGAACCAGGTTTATGTGCTTTTTTCTTCGTCATAAGCGTCGTGAATCATCGGTAATCTGAAATCGAAAACACCCCATATCAATCCTGCGGGGGACAAGGCTCTATCTTAGCATGAACCCGATGTTACCCAGCGCCGGGATAGCGTTTTTTTTACAGCAGGATAAATGATATTATTTGTTGGATTTTTGTTGATGGAAATTGTTATGCCTCAGATTAGCCGGACCGCACTGGTGCCCTACAGCGCGGAGCAAATGTATCAGTTAGTGAATGACGTTCAGTCTTATCCTCAGTTTTTGCCGGGTTGTACCGGAAGTCGGATTCTGGAGTCCACTCCTGGGCAGATGACTGCTGCGGTAGATGTGTCTAAGGCTGGGATCAGCAAAACGTTTACAACCCGCAACCAGTTGACCAGTAATCAAAGTATTCTCATGAGTCTGGTTGATGGACCGTTTAAGAAATTGATCGGCGGTTGGAAGTTTACGCCGTTGAGCCAGGACGCGTGCCGTATTGAGTTTCATCTCGACTTTGAGTTTACCAATAAGTTGATTGAACTCGCCTTTGGTCGTGTGTTTAAAGAGCTGGCAGCTAATATGGTGCAGGCTTTTACTGTTCGTGCAAAAGAGGTCTACAGTGCCAGGTAAAATTGCCGTTGAGGTGGCTTATGCGCTACCTGAGAAGCAGTACCTGCAGCGCGTGACGTTGCAGGAGGGCGCGACGGTTGAAGAAGCTATTCGCGCCAGTGGTTTGCTGGAATTGCGTACCGATATCGATTTAACTAAAAACAAAGTCGGCATTTACAGCCGTCCGGCAAAACTCAGCGATATTGTGCATGATGGCGATCGGGTGGAGATTTATCGTCCTCTCATTGCCGATCCGAAAGAGCTTCGCAGGCAACGAGCAGAAAAATCAGCGAATAAATAACAGACAGAAAAAAGGTGCTCATTGAGCACCTTTTTTAACGTCTTTGAGAGCAACTTTATTATTAGTTACCACTCAGCGCAGGTTTGTTATCAATGTTGGTCAACACACCGCTACTGTTAAAGGTCAGCGTCAGCGTTTGCTGCGTTACACCTTCATGACCAGGTTGCTGGCGGAAGACATAGAACCAGGTATTTGTACCAAATGGATCGGACATCAGCGGTGTACCCAATGCGTACGCAACTTGTTGTTGCGTCATGCCAACACGTATTTTGGATACGTCGTTAGCGGTCAGATAGTTCCCCTGGTTGATGTCAGGACGGTAAACCACTCGCTCCAGAGTGGAACAGCCTGCGGTCAACATCAATAGTACTGCTGCTGCAGCAGTCAGCGTTTTACAGCGCATAGTGATTTGATTCCTTTTCGGGCCCGAGCAGTACGTGGCTCATCTGTAATATGCCGATGATAATAGACCTTTCATCACTTTAAAACCTTTTGCTTTCCGGTCTTACGGCGTTTTGCTGTTTACTCTGACCGTGAAGCAGGAAAAAAGTTTACGCCGCAAGCAGTTCTTTCGCATTCGCCAGTGTGTTACGTGTGACTTCACTGCCACCAAGCAGGCGCGCCAACTCTTGTAACCGCGCTTTTTTATCCAGGGATTGCATATGCGTTTCTGTCATCGCACCATCGGTTTCTTTGCTGACAAAATAGTGTTGATGACCACATCCCGCGACTTGTGGCAGGTGGGTAACACACATCACCTGAGTTGATTCGCCAAGTTGACGTAGCAGTTTGCCGACAACTGCCGCTGTTGGGCCGCTAATCCCTACATCCACTTCATCAAAAATCAGTGCCGGGGTTTCCATTTTACGCGCGGTAATGACCTGGATTGCCAATGCGATGCGGGACAACTCACCACCGGATGCGACTTTGGCAATAGGCTGCATTGGCTGACCTGGGTTGGTGGTTACCCGAAACTCAATACGATCAGCGCCGTCAGCGCCCAGGTGATGCTCGTCAAATTTAACATCGATCGTAAACTGCCCATGTGGCATAGAGAGTGCATGCATACTATCGGTGATCAGCTGTGCCAACTCATTTGCATAATGCTGGCGTTGCTGGTGTAACGCGCGCGCCGTTTCCAGTGCCTGCTGATGATGTTTCGTTACCGCCAGCGCGAGCGTTTCTTGTGAGTCGGCCTGATCGTCCAGTTGCTGCTGTTCTTCCAGTAGCGACTGGTAATACTGTGGCAATGCCTCAGGGCTGACGTGATGTTTACGTGCCAGCGAAATCTGTTTTGAGATGCGCTGTTCAAGTTCAAACAGTCGGTTGGGATCGAGATCCAGACGATCGCAGTAGTGGCGTAGTTCATCACTGGCTTCAGCAATCTGGATGGTAGCCTCTTCCAGCATATCAAGTACGCCGGACAGTTTGCTGTCCATGCCAATCAATTCGCTCACCAGTTGTTTAGCCGTGTAAAGTTGACTTTGCAGATTTGCGTCTTCACCGTCAGCCATTAATGCCAATGCATTCTGGCTGGTGGTCAGCAATTGACCGCTGTTCGCCAGACGTTTGTACTCTTCGTCGATTTGCTCAAACTCTCCAGGCTGCGGATTAAATTCGTTAAGTTCTTTTAATTGGTATTGCAGCAGCTCCGCACGGGCGGCGCGTTCCTGACTTAACTGCTGATGATGCGCGAGGTCACGGCAGCTTTGATGCCACAACTGATAACGTGCGGTCATTTCCTGGAGCTGAGAGGTTTCATTGGCATAGCCATCAAGCAGGAATTTTTGGTGCTCGGGTTTGGTGAGTAACTGATGAGCGTGCTGACCATGGATCTGAATCAGCAACTGACCCAGTTCGCGCAGTTGTGACAGAGGAACAGCTGTACCGTTGATGAAACCACGGGAGCGACCATCGCTGCTGATTACGCGACGAAGCAAACATTCATGCCCGTCTTCAAGCTGGTTTTCTTCCAGCCAACGCAGGGCCGCTGGCGTATCTTTCAGAGAAAAACGGGCGCACAGGTCGGCACGAGCAGCGCCGGTACGCACCATGTCGGCTTCAGCGCGACCACCGAGACAAAGGCCGAGGGCATCTATTGCAATAGATTTACCCGCGCCGGTCTCGCCAGTTATTACGGTCATGCCGCTATGAAAATCAATCTCAAGCTCACGAACGATAGCAAAGTTGCTGATGGTCAGTTGTGCCAACATAGTTGTTTTCCTGTATGAAAAACCATTACTGTTATTGTGTACAGTATAAACTGGTTTTATATACAGTAAAGAGGCTGGCGTAAAATTAGAATAATTTTTTTGACCAGCCGAGCTTGGTGCTTAATGTATTGAAATAACTGTAATCTTTCGGATGAATCAGATTCAGATGGTAATCACAGCGACGAATCAGGACATCTTCACCTTCCTGAATCGGCAGTGCTATCTGGCTGTCGCAACTGATTTCCAGGTCGTTACGGCGATGCGAAAAACGTAGACGGATCGTGCTGCTGCTGTTTATGACCAGTGGTCGTGCTGACAACGTATGCGGGAACATGGGCACCAGGGTAATCGCATCCAGAGAGGGTGTCAGAATAGGACCGCCCGCAGAGAGGGAATATGCGGTGGAGCCTGTTGGCGTCGAAATAATCAGTCCATCGGAACGCTGCGAAAACGCAAAGATCTCGTCGATATACACTTCGAACTCAATCATATGCGCCACTTTGCCAGGGTGAAGTACCACTTCGTTAATCGCCGTGCTGATGCGTTTCTGGCAATCTTGCTGACAGACTTGCGCTTCCAGCAAAAAACGTTTCTCGCTGATGTAGTGGCCTTCCAGCACATCGGCTAATTGTTGCTGGGCGTTATCGGGATCAAGGTCAGTCAGGAAACCCAGGTTGCCACGGTTGATTCCAATAACTTTAATATCATAGCGCGCGAGCGTGCGCGCCGCGCCCAGCATATTACCGTCGCCGCCAACGACAACCGCGAGATCAGCCTGTTGCCCAATCTCCGCGAGCGTGCCAGTTTTCACATTCTTCAGTTGCAGTTCGTGAGCGATTTGTTGCTCAACGATGACCTCGTAACCTTTTGTGCACAGCCAGCGGTAGAGCATTTCATGTGTTGTCAGTGCAGTGGGGTGCCGTGGGTGTCCCACAATGCCAATACACTTGAAATGATTATTCATTTTTCCGAGGTCCTTGTTGCGAAGATTGATGACAATGTGAGTGCTTCCCTTGAAACCCTGAAACTGATCCCCATAATAAGCGAAGTTAGCGAGATGAATGCGAAAAAAACGCGGAGAAATTCATGAGTAGTAAAGAACAGAAAACGCCTGAGGGGCAAGCCCCGGAAGAAATTATCATGGATCAGCACGAAGAGATTGAGGCAGTTGAGCCAGAAGCTTCTGCTGAGCAGGTGGATCCGCGCGATGAAAAAATTGCGAATCTCGAAGCTCAGCTGGCTGAAGCCCAGACCCGTGAACGTGACGGCATTTTGCGCGTAAAAGCCGAAATGGAAAACCTGCGTCGTCGTACTGAACTGGATATTGAAAAAGCTCACAAATTCGCGCTGGAGAAATTCATCAACGAATTGCTGCCGGTGATTGATAGCCTGGATCGGGCGCTGGAAGTGGCTGATAAAGCTAACCCGGATATGTCCGCGATGGTTGAAGGTATTGAGCTGACGCTGAAGTCGATGCTGGATGTTGTGCGTAAGTTTGGCGTTGAAGTGATCGCCGAAACCAACGTCCCACTGGACCCAAATGTGCATCAGGCCATCGCAATGGTGGAATCTGATGACGTTGCGCCAGGTAACGTACTGGGCATTATGCAGAAAGGTTATACGCTGAACGGTCGTACGATTCGTGCGGCGATGGTTACTGTAGCGAAAGCAAAAGATTAATTTCTGCTTTCGTAATAAATCACGGCCCAGCATGCGAATGCCGGGCCGTTTTCGTTACTCCGCCACACTCTCGCGCAGCGGTTTTACAGGAAAAACTTTTACCTGCTTAATCATATTGTCCTGTACGTCGAGAATATCGATATCGTACTCGCCTATACGCACGCGGGTGCCTGCTACCGGGATCTCCTCCAGCGCTTCCAGAATGACGCCGTTAACAGTACGAGCATCATCTTCCGGTAGATGCCAGTTAAAGGCTTTGTTAATTTCTCGCACGTTGGCGGTGCCATCGATAATCACCGACCCGTCGTTTTGCGGCGTGACCTCTTCGGCAAGTGTTGGCGACATCGACGTGGTGAAATCGCCGACAATCTCTTCGAGAATATCTTCGACCGTCACCAGTCCCTGAATGTCTCCATACTCGTTGACGACCAGGCCGACTTTCTTTTTGTTGCGCTGAAACTTCACCAACTGTGTGCTGAGCGGCGTACCCTCCGGGACAAAATAGATCTCGTCCGCGGCGCGTAGCATGGTTTCTTTGGTGAACTCTTTTTTCTCCGACATGAGTCGCCAGGCTTCACGCACACGCAGCATACTGATGGCGTCGTCCAGCGAATCACGGTAGAGCACGATGCGCCCGTGAGGTGAGTGGGAGAGTTGGCGCAGAATCGATTTCCAGTCATCGTTGATATCAATACCGATAATTTCACTGCGCGGCACCATGATGTCATCGACGGTCATCTTTTCCAGATCGAGCACCGACAGCAGCATATCCTGATTGCGACGGGAAATTTGTGAGCGTGATTCGTGCACGATGGTACGCAACTCTTCTTTGCTTAAAGAGCCGCTAACCACGATATCGGTTTTGATGCCCATCATGCGCATTAACATGCGGGTAATAGCATTCAGCAACCAGACCAGCGGCATCATCAAAATTTGCAGCGGAGCCAGTAGAAAACTACTCGGATAAGCGACTTTTTCCGGGTACAGCGCGGCAATGGTTTTCGGCAATACTTCAGCAAAAACCAGCACTACGAAGGTCAGCACGCCAGTCGCAATTGCCACGCCAGCATCGCCATACAAGCGCATCCCGACAATAGTGCCGAGTGCGGAAGCAAGGATATTGACCAGATTATTGCCGATTAACACCAGGCTTATCAGGCGGTCTGGCTTGCGCAGTAATTTTTCGACGCGTTTTGCCGAGCGATTACCTTGCTTCGCCATGTGTCTCAGGCGATAGCGGTTGAGTGTCATCATTCCAGTTTCTGAACCGGAAAAATAGGCTGAAATGACCACCATGATGATCAGAATAATGATCAACGTAGTAGTAGAAATGTGTTCCAGGGGAAACTCCTTTTCTGGGGTTAGCTGATTAACTGCTGGACAATTCGGCTGCCGAAGTAGGCCAGTGTCAGAATGACTGCACCCGCAACGTTAAACCAGACGACGCGGCGTCCACGCCATCCTTCATGATAATGTCCCCACAGCAGCACAATATAGACAAACCACGCCACGATAGAGAGCACGGCCTTGTCGATATTTTCCATGCTAAATAAGTTGTGCATGTAGAACAGGCCAGTGCAAAGAGTGAGCGTTAGCAGCACCACGCCAATCTGCGTGATATGGAACATTTTACGCTCGATACTCATCAATGGAGGCATTTCCTGGTTAAACGCCAGCTTCTTGTTCTTCAGTTGGTAATCAATCCACGCCAGTTGCAGCGCGTACAGGGCAGCGATAATTAGCGTGGCATAGGAAAAAAGCGATAAGCCAATGTGCACCAGCATCCCCGGCGTTGCTTCCAGATGGGTGATGTATTCATTGGGCATGAAGGTCGCCAGCGCCAGGTTGATAAGCGCAAAGGCATAGACAATGGGTAGCAACAACCAGCCACGATTGCGAGAAGCCACAATGGTCATTACCGTACAGATCATCAAACTGACCAATGAACCAACGTTCAGCAGGCTGAGGTTTTGTCCGCTATCACCGTCGGGCAGGATGCGGGCTTCCAGAGCGATTGCGTGGCAGACCAGCGCGATGACCGCAGAAATAATAGCCATGCGCCGCCAGCCGCCGTTTTTTTGCAGCAGACCGGGAACAATCAGCGCAAGACTGACGGAGTAGGCGACAAGCGCGAGCAGAGCAAAAACGGGCATAGTAATGTCGACAGTTTGAGCAATAAGAAAGAGAAGCAGTATAGCGTCAGGTGAACGCTGCTCCAACCGTTGCATAACAACAAAGACGCCTTCATGTTATACTGCGGCAAAATACTGATGATGTGTCGCGATTGCGGCCAACCGTTTCCACCCCAGGCGAGAGACAATGTTTGATAATTTAACCGATCGTTTGTCGCGCACGCTGCGCAATATCAGTGGCCGTGGACGCCTCACTGAAGACAACGTAAAAGATACGCTGCGCGAAGTGCGCATGGCGCTGCTGGAGGCGGACGTCGCTCTGCCGGTAGTGCGTGAGTTTATCAATCGCGTAAAAGAGAAAGCGGTTGGTCATGAAGTTAATAAGAGCCTGACGCCGGGGCAGGAGTTCGTCAAAATTGTCCGTAACGAACTGGTTGCGGCGATGGGCGAAGAGAACCAGACCCTGAACCTGGCTGCGCAACCGCCTGCGGTCGTGCTGATGGCGGGCCTGCAAGGTGCCGGTAAAACAACCAGCGTTGGTAAACTCGGTAAGTTCCTGCGCGAGAAGCACAAGAAGAAAGTGCTGGTGGTTTCTGCCGACGTCTATCGCCCGGCGGCAATCAAACAGCTTGAGACGCTGGCAGAGCAGGTGGGCGTTGATTTCTTCCCTTCTGATGTTGGTCAGAAGCCGGTAGATATCGTTAACGCGGCGCTGAAAGAAGCCAAACTGAAATTCTACGACGTGCTGCTGGTGGATACTGCCGGTCGTCTGCACGTTGACGAAGCGATGATGGACGAGATCAAACAAGTCCATGCGTCGATTAATCCGGTTGAAACCCTGTTTGTGGTCGATGCCATGACCGGTCAGGATGCGGCCAATACGGCAAAAGCATTCAATGAAGCGTTACCGCTTACCGGTGTAGTGTTGACCAAAGTGGACGGCGATGCCCGCGGCGGTGCGGCGCTCTCTATTCGTCACATCACTGGCAAACCGATCAAGTTCCTCGGTGTTGGCGAGAAAACCGAGGCGCTGGAGCCATTCCATCCGGACCGTATTGCCTCCCGTATTCTCGGCATGGGCGACGTACTGTCACTGATCGAAGATATCGAAAGCAAGGTTGACCGCGCGCAGGCAGAGAAATTAGCCAGCAAGCTGAAAAAAGGCGACGGCTTCGATCTCAACGACTTTCTTGAGCAGCTGCGCCAGATGAAAAATATGGGCGGCATGGCTAGCCTGATGGGCAAGCTGCCGGGCATGGGGCAGATCCCGGATAACGTCAAGTCACAGATGGACGATAAAGTGCTGGTGCGTATGGAAGCCATCATCAACTCGATGACGATGAAAGAGCGCGCTAAGCCAGAAATCATCAAAGGTTCGCGTAAGCGTCGTATCGCTGCCGGTTGCGGTATGCAGGTGCAGGACGTTAACCGTCTTCTGAAACAGTTCGACGACATGCAGCGCATGATGAAGAAAATGAAAAAGGGCGGGATGGCGAAGATGATGAGAAGCATGAAAGGGATGATGCCGCCGGGATTTCCTGGTCGCTAAATGACCTTATGCGATAGAGTTATTAACTGCTGATTGCATTTTCTCCAGAAATCAGTAAAATTTTCGGGCTTTTAATATGACACCGGACTCCGTTCCTCGATGGGGTCCGGTTGTTTTATTCACACAAGAGGATGTTATGGTAACTATTCGTTTAGCACGTCACGGCGCTAAAAAGCGTCCGTTCTACCAGGTTGTTGTCGCTGACAGCCGTAATGCACGCAACGGTCGCTTCATCGAGCGCGTTGGTTTCTTCAACCCAATCGCTAGCGAAAAAGAAGAAGGCACTCGCCTGGATCTGGATCGCATCGCTCACTGGGTTGGCCAGGGCGCAACTATTTCTGATCGCGTTGCTGCGCTGATCAAAGAAGTAAACAAAGCAGCTTAATCTGTCACGGTGGTCATGATGAGCAAACAACTCACCGCGCAAGCACCTGTTGATCCCATCGTTTTGGGAAAAATGGGGTCGTCTTACGGTATTCGTGGGTGGCTCAGAGTGTTTTCTTCCACCGAAGACGCCGAAAGCATTTTTGACTATCAGCCCTGGTTTATCCAGAAGGCGGGTCAGTGGCAGCAAGTCCAGCTGGAAAGCTGGAAGCACCACAATCAGGACATGATCATCAAGCTGAAAGGCGTTGACGATCGTGATGCGGCGAACCTGCTGACGAATTGTGAAATTGTCGTGGATTCATCGCAGTTGCCTCAGCTTGAAGAGGGGGACTACTACTGGAAAGACCTGATGGGCTGCCAGGTAGTAACCACTGAAGGCTACGATCTCGGTAAAGTCGTAGATATGATGGAAACCGGATCTAATGACGTTCTCGTCATTAAGGCAAACCTGAAAGATGCGTTTGGTATCAAGGAACGTCTCGTACCGTTCCTCGATGGGCAGGTTATCAAGAAAGTCGATCTCACTACACGTTCAATCGAAGTAGATTGGGATCCTGGTTTTTAAACCACCGGATAAACGGTAAAAGACGGCGCTATGTGGATTGGCATAATTAGCCTGTTTCCTGAAATGTTCCGCGCAATTACCGATTACGGGGTAACTGGCCGGGCAGTTAAAAATGGCCTGCTGAGCATCCAGAGCTGGAGTCCTCGCGACTTCACGCATGACCGGCACCGTACCGTGGACGATCGTCCTTACGGCGGCGGACCGGGGATGTTAATGATGGTGCAACCCTTGCGGGACGCCATTCATGCAGCAAAAGCCGCGGCGGGTGAAGGCGCAAAGGTGATTTATCTGTCACCACAGGGACGCAAGCTTGATCAAGCGGGCGTCAGCGAACTGGCAACGAATCAAAAATTGATTCTGGTGTGTGGTCGCTACGAAGGTATAGATGAGCGCGTGATCCAAACCGAAATTGACGAAGAATGGTCAATCGGCGATTACGTTCTCAGTGGTGGTGAGTTACCAGCAATGACGCTGATTGACTCCGTTTCCCGGTTTATTCCGGGAGTACTGGGACATGAAGCCTCGGCAACGGAAGATTCCTTTGCTGAAGGATTGCTGGATTGCCCGCACTATACGCGGCCTGAGGTGTTAGAAGGGATGGAAGTTCCGCCAGTGTTACTGTCGGGTAACCATGCCGAGATACGTCGCTGGCGTTTGAAACAGTCGCTGGGCCGTACCTGGCTTAGAAGACCTGAACTTCTGGAAAACCTGGCTCTGACTGAAGAGCAAGCAAGGTTGCTGGCGGAGTTCAAAACGGAACACGCACAACAGCAACATAAACATGATGGGATGGCGTAAGCCCCCGAGATATCAGTTTACCCAGGATAAGAGATTAAATTATGAGCAACATTATTAAGCAACTTGAACAAGAGCAGATGAAGCAGGACGTACCTTCCTTCCGTCCGGGTGATACCGTGGAAGTGAAAGTATGGGTTGTTGAAGGTTCCAAAAAACGTCTGCAGGCATTCGAGGGCGTGGTTATCGCTATTCGTAACCGCGGTCTGCACTCTGCATTCACTGTTCGTAAAATTTCCAACGGCGAAGGCGTTGAGCGTGTCTTCCAGACTCACTCTCCGGTAGTTGACAGCATTTCTGTCAAACGTCGTGGTGCTGTTCGTAAAGCTAAACTGTACTACCTGCGTGAGCGTACTGGTAAGGCTGCTCGTATCAAAGAGCGTCTTAACTGATAACGTCTTCGCGCTACATCCAAAGCGTGTTATGAAACAAGGGGTTAGCGAATTGCTAACCCCTTTTTCATTGGTGGTGGCGGCAAATTGGCGGCAGAGATTGGCGCGATGGCGACAGATATAAAAAAACCTGCCGAAGCAGGTTCAAAGCCAAAGTTGCTGTTGTTGGTTTCTGATGGGATGTGGCGGAGCAGGATCAACAGTGCCCGGTTTCACAATGAATCTTGATAGCGTCTCAAAAGTGATAAATGTACATCCGCAATTTATGTTCTGGCATTGGTGATAACGTTCTTTCGTTTCGGTGCTAAGGTACCGGCTAGTACGAGCATGTGCGGCGTTTTGGCATAACGGGCAGTGCATCATAATTTTTCCCCCTGCTGGCGCGTTTGAGGGAATAATAAACTCTAAAATTGCATTTGCAAGTTATGATTTGCTTTTTTATATTTCGCTTTCCTCTGAGCTGTACTCTATATCAGATAGCTTAACCTCAAGCTCTAACCCCGTCGTGAAGCCACTATTATTCAGAATGTGAGTTACTTTACTGATTAACCATACCTGTTCGTCTATTACGCGCTTAAAGCCCGACACACGTACAGGCGTCTCAGGAAATAAATCCGCTCGCCCTAGCGCCAGTGTGATTGAAAACTCCGCAACGCCTCGCTGCAGTTTATCCCACTTAGCCTGAGCGGCACGCATCGCCTGCGCCTTTGATGCGTAGACCGTTGTCAGCGCCAGCACGTTATCGGCTTCACCGGCCATATACTCACCCTCGCGAGCCTCCTGCTCTTTTTTGGCCTTTGTCTTTTTGCTGACAGGCTTTGCTTTCGGGTGCTCCAGTGCGCGTAGGTGTTTCTCTTTTGGCTGGCGTTTCAGCGTCACTTTTTGCTTTTGCGGCTTCGGGTCTTTGGTGTGCAACCATTTTGCCGTTACGCCGGTATAAGCCCCACGGTCGGCAATAGCAAATTGATGACGGTCACCATTGCTACGGGTCAGCGTCATTTGCGGGATGGGTCTGCCGCTGGCCGTCATCGCACTACCGGCTTTCAGAAACAGCAATTTCCCCGCTTTCACTGACACCGCAGCTCCGTTTCGGTCAGCTAGCCGGGTCAGAAACACCGCGTCGGACTCCTGCGACTGGTCGATATGCGGTACCGGGATTTTTTTCAGTGAATCAGCGACACTGGCCGTCAGTTTATTGCGTTTTGCGATGGTGCTGACCAGTTCTCCGATGGTGGTGTCATGCCATGACTCTTCACGCCTGGAATTTAGCGTGCCGCGAAAGTCCGCGCTGCGCGCCCGGATGGTCAGGGTGTCAGGCGCTCCCCGGTGCTCAATCTCATCGACCGTAAAATCCCCCTTATTCAGCAACGCCGAGCCCTGCCAGCCAAGCCACAGCGTCAGCACTGCCCCGCGCAGGGGTAACTCAACTTTCCCGTCGGTATCATCAAGCTCAATATCGAGCTGGTCAGCCTCAAAACCCCGGTTATCGGTCATGGTGAGAGAAATCAATCGGTCACTAAAATTGCTGGTAATGTCCTGGCTGTTCAGCGTCAACATAAATGCCGGTGCAAGGCTGGCACCGGCGTCAATTGCCATCCCCGTTATCATGCAGTGAAACCTCCGGGCATACCCTGCAGTTTATCTGTCAAATTACCGGCAGAGCCGAGAAGCTCACTGGCCTGTTTATTCAGGTCACCAAACATCTCTGTCAGCGATTCATCAACCCGTTTTAGCGAAAGCGTGAAATCAATCTTTCTGGCCGCACCATCACTGAAAAACTCGGTGCGTGTAGTCGATACTTTATCGACGATATACATCCCGAGGATATTTCCGGTTCCCTCTATCAACGGCCACGCTCTGCCTTCATTGGCCATCACCTCTACAGCCTTTAGTGAGATCCAACCGCCAGTGATAGCGGGGTATAGCGTACCAGCAAGCTGTATAGAGGTTTCCCCCTCGCCAAGAAACTGATAGGCAGGTGGTTTACCCACCCGGTCATTGGACACCCAGCGATAATCTTTCGAATGCTGCATCGACTGGTAAGGCAGGGTGCGAAGTTCAAACACAAACATTCCGAGAGCAAGCATCATCGTTTAATCCCCCTCAATAGTCGTGGGTCATGTTGGCACGCTGGCGGGCGCGTTTATCGCGCTCAATCTGTTCGAGCGTGTCGCGTAGTTGTCTGTCAAGCTGATGCCCCGGCGCAACACCTCCCGGCAGATTGATGTTGTATTCGCTTTTGCTCTGGTCAATGTAAGAGCGCCCCGCCGGTGCGGTAACTGGCTGATAAGCCTGATAGCCGCCATATGTGCTGGTTGCCGGGATGTAGGAATTACCCTGTGTGGCGGCATTGGTTTTGGCGGCGGTCTGGTCGAGGCTGTCCGACTCTTTGTTGATGATGCCGAGCTTTTCGAGAAGCCAGTCGACACCGCTGCGCAGCTTGTTAAAAACATTGAGCGGAGCCATCAAGGCAGAGGCCAGTGCCTGACCAAATATGACGCCGACATTTTTGCAGCTATCAAGCGTTTCCTGCGTGGCCTTAACCGGTGCTATCAGGTCTTTAAACCACTGCCAGACGCCGCGCAGTTTCTCGCCGAGACCATCAAAAATGGGAGCCAGTGGAGCTAACATTTCCCCGACTGGGGCAAAGGCACTCATGATGCCTTCAATCACTCCCGAGAAAAATGCGCTGATGGGCTCCCAATATTTACGGATGAGTAGCGCCCCCGCCACAATCGCCGCACCGACGGCCACTATCGGCCAGGTAATCGCACCGAGCGCTGTCGCAATGGCACTACCGACGACAGTAAAGACCGTACCCAGCACGCCAGCAGCGGCGATAATTGCATTAATCCCCATGACAACCGGCCACGCAACGAGACCAATGCCGCCGATGATACCAATCAGCGCCAGCGCACCACCGGCGATGATGCCGATAGTTTCCGCTAACTCCTTGTTGTCTTTGATCCAGTCATCAAGCTTTAGCACATACCGTGTTGCTGTCTGAGTTAGCTGACGCAATGAGCTATCTTGCTGGTCATAGAGGTCAGTGCCGACCGCCTCATATGCTGACTGGAACTCCTTGAAGTCGCCGCCGAGGTTATCCTGCATAACCTTGACCAGCTCCTCTGTTTTACCGTCTGAATCCTTTATCGTGGCAGTTAGCTTATCGAGTTTTCCGCTTGCCGCTGCCGCCATAAGGACACTTGCAGACTTCATAGCCTCCTCGCCGAATATCGTTTTCACGTACTCGGCCTTTTGTGAGGTACCAAGATTGTTGCGCTTAAAACTGGCCTGCATTTCTTTCAGGATGGTAAATAGCGGGCGCGTATTGCCTTTGCTGTCTGAGGTTTTAACTCCCAGCTCTTTGAGAGCATCGTATGCTTTGCCTGTGGGTGCCTGTAGTCTCGTTATAACAGCAGCGCCGCCAGTCCCAGCCATTGACCCCCTGATGTTATTATCATGAAGTGTGCCGGTAATCGCCGCCGCCTGTTCAAGACTCACCCCAGCATTTTTCGCAACAGGGGCAAGGTAACTTAATGAGTCACTTAGTCCCTGAAAATCAGCGGTGGTTTTGTTCATCGTGGTTGAAAGAACATCACCGATATGCGCAGCCGCGTCATTAGAAAGTTGAAAGGCGGCTTTTGTCCCCATCAACAGTTGCGCGTTTTCCTCCATTGTTTTTTTGTTTGCAAGCGACAGGTTGAGAGTCACAGGTGTCATGGCCGCTATAGCCGCCGCATCACCACCACCTTTTGCAATGATAATCTGCGCACTGGCTGCATCATCAGCAGAAGCGGCTGTATTGTCACCGAGCTGGCGCGCCTGTTTGCGTAACGCCTGCATTTCTGGCGACTGCTTATCGACCCCGAGCACAGCCTGCAGCTCGGAGTTTTTTTGCGCAAAGTCATAACCGGGCATCAGCAATTTAACCCCGGCCATCGTTCCCGCTGTCGCAATACCGACCCCGGCAGCACCTGCAGCGGCCATGTTACCGGCAAGCTCCTTACCCGATTTATATCGCTCTTTCACTCGGTTTAGGTGCGCCTGCTGTGCGCTGACCTTCGCCAATGCTTCACGCTGCCGGTTGAGCTGCGCCGTCGTCTCGCTGATACGTGTTTTAAGCCCCCGCTCATCGTTTGCCAGATTGCGGGTATTGATACCGGCGGCACCCAGCTCGCGTTGCTGGCGTTTAACCGACTCGGTGAGGCTGTTGTATTTAACCTGCAGCCCCTCGGCGGCACGTTTTGCGGATTCGAGCACCTGTGCCTGCGCTCGCGTCGGGCGCTCAGTATTTTTGAATTGCGTGGCAAGCGCTTCAGCCTCGCGCTTTGCCTTCTCCAGCGACTGGCCGGTTACGGCCAGTTGAGCGCTGGTTTTGCGAAAGCCGTCGATTTTCGCGGCCTGCCCGTTCAGGTCACGCAGCCCTTTTTGTGTGTCGCGAATATCGCCCGACAGGGTTTTACTCGCGGTCTGGATGGATTTAAGCGGTCGGGTCGCCTGGTCGACCGCTTTCAGCAAAACCTCAAGTCTCAGGTTATTACTCATTGTGGTGTCCGCTACGCTGCAGCGCCTTTTCGCGCCATGTGATGAGCTCGGTCAGGCTCAGGGAATAGAGATCTGATAGCGGCCAGTGGAATATCACCGCGATATCCGCCATCAGGTCATCGGTCGACAGGTCGGGCGGGAAATCTACTCCGCCGAAGCCGGTGACAAAAAACCAATCACCTTAGCGGCCAGCGACAGCATATCGGGCAGGTTCATTGCGGTAAGCTCCTGCGCCGTAAGCGCGGGGTAGGTCATGCGTGGCAATACCTTAATCAGCGCATCGACTTCGGACTGCGCCACCGCTGCCAGACTGACACCGCGCAGGGTACCGGCGTTCGGCTCAATCAGTGTGACTTTATCAATCGTCTGACCGGCGCGCTTAATCGGCTTGTCGAGGGTCACGACGTTCGGGTTTACGGTGTCAATTTCATTGCCAGCCATATCAACAAATTCAGCGGTTTTACGTGGTGCTTTTGCCATGATGTTTTTCTCTGCTCTGAATGGGGATTAATAACCGGCCAGCAGTGCTGACCGGTCAGGGAATTACAGCCCGATTGCGCGGCGGTGCTGTTCCAGACGGTCGACGCCGTTCACCTTCTCAACCATGTTGACGGTGTCGATTTCGATGACGTCGCTACCATCAATCGTGAGGCGGTAATAGGTGCATACGGTCGACAGTTTGGTCGAGGTGTTTTCACCCTGCTTATTCTCGCCGCCGTCGATTTCTTTATGACGGCCACGCATGACCACCTCGACCGCCACGATTTCGCCAGTGTCGTCACGTTGGTAAGAGCCAGCAAAACGCAACGGCACAGCGTCAGCACCCGGCGCGGCGTACTGCGCCCACAGCGCCACATCAGGCAGGCCACCGACAGACCATTCGACGGTGAGCGCATCATCGTCGAGACCAAGGTCAATCGCCGCCGCGCCATTCATGCCGCCGCCGCGATAGTTTTCGAGCTTGCGGGTCAGCTTCGGCAGCGTCACGGATTCCACAACGCCCATGTAGCTAAGGCCGTCATTGAACATGTTCAGATATTTAAGTTTGCGGGGTAGTGCCATGTTGTTTCAGGCTCCTTAGCTGTTGACCGATTCGGCCAGATCCACCAGATATTTATCGGTGATACGCTGGCGCAGGGTTAGGCTTTCCAGTGGTGGAACCGGTGTATAGTCGTAGTCGATATACAGTTTCCCGGCCTTGAGGGTTTCCTTATCGTTCGATTCCTCGTCGAACCAGCATTCACCGTCCACGATGTAGCCGTTTGATTTCAGCTCGCGGAATTTGGCGTTAATGCCGTCGACAATGTCACGGATAAGTGATGCGGTGATGGGCTTATCGACCGCCCACATGTGCGCCTCGGCCATCGTGTCGGCCAGCACCTGCGCGGTGCGGGTGTAGTTCTCAAACAGGAAAAGCGGGTCATCAGAGCAGGTGCGGTTACCCCAAAAGCGGAAGCCATCCTTACGCACCAGTGTCGTGACCCCGGCCTCGTTGAGCAGATCAGCATCGGTGCCGGATGCCTGCAAATCCCAAAACACTGACGCACTGATGCCGGTAACACCCTGCACGCCGACGTTAGACAGGGTTTTGTGCCAGCCGACGGTCTGGTCGATATAGGCACGCAGGCCGAGTGCGCGCGCAGTTGCGTATGCCGGTGCGGTGGCGTTTGTGGTGGTATCCCATGCAAGGAAATCAGGCCAGATGACCATCAGCTCGCGCTGGCTGAAATTCTCGCGATAGGCCATCGACTCGGAAATGGTTTTACAACCCCATGCGCTGACATAACCAAACGCGCGCAGGCTGATACAGACCGAAGCAAGTGCGACTGCGACCTCTTTGGTATCGAGACCCGGCACGCCGAGAATGCGCGGCTTAACGCCGGTGACTGCTTCGGCAGTCAATAGCGCCTTGATGCCGGTATATTTACCGTTCTCATCCGTGCCGCCGATGATATTGGAAATGGTCTGCGCTTCGGCGTCTTCTCCGGTACCTTCGGCAACACGCACGACAACTGTGACAGGTTTTGACTGGTCGGCGATGGCCTGCAGGGACGCGGCCAGAGTGCCTTTTTTACCGGCTTTCGCAATGGCGCTTTGCACATTGGTAATCAGTACCGGCTCGTTGAGGGGAAAGGTTGCCGCATCCGCATCGCTGGCTGTACAGACCATGCCGACGATTGCGGTTGCAACAGTGGAAATGACGCGGGTGCCGTCGTTAATCTCAAGCACCTGCACGCCGTGGTGAAAATCACTCATCCGGTTAACTCCGTGGTTAGTGGGCAAGTGTTATTGTCCTGGCTGGTCTGTTGAGGGGCTATTTATCGGCGATGGGTAGGGGATGGCACATAAACAAATCATAAAAAAGACGGGCATCAGCCCGCCTTGCGTTATTCCGGTTTTACCGGCCACTCGATATCCGGTGCTGTTGAGGTGTCGACCGCGTTCAGTGCCTGAATGTATTTCATCCATGCAATCAGGTTGGCTTTGTCATCGTCGCTGATGATGTCGAGCTGCAGCTCAGTCTGCCACAGGCTGATTGTGCTTTGCGCTTCGGCCAGCAATGAGGCTTTATTCTGTTCTGCTGTCGCAACCTGACCGCCTTTCTGTGCATCCGCATCCATAATCCATTCGCTACCGTTCCAGCGGTCGTAAGGCGTCATCGGTTCGATGGTGGTCACATTATCAGGATAATCACCAAGCCCGGTAATCTCGACAGGCTGACCGGTTTCGGTGTCATACACGGTCTCGCCCCGGTGGTCGACAACATAATCCCACCCATCAAGGCTGGCCGTGCGGCAAATGGCAAAACCTTCTTTCTCATCGACCGGCGCATCAGTACACGAGTTGGCTGGAATCCCCACGCCCACCGCTAGAAACTCGGTGGAAGTCGACAGAAACTCGCGCGTTTCCCCGTCGTAGTTATAAACAGTCATATCACCGGCTTTTGTGGCAATACCGATTTTATTCAATGTTGCTTTCGCCATTATGCCGCCCTCACGATGTAATTAAATGCGATGTTACGCGGTCGTGTTTCAGCTCCGCCGGTATTACCTACACGACCTTTAGAGTGAAGGGTCGGGGTAGGAATCAAGCTACCTCCAGTCGAAGATGCATCAAGCCCGCGTCCCTGCACGTATGTAGAACGATAAATGACACCAATATCCCATTCATCGGTTTCCTCATATGCAGTATTCGCGACGATGAAGTGTCGGTGCCTTTCCAGCATTCCCGTCTGCGCGCTCAGTAACATGCGGCCTGAATCAATACCGCGCCCATCATCCCAGCAGCGAATAAACTCACCGCGTAAATCAGGCAAATAACCAGACGGAAAAACTGCAGCCAGCCCCGGATATTTCGCCTTATCAAATGCCGCGCCGTTGCATTTCAGCCAGCCTGTCGGCGGCGTTGCTGACGGGAAAGGAAGTGGCACACCTACTGGCGTATATTTCGCTATGTCGGCGACTTGCAGGTACTGCGGATGAGGATTCGCGGCGGCGAGGTGTGCGGCCAGCAGATTATCGGCATAGGCTTTCACCTCAATAACCTTATCGTCGACATACTGGCGCGTTGCCAGCACGACCGACGGGTCGATTTTCAGAGTAATAGCCGACGTGCTCGACACAATCAGAATCATGCGAATGGTCTGCGTGCGGCCGCTTCCCTCCTGCAGTTGTGGTTTGTAGGTTTCCGGGCAGTTCGCCACGGCAATAAGCACACCGGCATCATCATAGAGACCAATCTCACGGATCCAGAAACCGCCCTCATTCTCGGGAATAATCTGTTCCGCGATAATCTGGCTGGTATTGGCCGGGTCAACGGTCAGCAGGTTCAGCGGCGCGATGCGCTTCTGGTTAATGAGCTTCGTCTGCGTCGGGTCAGGGGTCGGCAGCGTACCATTCGCATCACCGACCGCCATCTGCGTCAGGTTGAGCTTGGTACCGAGTGTCGCCGCGTTCGCCAGCCGCGCCGCGCCCTGATTGGTCAGAATGGCAAAATATTTTGCGGTCATGCGTTCACTCTCAGGTTATCAATCAAATGGATGGCCGAGGCCGGGTAATATTCACCGCCGACGACAATTTCCTCGGGGGTGTAGGGGTAAACGGTCAGCGCGTCGCCGGCGTAGCATCCCGCGCCGACATACAGCTCGCCGGTTGCACTCAGGCTGATAGCCAGCCCCGTCAGGTGGCGACTTGCCGGTTTGGCGTCTTCAATCAGGCGCTCAAGCTCCTGATACATTTCGTCAGTGATGCCGCTGTCGAGGACGCCAACAACGAGGCGGAATGTGCCTGGCTCCTCGTCGAGTTGCCACCACTCGCGCACCTCAATCAGAAAGCCGAGCGGCTCGACGACCCGACGCAATGCGCTGATGGTGCCTTTGTGCTGATGGACGAAAAACGAGGACGCGCAGACGCTGCGCTTTGTCGCCTCCGGCCATTTCTCATCCCACCTGTCGACCGACAGCGCCCACGCCAGATACGGCAGCAGCTTTACCGGGCAGGTGCGCCAGTTCCACAGGGTGCGCAGCGGTACCGGCACGCGCTGAATCTCAGAGAACGCAGCGGCGGCGGCGACCTCCAGCGGCGACGAGCCAACGGGTAATAGCCGGTCATTCATCCGAGCCCCCGATAGTTATCTGGTACTCGGTACAGTTCGACGCCTGCGACTTACTCAGCACTATGTCGGCCTGCGGTGATGTCAGCTCGACACGCTGCACCCCCTCAACATGCAGCGCCGCATAAATGGCTGACAGACGGATATCACGCCCGAGGCGGTGCTGCGCGCTGATGTAGCTCTGCAGCTTCTGCTCTGACGCCTGCCTGATGGGTTCAGATTCGGGGCCGGGGTAAACGTAGATCGTCGCGTCAATCTGGTACGGTACAATCTCGGCTGACTGGACGGTCACCCGGTCAGCCACCGGGCGCACATCTTCGGCGTTCAGCGCTTTATCAACAATCGCCAGTAGCTCAGGGCTGGCAGTGCCGTCACCCTCACGCGATAGCACGGTAATCGTCACGCAGGCTGGCGACGGGCTGGCGACCGAAACGTCAGCGACCCGCCCGTCGGCGCTGCGACCGTGATACTCATATGCACCGACCGGACCCGCCACGCTCAATCCCTCAAACGCCTGTTGCGTGCGCAGTCGCAGGTCGGTATCAGATTCCATAACGGCAGGTGTCGGCGGGATGGTGGTATCATCCGCCGGGGTGATGGTCAGGCGTTCGGTATTATTGTTCCCGGCTACGACGTCGAGGTCGTTACCGGCGGAGTAGGCCAGCGTCACCGCCTGCGCGGCTTCGTTCACCCGCTGACGCCAGATAACTTCACGGTAGGCGTTTTCCTGCAGCAGCTTAACAACCGGCTCTGACTCAAGTGTGAGCGTCCGGGCAATGGCCTCCTGCTGGTCTTCTGGATAGAGCGATATCAGCGTCGCTTTGCGTTCCGCAAGGATGGTTTCATAGTCCAGTTCCTCAACCACATCGGGAACGGGTAACTGACTCAGGTCAACGGTTGCCATAGTTATTTAACTCAGTGAAACAGTGGTTGAAACTGACGCACCGGTATCGGTACGCATCCCGGTAATATCGACATACATCTCGCCAGCGTCGCCGGCCTCAAAGCTGATGGATGTAAGCCTGATGCGCGGCTCCCACTTCTGGATAGCCGAATAGCACGCCACCATAATTTGCAGCCTGAGCGCCGGGTTTTGCGGCATATCAATCAGCGCCGACAGAAGCGAGCCATATTCACGACGCATCACCCGCGAGCCGACCGGCGTCAGCAGAATATCGCGCATGCTCTGGCTGATATGCTCGGTATCGCTGATGCCAAGGCCGGTATTTCGGTTCATCCCCTGATAGCGCGCCGTCATAACGGTGCCCCCGTTTGCCCGCCGCTGTCGCCCGGGGGTTTATGGGTGTGGAGTACCTTGCCATTAGACGACAGTGACCCGCCGGTATGTTCGAGATTGCCGCTCATCTTGCCGCCTTTCTGCACCTCAAGCGTCGCCGTCGTTAGCTTATTGGTGCAAATCACCTCCGGGGTGTCGAGGGTGATACTGGTCGAGGCTTTCACCAGTACCAGCGGTACGGTTGCGGTGATGGACTCCGATGCCGTCACGTCGGCCGTTTTTATGCCGCTGACCGTCAGCGCGCCGGTTTCGGGCTCGTACTCAATGACCGCACCATCAGGGAAAGCCACATGCCACGCATCCGCCGAGGCAGACGGGGCGGGGTTATCGTCGGAGAAAATACCCGGCAGCACGAAAGCGGTATCAAGCTCGCCACCGATTGCCAGCAGCAGAACCTGCTCACCGACCGAGGGAGCCCACCACGTCCGCGAACGACCGGCTCGGGTGGTCAGCCAGTTCAGCCAAGTGGTTTGCATCCCCCCGGTCTGGATACGACATAGCCCCTCCTTGAGGTCTACGTCGCTAACGATGCCGGTACGGATGAGATTTCGGATCGCGCGTGCGATTTCTTGCAAAGAATTTAGATTTTTCATATGGGAAGGATGACGCCCGGCAAGATTAGTGGCAATCGAGATGGATTCTGTGAGGAATGAAACAACTTCTGAGAGGTCTACTCAACATCTATGAAATCTTGTGAGAATTAATTAGAATAGCCAAGTTGAATATGCAATTACCCTGGCTCACAGTAAAAAATGAAGGTGTTTGGCAAATGACTGAAAGAAAAAAAACCTTAGGCGATGATGAGGTTGTGCCTTATTTTAATAACGATTGTGAACAAATAAAATTCGAATTTGCTTATTTAATAGTTCTTTTTGTAATAGGTTGCATTCTCGCCTTTCTTTTTCAATTTGTTTTTGAGCTGTCATATAATAATAAAATATCTTTGTTTTCTATTCTTGGTGGTTTTTTTGGAGGGTGGGTGTATAATGCAAAATGGTTTTATAGAGTAACTGCTAGAGGGAAAAACAATCAGTATAATTTCCCTTGGGAATCCCATAAGTTCTACTGGAGGATTTTTATTCCGTTCTTAGCTGCTTTAGTGGCTTTTTGTTCTTATACGATATTATCTCCGGATACGTTTGTATCCTCCATTAAAGGGCATGGTAAGACCAAAATTGCATTCTCGATTTGTTTTATATTAGGATATTTTTCAGACTTAGTTCTAAGCCGACTCGCATCTTGGGCTGAAAAATTGCTCCCTAAAAAACCAGGAGACAATAAACGTGAATAATTCTTGTAATTCGTTCTGTGGAATATGCGATGAAATAAATGGCATTAGCCTTATCAAAGGATACGATGAAATCGTAAATGACAAGAAAAATATCATTGCAGAAACAAATGATTTTCTAATTGTACCTAGTATTGGCCCGCTAAATAATTCGCATGTGATGCTGATTCCTAAGCGGCATATCAACTCCTTTGCTGCTCTTGATCGAGATACCCGGAGTAATGGCAAGGAGATTCTGCGAGAACTTAATGAATTTATAATCCACCAATCTGGTAGATCTCTAATTTTCTTTGAAAGCGGAGCAGGTGAAAATATAGATCGTTCAGGAGGGTGCATTTCTCACGCTCATATACACTGTGTTTATTATACACAAGAGTTTGAAAATGCTCTAAATAAAGAAATTAACTTTAAGAAAATTGAAGGTGAGAATTTAAGTTTTGACATTAAAAATGGATATGTGTGGTATATGAGTAATAGTTATGATGAATTTTTATGCAACAAACCACTCTTACCATCTCAGTTCCTTAGATATCTTTATTCTAATGCAAATTTGATACATGGCAATTGGAATTGGCGCAGAGATAACAACATCAGCGGTGTTCTAGAGGTTATTGATAATTACGCAGATTTCAAACTATAAAATCAAGGCTGGTGTTTATCCAGCCTCATCACAAAATAATATATTAGATCATAATTAATCCAAAGCCCCAATTATTAACCGCTCAATAATTCTCATATCTATACTATTGAAACCGAGCAACGGGCGCGCCTCGTACTGCACATCCCGGCTGTTACGGTTTGGCCGGTCTTTGAGGCCGTACTGATGAACCCGCGCCATGCGCTGCACCTTGCCGGTAAACTCCACCACCGCCGCACTGTCGCTGCCTTTGGCTTTCATAAAGCGACTGGTGCGCAGTTTGGCGAACATTTCACGTTTAATCCGACCTTTCTTGCTCCGCACCGGCTGGCGCTTTCGTGCCGCATACGGGGTGCCGTCGGGTGCCTGCTGGCGCTTGATACGCTGTTGCTGACTGGTACGCAGCTTTTTCGCAATCTCAGCCGCCATTTGCCGACGTGCCGCCGGTGACAGGCTGGCAATCAGACCGGCAAGGCGTTCCTGCAGCGCGGTTAATTCACTCATCCCACTTACTCACCAGTTCGCCGTTAACGTACAGCTCGACCGGGCGCGTCACCGGCTCAGGCAGTGGCGGCTCAGGGGCATAGCTGACGTGCAGCGCGCCGTCGACCTCTTTGACGAGTGTGCGCTCGGTGAGCCTCAGGCTGATACTGATATCGAGCGAATCGTCGTTATTGATATCAATAATCCAGGTGAATCCTTTTTCCCGCCCGTCGTCGGTGGTCATAATGTCCGGCTGATGTTCACGCAGCCACGCCTGCACCGGCACGAATATCAAATCAAGGTCACCGGTGAAGTCAGTCACCACCACGTTAAGCACGTACACCTTTTCAAACGACAGCGAGCTCGCCAGTCGGGAATCGGTATGGCCGTTGTCGGCAAAAAGGCGCAGCATATCGGGATTATTTCGGAGCTGCGGCACGGCGTTAATCAGCGCTTTGCGCAGGCTTTTGTGCTTCTGCATCGAGTTCATCCTGACAGTGTTTGACGGTTTTAACCTGCAGCGCGCAGGCGGTCAGCGCGCCCTCAAGACGGCGGATATCTGCGCTCAGGTCACCATTGGTTTTCGGGTCACTTCCCGGCATCGGACAAAGGCTCACCCTCGGGCATCCGCTGACCACAATCACCGGCACTGGCGCAGGCGGTGCGGGTGTGCAGCCGACGCACAACATCAGGCAAAGCAGCGTTATACCAGCGGCGAAAGGCTTCATTTTCATTAAGTAACCTCGTTATCGTCTGCTCACGGCGGCTGGCCTCTGCGCTGGCCTTTGCGAGCTGTTCGCGCAGTTCCACCTGCGCGGATTCATTACGTCGGGCAAGCTGACCGGCAACACTGAGCTGATTTTTCAGCATGCCAATCGTCGTCTTTTGTTCGCTTGCGACGCGGTTTGCCGTCTCAAAGGAGCGGGATAAATTGCCGTTCTCATGGCGCAACCACAGCAGCCCGAGCACGGCCAGCACCAGCAGCGTTATCAGGATTTTCATGCCATCACCCCGCCAGCCGTGCGCCACACAGTGACCAGTTTGTCGAGGCTGTGCTCACGCTGGCCGTAACCTGCACCCGGCAGCGACGCCCATATATTGCGGCAACGTGAAATTGCTCGCTCAATACGCCCCGCTTTAATATCCTCAATGGCACCGCGCTCCCGGATTAACTGAATCGCAAGTTTGTCCTGCGACAACGGGCTGAAATCAGGCAATGCGAGCTGTTTCTGATAGTGCGGCCAGTAGAGATAAAGCTGCTGGTAACGCCCTGATGCCGTGGATTTTTCGCCGCGTTGATTAAACACTTTCGCTGGTCTGCCATGTGCGAAAGGGTGGTCGGTGTAGTCGGTGAAAATTTCCGGCTTGCCATCAATGCCAGTGACAATGACGTCGTAACCACGATTTTTCGTCAGCGGATGCATCGCCGTCCCTTCGGAATAGGCCAGCATGTCCAGAAACGCGGCGATATTCTGGTGAGTATTAATGACCGGCATCGCTATCCCCCTGTTGTGACTTAAAGCGGCGCTGAATGGCGATTTCCACCACCTGATAACCTGCAATGCCGAGCATGGATCCAATCCCACAAACGGCAGGCAGTGACATATCTGGAAACTGCACCAGAACAACACCGGCGACCATTGAAACAAAACCGCCGAGCAGCATGCGGCCGATAAACAGGCGCGGGGTAATGGGCTCACCACCCGCCAGCACTTTTCCGACAACAATCATCACGCCAATCACAAACAGTGACAGGACGCCTTTTTCCCCTTCTGTCATGGTTTACTCCCAAAGGTTGATAGTTTCTGTTACGGGTGACGATGCCACGTCGGGCAGGTCAATTGCCGTGCCATGCGGCAGAATGACGCCCAGCTCAGACAGACCGGGATTAGCCTGCAGCACCGCCTCGACCACGCCCTCAGTGCGCCCGTAATACCGGGCGCAAAGCGCGTCGATGGTGTCGCCCTGCATCGCGTAGACTTTCATCAGAGCTGACCCACGATGCAGCGCGGCTTATCCTGCAGGCGCGAGACCGACCAGCGCATATCCCGCCACAGGTCATCAATGGTGGTTTCGACGCTGTCGGCTTTTTTGTCACCCTTGCCGGTGGCCTCAACCCCGCGATAACGCTCATACAGGGTGGCGGTCGCCATCGCCGTCACGGCGCTGAGGTAGTGGAAAATGCGCACATTCTCGCCGTCGATTTCCTCGGCGTCAGGCACGTCGGCCAGTGTCTTAAACCCTGCGGCAATCTGGCGCAGCCGGTAGTCGTAAAGCTCCGCATTGGTTTCCGCCATGCCGGTCTTGATGGCGTTGCGCAGGCGCGCATCGGAAACCGTCTGCTCAAGGCGCATCAGCTCGCGCACCCGCTTCGGATCCACATCAGGGAAAAAGAACGTGTTTTTAATCACTGCGTCGCCCGTCTCCGGTGCGGGAATCACCACGCCCGGTACGTCCTGCGGTTCGTCGGGCTGATTCAGTATTACTGTCGTCATGACAACCTCATTAGGTTGGGCGGTGGACGCCGGTCGCCGTCAGGGTCAAAACCCGCTTTGACCGGCGTGCCGCCCGGCTCGGGGAGCGTTCAGTTAACCGGCGGTTTTTACCGCCTTTGGTGGACGCCCGCGCTTTGCCGCCGGTTTGGTGGCAGGTTTGCGCGTGCGCGGTTTAGTCGTTTTACGGGGCGCGGCATCGGGCTTAGGCTTCAATGCCCGCTCCAGTCGCTCAATCTCTTTGCGCACACCGGCATTGCGGTCGAGCTGCATCGCGCGCTGAAACTGTGCCAGTGCTTCGGCGCTCTGACCGGCATCGCGCAGGGTTAGACCGGTCACCTTATGCAGTCGAGCGCGCACCATATCGGGAACGTCTGCGCCGTCGGTCAGGCTAAGGGTGGTCAGCAGTAATGCGAGGTCGACAGGCTCACCGGCATCGCGCAGGCGCAGCGCGGCAAGCGCCACCTCCTCAACCAGCATGTAAGGTGTCGTGCGGCGATAGTCAGAGGTGAGGCCGTACTTCAGCGCGTATGGCGCAATTTCCAGCGCGCCAGCGATATCACCGGCATCGAGACGCCACAGCATGACTGTCATCAGAATGTCATCCTGCGCACCACGGCCATCAGCCAGCACACCGGCGACCCACGGCGCATAGAACGGCAGCAGCTCACGCTTTTTCGCGGCTTTCAGTTCGTTTGAACGGATGGTTTTCAACGTGCGGCGGTCATCGGCCAGCTTTACCAGCATCTGCTCGTAGGCGGTTGCATGGCGCAGCGGGGCTTGTTCCCGCTGCGCGGCTTGAGAGGCCGAGACCCGCATCATGTGACGCTGTGCGGGGCTCGTCATGGGCTTACTCTCCGCTTTCCGGTGCTGCAGGTGCGGTGAAATCGCCTAGGGTGATGTTTTCCAGCAGACACCCGGCGGCATACGCCTCGACCACATAGTCGATATTCATTGACTCGTAGTTTTCCACGCGGTCTTTTTTCGGGTTTTCATCAATGCTGCGGCGGTGGCTCTCATCCATGAAATAGATAGAGAGGTTTTCCAGCGTTGTCACTAACACGGCATTCGCCGGGAAGTACGGCACACGCACAGCAGGCAGGTTGCCGATTCGCTTCTGGCTGATGATGATATCTGCCGCGAGCGCTTCGCTGTTTTCTTGCGGCTTGTTCACCAGCGGGAAATATTTGTCGGCCAGCAGCTTACGGCCAACGATGGCAACGAGTTTCGGGTCATCCTGATAAACCTCGTCAATCAGGTTGTTGGTAGCATCCATCACCAGCGCGTCGAGGTTCTCATAGTCGCCGTTTTTACCGACGCGAATCACTGCCGAAACGACCTTACCGTCAGCATCGGTGATATTGCTCATCACACGCGTCGGGGCTTCGTTGCGGTATTTCTGCAGCCAGCCGACGGCTACATCCTGCAGCATCGGATTTTTGGTGCGGTCAGAGGTGGCGGCGCGGGTGGTACCGTTAAAACCGGCCATGATGAAATCGAGCGCCTGACGCTTAACAATGGCGTCACGGATGCGGCGCTGAAAGTCCTGAAAACGCGCCCACAGGTCGAGGGTTTTATATTTCAGATGGAAGTCAAAGTTAATCTGGTCGCACTCGTACTTGTTGGACTCAAGCGCGGTGAAGTCTGCGGTCTTACGCTCATCATCGCCCGAGGTGTCGGTCGTGCTGGCGATAGTACCGGTCACAGCGACGCCGATTTTCTCACCCTTCATTTCTGCGACCGGCAGAATGTTAATCGTCTGCAGAAACGCGGATGACTCCTGCACTTTGTTCATCAGCGTTTGCGTGACGGACGGCTCGACGGTGAATTTTTTACTGACGTCATCAGTGCTGATGCCGTTCAGCTCAGCGACGCGGGTCAGATAGGCATTGAACTTAAAACGGGTTTCCGGGCGCATAGTATTTCCTGTTTGAATTTATCGGTTAGTCACTGCATCGGGCGGAGTTACCGCCCGGTTTCTGGTCTGCGGTTTATCAGCAGTCGGTCAGCAGCTCATCGCCACCACCGCCGCTGGCTTTCGTGCGTCGCGGCTGGCTGAAACTTTCGGTTTTGTCGAGGGTGGCTTTCAGGGCGGAAAATGCCTGGCTGGTTTCTTCAATCTTGCCGGTCAGTTCCTGTTTAAAGGTGGTAAGCGCGGCTTCCATAGCGGAAAGACGCTTATCCTGCGCAGTGAGGTTGGTCTGCACATGCTCGCTGACGGTGGTCACCGCTTCATGCACATCATTCAGGCGCGCATCGTCGCTGACCTGCTTACGGCTGAAAATGGCTTTAACCTTATCTGCCAGGCTGTTTAGCACCGTATCGGGAACGTCTTCAAATTCCAGTTCGGCCAGCGTGGCAGCGGAAAAGACGTTTTCAGGGTTGGCCTTAAAGCGCTGCAGAGGGTTGTGCTTCGCGTTGCGGCAGAATTCGAGGTATTCAGTGCCGAGGCTCGCCGGGTCATCGGTGACAGCAAGGCCGACGAGGTAGCATTTGCCGGTATTGGCAAAATTCGGCTGAATTTCCATTGAGGTGTAGACCTTCTGCAATTTTTTATTCATCGCAATCAGGTCGTCGGTTGGGGTGATTCTGGCGAACAACGCCCATTTGCCGTTAAGCGCAGAATCGTCGTCAATTATTTCAGCTTTCAGTTCAACCACATCGCCTAAGCGTTTGAAGTCGCCATCAGGAAAGAGACCGCGAATATGCTCAAGGTTAATGCGGCAACCGTAGACGCGAGGGTCAAACGATTCGGCCATTTCCTGAATATCGTTGCCGCTGATAATGCGGCCGTCGCAGGTGTCACCCTCGACGCCGATGCGAAAGAATTTTGAGACTTTTTTTGCCATTGTCAGGAGTCCTGAGGTTGAGGTTACTGGTCACCGCCAGTTTCCAGACTCAGGACACGCCAGACCACCAATGACGACTGGACAACCGCCCACACAACAGCACCTTAGCGAATCACTGACGGCCATTAAGTAGCCTTGCCCTGAATCCACTACGGCGAGGCATCAATGACCATTTCCACCGATACAACCTTGTTGCATGACCCGCGACGGCAGGCATCGCTGCTTTACTGGCAGGGTTTTTCCGTGCCACAGATTGCCGAAATGCTGCAGGTCAAGCGCCCGACCGTGCAGAGCTGGAAGCAGCGCGACGGCTGGGACGGCATCGCGCCGATTTCCCGCGTTGAAAGCAGCCTTGAGGCTAGGCTGATTCAGCTCATCGCCAAGCCGCAAAAGACAGGGGGTGATTTCAAAGAGATTGACCTGCTCGGACGGCAGATTGAACGGTTGGCGCGAGTCAACCGCTACAGCCAGACCGGCAACGAAGCCGACCTTAACCCCAACGTCGCCAACCGCAACAAAGGGGAGCGCAAAAAGCCGAAAAAGAATTTTTTCAGCGACGAGGCTATCGATAAACTAGAGGAATTATTTTTCGACCAGTCTTTCGAGTACCAGTTGCAGTGGTACCGCGCAGGACTGGAGCACCGTATTCGTGACATTCTCAAATCCCGCCAGATTGGCGCGACATTCTATTTCTCCCGCGAGGCACTGCTGCGCGTACTCAAAACCGGCCATAACCAGATATTTTTATCAGCCAGTAAAACGCAGGCTTACGTGTTCCGCGAATACATCATCCAGTTTGCGCGACTGGTCGACGTTGACCTGACTGGCGACCCGATTGTCATCGGTAACAACGGCGCAAAACTGATTTTTCTCGGTACCAATTCCAACACCGCGCAGAGCCATAACGGCGATCTGTATGTCGATGAAATATTCTGGATCCCGAATTTTCAGAAACTGCGCAAAGTCGCCTCGGGCATGGCCTCGCAAAAGCACCTGCGCTCGACCTATTTTTCGACACCTTCCACGCTGGCGCACGGCGCTTACCCCTTCTGGTCTGGCGAGCTGTTCAACAAGGGGCGCAGCCGGATTGCCGACCGCATCGAAATCGACATCAGTCACAGCGCGCTCGCCGGTGGCCAGCTCTGCGACGATGGCCAGTGGCGGCAGATTGTCACCATTGAGGACGCCCTTGCGGGTGGCTGCACCCTGTTCGACCTCGACCAGCTCAAACGCGAAAACAGTGATGAGGACTTTAAGAACCTGTTTATGTGCGAGTTTGTCGACGATAAAGCGTCGGTATTCCCGTTCGAGGAGCTGCAGCGCTGCATGGTCGATGTGATGGAGGAATGGGAGGACTTTGCCCCGTTCGCCGACCATCCGTTCGGCTCTCGTCCTGTCTGGATTGGCTACGACCCGTCACACACCGGCGACAGTGCCGGGTGCGTCGTGCTCGCGCCGCCGGTGGTCTCTGGTGGCAAGTTCCGCATGCTGGAGCGCCACCAGTGGAAGGGCATGGATTTTGCAGCACAGGCAGAGGGCATCCGCAAGCTGACCGAGAAATACAACGTCGAATACATCGGCATTGACGCAACCGGCCTCGGTCTCGGCGTGTTCCAGCTGGTGCGCTCATTTTACCCGGCGGCACGCGGCATCCGTTACACACCTGAAATGAAAACCGCAATGGTACTCAAGGCGAAAGACACCATTCGCCGTGGCTGTCTGGAGTACGACGCCGGAGCAACCGACGTCACGCAGTCGTTTATGTCCATCCGCAAAACCATGACCAGCAGCGGGCGCAGCGCCACCTATGAGGCCAGCCGCACCGAGGAAGCCAGCCACGCCGATATCGCATGGGCGACCATGCACGCCCTGTTAAACGAACCGCTTTCTGCCGGTAGCGGCATGCAGCCTAAATCTATTCTGGAGTTCAACTAAAATGGGTAAACAAAAATCCCGTAAAGCCAACGCACAAAAGGCCAGCAAACCACAACAACTGACCGCCAGCGCACCGCCAAAAACGACAGCGTTCACCTTCGGCGAGCCGGTGCCGGTACTCGATAAGCGCGACATTCTGGATTACGTCGAGTGCATCAGTAACGGCAAATGGTACGAGCCGCCGGTCAGCTTCTCAGGGCTGGCAAAGAGCCTGCGCTCTGCCGTGCATCACAGCTCGCCAATTTATGTTAAGCGTAACGTGCTCGCGAGCACCTACATTCCGCACCCGTTGTTATCCCGTCAGGATTTCAGCCGCTTTGCGCTCGATTATCTGGTGTTCGGTAACGCCTTTCTTGAGCAGCGCCACAGCGTCACCGGCCAGTTAATCAAACTGCTGGCCTCGCCAGCCAAATACACCCGACGCGGAGTCGACGATTCGATTTTCTGGTTTGTGGAAAACTTCACCCAGCCGCACGAGTTCGCGCCTGATACCGTGTTTCACCTGCTGGAGCCCGACATTAATCAGGAGATTTACGGCCTGCCCGAATATCTCAGCGCGCTAAATTCCGCCTGGCTGAATGAATCCGCGACGCTGTTCCGCCGCAAGTATTATCAGAACGGCGCGCACGCGGGTTACATCATGTATGTGACTGACCCGGCGCAGAGCGCGACCGACGTCGAATCGCTGCGCGAGGCGATGCGCAACTCAAAAGGGCTCGGCAACTTTAAGAACCTGTTTTTCTACGCTCCCGGCGGAAAACCGGACGGCATCAAAATCGTGCCACTGAGCGAGGTCGCCACAAAGGATGACTTTTTCAACATCAAGAAGGCCAGTGCCGCCGATCTGATGGACGCGCACCGCGTACCGTTCCAGCTCATGGGCGGCAAGCCCGAGAATATCGGTTCACTCGGTGATGTTGAGAAGGTGGCAAAGGTATTTGTGCGCAACGAGCTGTCGCCGCTACAGGACAGGTTCAGGGAGGTAAATGACTGGCTCGGCATGGAGGTCATCAGATTCAAAGAGTACACCCTCGACAACCCAGAATAACTTAGGCCGCCACAATCTCTGCGCTCATTATTGAAGATGCAATCTGCGAAAGCTATAGTGCATCGAATATCAAAACAATGGGCGCGGAGATTAATATTTTGGAAACTGATTTTAAAATAACCCTCGAAGGTTTCGCTACTGAGCAAGAAGCAAATAATATCGGTAATTTCACACTAGAAGCTATCCGAGCTTTAACAAAAAATCTCAATCTTGATATCTCCAAATTAAAATGCGTGATTGTTTCCTATAACTTCAGTGAAGCTCTTCAAAAGGTAACATCCTCTTACCAACACAAATCCCCTAGTTCATTTACCAATAGTAAACAGGGCGCAGCCGTCGGGCAGTTAGTAACAAAAATTGGCAATGATGGGCTATGTGAAGAATATACCCTTGTGCTATCGATTGATTTTTTTGTTGAGCTTTTCAATGATGGTAGCTTCTTAAAACTGAAAGAAGAAGGATACCTCGCAGTCATCCATCGCATTCACCATGAATTAGTGCACGTACATGAAAAAAACTTACTAACATGCTTAGCCCAAAACTTTACAGTCAACGAGTATGGTAGCGCGCTTCTTATCTCAGCCACGCGTGCATGGTCTGAATATCTCGCTAATTACATGTCTTCGGGGTCTGCCCCTCAAGAAACTATCGATTTATTTTTAGAGAATCTTGACACTGTTGTAAATGAAGTATCTGACGAGATTGAAAAACTCATCTGGGGTTATAAGTACGGTAATATTTCTCTGAATGACATGTATCTCGAAGTAAAAAAACGTATCAGGCTAATCATCAACTCTTATGCTTATGCGATGGGTTATGTCCATTCTCTAAACATCAATATTAAAGAATACGATCCAAAGCTATCCCTTACACTATCCAACTCAAAGATAAGATATCAATTATCAGAATTAGGCATTGCTTTTCAGAATCTTTATGGGAAGTTTAATGACCAGCACATTACAGGTTTTGGTGATTTTCGGGAGATAACAATAATCATTGATGAAATATTCAAGCAGTTTGGGCTTGTTTTAGAGTGTCCCGATTGGTCTGGCGACGGTGAACTCTACATACATGTAAATTAGTTTAATCATAGTAGAAACATAATTAGCAGTTTGAATCCTGCCACTCCTGTAAAGCCGCTGCTCCTGGTGGCTTTTCCATGCACACCACCATCACGCATCAGATGCGTCTCACGCGCACGAACACACCCGACCACCAACGAACCAGCAGCGACCACGACAGCGCCATCACGACGCGCTCAGAGGATAATTTTTATTATTACGCATCACTGCTGACGCGCAATGCTTTCCCCGCCACGCCTGCCCGCTTTATGGGGCGGTTTTAATGCAGTTGCATGACCACTCTGGATCCCCGCCAGCTCTTGCGGCGCACGTACAAAACGGGTAACCCCGGCGCATGCAGAACCATGCACCTGTTGCATGCACAGCTTATTTATTGATAAATCACCTTAAATTTACAAAAATTACGGACATTGGTTCTTTCCAAACATGATAGCCTCTCGATAATTATCGAGCCTATTTTTGAACGGAGAAAGATATGCAAGGTGAAGTTGACGAACAGCAACCCAATGAGATTATGTCGGAGTTTGGATACTATCCAGTAGAAGTTAACATTGAGACTGAACAATTTTCTTTGCTTACTTTACCTGGTCTCAATGAGAAAGTGGAGCGTGTTAATAATGATAAAAACGTTGTGAAAGGTTGGATATACCCTGGAAACCAAGATGTATATAACCTTAATGGTGGCATATCCACAATGCCTTATAGTCACCGAGTATTCAGTATGCCCAAAACGCACACACTAAAATTAAAAAATACATCCTCGTTAGAAACTCTCAACTTTATTGTGTGGTGCCTTTCTTTTTTCAAGGGAATAAGATTGACAACCACTGACGCTGGTTTTTTAGATGCAACCACTATCAAGCCCACTAAGTTAACCGACTTTATTCTCGTTGGATGCTCTGAAAAAGAAGTCATAGAACTGGCTCTTAATTATATAAATGGCAAACATAAGGATGCGCACTCCCCCAAAAGAATTGCGGCAGTGGTGCATGCACTATTCTTATCTCAAAACCCACAATACCTTTCTTTTGAAAAATTCCAGTATCTTTACATGGCACTTGATGGGTGCTTTGCTTTGTCGTGGGCTGAGCATGACAAGGCTCCTGATAAAAAACCGCCAAATCATTACAAGCGATTAAAGTGGATGTGCAAAATTTATGGGTTATCAATCCCCACATGGGTGTCAGGTAAAAAAAACATTTCTGGCATCCGCAATGATAATTTTCATGAGGCTATTTTTTTTGGTCAACCGCTTGGTTTCTCAAGTGTTAACAACAGTCAATATGGTAACGATATATTGCTGCAAATGCAGGCACTGGTATGTCGCCTATTAGCGGCAATACTGTCGGTTAATGATTGCAGTTATCTCAAATCTTCGGTCAACTCACGAGATTACCATTCATTAAAAATAAATTAATGCTAACGCCTCGCGGTGCTCGTTGTTCAACCCCCGCCAGTACTGAAAGCGAGTTTCAGAACCGGCGGCGTTTGCTATCGTCGACGTGGTGGTGGTGCGTATTGTTTCGACCTGCTGATGCTATCCAGCTTGCCGTAATTATCCCTGACTATTTCGGCACACCCGACCAGCTCTGCGGGTGTCAAATTCTCATTGACCATTATCTGCTGCAAACGATGAACGATGGCCATCAGTTTGATGCTTTTAGTTTTGTGCTGCGGTATTTCACCTGGTAGTCGATGCATATTATCACCCTCAATGAATTTTAATCAGTGCCGTCAAAACGCCACTATAAAACCATCTCAGGTCATGCCTCATTAATCATGGGCGTGTCATCAATAGCACATTGAGAAATTTTGAAAGGCAGGACTTAAGCCTCGTGGGCTCGTTACTCAACCCCGCCGACGCAAAAAGCTAGTTTTTGCGCCAGCACGGTTATTATGTTTAACGCCAGCTATCGTCTTCCCAAATCTCTTGTAATATGCTGCCTAATGTTTCTCTGTCCGCCTCTTTATCGAATCCGATAGCCTCTACACCAGTCATTGACCCTTTCTTAACGTTAACTTTTGTTGCAGGAAAAACGCATTGTACTCGATGTGTTATTTCATTCTGAAAAGCATCAATGATCTGTTGCCCTAATTTTTGCTCTTTATCCAACGTGATATTGATTCTCATAATCTAATCAGCCTTATAAAAATTATCATCTTCGGTTTCGTTATTTTCGCTGTTTGCTAGGTCTGCAATGAGAGTGAGCGCGAGCTTTAAGTCTGATGGCTTGCAGTTTGCAATCAGAGATACCTCGGCAATAAATTGCACACAAGCCCACTTTTGCTGCGTTCGGCTGAAATGTTCGCCAACCATGAAATCCCTCCCATAGGGTTACTGTATATTTATACAGTAGCACGTATTGGCAAAAGATGGGAAGAAAAAAAACGAATAGAGCGATTGCTGTATGTGCATGATATGGATATGAATTACTCATGTATTGGTTTTAATGCTTCAGCCATCGCCGCAACACGATTAAGGATTTTCCGAGCTTTAGCCTCATGCGATGGTGCTGCGGAAAATATTTCTCCTTTGGCCGTTCCGCGTAGCCATTTACCATCAAAACAACTTTTACCACCGGCCATCAGGTGCAGGGCTTCGCCCCGGCTGATATTAATGCCGGTTGTCAGATGTATCTCATCGATAGTTTTAGCTATAGCTGCGTTTTGCTCATCCGTTCCGTGGATGAATTTTCGCCGTGCTGCTGGCTTTTGCTTCCTGAGTCGGTTGGTCAATTCTCGTCTTTCACGCCGACTCAGTGGTTTTGTTAAATCCAGTATCGGTGGATCGCTTTCGCTTCCCGTACAGTTATTGACAGAACTCCGAGGGACGGCTTTGCCGTCCTGAAGGTCAACGGGCAAATCAACAGCACGCTTCGGAACAATCTTCCACTGAGTGAGCCGGGTTAAAATCGGGCTTCCTGCACCTATGGAGGAATCGTAGACCCCCTTAATACATACCGTTTCCTCACCGTACTGATTAAGCTCGGTACGCGGTTCATACAGTGTGCGCACCTGTAAATCATCGCGACGGACAAACGGCCCACCCTGAGCATTAACATAACCAGCCCAGTCACCAGCGTCGGCGGCATCATGGACGGCGGCAAACTCAACGCTCAGACCGTGCGCGGTTTCGGTATCAGCGAGGCGACGCAACTCACGGTAAACCGTCACCGGCGCACCACCAATAAACTGAAACTGACGGATGTGCCAGCGCGCAGCCCATGCTGAAACGGCGGGGGCTGTCTCTTTCAGCAGCTCACCGCTTTCATCATCGGTTTCACCATCGAGAGCATAACCGTCGATATTTTTTGAAATGTATTTAGCAACATAGCCGGTTGCGCTGCCTTTCTCCGGGTCAATGGACTCCGCGTGGAAACGTGCTTTTTTGGATTTATCGCTTTTCAGTTCGTGGCGGTCTTCTTTCCATGCGTATTTACGGACGATGGAGCGAACATATTCAACATCTTCCGGCAGCATGAACATCAGCATGTGCCAGTGTGGAGTGCCGTCGTGATGGGGCTCGGCGACACGAATACCGAAAATACGGACATCTTCCCGATGTAGTTTGGCACGGATACGCGCCCAGATACCGGTTAGATAGTTTTGCGTGTCAGCCGGGCTGGCACCGCTCCATTTGCTGTTACGGTAACCGGCTTTAGTCGTGGCGTGATATTTTGACGGCGCGGTTAGAGTGTAAAACTCACCGACATAACCGAGCTCATTACAGATGTTTTCAAACCCACGAATGCGGGTCATGAGCTCACAGCGGCGAATCGCAGGGTTAGCAACTGAGCCATCATATTTTTCAATTAGGCTGATACGGTTGCCGTCTTCGTCTTCGAGATCCAGACCTTTGAGAAATTCACGAGTGCGGCGCTTTTGTTCACGCCAGTCAGTCACGCAGTTTTTACTCGCGTAAGTGTTTTTTTTCTTACTGACGTTGCCGACTGCAATTTGCAGGTGTTCGCGCCACGTAGCTGCTACACGGCGCAAACGACCGCGCCACCACCCATCGTTAAACATTTTGGCGATAGCCGGTGCGATTTCATCCGCACCGACATATTTTTTTTCAACCCGCTCCCAATGTGGTGGGATAACGTTGAATTGGAGGGAAATAAAGCCAGCACGAATATACCAGGTGTACAGCGTTTTAAGCTCGCCGAATCCGTGGTCATTAATGTTGGCAAGTTCACCACGAATGAAATTAGCAATATCAGCGGCCAACAGGTCAACATCAGCGCGCGACATGTCCGGGAGACGGTTATATCGGGCGACCATATTAACCATGCGTGACGACAGATATTGCATTTGCTGAGTATCAAAATGACTTCCAAAAACAGCGGTTGATACCTTGCTGTTGATACCAGCGCATTCGTATTTTTTTGCGACCAGTTCAAGACGCGGCAATGCCTTTTTGCAGAAGCTGATTAAAAATGCATTGGCTCGTTGACTACCCTGATTTTGCTCCAGCACCGCAGCAGTGCGATAAACATCTAACCGCACGCAGTCGGGCTGGAGAGAAAGCACCTTTTTTGCATGCAGCAAAGCCGCGAACATACGGTCGCGGCGATGCTGTTGCTCATAAGTAAGGTATGGGCTGGAGATTGCCGACCGTGGGACGTTCCACGGATAAGCGAATTGAACAGCCAATTTATACCCCCCGATAGTGTTTGTTTTTTAGCTCTGCGATTTGCTGGCAGGTTACGCAAAAAGCCACGCCCGGAATCGCAATGCGGCGAGCTTCCGGGATTGGTGCGTCACATTCCTCGCAAAGAAAACGGGAAGGTGCAGCGATACGGGTGCGTGCGTTGCTGATGTGGCGTTCGCGGTCTTCCTGCTCGCGCAGTTGTGCTAAATCCATTGCGTCGGCCATTAGTGCAGCTCCTGTGATTCATTCTCAAAGCGGGTTGCTTCACGGCGCAGCAGTTCGGCAGCTTCGGTGCCGCTCATTCCCTCTCTGGTAATATGGATAGCCAGCGCCTCAAGGCGGATGGAAACAGCGAGCGCGCGGTCTTTACGCTCTTCTTTTTTTGCATCGGTCAGCAATACGGCCAGCGCATCGCTATCAGTGTTAAAACTACGGATTTCGGTATTACGCATAATTAACTCTCCTGATTTCGGGCAATAAGATGCCCGGCGGGTTTACGCCATTAAATTTCTGTTTGGATTAATTCGGCATGGTTAGCCGTTTGGGAAATAAGCTCACTACTGCACGAAAATGATTCATCGCTGTAATAAGCGCCTTTTTCTCGTCAGTAGTCAGCTCACTTAATTCGAGTTCATGACGAGCCGCCGGTATTTTTGCCAGAAAGAAAATAGCGGCCAGCGCCCGATTATTTTCTTCAAATTGTGGGTCACGTTTATCGCGCATATCATCGACAAAACGTTCAACCTCTTTCCAGCTATCGCCCCAATATCTCGCGCGCAATTCGGCAACATGATTGAGACCGGCCAGACGTTCACCCGCTTTTAGCGGAACAGTCGCGGAAACAGCTTCGATAGCCATGATCCCCCCCGCTTTTGAGTAGAGAGGCCAGCCAGTAAATCAGCCTGCGAGTGGCTCGGGTGCCAGCGCTTGCCGTCCTTACCTGCGATCCAGCCGTGGCCGTAGTGCATGCCGGGGCTTTGCTTAACGAGCAGAGATGCGAATGACGGTTCACTTTTCAGCATACGCACCTCAAATCAGACCAAACGATGCGCCAATACCGCTCATGGTATCGACCACGCTCGACATAGCTGGATTAGTCTGCAGACGTGCATGCAGCGCCAGAGCCGACAATGACAACATGCGAATGCCGGAGTTAACGCTTTCAATCATGTTGTGCTTACGGGCAATGGTCAGACGTTCATCAGATACCGCGCCGCTCGCCAGTTCGCCGAGTTCACGCATTGCGCGCATGACATAAGACTGCAATTTGTCTTTAGCCAACTCATTAACCGGCACGCATGGTAGGCAGTGAATCTGCGCTAAAAAACCATCAATGAGGGTTGAGTCTTCGGTCAGGTCAGTCAGCAGCCACAATTCAGACGGCGTGAACTGGTGAGGCTGTTCCGGGTTGAGCTTGTTACGTAACGTTTGAACGTTCATACCTGCACGCTCGGCCAGCTTCGCCATGTTGTGACGCTGTGCGAAAATGCGGCATGCTTCGTCATAGTGGGGATGTTTGGAAACCTGAAAATCAAACATGGTTAAATTCCCTCTAACTTGCATAATCAAATTCAGTTAAGAGCGGTGCGCTGGTCGATGTAGCGACAATCAATCGCTTGTTGAGTCAGCTTATCGCGCCATGCTTTTACGTTTACGAGGGTTCGGCTTCGTTTAGCAGCTTCCTCTTTGTTGGAAAAGTCTTTGGTCGGAGCTTTGAGAAGAACTCCCTCATCGAGCCATTGCCAGACCAGACGCTCGCTAACACCGCGAGTAGCGGCGAAGTCTTTCACAGTCATCGTGTCTGACATAGCGGAGCGAATCATTGTCTGTAGAGCTGGCAGCATGGCGGTAACGATGGCATCAAACTGTGTTGGATCTAGCAGCACAGTTTGATTTTGTGAGTTTTGCGAGTCGTGCGTCGAGATTGATTTTGCATCTGACATATCGCATTATCTCCTGTTGTTTGAAATGTAGTGCAGTGGTGTGCATCTTGGTCGATGAATGCCACTATAGATCGTAAAAAGTTTTCTGTAAACACCCATAAAATTATCTGTAGGGGTTTTTATGAGTTCTGAGCTTGATGTACAGTGGCGTGTTAGTGCAACGAACGGCGTATTGGAACGCTTAATGTCAGCCTATGGGGTCAAGATGCAAAAGGATTTGGCTGACCTGCTAGGTATCGCTAAACACAGCGTTAGCGGCTGGGTTCAGCGTGATGCAATACCTGGCAATGTCATAGTTAGGTGTTGTCTTGACACGGGAGCTGATATCAATTGGCTTGTAAATGGAGAGCTTGCAAATGCAAATCACGAGCGAGCCAGTTGCAAGTTAAAAGGCAAAGAGCTTTATGACGAGATTATGACGAATGGTGGTAAAACCGTTTTGCGTAGGATTCTTGATGCGTATGGCTTTACCATGCAAAAGGAGCTCGGTGATTTGCTCGGCATTTCCTCTGGCACAATTAGCACATGGGTAAGGCGAGATTTTTTCCCTGGTGATGTTGTTGTTACATGCGCTCTTGATACCGATACGTCACTGGAATGGTTAGCAACAGGCAAGGGGCAAATGCGAGCTAACAGGGAAGATGTCACATCTGGTTTTTCTATTAAAAAATCTCGTCTTGAATCTGGTGAGCTTAAGGATGCAGGAACGTGGCATCCTGACCCCTCAATGATTCCTTCTAACTCAGGGGAATTGATTTTTGTTGACGGTGTAGCTGCCTCTTGGCTTGTCGACTGTTCTGCTTCGAATATAAGTAATGGTCGCTGGTTAATTGATATCGACGGCGCTCTTGATGTTTTTGATGTAATTCGTTTACCTGGTGGAAAAGTCAGGTTGTCAAATAAGTCTGCTGAGTTTGAATGCAACATTACCGACATTACGCCTGCCGGGGTTGTAGTTTTCACATTGGAAAAACACGTATAAGGGAAATTATGAAACGTAAACTCTTTTTAGCTATGCTTCTTACCTTTTCTTTTGGCTCCTTAGCCGCTGAAAAAACACAGGATTTAGATGGCGCTAAGTTTGGTGAGGATTGGCCGTTAACTTTTGAAAAAGCTACGGTGTCTTGCGTTAACGGTAAGTATGCCTTTGTATACGACAAAGCAACTGATGACCGATACCCATTAAATGGTTTTGCTATTGATGGAGTAAAGTCTGGAAAGCTTGAGGGGAGCAATATTGATGCTGTTTGGAAAGACAGTCCAGAGTATGCAGGTGTAAAAATTCCTTTGGATCCTGTAATGGATGCCGCAACAGCACTTTGCGAATAATTAGAGTTGCCTCGGTGACATTATGACTGTAAGTAAGCAAAAAAATGGCAAATGGTTATGCGAGCTCTATCCAAATGGTCGAGAAGGGCGGCGTATACGTCGGCAATTCAATACCAAAGGTGAGGCCGAGGCATTCGAAGCATTTACCAAAAGCGAGAGTGAAGATAAGCCGTGGCTTGGCAAGAAAGAAGACCGCCGACGCTTAAGCGAGATTATTCAGCTTTGGCACAATTTGCACGGTCAAGCGTTAGTCGCCAGTAAGTCGAGGTTAGCAAAGCTTCAAATCGTATGTAATGGGCTTGGTGACCCGATTGCATCTCGCCTTACCGCGAAAGACTGGGCTCATTATCGTGACCGTCGATTACGTGGTGAAATAGACAACGGTTATCATAAAGACCCCTCGAAATGGATCGCCAAACCTATAACCGTCAATCGCGAACAACAATACCTAGAAGCAGTGTTTAATGAGCTCCGCCGGTTAGGGGAGTGGAGCCTACCCAATCCACTTGATGGGATCCGAGTATTCAAAGAGGCTGAGAAAGAAATGTCCTGGCTAACTTTGTCTCAGCTCCCGGAGCTGTTTCGAGCCTGCGAGCAATACGGCAAAGAAGACCTCACCATGATTGTTAAGGTGTGCCTTGCAACCGGCGCTCGATGGGGGGAAGCGGAGAGATTGACCCGCCCTCAACTTTCTCCATATAAACTGACGTTCACCAAAACCAAAGGTAAGAAGAATCGCACAGTTCCTATTCCTAAATGGCTGTACGACGAGTTGTCCGTACGTCAAGGCAGAATGTTTAAACCCTGCTATCAGGAGTTTAAGAAGATGCTCAAACTAACGAATATTGAATTGACGGAAGGGCAGAAGACGCACGTTTTGCGTCATACTTTTGGTGCGCATTTTATGATGAACGGCGGGAATATACTGGTACTGCAGAAAATTCTCGGGCATGCCAATATTCGAGAAACAATGAAGTATGCACACTTTGCTCCTGACCACCTTGAACAAGCTGTAACCCTTAATCCGTTATCGCTGTATGTTGGCGACAATATGGCGGCAGAGGTTGCATAACACTGCAATTCATTGCATTAAAAATTACTTTAACTAATTGTTTTATATGGTAAGCGTTTGTTTGTTGCGGGGTGTTAATAGGAGCGTCTTAACTAAGATTTCGCTTAAGCGACATCCTGTTAAGAAGGGCTGGCCAATTGGCTGGCCCTTTTTTTGTCTGTTTGCTCGTGTTTTAAGGGGTTGTAATCACCACTGCGACGCGGCGGTTCTCGGCGCGGCCCTGGGCGGTCTTGTTACTGGCTATGGGATATTTTTTTCCTAAACCCTGTGTGGTGAGATTGCTGCGCGGAATTTGTCCACCCATAGCCCATGCATCGGCCACGACATTCGCCCGTTTCAATGATAAGACTTCGTTGTAACTGTCTTCACCATAGTTGTCGGTGTGTCCATCCATACGGGCATGTGTTAGCCCTGTCGAGGCCAATTTGGCTGCCATGGTTTGGATCTGTTGCTGGCTTTCCGGGAGCAATTTGTAGTCATTTTTTGCAAACAGAATGGCATCTGATAAGCCCAGCGACCAGTCGCCGGCGGATTCAGTAAATCCATAAGATTGCATAGCGGCGACTTGCTCAGGAGTAAACTTTCCCTGAGGGGACTGGCAGCCAGTAAGTATTAGCGAGGTGAAAATCAGGGGTGCTAGCAGGTGCTTTATCATATCGATATATCCTTGTTATCTCACCAGCTTTTCGGCACGCTGGTGTTTGGCCTGATACATATTGTGATCGGCAAGCTCTTGTAAATTTTCCGCAGAGGCGTGCTCAATAGTCATCGCGTAACCAATGCTTAATGTCATGGTAGTTTGATGGCCATTATGAAGATCAAACGGGAGATTAAAAATTTGTGTCAGTGCTGAGCATATCTGCTGCACTTCAGATTCCGACTGTACATCATAGAGCACCATAGCGAATTCATCGCCGCCCAGGCGGTATGCTTTATGTCGCAGCCCGCCAAATTCAGCTAACCGTTTTGCTATTTCAATCAAGACTCTATCGCCCGTCGCATGACCCCAGGTATCATTGATATATTTGAAATTATCGCCATCAAGAAATAGTAACGCCGACGTTTTTCGGGCATCGGAATTGTTCATCAACGTGTTGATGCCGCTACGAAACGCTGCGCGGTTAGCCAGCCCGGTTAATGGGTCATGTAGCGCGGTACGTAGAAGCTGCGCATTTTTGGCCTGTAAACGAAGCTGCCACTCTTCCATTTCATCCAGCAGACTGTTGAAGTCGAGAGCGAAGCGGTGAAACTCAGCGATACGTTCTTCCGAAACTCGTCGGGAAAAATTGCGGTTAGAACGCACATCATGTACGACATCGGTGATATTTTTCAGCGCTTCCACCAGGCCATTGTGCAAATGGCGGGTGAGGGTAATTGCGATGCCTGATGCCAGCAGAATACAACCGGTCAGGACAGCGAGCGAAAACCAGATAAAATGGCTGATTGAACTGTCGCGAGCAGTTAAGCGTACTTCGCCAATAGTTTCACCATTGTGGCGAATCGGCTGAATGATGGGGGCAGGGAAGAGCCAGTGGCTTATGAAATTGCTGAAAGTATCGCCTGGTTCCTTATGGGTGTAATGCCAGGATGCCAGAATATTTTGCTGCTTATCACGCACTTCTGCAGTTGAAAATTGGCCTTGCTGGCCCAGCGCTGCCAGTGTTTCAGTTGCTGCAGGGCCATCGGCAAAAACGACAGCTGCTTCCAGACTGTAAGTCATTGTTGCTGCTGTCAGTGCCAGGTTTTTTTGCGCGTACTGTTTCAGGGTCAGCACTGACGTCACGGAAAGCAGCAGCCAGATCAGCATCATAGTGATAAATATGCTGGTCATACTGATGTTGCGTAATGCTCTTTTAAACGTGGGGCGCTTATTAAGAGAATTATCGTTATCCATCATTTTTCTTCCGTGCGAGCATTAAGACATCCGGGTTGACTTTTACACCGCTACGAGATAAAGCATCCAGGTTTACGGCAAATCTGACGTCATTATTGTGGATGATCAGACAAAAGGCGCTACCAATAATGCACTCGGTATTTTGTTCGGCAATTAATAATAACGCCTTTGACGGATATTGTTCGGTTAATTCCATCTGGAATGTCGGTGACTCGTTGCCAAAATAAAAACCATTGCAGCCTGAAATTATCGCCTCTTGTTGAGTATGAATGATGACAGGCAGATAAGGCAAAGATGTAGCAGCATTTTCTTGTAAGGCGGTACTAAAACGTGAAGATGAAAAGATACATAACTTTGGTGGCCCTGATAGCCCAGGCCAGCGGGTGTAACTGACAATACCGGAAACCATCATACGCACGTTTTTCGCAACGTCAGAAGGTTCCTGAGCGAGTATTGGTGCTCCCGTCAGCAGGAGAATCAGCAGTAAGAACAGTCGGTGAGAAAAACGCATTCAGGGATCCTCACCATCTTCGCTCGAAATGCATCGATATTTTTTCAGAATGCCCATTAAAATATCATCCTTTCATGCGGTCGTCATCAATGTGAAAAATAAAACATAATGAGTAAAATCTCATGCTTAATTGATTTTGGGGGGGTAATTAATTTAATCGTATTGTGCTGGCATTTTCATCAGCCCCTTTTCGCCATACTTCATGCAGTTGGCTGGCATTTTCAACATTATTGCAGCTGGCAGGAAAGCTTTTACCAGAAAGTCCCCGGGCATAAGTAAAATCGGTCTGGCAAGTTTTCTTTTGCCCTTCGGCATATCCTTTAAGGTATAGACCGCGATCCGCCTGTGAATCGCTAAATGCATCGTCATCTTTAATGGCGCTGCCCGATATCGCATCTTCCATACCAACATCATACCAGTCGGTGCTGGTCAAGGTTGGCGCGTGAGTATAAGGATCAATCTGACATCCGCTAACCAGTAAAGCCAACAAGGGGGCGATAAATTTTTTCATCATTTCTTTCTCCTTTTTCAAAGCATAGCGGATTGTTTTTAAAGCTGGTGTAAATTTATTTATACAGAAATAAGGGGAAAAAGCGCGAATAAATTGCTTATGTAAAGAAATGTGTACGAAATATGGATTGAAAACTTTACTTTATGTGTTATCGTTACGTCATCCTCGCTGAGGATCAACTATCGCAAACGAGCATAAACAGGATCGCCATCATGCAGAAAGACGCGCTGAATAACGTACATATTACCGCCGAACAGGTTTTAATGACTCCGGAACAACTGAAGGCCGCTTTTCCATTAAGCCTGCAACAAGAAGCCCAGATTGCTGACTCGCGTAAAACCATTTCAGATATTATCGCCGGGCGCGATCCTCGTCTGCTGGTAGTATGTGGTCCTTGTTCCATTCATGATCCGGAAACTGCTCTGGAATATGCTCGTCGATTTAAAGCCCTTGCCGCAGAGGTCAGCGATAGCCTCTATCTGGTAATGCGCGTCTATTTTGAAAAACCCCGTACCACTGTCGGCTGGAAAGGGTTAATTAACGATCCCCATATGGATGGCTCTTTTGATGTAGAAGCCGGGCTGCAGATCGCGCGTAAATTGCTGCTTGAGCTGGTGAATATGGGACTGCCACTGGCGACGGAAGCGTTAGATCCGAATAGCCCGCAATACCTGGGCGATCTGTTTAGCTGGTCAGCAATTGGTGCTCGTACAACGGAATCGCAAACTCACCGTGAAATGGCCTCCGGGCTTTCCATGCCGGTTGGTTTTAAAAACGGCACCGATGGCAGTCTGGCAACGGCAATTAACGCTATGCGTGCCGCCGCCCAGCCGCACCGTTTTGTTGGCATTAACCAGGCAGGGCAGGTTGCGTTGCTACAAACTCAGGGGAATCCGGACGGGCATGTGATCCTGCGCGGTGGTAAAGCGCCAAACTATAGCCCTGCGGATGTTGCGCAATGTGAAAAAGAGATGGAACAGGCGGGACTGCGCCCGTCTCTGATGGTAGATTGCAGCCACGGTAATTCCAATAAAGATTATCGCCGTCAGCCTGCGGTGGCAGAATCCGTGGTTGCTCAAATCAAAGATGGCAATCGCTCAATTATTGGTCTGATGATCGAAAGTAATATCCACGAGGGCAATCAGTCTTCCGAGCAACCGCGCAGTGAAATGAAATACGGTGTATCCGTAACCGATGCCTGCATTAGCTGGGAAATGACCGATGCCTTGCTGCGTGAAATTCATCAGGATCTGAACGGGCAGCTGACGGCTCGCGTGGCTTAAGAGGTTTATTATGGTTGCTGAATTGACCGCATTACGCGATCAAATTGATGAAGTCGATAAAGCGCTGCTGAATTTATTAGCGAAGCGTCTGGAACTGGTTGCTGAAGTGGGCGAGGTGAAAAGCCGCTTTGGACTGCCTATTTATGTTCCGGAGCGCGAGGCATCTATGTTGGCCTCGCGTCGTGCAGAGGCGGAAGCTCTGGGTGTACCGCCAGATCTGATTGAGGATGTTTTGCGTCGGGTGATGCGTGAATCTTACTCCAGTGAAAACGACAAAGGATTTAAAACGCTTTGTCCGTCACTGCGCCCGGTGGTTATCGTCGGTGGTGGCGGTCAGATGGGACGTCTGTTCGAGAAGATGCTGACACTCTCGGGTTATCAGGTGCGGATTCTGGAGCAACATGACTGGGATCGAGCGGCTGATATTGTTTCCGATGCCGGAATGGTGATTGTTAGTGTGCCCATCCACGTTACTGAGCAAGTTATCGGCAAATTACCGCCTTTACCGAAAGATTGTATTCTGGTTGATCTGGCATCGGTGAAAAATGGACCATTACAGGCCATGCTGGCGGCGCACGATGGCCCGGTGCTGGGGTTACACCCGATGTTCGGCCCGGACAGCGGTAGCCTGGCAAAGCAAGTTGTGGTCTGGTGTGATGGACGTAAGCCGGAAGCATACCAATGGTTTCTGGAGCAAATTCAGGTCTGGGGCGCTCGGTTGCATCGTATTAGCGCTGTCGAGCACGATCAGAATATGGCGTTTATTCAGGCTCTGCGCCACTTTGCTACTTTTGCTTATGGGCTGCACCTGGCAGAAGAAAATGTTCAGCTTGAGCAACTACTGGCGCTCTCTTCGCCGATTTACCGCCTTGAGCTGGCGATGGTCGGGCGACTGTTTGCTCAGGATCCGCAGCTTTATGCCGACATTATTATGTCGTCAGAGCGTAATCTGGCGTTAATCAAACGTTACTATAAGCGTTTCGGCGAGGCGATTGAGCTGCTGGAGCAGGGCGATAAGCAGGCGTTTATTGACAGTTTCCGCAAGGTGGAGCACTGGTTCGGCGATTACGCACAGCGTTTTCAGAGTGAAAGCCGCGTGTTATTGCGTCAGGCGAATGACAATCGCCAGTAATAATCCAGTGCCGGATGATTCACATCATCCGGCACTTTTTCATCAGGTTGGATCAACAGGCACTACGTTCTCACTTGGGTAACAGCCCAATACCTTCATCGAACGGGTGATTTCCCCTAACTCTTTCAATGCTTTTTGCATTTCCGCTGATTCAAGATTGGCCTGAATATCCAGATAAAACATCTCTTCCCACGGATTACCGTGAATCGGACGTGATTCCAGACGGGTCATAATCAGACTGTGATTGCGCAGTACCAGCAACGCTTCAACCAGTGCACCAGCTTGTTGTCCGGTCGCCATTAACAACGTCGTTTTCGCCGGAACCTGGTCAGAAACGTTAATGGCTTTACGTGCCAACACCACAAATCGGGTGAAGTTTTGTCGCTGATTCGCTTCAATACGCTCCAGTACCTGCAAACCGTACAAAGTGCCGCCAGCTTCGCTTCCCAACGCAGCAACATGCGGTGATTTTGCCTGTGCAACCTTTTCCATTGCCGCAGACGTACTTTCGGTATATTCAATCTTCCAGTGCGGATAACGATTAAGGAATTTGCTGCATTGCTGGAATGGCTGCGGATGGCTGTAGACCGTATTGATGGCGGATAAATCAGTAGTGCCGGAGACCAACAAACAATGATCGATAGTTAACGTCATCTCGCCAACAATCGACAAACTGGTATGTTGCAGCAGATCGTAAACGTCGTTTATGGCACCGGAGCTGGTATTTTCAATCGGTACGACGGCATAGTCGGCCTGGCCGGTTTCCACCTGATTAAAAATATCGGCAAATTTGGCGCAGCCACTTTCAATGAATTGCTCAAAGTGACGGGCAGCATACTGGCGCGCCGCAAGATGGGAATAAGAACCTTTGGGGCCGAGAAAAGCGATGCGTGCTGAGTGCGGATTAATTTTATTGAGATGTTGCTGGAGCAAAGCCTGCTGAGTTAATACGGAATCTTCAATGATGAGCTGGAACAGGCGAGTAATGTAATGGGCGTCCAGATGGTGCGCTTTACCGAGCGTAATTAATCTTTCCAGCAAATCGCGTTCACGATCAATATCACGTACCGGGCGATGCGAGAGCAGTTTGGCTTTTCCCACCTCGACGGCCAGTTCGCGTCGCTCTGCCAGTAATGCTAATAATTTTTCATCCAGCGCGCTGATTTTCTCTCGCAGCGCCAGTAACGGGTTTTCCGATGTCATAGTGTTGCCTTTTTGTTATCAATAAAAAAGGCCCCCCGATTTGGGAGGCCTTATTGTTCGTCTTCGCATTCTGTTTCACACGACGAAACGCCTCCCATTCAGGGGAAGGTAAAAAAGAATGCGAAGAAAAACGGTGTGTGTTTCATGTTTGTTTCCTTAAGTGACTTTAGTACAGTACCCGTACTGTTTTCACGCTGTCAACAAAAAACGCGCCCGAAGGCGCGTTGGCGATACACTCAATATAAAGGACTACTCTTCTTCAACTTCTTCGACGAAGTTGGCGTCTTTCACCGATGTTGCGGCACGACGTGCTTCGCCTTTGTGCTGCAGTTTATTGAGCTGCCGTTCCAGCTTGTTGATCAATTCGTTAATTGCGGTGTACATATCTTCATGTTTACCACTGGCAACCAGAACGCCGTTAGGTGTATTGATTGTGGCGTCAGCAACAAACCCTTGTGGCTCTTTGGACAGAATGATATGTGGATTAATCAGATGTGTTTGCCATTTTTCCAGTTTGGCGAGACGGTCTGCGACATGTTGGCGGATGGCCGGAGTAATTTCCATTTGTTTGCTGGTAATGTTCATTGTCATAAATTTTACCTCTTGTCTTCCCGTCTTGGTGAATTCAGCATAACGTTCCTGATGTCAAAATGTGTGATGGAAATCTCATAATTTTGTCACTTTTTGTCAACGAATCTTTTTTGTGAGAAATCGCAGGAAGAGGTGTTTTTTTACTTGAGGAATATCTCAAAGCGAGCCATATTTGATGAGATCGATAGTGACTAAATCGCTTCAGTTTCACAACTAACAGAATAAAAAAACGGCAGCTCAAGGCTGCCGTTTTGTGTTTCAGGTTTCTGTTATGTATTGCTGCTGTTTGCGGCGATGATTTTCGCTACTTTTTCAGCTTGCGCATTCATCTGCATCTGACGGTATGCATTTTCCATCAGCGGCAGCGCATCACGCGTAGCCTGGGTATCCGGATAGTCGCGCAACATGCCTTCTACGCGGTTAACGACAGCAACCCATGCACCACGTTCTGTATAATACTCGGCAACGGAGTATTCATATTTCGCCAGACGATCTTTCAGGAATACCAGACGTTTGGTGGCATCGGTGGTGTACTGACTGTTCGGATAGCCGCGCACCAGTTTGGAAAAGTCACTAAACGCAGCTCGTGCATGTTGAGGATCGCGATCGCTACGGTCAACGCCAAAGAACCCTTGCAGCGCACTGTCATCCAGCGCCATATTGGTCAGGCCACGCATGTACATGACATAATCGATATTCGGATGGGTCGGGTTAAGGCGAATAAAACGATCGATGGCAGCCTGTGCTAACGGCAAATCGGCGTTTTTATAGTAGGCGTAGATGAGATCCAGCTGCACCTGCTGCGAATACGGACCAAACGGATAGCGATTATCTAACGCTTCCAGTTGCGTTATTGCCTGTCTCCAGTTACCGTCCTGCAGCTTTTGTTGTGCAGTCGCGTAAATTTCATTTGGCGGATTATCAGGTACTTCTTCCTTTGACCCCGAGCAACCCGCCAAAAACAGGCTTAGTGTGGCGGCTGCCACCAGATATTTCATGCGCGTCATGACGTTTTGACTTTCCTCAAAATGTAATACGGGAGATTCTCTGTTCCTGCTCCCGGTTAAGACCAGCTACAATAGCACACTATATTAAACGGCAAAGCCGTAAAACCCCAACGATAAACGAAGAAGCAGTATATATGGCACAACGAGTACAGCTCACTGCAACGGTGTCCGAAAACCAACTCGGTCAACGCTTAGATCAGGCTTTGGCCGAAATGTTCCCGGATTATTCACGTTCGCGAATAAAAGAATGGATCCTCGACCAGCGCGTGCTGGTTAACGGCAAAGTTTGTGATAAGCCGAAAGAAAAAGTATTGGGTGGCGAGCAGATGGCCATCAACGCTGAGATTGAAGAAGAAGCGCGTTTTGAACCGCAGGATATCCCGCTGGATATCGTCTATGAAGATGAAGATATCATCGTCATTAATAAACCACGCGACCTGGTGGTACATCCTGGCGCGGGTAACCCGGATGGTACGGTACTGAATGCGTTGCTTCATTACTATCCGCCCATTGCCGATGTACCGCGTGCGGGCATCGTCCATCGTCTGGATAAAGACACCACCGGCCTGATGGTTGTGGCAAAAACCGTTCCGGCTCAGACGCGTTTAGTCGAATCTTTGCAACGGCGTGAAATTACTCGTGAGTATGAAGCGGTGGCAATTGGTCATATGACCGCTGGCGGTACAGTAGATGAACCAATCAGCCGCCACCCGACCAAACGTACTCACATGGCGGTGCATCCGATGGGTAAACCGGCGGTCACTCACTATCGCATCATGGAACACTTCCGTGTGCACACGCGTCTGCGGTTGCGTCTGGAAACTGGACGTACGCACCAGATCCGCGTGCATATGGCCCATATCACTCATCCGCTGGTGGGCGATCCGGTTTATGGTGGCCGTCCGCGTCCGCCAAAAGGTGCTTCGGAAGCGTTTATCTCCACGCTGCGTAAGTTTGACCGCCAGTCGCTTCATGCAACCATGCTGCGTCTTTATCACCCGATCTCCGGTATCGAAATGGAATGGCATGCGCCTATTCCACAAGATATGGTGGAGCTGATTGAGGTGATGCGCGCCGATTTCGAAGAGCATAAGGATGAAGTGGACTGGTTATGAGTAAGCTGATTGTCCCGCAGTGGCCGCTGCCAAAAGGTGTTGCGGCCTGTAGCTCTACCCGTATCGGCGGCGTGAGCTTACCCCCGTATGACTCGCTCAACCTCGGTGCCCATTGTGGCGATAACCCGGATCACGTTGAGGAGAATCGCAAGCGACTTTTTGCTGCGGGCAATTTGCCTTCTAAACCGGTCTGGCTTGAGCAGGTACACGGCAAAGACGTGCTTAAGCTTATTGGCGAACCTTATGCCTCAAAACGAGCAGATGCCTCTTATAGCAATACGCCTGGCACGGTTTGCGCTGTGATGACTGCCGACTGCCTGCCCGTGCTGTTTTGCAATCGTGCGGGAACGGAAGTCGCCGCCGCTCATGCTGGCTGGCGTGGACTGTGCGCAGGCGTGCTGGAAGAGACAGTTTCCTGTTTTGCTGATAATCCAGAAAATATTCTCGCCTGGTTAGGGCCGGCAATTGGTCCACGCGCGTTTGAAGTGGGGGCGGAGGTTCGCGAGGCGTTTATGGCAGTAGACGCCGAAGCGAGTACAGCTTTCATTCAGCATGGTGATAAGTATCTGGCGGATATTTATCAGCTTGCCCGGCAGCGTCTGGCGAGCGTTGGTGTTGAACAAATTTTCGGCGGCGACCGTTGTACATATACGGAAAATGAGACTTTCTTCTCTTATCGTCGCGACAAGACCACCGGTCGTATGGCAAGTTTCATTTGGCTGATATAACCTAAAGAATCAAGACGATCCGGTACGCGTGATTTTCTTTTCACATTAATCTGGTCAATAACCTTGAATAATTGAGGGATGACCTCATTTAATCTCCAGTAGCAACTTTGATCCGTTATGGGAGGAGTTATGCGTCTGGATCGTCTTACTAATAAATTCCAGCTTGCTCTTGCCGATGCCCAATCACTTGCACTCGGGCACGACAACCAATTCATCGAACCACTTCATTTAATGAGCGCCCTGCTGAATCAGGAAGGGGGTTCGGTTAGTCCTTTATTAACATCCGCTGGCATAAATGCTGGCCAGTTGCGCACAGATATCAATCAGGCATTAAATCGTTTACCGCAGGTTGAAGGTACTGGTGGTGATGTCCAGCCATCACAGGATCTGGTGCGCGTTCTTAATCTTTGCGACAAGCTGGCGCAAAAACGTGGTGATAACTTTATCTCGTCAGAACTGTTCGTTCTGGCGGCACTTGAGTCTCGCGGCACGCTGGCCGACATCCTGAAAGCAGCAGGGGCGACCACCGCCAACATTACTCAAGCGATTGAACAAATGCGTGGAGGTGAAAGCGTGAACGATCAAGGTGCTGAAGACCAACGTCAGGCTTTGAAAAAATATACCATCGACCTTACCGAACGAGCCGAACAGGGTAAACTCGATCCGGTGATTGGTCGTGATGAAGAAATTCGCCGTACCATTCAGGTGCTGCAACGTCGTACTAAAAATAACCCGGTACTGATTGGTGAACCAGGCGTCGGTAAGACTGCCATCGTTGAAGGTCTGGCGCAGCGTATTATCAACGGCGAAGTGCCCGAAGGGTTGAAAGGCCGCCGCGTACTGGCGCTGGATATGGGCGCGCTGGTGGCTGGGGCGAAATATCGCGGTGAGTTTGAAGAACGTTTAAAAGGCGTACTTAACGATCTTGCCAAACAGGAAGGCAACGTCATCCTGTTTATCGACGAATTACATACCATGGTCGGCGCGGGTAAAGCCGATGGCGCAATGGACGCCGGAAACATGCTGAAACCGGCGCTGGCGCGTGGTGAATTGCACTGCGTAGGTGCCACGACGCTTGACGAATATCGCCAGTACATCGAAAAAGATGCTGCGCTGGAACGTCGTTTCCAGAAAGTGTTTGTTGCCGAGCCTTCTGTTGAAGATACCATTGCGATTCTGCGTGGCCTGAAAGAACGTTACGAGCTGCACCACCATGTGCAAATTACTGACCCGGCAATTGTTGCAGCGGCGACGTTGTCTCATCGCTACATTGCTGACCGTCAGCTGCCGGATAAAGCCATCGACCTGATCGATGAAGCAGCATCCAGCATTCGTATGCAGATTGACTCAAAACCAGAAGAACTCGACCGACTCGATCGTCGTATCATCCAGCTCAAACTGGAACAACAGGCGTTAATGAAAGAGTCTGATGAAGCCAGTAAAAAACGCCTGGATATGCTCAACGAAGAACTGAGCGACAAAGAACGTCAGTACTCCGAGTTAGAAGAAGAGTGGAAAGCAGAGAAAGCCTCGCTTTCTGGTACGCAGACCATTAAAGCGGAACTGGAACAGGCGAAAATCGCTATTGAACAGGCTCGCCGTGTGGGTGACCTGGCGCGGATGTCTGAACTGCAATACGGCAAAATCCCGGAACTGGAAAAGCAACTGGAAGCCGCAACGCAGCTCGAAGGCAAAACTATGCGTCTGTTGCGTAATAAAGTGACCGATGCCGAAATTGCTGAAGTGCTGGCGCGTTGGACGGGAATTCCGGTTTCTCGCATGATGGAAAGCGAGCGCGAAAAACTGCTGCGTATGGAGCAAGAACTGCATCATCGCGTTATTGGTCAGAACGAAGCGGTTGATGCGGTATCTAACGCTATTCGTCGTAGCCGTGCGGGGCTGGCGGATCCAAATCGCCCGATTGGTTCATTCCTGTTCCTCGGCCCAACGGGTGTGGGGAAAACAGAGCTTTGTAAGGCGCTGGCGAACTTTATGTTTGATAGCGACGAGGCGATGGTCCGTATTGATATGTCCGAGTTTATGGAGAAACACTCGGTGTCTCGTCTGGTTGGTGCGCCTCCGGGATATGTTGGTTATGAAGAAGGTGGCTATCTGACCGAAGCGGTGCGTCGTCGTCCGTATTCCGTCATCCTGCTGGATGAAGTGGAAAAAGCGCATCCGGATGTCTTCAACATTCTGTTGCAGGTACTGGATGATGGGCGTCTGACTGACGGGCAGGGGAGAACGGTCGACTTCCGTAATACGGTCGTCATTATGACCTCTAACCTCGGTTCTGATCTGATTCAGGAACGTTTTGGTGAACTGGATTATGCGCACATGAAAGAGCTGGTGCTCGGTGTGGTAAGCCATAACTTCCGTCCGGAATTCATTAACCGTATCGATGAAGTCGTCGTCTTCCATCCGCTGGGTGAACAACACATTGCGTCGATTGCGCAGATTCAGTTGAAACGTCTGTACAAACGTCTGGAAGAACGTGGTTATGAAATCCACATTTCTGACGAGGTGCTGAAACTGCTGAGCGAGAACGGTTACGATCCGGTCTATGGTGCACGTCCTCTGAAGCGTGCTATCCAGCAGCAGATCGAAAACCCGCTGGCACAGCAAATACTGTCTGGTGAATTGGTTCCGGGTAAAGTTATTCGCCTGGAAGTTAATGAAGACCGGATCGTCGCCGTCCAGTAATGATAAAACGAGCCTTCGGGGCTCGTTTTTGTCTATAAGTTAGACGGAAAAGACTATATTAAAGATGTTTTGCCTGAAAAATGAGCGAACAATAAAGTTTTTATATTTTTTGCTTGTCAGGCCGGAATAACTCCCTATAATGCGCCACCACTGACACGGAACAACGG
>OGEN01000200.1_pt1 | contig 87023 bp, 83 predicted proteins | sample 1570671 | NCBI WGS metagenome assembly OGEN01 (sample SAMEA2582128, study PRJEB24529) | metagenome | biome: Human gut stool | place: China | collected 2011 | reverse complement strand
CAGCTGAAGCAGACGGCAAATGAACCTGTAACTAAGCATGTCTTATTTATGACTGATGGCTTATGCTCGAATAAGCTCAAATCTTTCTAATTCGACAGCGAAGCCTAACTGTCAACTGTCACTTGTCACCTATCAACTGAAAAAAGGTTTCACCTTTTCCTAGATTCTCATCCGCTCCGAAACTCCTTCCCTTTACCTATCTATTGAACCTGTCGTCCGTCGAAGAAACGCACCGTACGGCTGGTCTGCTGTGCCTGTGCTTCGTTGTGGGTTACCATTACGATGGTACGTCCGTCTTCCTTGTTCAGTTTATGAAGTATTTCCATGACCTCGATACCCATCTTAGAGTCCAGGTTACCGGTCGGCTCATCCGCCAGGATGATCTCGGGGTTACCTACGATCGCACGGGCAATGGCTACACGTTGGCACTGACCACCAGACAACTGGGTCGGGAAGTGACGCATACGGTGACTCAGACCGACCTTTTCGAGAACGGCTTCGGCTGCCTTGCGGCGTTCGGAGGAAGAGACGTTGCGGTAAAGTAACGGCAACTCCACATTATCCAGTACATTCAGGGAATTGATCAGATGGAACGACTGGAAGACAAAGCCCAGCGTCTTATTACGGAAAGCTGCCAGTTGCTTGTCGTTCATATGGCTCGTATCCGTACCGGCAATTTCCACCATACCGCCTGTCGGAGCGTCCAGCAGGCCGATAATGTTCAACAAGGTCGACTTTCCACAACCGGAGGGTCCCATGATGCTCAGGAATTCACCTTTCCGGATATCCAGATTTACATTTTCCAGGGCTACTGTTTCGATCTCCTTCGTGCGGTAGATCTTTTCGAGGTTTGTTAACTTGATCATGATGTTTGATATTTAATTGTTATTATTGATTAATTCGTTATTTACCAGTTTTAAGTTCTCTCTTTATCAAAGTCAGAGGTAACTATTCTCTTATCAATGTGACTTCGCAATTGCAGGTTCATTTGCCGTCTGCTTTAGCTGACGGTTTACAGTTGTTTCTCTCTCTTGGCTTCAGCCACATTTCTCTTCAATAGAGAGATTGTTTAAATGGGACTAAAGTCCAAAGAGATAAACCATTTACTTATCCGTCAGCTAAAGCAGACGGCAAATGAACCTGTAACTAGGCATGTCTTATTTATGACTGATGGCTTATACCTTGATAGGCTCACATCTTTCTATATTTATTTTCTTATTCATAATGTAGTGCCTCCGCCGGTTTCATCTTCATCGTTTTACGGATCGGGAACCAGATGCCGAGGGTGATCATTCCTGCCATCAGCAGATAAGCTCCTCCAAAGGTCGCCGCAAACCGCCACCAGGTATACGGTAGACGATAGGTGTCAGGCATATCGAAGTAAAGCATATTCATTATAAATACCAGCAGAAAGGGAATTGTGAGAGCCAGCAGAATAAGCCCTTCGAGGTTCATCAGGCGGCTAAGCTGACGACGGTTCGAGCCGAGAGCGACACGCAATCCCATCTCCCCCTGTCGTGCCTGCGTACGCAACCAGAAAGTTCCGATGATGCCGAAGAAGACGTTGATCAGCATGAAACCCACCAGGGCGGTCTTTTTCTTCATATTGTCTTCGCGGCTCTTCAGAATCTGGCTTCTCATTTCACTGAGCGGGACGACGCTCGAAACGTAGACATTGTTCACCGTCAGCCGGTCGCCCATCCCTTGCAGGAGTGCTTCCATGTCTTCCGCCCGGAAACCGGGTTTCATTCGCACCAGGCAGTCGACAGCCTGCGGTTGATTCTCTTCAATATCCCCGAGCAGCTGCTCCCGGGTGGGTATCTGGTAAAAGAAAGGTATGCTCTCCTTATATTCCGACTCGCGGACGGAACCGGAAACCGCCAGGACGAGCATCTCATCCGAACTATCGGGATGATACTTGACAAACTGCCCACGGGCCGAACCTTTCTCCCCGTAGAAAGCACGCTCCATATCGGCGGAAATAACGATCCCGGTCCGTTGCCCGATAAGTGGAGAAAGCTCCTTACCCTCTTTTTCTTTTATCCGCAGTACGGTAAAATACTCGGGAGTGACGGTCGACTGTCGGAAACCTGCCTTGATAAACGTATCCGCATCAGCCCGGAAGAGTGTCGACCAGGAACGGTTCTCCGTATAGACACAGCCGACGTGGGACAATGAAACTTCTTCCACCTTGTCTTCCTGACGGATGTTGTCGACCAGGCGCAGTACGTCCTCACCTTGCCTGGTGATGAGTAACGAGTCTTCCACGTACCCCGAAGTACCCGGCATAATAACTCCCAACTGCACCTTATAAACATTATCGATATTAAAACCCAACGGTTGGTAATAGGTGTACTTATCCACCAGCAGTGAATCCATCATGACCCATAGAATGCCGACCACAACCAGAAGTTCGGCAAAGATCCAGCCATTGCTGCGCCGTTGGTTCCAGATTATCTTTAGTATATGCTTTATCATCTTCGTTTCGTCTTTTATCTTGTTATTTATCTATCGAGTCTTCTCCTTTCAACGAGCCGGCTATCTGTTCATTGGCAATGCGCAGGGCAGGTATCCCGGCTGAGAGCAAATTGAGCAACAGGCAGAATAACAGGGCGATGAAGAAGATACCGGGCTTAAACAGCATATCGCCTTGCAACGTCGTATCGGCATTGGGCAACAAGAAGTCGCGACAGACAGTCAGAAGCAGGAACGAAAGGATCAGGCCGATCACACCGCCCAGCAGGGTCGTCACACTGTTCTCATAAAGAACCTGGCGTACAAGTACAGCGGAGGTTGCCCCGAATGCCTTACGAACGCCCATCTCCCCACGGCGTTTCTGTACCGCCGATTGCGTCACGCCCATCAGGTTCAGCGCCGGAACGAGCAGTAGGAAAAGCAGCAAGCCACCCATCTCCGCGAGGAAATCTTTCAGTTCGACTTTGACCTGCCCGATGGTACCGATCGCCTTGTCGAAACGGGTGATCGGGTTGTGGAAAAAATGAATCTCTGCTTCCTGCTTCGTTGAGTTATAACGAGCGATCTGTCCCTTCAGTTCTTGGCGGATGGCATCGAAGTCGGATGCATCGCGAGCCAACAGGCAGGTATTGAAAGCACCCGACATATTCTCAAGGTATGCCATATTGAGTACCATCGGATTGGTCGTGTAAGGTGTCCAGACTTGTCCGTAGGAAGAGTCGGAGGCACGGCTGACATCTTTCACCACCCCGCAAATCGTAAAAGGCTGACGGTCGATGATGACCGGCTTTCCTACTACCTGAGTCGTGCCATACAGCCCCCTCGCAACACTCTCGCAGACAACAGCCTGGTGAATGCCGGATGTGAAGTCTGCCTCCGTGAACGGCTTGCCTTCCAGAAAAGAGAAGGCGTAGACCTTCCAGAAACCCGGATCGGTATAAAAGATCTTATATGTCTTAAACATTTGCCTACCGGGCAACGACAAAGGGTATGACATCGTGAACCAGGCAGATACGGCTTCGGGTGTTTTCAACGAATAGAAGCATTCGCGGACAGCTTCGACAGACATGTTTCCTCTGCTCCAGCTGTTCTTTGTCTTTACCTCGGTTCCTTGTTCCACATAGAGCATCCGGTCGCGGTTCACCTCCGGTACAAAATTGGTCAGCTGTACCTGAAAGACCAGGATAACGATCATTATCATTGCGATAGACAGTGCCGTTCCGAGTATGGATATCACGCTGATGAGAGGATTCTCACGCAGCATGCTCAGGGCTTGTTTTATATATTGTTTGATCATATTATTGTTGGGTAGGGACGGTTATTTGATTTTGAGCTTGTTCTTATCCTTGTAGCTGCTCATGTCGGAGACGATGACTTCGTCGCCGGGTTGCAGGCCGCTGATCACTTCCACGTATTCGTAATTGCTGTCGCCCAGCTGGACTTTGCGTTTCAGCAGTTGGTCGCCGTTGATGACGAACAGTTCATATTCGCCTTTGCCGACGTAATAAGAGGCATTAGCGATACGCAAAACGTCGTCTTTTATTGCGTTCATTACATATACGTCTGTCTTCAGACCGGAGCGGAGGCGGCGGTGGTTGTCTTCCTCCAGTTGTACGGTAAAGGAGATGACACCGTTCTTTGAAAGCGGGGTAACGTCGCTGACGGTACCTTCCAGCTTATCGCTGCCGATCTTAACAACCGCCTTGCTGCCTGCGGCGATACGGTCGCCATACGTGTCGGCTATCTCTCCTTCGATCTTGAAATGGGACAGGTCGGAGACGATGGCGACTTTCGTTCCCTGTGGCACCTGGGCACCGATCTCGTTGTTCACATACGTCAGGATAGCCTTACGCGGCGAACGGATCTGGGCATCGTCGAGGGTACGTTTCGTTTCTGAAAGACCTTTGCGGAAGATATTGAGGTCGAGTTCTTTTACCTTCAGGTCGGCTTCGGAAAGGGCTTGTTCGTTGATGTATTTCTGTTCGTCTTCCTTCAGCTTGAGCTGGCTGACGTTGAAGTCGAGTTCTACCTGGCGCACTTTGTCGGTCGTTCCGGCACCGAGGCTGTCGAGATAGCGTTCGTTACGGAGTTCCACGGCTTTCCGGTCGAGTTCCATGCGGGATACTTTCAGTTTCATTTCCATTTCAGACAGCTTGCTTTGGTTGGTGACTTTCAGCTTTTCCAGTTCCAGGCGTTTCATCTGTTCTTCGTCCAGCAGTTTGTTGTATTCGGTTTCTGCACTTTGCAGGTCCAGTTTCAGGATGGGGGTACCGACATCCACGGAGTCGCCGCCTTTTTTATAGATCTCGACGATGCGGGAATTGATCGGTGAGTTGATTATTTCTTCAAAGGCGGGAATCACTTTCCCGGATGCGCTGACCGATACTTCGATCACCCCTTTATCCACTTTCGAAATAGTGATGTCTTTACGATTCAGGCTGGTTTGCAGAAAAGAGATGACAACGGCAACGACGAGAACGATGCTCCCTACCCCTGCTCCGATCTTGATGATCTGTTTGCGTTGTTCTTTTCTCCGAACCTCTTTCGATATCTCTCTATCCATATTTAGTATTGTTTTTATTTCTGCCCTCCTAGGGGCAAACTCCGTGCCAAAAAGCTAAACAACTGATTATGTGCAAAAAGGAAGGATGAATGGGTGTTCAATATCGGACAGTGTGTTCGGTTTTACGGAAAACATTCCAGGCATGACGGTTGTTCTTATTACCATTAAAACAGTAAACGTATGAATGCTAAAACAACACTTTTCACACTTTTCGCGGGCTTAGCCATCTTGCTGGCTGGTTGCGACAATAACGACGATGATCACAAAGATGCAATCGAACCGACCGAACCGGTCATGCAAGCTTTCAACAAGAAATATCCGAATGCCTCCAACCCGATCTTTACGATAGAGGGTAATTACTACGTAGCGGAATTCACGAACAACGGTGTCTCTACCGAAGCGTGGCTAACCGAACAGGGCAAATGGATGATGGACAAAGCGGATACGCCTTTCAACCAGCTTCCGGAAGCGGTGACCGCCGCATTCGATAACGGACTTTATGCCGGTTGGAAAGTGGATGATTCCTATACGATCAACCGGGATAGCATGACGGTCGTTTATAAGATCGATGCCGAGAAAGGGAACAGTGATATGGATCTGTATTACTCCCCGTACGGCAATCTTATCAAGGCGGTAAATGATGAAGGGAATGAGGATGCCCCGATCGTGATACCGGCAGAGGTGCATACGTTGATGGCATTCACCTTTGCTACCTGCGACTTGCTGGATATACAGAGTAATGCCGACGGGTATATCCTGAATATGCTGGATGGAAAGGTGTACAAGATTGCCCAGTTGAATAAGAATTATTTATGGCAAAGCACTTCCTACCAGATCGCGGAGCAGAATGTACCGGAAATCATCATGGATAGTTTCCAGTCTACGGGCTATGTCGGAGATACGATTGAATCAATCCTGGTAAAGATCGATGCAAACGGCACATTCTATACCTTTACCGTCGATCACAATGGGCAGAGCACGGAGGTTACGTTCGATGCGATCGGAAATATCGTACAATAAGTAATTTTAAACCTACTTTTCCCTTGATGGAAAAGTAGTCAAAAGATCAAGGCTGAACCGGCTTCACTGCTCCGGTGAAAGACTACGCTGAAAAATCCGAAACTCGCTACGCTCAGACAACGGTTTTTTTAACCGCTTCGTCTTTCCCCTTCGCGGACGTTCACCCGCTTAGGCCTTTCATAGGAAGCAGAGCTTCCTCTTAGGATTGCCGACACCGCTTGCTTTTTGCACGATTCCGGGTCAAGCCCGGAATGACAAGCTTGGGACTTCGGGATTGATAACAAACCTGTCATCCCGTGCTGACAGCCTAAAGAACTGCCAGTATCGGCAATCATAAGAGAACGCTTTGCGTTCTATGAAAGGCCTCAGCTGGCGAGCGTTAAGCGCAGCAGCCGGAGAGAGCGCCCGGAGCATCCGCTGTTTGAGCGAAGCGAGTTTCGGAGGCGACAGCGAACGCAGGATGCGGAGTAGCGAGGCAGGTGCAGCCTTGAACTTTTGGTTACTTTTCTTTCAAGAGAAAAGTAACATACAAATAGGATAATATCCGAATCTATCCATAAAAAAATCCCCTTCGCACATCATTCTGCGAAGGGGATTTTAATAATCTTATCTACTTATCAACTCGATCCGTGCACTCTTGACTCCCGGTGAAGAAGCTTCGAAGTAGATCGTTCCCGGAGTCTCTTCCGTTTGTACGATGGCGGTCAGCTGTCCGCTGAACAGTTTCATCTGTGGAGCCTGGAAAGATTCGAGGCTTGCCGAATTACCGTTGGCGGCCGCTTTATATGTACCGGCTCCACGAACATTGAACTTGATCTGGTTGGTGGCATCCGGACAAAGGTTACCGTTTTTATCCACTACCCGTACGTTAATAAAAGACAGGTCTTTACCATCGGCTGTCAGATTATTGCGATCAGCAGAAAGCTCGATATGATGAGGTTTACCGGCTGTATGTACTTCCTCTTCGGCAACGGCGTTTCCATCCTTATCATAAGCTACCACTTTCAGCGTACCCGGCTCATATTTGGTATCCATCCACATCAGGCGATAGCGTTTCTGACGTTCGAAACTCTTCTGAGCTGCTTCGGTATAGCTGCTGTCAATGCCGATGCTCAGATCTTTCGTACGTTTGCCCTGGCTCTTTCCGTTGATGAACAGCTCTGCAGAAGGATAGTTGGTGTAAACGAACACCGGAGTCACTTCACCTTCGCGTCCCGGCCATGTCCAGTGAGGCAGGACATGTAACGTCTTTTCAGCCTTGTTCCAATGACTGCGATACAGATAGTAGCGGTCCTTTGGAATACCGGCCAGGTCAATGATACCGAACAGGGAGCTATGGCTCGGCCAGTTAGTATAATACGGAGTCGGTTCACCCAGATAGTCGAAACCGGTCCATACGAACTCGCCGATACAATAAGGCAGGTCTTCATGCTGGATGAAATCGTCTTCCGGCAAGTTTGACCAGCCGCAATGCTCTACGTCGTAAGAAGAACTCTGATGATCGTCGTAGACAGCCATCGCCTTGCGTTCAACCGGAAATTTATAGACACCACGTGAACTTACCGTTGAAGCCGTCTCACTTCCCAGAATAATTTCCTGCGGTAGTTTCTTGTAATTAACCTGATATCTGAACGGACGGTAGTTAAAACCGGCCACTTCCATTACCGCAGCAAAGTTATTGTTTACGACAGCATCCGGCGCATCCATACCCTGCGTTACCGGACGAGTCGGGTCTTCCCGGTGGCAGATGTCCTGCAGGAAGCGGGCGATCTTGGCATCTCCTTCAATCCACTGGTTCGGAACTTCATTACCGATACACCACATCACCACACTCGGGTTATTACGGAAATGGTGAACCAGGTTTACCATATCTTTTTCCGCCCATTCATCGAAGAAGAGATTGTAGCCGTTCTTACATTTAGCGACATTCCACTCGTCGAAGCTTTCAGCCATCAGCATCATACCCATCTCATCACAAGCCTTCACCAGTTCAGGGGCAGGCATGTTGTGGGAAGTACGGATCGCATTACACCCCATCTCTTTCAGGATACGGATCTGGCGACGGATAGCGGCATCATTCACGGCTGCTCCCAACGGCCCCAGGTCATGGTGGTTACATACGCCTTTGAACACGGTCTTTTCACCGTTCAGGAAAAAGCCTTTACCCGGAATGATCTCGATAGAACGGATACCGAACGGGGTCGTGTATTCGTCTTTCAACTCGGTTCCGTTCCGGTACAAACGGCTTTCTGCCACATACAGGGCCGGCATATCCGGTGACCAAAGTGTCGGAGTATGAACAATAAACTCTTGGTCGACCGAACCGTTATTATATTTAATGTCGGTCAATGGAAGCATTGTCTCTACCAGCATCTGTCCGTTCGGATTACGAAGGCTTGTTTTTACTGCATATTGTTTCGGGTCAGCTCCTGCCGGCAGGTTCACCTTCGTGTTTACATTCACTTTGGCATATTCTTTCTTTACAATAGGAGTTGTCACATACGTTCCCCAAACAGGGATATGCGCATCTTCCGTAACAATCACATGCACGTTCCGATACAGACCGGCTCCGGGATACCAGCGGGATGATTCCGGCTGGTTTTCCAGGCGGACAGCCAATGTATTCTTCTGTCCCGGTTTCAGATACTTCGTAATATCGAAATGGAACGAGTTATATCCGTAAGGCCAATACCCTACTTCTTCTCCGTTAATATACACTTTCGCGTGGCTCATAGCTCCATCGAACAGGATGGATGCTTTTTTACCTTCAGCGAACTGGGGGACTTCAAACTCAGTACGGTACCAACCGACACCAACAAAAGGCAGACCGCCTGTACGTCCGGCGTGTTCCATTGCCTCTTTCTGGCCATCCTGTGAAATGGCTACTTCCTGCTTGTCGTTCTGGGAACTGAACGGACCGTATATCGCCCAATCGTGAGGCACTGTCACCGATTGCCATTTACTGTCGTCGAAAGCGGGTTTGATAAAGTCGGGGTTATCCTCACGGGTGAACTTCCAGTTTTTCTCCAGAAGGAACTCACTACGTACTTGTGCTGAAAGGTTGGTCAGCAGTCCGAATAACGCGACTAAAATAACTAAATTGAATCTTTTCATGCGCATTTTAATGTTTTTGTAGTTCTTAGCGCAGCAAAAATAGCTAAATTTGCAGCTTTCACAAACTAAATCTACAATAACAAGTTACTGAATATGTTAATTCAACTAGCGTTTGTACTAATTGCAATTATAATCGGAGCCCGTCTTGGTGGTATCGGGCTTGGTGTTTTAGGTGGACTCGGGCTTGCCGTACTGACTTTTGTCTTCGGCCTCGAACCAACCTCTCCTCCTATCGACGTGATGTTAATGATCGTAGCCGTCATTGCTGCAGCCAGTTGCATGCAGGCAGCCGGTGGTCTGGACCTGATGGTGAAATGGGCAGAAAAACTTCTTCGTAAGAATCCTTCCAAAATTACAATATTAAGTCCGCTGGTTACCTATGTTTTCACGTTCATTGCCGGTACAGGGCATGTAGCTTACTCGGTTTTACCCGTTATCGCGGAAGTGGCAACCGAAACGAAAATACGTCCGGAACGCCCGCTGGGTATCGCCGTGATTGCTTCACAGCAGGCTATCACCGCCAGTCCGATCTCTGCGGCTACCGTGGCTCTGTTGAGCATGCTGGTGGGACAAGGGTTCAATGTGACTCTATTCGATATTCTGATGATCTCCGTACCCTGTACGCTGGCAGGCGTGCTGGCTGGTGCTTTCTATTCCCTGCGTGTCGGTAAAGAGCTGGAAGACGATCCTGAATTCAAAAGACGTATTGCAGAAGGAGAATTCACGACCCAGAAGTATGAGTTGAAAGATGTAAAGAATCAGAAAGCGGCCGGTTGGTCGGTCATCATCTTTATCCTGGCGACTATCGGTATTATCCTGTTCGGTTCGATTGAAAGTATCCGTCCGACATTCAACGGCCAGTCTCTGTCGATGGCTTACATTATCGAGATATTGATGTTGTCGGCTGCCGCCATCATCTTGCTGGCAACCCGGACGGACGGGATCAAAGCCGTTCAGGGTTCGGTTTTTTCTGCCGGTATGCAGGCCGTTGTCGCCATCTTCGGTATTGCCTGGATGGGCGATACGTTTATCGGCGGGAATATGGCGGAGCTGAAAGGCTCGATTGAACAGATCGTTACCGAAATGCCTTGGTTATTCGGGATCGCCCTGTTTCTGATGTCTATTCTGCTGTTCAGCCAAGCGGCAACCGTACGTGCTTTGCTTCCTTTAGGATTGGCGCTGGGAATATCTCCTTATATGTTAATCGCCCTCTTCCCTGCCGTAAACGGTTACTTTTTCATACCGAATTATCCGACAGTCGTTGCTGCAATCAATTTTGACCGTACAGGAACCACCCATATCGGAAAATATATCCTGAATCACTCTTTTATGATCCCCGGATTGATCGCAACCGGAGTTTCTGTATTGCTTGGACTACTTCTTATACAATTATTTTAAGGATAGTCGGCAGTAACTTTTAAAACGGCCATACGGAAAAATTGACAAGTATATTAGCCATATTGCTATGTCACCGATTCTTTATCCTGTGTAACTTTGCACTGTAAATAAAAACAATAAGCATATGAAACCAGTAGAATTGACAAAAGCAGATTTCATTCAGAAAGTAGGTAATTTCGAAGCTGACCCGAAAGATTGGAAATACATAGGAGATAAACCTTGTATCGTAGATTTCCAGGCACCATGGTGTGGTTACTGCAAACGTTTGGACCCGATATTGGATGAATTCGCCGAAACGTATGACGGGAAACTGGATATCTATAAAGTAAATGTAGACGATGAGGAAGCTTTGGAAACGGCATTCAACATCCGTACTATCCCTACACTCCTTATCTGCAAACCGGACGGGACAAAAGAATTCATGCTCGGAACAATGCCCAAGCACGAGTTAAAAAAGATCATTGAAGAAAATATCCTGAAATAAGAGTCATTACACTCCGTTATTTACGGACTGTAATATGGAAACAGCCTTGCTTGCGTTCGTGCTTGATATAACAACGTTCAGCCTTTCGCTGATCGCGGAGCACAGACGCAAGTACCATTTTCAGACGGTCGCTATCGATATTCAAGGTATCCTTTTCGTCTATTTTAGTGTAACGAACCCAGGATATATCAAAAGTAGTACCATAGCGGTGAGCTGAATTCATGGAAGCGTTATAGTTACGTTTTCCTAATTTCTTCACATCATCGACTGTACGGGTAACGCTTGTCACTTTTATTTTATAGATGGAAGCATTCAGGTTATAAAGGGAATCCTGGAAATTCCGTCCGATATCTTCCAGCAATGTAGCAGCTTCGGGGATCAGATAAGGGATGGAATGTTTCAATTCTTCCACTTCATAATAATCGCAGGTCTTGATCTCCTTCATTTTCTTAGAGGCATGTTCGGCATCATCCCGATTACTGATAGGTTCTATTCCTATTTTCTGTGCTACCGCCAGTTGAACATCATTCAAGTCATTAAAGTCCCGGTTATAACTACCATTATACCAAATGGTTTTCAACTCACCCCGCTTTTCCTTGCAAGAAGAAAAAGCACAAACAGCCATCAATACGGCCAGTAAACTTATTGTATTTATAAATAATTTCATCCCTTTTGATTTTGGGAAACAAAAATAAGAAAAATAACAGACTTAACAGGACAAGAGAAAAAAGATTTCGTACTTTTGTAAACAGTATAAATAAAAGAATATGGATATGAGTACTTTAGAACTAAAACTTTCACTGATTGAACAATTAAAGCAAATCGATGACGAGCAGTTGTTGCATAAGATCAAAAATCTTATCAGCCAGCACACAGGCAAGAAAGTCGAACGCCTGCCGGCACAAATGACGGTAGATGAGCTGAAAGAGGTGTTGAAGAAATCTATAGAAGAATCCAAACAAGGGTTAGGTATGACTTCCGATGAATTACGAAAAAGACATCCTCTATGCCAACAAGATTAAAGTGGTTACCACAAGCTATTACCTTACTTGAAAATATTTACGATTATTACAGTAAGAAGAGCGAATGCTCTGCCGTTCGCTTATATAACAGAATTATTGATTCTGCCGACTTGTTAAAGACATTTCCTCACGCAGGACCTCTCGAACCTTCATTAAAGGATTTTCCACAAAACTTTCATTCGTTTGTTGTCGAAAAACATTACAAGCTGATCTATACGATCAGTCCCGACCTCATCGAAATACATGCCATATGGGATTGCAGGCAAGACGACTGGAAGCTTAAAGAAATGTTCCGATAGTTATATCTCAAAAAAAAGCCCGAATCTATTTAGGAGACAAAGAATATTACTAATTTTGCGTACCTAAATAATAGATGGGATAAAAACATAAAAATTATAAGGAAAAAGGAAAAGAACGGATGATAGAACGAATATATATTCTGGAAAGTGTAGACCCGGTTATTTTTTACGGAGTGAACAATGCGAACATGCAGCTTATCAAAACACTGTTTCCCAAGCTTCGCATCGTTGCCCGAGGAAATGTGATGAAAGTAATCGGAGACGAAGATGAATCCGAACTGTTCCTGAAGAAAATCCGGGAAGTTGAGAAATACTGCGAAGAGTTCAATTCCCTGACTGAAGATGTCATACTCGACATTATCAAAGGTAAAGCCCCGACTGTCGTTAAACAGGAGAACCTGATCATTCATGGGATGAACGGTAAGGCGATCGTTGCCCGTACCGAAAACCAGCAATTACTGGTGAAGGCATTCGAAAATAACGACCTGGTATTTGCCACCGGCCCGGCCGGAACGGGTAAGACATTCGTAGCCATCGCCCTGGCCGTAAAAGCATTAAAGAACAAAGAAATAAGAAAGATCATCCTGAGTCGTCCCGCCGTCGAAGCCGGCGAGAAGCTGGGATTCCTTCCGGGAGAGATGAAAGACAAGCTCGATCCGTACCTCCAGCCGTTGTACGATGCCCTGCAGGATATGATACCGGGAGCGAAACTCAAAGAATATATGGAAAATAATGTGATTCAGATTGCCCCGCTGGCTTTTATGCGCGGACGTACGCTGAACGATGCCGTTATTATCCTCGATGAAGCACAAAATACGACTACGCACCAGATCAAGATGTTCCTCACCCGCCTGGGTATGAACGCTAAAATGATTATTACCGGTGACGTAACGCAAATCGACCTTCCCCCCACAGCAACTTCCGGACTCGTGCAGGCCATGCAGATACTGAAAGGCGTAAAAGGGATCGGCAAAATTGAATTCGATAAGAAAGATATCGTACGACATAAACTGGTGCAACGTATAGTGGAAGCGTACGACAAATTCGACGATAAACGACGCAGTGAGACAAAGGCCCACTCGCCTAAAACAACAATAGAAAAGAACAACAAACTATCAGAAAACAATTAAAAATAAATTGGTCATGAAGAAGGCGTTAGTTAAAACAGATTACAATTTCCCGGGACAAAAGAGTGTCTATCATGGTAAAGTACGCGACGTGTACAATATCAATGACGAAGTATTGGTGATGGTCGCAACCGACCGTATTTCAGCTTTCGACGTAGTATTGCCGGAAGGTATTCCTTACAAAGGCCAGATGTTGAACCAGATTGCTGCCAAATTCCTTGACGCGACCACCGACATTTGCCCGAATTGGAAAATGGCTTCACCCGACCCAATGGTTACCGTTGGTGTACAGTGCGAAGGTTTCCCTGTTGAAATGATCGTACGCGGTTACCTTTGCGGTAGCGCATGGCGTGCTTACAAAAGCGGTGTACGCGAAATCTGTGGTGTGAAACTGCCGGAAGGTATGCGCGAAAACCAGCGTTTCCCGGAACCTATCATCACCCCGACAACGAAAGCTGCCATCGGTGCTCACGACGAAGATATCTCCAAAGAAGAAATCCTGAAACAGGGACTTGTTTCTGAAGCCGACTACGCCGTTCTTGAAAAATATACAATGGAGCTGTTCAAACGTGGTACAGAGATCGCAGCCGGACGCGGACTGATCCTGGTCGACACCAAATATGAATTCGGTCACCGTGACGGTAAGATCTACCTGATCGATGAGATTCATACACCGGACTCTTCCCGTTATTTCTATTCAGAAGGTTACGAAGACCGTTTCGCCAAAGGTGAACCGCAGAAACAGCTGTCTAAAGAATTTGTTCGCGAATGGTTGATGGATAACGGCTTCCAAGGTAAAGCAGGCCAGGTTGTTCCTGAAATGACTCCGGCTATCGTCGAAGGTATCAGCGACCGTTACATCGAATTATTCGAACACATCACCGGCGAAAAATTCGTGAAAGGCGATACAGACGACTTGCTTGCACGTATCGAAAAGAACGTTACAGATTATCTGAACAATAAATAAGAATGTATGAAGTACGGTTCGGAACAGATTTTACCTTACAACAGGGAAGAACAAAAGAGCACACAAGTCAGACGTATGTTCGACTCGATTGCAGGCACATATGATCTGCTGAACCATACGCTCTCGTTCGGAATTGATAAAATATGGCGCAGGAAAGGTATTGCTTTCCTGCGTCCTTTTTCTCCGAAGTCAATACTGGATATCGCAACCGGAACAGGCGACCTGGCCATCTCCATGCAAAAGAAACTGAAGGCAGACCGGATCATCGGCGCCGACATTTCGGAAGGCATGATGCAGGTCGGACGTGAAAAAGTAGCCCGTGCCGGTCTTTCGGAGCATATCTCGTTCGAACAACAAGACTGTACGGCGCTCACTTATCCGGACAATTCGTTCGATGCCGTTACTGCCGCATTCGGAGTACGTAACTTTGAAAATATAGAACAAGGAATAGCAGAGATGTTCAGGGTCCTGAAACCCGGTGGCCATCTCATGATCCTGGAGCTTTCCACCCCGGAACATTTTCCGATGAAACAGCTCTACCGCATTTATTCAAAGACGATCATTCCATTTATAGGCCGGTTGTTCTCAAAGGAAAAAGCGGCATACAGTTATTTACCGGAATCCATCAAGGTCGTTCCTCAAGGAAAGGTTATGGAGAAACTACTCGCACGGCAAGGTTTTGCACAGGCGAAAGCACGTACCTTTACCTTTGGGATTTGTTCATTATATACAGCCAGTAAGGACAGTTCGCGAACTGCCCCTACAATTTAAACATAAAAAAGAAGAAGGTTATGCAGAAATATGGTTTATTGGGATATCCACTCGGGCACTCGTTTTCCAAAACTTATTTCAACCAGAAGTTTGAGGCGGAAAAGATAGATGCTCAATATGTAAATTTCGAGATTCCGAACATCAAAGAGATAAAGAATGTTCTGAAAGAGAATCCCGAATTAAATGGTTTGAACGTTACGATCCCTTATAAAGAACAGGTGATCCCTTATCTGGACGAACTGGATGAAGATGCACGCCTGATCGGTGCCGTCAACGTGATCAAGTTTACAAAAGGTCTTTTCGGCAGGAAACTGAAAGGTTACAATTCCGACATTATCGGTTTCAAGCAGTCGATCGAACCTTTATTGAATGAAACACACCGGAAAGCCTTGATCCTCGGAACAGGCGGAGCTTCTAAAGCAGTCTTCCAGGGATTGAAGCAGTTGGGTGTCGGAGCTACTTTGGTATCACGCAAGCCAAAAGAATTTTGCATTACCTATGAGGAGATCACACCTAAGACGATGGAACAATACACTGTCATTGTCAATACCACACCGCTCGGAATGTTCCCTAACATCAACAGTTGCCCGGATATTCCTTACGATCTGCTCACCCCAGACCATCTGTTATACGACCTGCTGTATAACCCGGATGAAACACTTTTCATGAAGAAAGGAAAAGAAAAAGGAGCCGTCGTTAAAAACGGTCTTGAGATGCTGTTGTTGCAAGCGTTCGCAGCCTGGGAAATCTGGCAGAAATAAAAGGTTGTGAGGTGGTAATTACCCCACACATCTACAATATAACAATCAAAACACATTAATTATGAAAGACAAAGATGAATTGCAGACAATCCAAAATAGGATTTATGAGATAAGAGGACGGAAAGTAATGCTGGGCGGTAAAACGCAATTCGGATCGCTTCCCCGAAGATTTTATGTTTCAATTAACAAACGAAGAAACTCAAAATTGGAAGTCACAAATTGTGACCTCCAATTCCATAAAGATGGGTATCAGACGAAATCCGTATGCCTTCACAGAACTGGGAGTAGCCATGCTAAGTAGCGTTCTTAACTCTAAAACAGCTATACAAATAAACATGAGTATCATGCGCGTTTTCGTTGTAATTCGTCACCAAATACTCACACCTCCGAAAAATGAATTACATGAGTTGCAACAAGAAGTCAAGCAGTTAAAAGAATACATAGAAGAAGTCTTCACCGATTACAATGATATTAATGAGGATACCCGGACACAGTTGGATTTGATCAATAAAACACTGGCTGAATTACAAATACAAAAAAGACTATCGGATAAGCCACGCAAACCGGTAGGATTTGTGAAACCCCAATAACTACCTTTTCCCATACGTGGAAAAATAAGCAGAAACCATATTCAGGCTTTTCCTACTGTTTTTCCGTCATATACTTCCAGAAACGGGCAGGCATATGCTGGCGGTGCAGCTTCGGGTTGATACGTTCTTTGATAGCAATCGTCTTGAAATACTCTTTCCACATCTGCTGGAACAATTTCTCATCCTTATCCATCAGACTCTCATTGAGGAAACCGGATAACAGATGCTCTTCCTTCTGTTCGAAACGGACCTCGATCGTCTCTTTCAGATCATAATAATAGCCGTACTCCCGGCGCATATCATAGATCAGCCATTTCTGATCACCGAAACGATCGTTCAGATACGGAAGGACAAGCGGCAATACATTATATATAGGCTCGACGGCAGAGAAGTAAGTGCCGTCCAATGCTTTCTGAAAACGGAGAAACTGCATGATGCGGAGGCGCTCGTTACTCACTTTCTTCCAGACTTTGGAAATCTGCAGTACATCGGGATCGCCGAAATTCAACTCGATGGACTTGGAATGATCGAGCGCCTTACGGATATAACGGAACAACAACATATCGACCTCCGGCAGTTCCGACAGCCAGGAGACTGTCAACCCCGACAGGGATAGTTTCGACACTTTCTTTTCAAGCCCTTTCCAAACCCGGTCCGCCTTTTTCTTGTCGGAATAAATCGTCACCGTTTCCTCGCAAAACAGAGGTAACGGCTCGCCTTCCGCCAGCAGCACATCGGGAAAAGACTTCCGGACATAAGCGTCGAAGACGGCAGTCAGTAACCCCTCGAAAGTTTTGTCATATATAAAAGCAATCACAATACGTCCTGTTTCAATCCACGCACCCGTAAAGAATGCAACTTTTCTACCTCTACATCACGTTCACAATACATCCTGAAATTGAATTGTTAGTTGGCGGTCGTCCAGCTTCCTGCCTTTTTTCTGAGTCAGGATATGGCGCACATTCTCCGGCGTCAGTTCGTTTACCGTCCGCATCGCCAATTCATGGCAGGTGATGAAGTATTGCGCTTTCTTCATCACGACCCCGATCTTTTTCAATTGTTCCGATCCCAGACGGGAATAGCGGCGGGAGACAACGATCATCTTCGCCGATTTCACCCCGATACCGGGTACACGGAGAAGTAACTCATAATCCGCCTTATTGATATCGACCGGAAACATATGCGGATTCCGCAGTGCCCACGATAACTTCGGATCGACCTCCAGATCCAGTTCCGGGTAAGCATCATTCACGATCTCGTCCACCTTAAACTCATAAAAACGCAACAACCAATCTGCCTGATACAAACGGTTTTCCCTCACCAGAGGCGGTTGCTTCAATGCCGGAAGCCGGTTGTCATAATCATTCACCGGGATAAACCCCGAATAATAAACACGTTTCATCGTCGGACGCTGATAAAGAGCTGACGACAAACGGAGAATATCTTTGTCTGTATCGGCTGTCGCTCCGATGATCATCTGCGTGCTTTGCCCGGCAGGGGCAAAGCGGGGTGCATGCCGGAAACGCTTCCTTTCCTCCGCACTTTGCAACACGCCCTGCTGAATATAGCGCATCGGGGCAAACACGCTCTTGAAGTCTTTTTCCGGAGCAAGAGTCTGCAAACTTTTCTCATTGGGTATCTCGATATTCACACTGAGACGGTCGGCATACAACCCGGCTTCATTCACCAGTTCCTGGCTGGCTCCGGGAATGCTCTTCATATGGATATAACCGTTGAAACGGTGTATCAGCCGCAGGTCTTTCACGACACGGACCAAACGTTCCATCGTATAGTCCGGACTACGCACCACCCCCGAACTCAGGAAGAGACCTTCTATGTAATTCCTCCGGTAAAACTCGATCGTCAGATCGACCAGCTCCGTTACGGAAAGCGTCGCCCGGGGCAGATCATTGCTCCGGCGGTTGATACAGTAGGCACAATCATACATGCAATAATTGGTCAGCATGATCTTCAGTAAGGAAATACATCGCCCGTCTTCCGCAAAACTATGGCAAATCCCCCACCCTGCCGCACTTCCGACCATTCCTTTCTTTCCGGAACGGGAAGTACCGCTTGACGCGCAGGATACATCATACTTAGCTGATTCTGCTAATATTTTCAGTTTTTCGAGAACAGTTTCATTCATATTTTAGGAGGATATGCCATACAAAAATAAGGATTAAAAAGCTATCTTTGCGATAAAACAGAGTGAAATGTTCTTAGATAATATTCCCGTACATAACCTGGATGAAACGGACTTCTTTGTCGTCGAACGGATCGAAAACTGTGCGCCCTTGAATTTTCAGGGATCGCACCGGCACAATTTCTACGAACTGCAATTCTTTACGGAAACAGGGACAAACGAAAGCCACAGCATCGACTTCGTCGAATATCCGTTGCAAGCCAACCAGCTTTACCTGCTCCGTCCCGGACAAGTACATACACTGAAACTAAAAGATCAGAAAGGATTCCTGTTCGCTATCAATCCCGATTATTTCGAGCGCCTCTGCCTTCATATCGAGAGGTATGCGGATCATACATTTCCGAATATGCTTCTTCTCCCGGAGAAAGAAATCTTTGCCGTCCGCCAGATCGTTCATCTGATCTACTGCGAACATGAAGAGCTACACCGGAAAAGCCTGCTCAACTCATACATGCATGCTTTGATCACCCATCTGTTGCTATTATATACCGACACCCGGATCGACCAGGATATACGTGTCGGCAAAGTCTTATCCCTGATAGACAAGCACTACATCAACGAACGTACGACCGACTTCTATGCCCGCGAAGTAAACCTCAGCAACAAACGGATGAACGAGCTTACAAAAAAGGCCGTTGGCCACACAGTCAAACAACTGATAGACCAACGGCTATTACTGGAAGCCAAACGCATGATCAGTTCCGGAGCTTCGAGCTTCAAGGAAATAGCGTTCAGCCTGGGATTTAGCGAAGCTTCTTATTTCACCCGCTTCTTTAAGGAGCAAAGTGGCTGTACCCCCGAACAATTCCGGTCGTTACTGAAGAAAGACCTGTCATGAACGAACTTTGATCACCGCCAACCGTCGCCGTGTATCGACAAACAACAACACGAAAGAGGTCAGTCCGCAAACAAACAATCCGCACATCATCGGTACCACCGAATTGTTCTGCAGGAAACTGACTACCGCCGACAATATCCCGGTAAACAATAATTGCAGGAATCCCATCAATGCCGAAGCTGCCCCGCTATCTTCCTTAAAATAAGCCAATCCAAGCGAAGTCGTTGCCGGAAGCAGCAACCCGATCGGAATCAGATTCAGGAAAACCAGCACCAGCAAAGGTATGACGGAAGTCGACACCAACGAAGTCACCACCAACAATACCCCGATCAACAACTGAAAGACAAGCGTATATCTCACCAGCTTCTTCAACGTCATATATTTCAGGAAGAAATTAATAATATAGGTACCGAACATCAAACCCAACGAATTGACTGCGAAAATAATGGCAAACGTGTCTCCCGACATTCCTCCCTTCTCCATGATCAGGAACGGAGCATTGGAAACATACACCATCAAACCGCCGTAAGCCATACAGCCAATAATCGTATAAACCACAAACGGCCATACTTTCATCACCCGCACATATCCTTTCGTCATCTCCCTCAACGAAGGTTTCTTTGCTGTTACACCCTCGGATAAAGGTATCGGTTTACTTTTCGGAAGAAATACCCAGGTCAGCAAAATGGTACAAGCGCCTAACAATGCCATTGTATTGAACACCCCGTGCCAATGCCATTGTTTTAAAAGTAAATTACCGATAGTCGGTGCAATAACAGGAGCAATACCTGAAATAATCACCAACAAAGAGAATACTTTTGTCCGTTGTTCATTCACAAACAGGTCGTTTACGGCTGCACGTCCGACCACAACACCGGCGCACCCACCGAAAGCCTGAAAGAAACGGATTACCCAAAGTTGTTCTATCGAAGTCACATAGATGGAAGTAAACGAACTTACGGTGTATAAAGCAGTTGCCAGCAGAATCGGATTTTTCCGTCCGTAATAATCGGATAGCGATCCCCAGAACAATTGTCCGAGGGCAAAACCCGCCAGGAAGATGGATAAGGAAATTTGTACTTCACCCAGAGAAACCTGCAGGCTCTCAGCAATATCTGTAAAAGCAGGAAGATAAAGGTCTATACTCAGAGGTTCCAGAGCCGCCAGTAAGGAAAGGACCAGAACCACGATTCCCATTTTTCTATTCATCACGTTATACCTATTAAAATTACCGCGACAAAAGTACTTCCTTCTTTCCGTCCGTCTTTTACATTAATTGCACATTTACTGGTATAAACAGGAACTTTCAGGGAATAGGGACCGGTTCACCCAGATGGCGCGGTTGCTTCCGTATCGCCAGATCGATAAAGACTTTTACCCTCGCCAGCAACTCGCGGATACGTGTCTTGAATCCGGCATAGGTATCCACATCACGTGCATTGAAACCGACAGCCTGAATCCCATGCTTACTAGCCAGGAACAAAGCCCGTTCATTATGGAATCGTTGAGAAATAACGGTGAAACGATCTTGCCCGAATATCTCCCTGGCACGGACAACCGAATCCAGGGTACGCAGTCCTGCATAATCCAGAACAATGACCGAATCGGGAATATGGTACATCAGAAGAGCTTTTTTCATCTCTTCAGGCTCGTTATAATTTCGCCGACGGTTGTCCCCGCTGATCAGGATATATTTTATCTTTCCGGACTTATACAATTCGGCAGCGGCTTCGATCCGGTAATCGAAATACAGGTTACTCCGTCCGTTCTTCAACATCGGTGTAGTTCCCAGCAATAAACCGACTTTATTTTCCGGGATTTGTTCCGTATCGTCATAAACGAGTTCCTTTGCATAATTACGAATACGAACATGGCAGGATAGTATCACAATACCAACCAGCAGACAAGCAGTGAACAGAACACCAGCAAGCACACCAACCACCTCTTTTCTTTTATTTTTATTCGCCATCTACAAATATAGTATTTTTCAGTAGAATAAACGAAACGGGATATTTCTTTTATGAGTGTGGTTATTAGGCAGGAAACATGTACATTTGTACGTTTTTAAAATTTACAAATTCAAGAATGAACGACTTACTTATTTTCAACCATATAGAATTGATCCTGGCGGCTACAACTGCCGGTCTTTTCATCATCCAGCTTTTGTATTATCTTGTTACTTATGCCCGTCCGTTGAGACAGGCAAAAAGGAGACAAATGGAGGCAGGACAGGCGAAACCCGCCGTTTCCGTGATTGTCTATGCCAAGAACGAATCGGAGAATCTAAGGAAACATCTCCCGGCTTTACTGAACCAGAACTATCCGGAATACGAAATTATCGTCGTCAACGATGGCTCCACGGATGAGAGTGACGAGGTTTTAAAAACCTTCAAAAACGAATACGATCACCTTTATCACACCTATATTCCGGAAGACGTAAAATACCTGAGCCGCAAAAAACTGGCACTCACCGTCGGAATCAAAGCTGCCAAATACGATATCCTCCTTTTCACCGAGGCTAATTGCGAACCGATGGGTAAAAACTGGGTATCTGCTATGGCACGCAACTATACATCCAAGACAAGCATTATTTTAGGTTTCTGTGCGTATGGTCCCCATAAAGGATTTTTCCACAAACTGGTCGCTTACGATAACCTGATGACCGGACTGCAATACATTTCGTCTGCCCTTACCGGAAATCCCTATACCGGAAACGGCCGTAACCTCTCCTACCGGAAAGACTTGTTCTTTGCTCATAAGGGTTATTACAAATCGCTCAGCCTGCATGCCGGAGACGATGATTTGTTCATCAATGAATCCGCCACCAAAGATAACACGTGGGTGGAATATTCTCCGGATAGCATCACCGAAATGGCCAAGATAGACCGTTTCAGTATGTGGAAAGAAATGAAAGTATCACGTGCTGCGACCCAGCGTTATTATAAAGGTTGGAATCTGACCTTTTTCAGAACGGAGAGCATCAGCTACTTCCTGTTCTTCATTGCGGTTATTACCAGTATCGTATTGGGTATCCTCGGAAACTGGTTGATCTCCATACTGGCCGGCTTACTTTACACAATCCGGTTTTCCTGTAAAGCTGCCATCCTACACAAATCGGCCAAGCTCCTGCAACAGAAACCGGTCACAGGCTGGCTATTTCTATTGGAGTTGATCTTACCTCTGTTCAATCTGTATGTAAGAATATACCGTATATTCAGAGGGAAGAACGATTATACGTTCAGGCTGTGAATAATTGAGAATTGAGAATTAATGGAAGATTACTCGAATCGAATACTTTTGGCGGGATCGATCTTTGTAATCAGGTAAGACGGGCCGAGCATCATCAACATGGATGCACACAGCGTTCCGATATTCAGCAGAACTAAAGAGAGTACACTCAGATCGATAGGCACTGCATCCAGATAATAGGTAGACGGGTCCAGTTTTATTATATGAAAATGAGACTGGATCAGACAGATGGCAATCCCGATCACATTTCCCCAAAGCATCCCTTTCCCTATCAGGAAGAAAGAGATATAGAGAAATATCTTACGGATACTGGCATTGTTTTCTCCCAACGCTTTCAGGATACCGATCATATTAGTCCGCTCCAGAATAATAATCAGCAAACCGGAAATCATTGTAAAACCGGCAACAGAAAATATCAGGATAAGGATAACGACCACATTCACGTCCAACACATCGAGCCAGTTAAATATCATCGGATTCATCTCCTTGATCGAACGGGTAAAATAGGTATTTCCATGACGATCCTGTTGTTCAACCAAATTGAAATACAGGTCTTCTGCTATCTGATCCAGATCGTTGTAGTCATCGACAAGCAATTCCAGTCCGCTGACTTCGTCTTTATCCCAGCCATTCAAACGACGTATCTGCTTGATATCCGCCAGGACAAACAACTTGTCGTAATCCATAAAACCAGTCTCGTAAATCCCGGCTATGTTGAATTTGCGTGCACGGACATCTTCCTGAACGAAATAAGTCCGAACCGAATCTCCCAGTTTCAGATTTAATAAATCGGATAAATATTTGGAAATAATGATATCTATCGAACTTTTATCCGGGTTTATCGTAAGGATTTCACCCTCTTTCAGATTATTCCGGAAGAAACTCCAATCATAATCCGTATCGACACCCTTCAATACAATCCCCTGAAAATCGCTATCCGTTTTCAGAATCCCCATCTTAGTGGCATATGCTTCTATATGTTTGATCCCGGGAAACTCCTGAAGAGCCTGAAGCAAGGAATCGCTCACCGCAATCGGTGTCGTTTCGTACGAACTGTTATTATCGAAATTGGTGATCTGGATATGAGAGCCGAAACCGATCACCTTATTACGGACTTCTTTTTTAAACCCGATTACAATAGCCACCGAAAGAATCATTACCGCCAGTCCGAGCGCAATCCCAATTATGGCAATACGAACAGCAGGAGGTGTTACCTGACGGTCCCCCTCCTTACTGAAATGAATTCTTTGTGCTATAAATAATTCTAAGTTCAAATCACTTTATAATTCGTTAAATGACTCTTCCCGGATAAGCTTCCAATGCTTTAGCCAGCACAACCAACGCATTTGCCAGATCTTCTTTTTTCAATACGTAAGCAATACGTACTTCATTCTTACCCAGACCCGGTGTTGTATAGAAACCGGAAGCCGGAGCCATCATGACTGTCTGTCCTTCATATTCAAATTCATCCAGACACCAGGCACAGAACTTATCGGCATCATCCACGGGCAGTTTGGCAACCGTATAAAAAGCTCCCATAGGGATCGGAGAATAGCATCCCGGAATACGATTCAGACCGTCGATCAGGAATTTGCGACGTTCCACATATTCGTTATACACCTCCAACATATACTCTTCAGGCGTATCCAATGAAGCCTCGGCAATGATCTGTCCGATCAATGGAGGACTCAAACGGGCCTGGCACCATTTCATAACATTTTCCTTCACCATCTGGTTCTTCGTGATCAGCGCCCCGATACGGATACCGCATTCGCTGTAACGTTTAGAAACAGAATCGACCAACACCACGTTATTCTCTATCCCTTTCAAATGGAAAGCAGAGATATAAGGGGCTCCCGTATAACAGAACTCGCGATATACCTCATCCGAAAACAGGAACAGATCGTATTTCTTCACAATATCACGAATCTGATCCATTTCTTTCTGTGTATACAGATAGCCGGTCGGATTGTTCGGGTTACAGATCAGGATCGCTTTCGTACGCGGTGTGATCAGTTCCTCAAAACGTTCTACCGAAGGAAGGGCAAAACCTTCATCGATAGTAGACGGAACCGTTTTGATCACAGCCCCGCTGGAAATGGCAAACGCCATATAGTTTGCATACGCAGGTTCGGGAACAATAATTTCATCCCCCGGATCCAGACAAGCCATAAAAGAGAAGAACACAGCTTCCGAGCCACCGGTAGTGATGATTATATCGTCAACATCGACATTGATATTGAATTTCGCATAATATTTAACCAATTTCTCACGGAAACTACGAATCCCTTCACTGGGTGAATACTCCAAAACCTTACGATCAATACGGCGCATCGCCTCCATCGCGACCTCAGGAGTAGATAAATCCGGTTGACCGATATTCAGATGGTACACCTTGGTACCCTTTGCCTTAGCCTTATTGGCTAGCGGAACAAGTTTTCTAATGGGGGAAGCCGGCATGTTGACACCCCGCTGTGAGATATTAGGCATTACTTTTTCTATATGTTAGTTTAAAGTTCGGCAAAGATAGGAAATAATTGAAAATTGAAAGTTGAAAATTGAAAATTAATATCGGTTTGCATGTTTTCCGCTCATTTAATTTTCAATTTTCAATTCTCCATTTTCAAATCCTCAAATTCCCGGCCGAGGTGAATCCTTGCTTGCATGCATCGTCGAGATAAACGCATGTGGATCAATATCTTTAATCTCGTCTTTCAAACGCGGCATATCTTTACGTTCAGCGATCGTAAAAATGATCTCTTTCTCCTGTCCTTCATACATTCCGCGTCCATGCAGGAAAGTTCCGCGCATCCCCATCTTGCCGACAATCAGGTCTTTTATTTCCTGTGTTTTCTTTGATACGATGAATACGGCGCGATTCGGATTCTCTGTCTGGAACATTTCCACAACCTTCCCATAGACAAAGATGGCAAACCAGGAATACAAAGGCACTGCCCAATCCTGAAATACGATCAAACCGAGCATTACGATGGCAGAGTCAAGCAATATGATCATATTACTAACTTTCAGATTGGAATTATTGGCAATCACACGGGCCAGCACATCGGTTCCCGCACTTGTACTTTGTGCCTTAAAGACACAAGTCACACCCAGACCTAATATCGCACCGCCATAAAAACAGGCAATAAAAGTATCATTTTCTACCAGCGGTTCCGTTCCGCAGAAATAAGATAAAGTATCTGTAAAAACAGAGATCAGTACAAATGTCACTATTGTTTTCGGTCCGGAAGAAAGTCCGATCTTTTTCATCGCCAGTATCAGCAACGGCACGTTGAAGCACAAAGCGGTAGCCCCCATTGGCAAACCATCCGGAAAAATGGAGAAAAGTCCTTTCGTGACATAATGTAAAACAATGGAAATACCATAAACCCCGCCCGGTACGATTTTATAAGGGGCGAGAAAAAGCACATAGCTCAGTGCCTGGAGAAAAGCTCCGACAACGATCAGCGAATAGTCGAAAGCATTACTTCTCAATGTAGCATTAGAAGGAAAACCTAGTTGTTTCATGATAAGATTAAATCATTATTTGTTCTTTTAAGTGTCGCAAAGATAAATAAAAAAAGAAGAGACTACACAAACAAATTGTGTAATCTCCTCTATCTATTTTCAACAACCGCGATACGGGATCAAACAATCCCGACGCCTTTTATTATTAAAGGCTCAATGCACGGTTATTATTATTTGTCACATTCAACAATGTTACATATTTACGATACTGGTCGGGAGTCAGAACCTTTTTCATCAATTTCAAATTCCCATAGATAGCCTGGTGCATTTTCTTCTGTTGCTTGCTTTCGCTCGAACGAAGACTTTCACGTTGCATATCAAGGAAGTATTCATTAATGTTTGCTACTTCATTCACCTGAGAGGGGGTTAATTGTAAATAATAACTCAGTTTCTCAAAGTTAATAGCAAACGGTTCTTTACTCACATTGTTCCGGTTCTCGCGTGCAAAACCTACTGTTGCACATAATAAAATGGCTGCTACAGCCATACCTAAACGTTTCATAATACCTAAAAACATTAAATTAATAACCTAAACTCAGAGGCCGCTGCCTCTCTATCTCCTTTTATCTTTTTGCTTTCAGATATATAACAGTATGTTTTATAACATTGTTCACGAGCAGGTTTATTTATTCAGCCAAATGATCGGATATCCCAGTCTCCGCTTGATATCTTCCATCTCCGCACTATGCCACATTTCATGTTTGAAGCACCAGGACAATGCCTCATATTTGTTATTTGCGACCGGATGTTTAAAGGGAATAGGTTCTAATGGAGTATATAAAATACCATCACTTAAAGCCAACAGGTTTTCAATACAAATTTCATGAACTGCGTCCAACTGATTTTTCAATACGGAAGCAGTTACAACCTCCTCTTTGACAGACCGGTGTAAAGTACCCATCCCATTAAACAATTTATTATACTGTGCCACAGGAATCACCCGGTTGACTTTTTCATTCCATCCTGTTATCACAGTAATTGCATGAAAGTTCTGGGCAACGATCAGATGTCCGATCTGCCACGCAAAGTTTGAATCCGTATTTTCCGGTATGACAAACCATAAATCTTCCGGGAGTTCCGAAACCAGGCGATTGACAAAATTTCTTGATTCAATAATCTGCTCTCTCAAAAATTCAATTCGATTCATAATGTTTACTTTTTAAGTTATACATTAATCATTAGTGAACGAAAGAGCAGGATATGTGACAACTCAGTCCAAAAATTTTTCCCAATAATTCTTTCTCGGTAAATCTTTTTCAAATTTATGATACAGATCGGCCAGCCGTATCATTTTCAAAACGGTTGAATATTCTTTCTCCAGATCGATACGGTAAACCTGTTTGCAGATCCGGCATTTACAAGTCCCGACAGGATTATATAACGGACAGGTATCATTCATAAAATGACTGATCTTAGTTATTGAACGAGAGGATATCTGCCGGACATTCTCTACCGACATTTCCATAATACTACTGATCTGTTTATAGGAAAGACCTATATTTTCTTTAAATATAAAGATCAAACGGGCATCGTTATTTAAACAGTGATTCAATGCAGTCAAACACCAGTCACACCGTTCCTTTACCCATTCTTTCCGATCCTCGTCAGAACCGGAATACTTAATTTCCTCCAAACCTCTGAATTGTTCCAAGTTCAGCAAAGTGACTACCTTTTCATTTTGGGCATACCGTAAAATAGTCCGTTTCGCAATCGTATATATCCACGTTGACAATTCAGAATTACCATTAAAAGAGGACAGGCTTTTAAAGATTTCATACCAGACTTCCTGTGCCGCCTCTTTCGCTATCTCTTTGTTCTGGATCATACGATGAGCAATGGTAGCAACCATTCTCCCATATTGTTCAACTAAATTTTTACGGTCTATCTCCATTGATCGGGTTATTAATCGATTTCTCCTGCCAAACCATACTATATTATATATGATTAAACCATTCTCCTATTACAAATCCTGTATATTGAACAAACCGAAAGTCAGATAATCGTCATCCTCCGGTTCTGTTCCGATACGTTCTATATTCAATCCCTCTTTAGTGACAAAAGAGTTCGTCCAGTTCCATTCCTACCCTGTTCCTATCATTGTTTCACCGAGGTAATGAAACTGTTCGTCCATCATGACAATCGTTAGCGGCTTACTGTCGAGAGGTGTTTTCAAATTCGCATCCGGCATGCCATGTAACAAATAACGGTAATATACTTTACGGTACGGATCATGAATTACAGCTGCATAAAAGTCCTGTTCCATATAAGAGGTATAAACCAACTCGTCAGGTGTAGTCTTTACCTCCTCATGGCCGATAGAAGTAATCGTTCCGGCTTCATTGCTACCTCCGTATACTTTCATTGCTGCATCACTGTCCCAATCCGATATATACAGATCGTGTGAATTTGTAAAACTGTGGACCATCTTCCCTTCCGGTGTTATTGCCGGATACACAAACTGAATCAGGTCACCTCCCCAATTATAATTATTTCCGAATAACTCTTCCGGATAAAGATGATGATTCTCAGCCTTATCAGTAACCAAATCAATAGAGGTTGTAAACCGGAAATTCTCCCTGTCGGCCAATATCTCCGGGAAAGGAGCAAGACCGGGTAACTGTAAATGATTATCTATCAACATCAACGGCATAACTGTAGAAAAAACATACTGCGGATTATGCATTGCCCATTCTTTATCGTCTTTATTTAATAATGTAACACGGTTATGTATCACCCCAGCACTATCAGCCAAAGCGATTTCTATCAACGGGCGGTTGAATACATAAATAGAATCCGGACTTTTGATATAATAAGCCCCTATACTCATAACGGCATTCGCTCCTTCACGCTCGAAAGCGATTTGCCTGAGATAAGCAGTATCCGAATAATTGTAGAAATAAATCGCATTTTTCCGGGGATTCAGGAAGGTGAGCAGATCATTCCCCGTATGATCGGAACAATACTGGATATAAGGAGGCTTAACCTTTGTCTCCGTATCCAAACGGAAACGTTTCTCGCCTGTCTCCACCAACTGCTTAACAGCCTTCAACTTCCCTTTATACTCATTCTTCACGCTTTTTTGATTACCGGAACAAGCGAAAAGTAGCAACAGCGATAACAGATAACAGTAATTCTTTTTCATATAGTTCTTATAGATTTGTTTTTCAGGTATAAATCAAAATCAATGCACAAATGTAAAGAAATATTCCATCGAAGTACATTAGAAACTGTTCATTTCTATAAACTCTAATATTCAAACAGATAATTTATATTTCTCATATGAAGGTCTCACCCATCGCAAATAAACCAGGAGCGATATCAGGCAACACCCCGAACCGGCTAAATAAGCAGTTGCCAGATCAGCATGCGAAGCAATAAAACCAGCCGCAAGCATGCCGATCCCCACCCCGAAATCGAAAGAAGTCAGATAAGTAGAAGTAGCCGTCCCACGCATATGATGCGGGGCCACATTCACAAAAAGGCATTGAATGGCCGGTACACAAACGCCAAATCCTATACCGATAGCCAAGGCAGAAGCAAAGAATACAATTTCATTATGAAAAATAGCGAAAACGGCGAATGAAAGCGTCAGGAATGTCAGTGCACTGATCGACACAAGATGTATCTTCCCATGATCGACCAAACGCCCGGAAATAAGACGGGCCGTTCCCACTCCTATTGCCATAAAAATAAAGAAATAACCCGGATTGGCGACATTGATCTCCTTCCCGTACAATACCACAAAAGAAGTCACCATCCCATAAGGAATTGCACTCAACAGATAAGCCAAAGCCGTCGGCAAAGCTTTCACCAGGATAAAACGATCGAGCGAGAATGCTGGTCTCGGCACTTTCTCCCGCTTCGGATAACGGATCAGGCAAACCGAACCGACACCCACCAAAGCAATTGCCAGTCCTGCAAACACCACCGGATGAAAACCGAACCGGTCATAGATAAACACGGCCACCAACGGCGACAGCGACATCGCCAGGTTTATCGTCAATCCATAAAAACCCATTCCTTCCCCTCTTCGTTTGGAAGGGATCACATCGATCGCTATGGTATTTCCGGCAACGGAAGTCATTCCCATAAACCCACCCTGAATAAAACGGACAGCCATAATCATCAATACTGTCGTTGCGAACAGGTAACCGGTAAACATACAGGCAAAAACCATAAAAGCTAACAAATATAATGGCTTGCGGGAAAAACAATCCACCAGATATCCGGAGAACGGACGAACACATAACAAACCGATCGAATAACTGGAAAGAGCGATTCCCACTTCCGACGGATCGATCTTCAGAACTTCCACCAAATAGACCGGCATAGTTGGCATCAACATGTAGAAAGAGAAGTTCATCAGGAAATAAGAGATACAACACTGAATGAAATTCCGGTTCCAAAGCACAGGTTTCGCTTCGTTCATATCTTTAAGCCAGTTCACTCAGTTCCAGCCAACGCATTGTCTTTTCGTCTATTTCTTCCATTACTTTCGCAATTCGTTCCGACTTAACCATCAGCTCATCGTTGCTAAGTGTTCCGCTACTCATTGCTGTTTCCAGTTCTGCCTTTTCGGCTTCAAGCTGCGGTATTTCCACCTCCAGTGCTTCAAACTCTTTCCGTTCTTTGAAGGTAAGTTTCTTTTTCTGCTCAGGCTGCGGACGGTTATTCTTTTCAGGAACCGATGTTTGTTTGGGCTGGCGAGCTGCTTCAGCCTCTTTCTCCAACTGATCCTGTACCTCTTTCCAGTCACGGTATTGGGTATAATTTCCGGGGAAATCCTTCAGATCGGCATTACCACGGAATACCAACAGGTGATCGACTACTTTATCCATAAAGTAACGGTCGTGCGAAACAACGATTACACAACCCTTAAAGTTACGCAGATATTCTTCCAATACATTCAAGGTCACGATATCCAGATCATTGGTCGGCTCATCCAGTACCAGGAAGTTCGGGTTGCGCATCAGAACGGTACATAGATATAAACGGCGTTTTTCTCCACCACTCAGCTTGTAGACATAGCTATGTTGCTTTTCGGGAGTGAACAGGAAATAATTCAGGAATTGAGAAACCCCCAACTTCTTACCGTCCCCAAGATCGACATATTCAGCTATATCCTGCACGACATCGATCACTTTCATCTGCTCGTCAAACTGCAGACCATCCTGACTGTAATAGCCGAAACGGACTGTTTCGCCGACATCGAAGCGTCCGCTATCCGGTTCTACTTCGCCCATCAGCATTTTAATAAAGGTAGACTTCCCTGTCCCGTTGTTACCTACGATACCCATCTTTTCGTAACGGGCAAAAATATAATTGAAATCTTCTACAATCTTGATACTGCCGAAGCTTTTCGTAACATGCTCCGCTTCAAATATTTTTGATCCGATATAGGATGCTTTCACATCCAGGTTCACATTACCGTTATCCCGTTGCTGCTTGGCTTTCTTTTCCAGCTCATAAAAAGCATCGATACGGTATTTAGCTTTCGTACCGCGTGCCTGTGGCTGACGACGCATCCATTCCAACTCTTTACGCAACAGGTTGTTGGCACGTTCCACCTCTGTGTTCATCGTCTCCATCCGTTCCTGACGTTTTTCCAGATAATAGCTGTAATTACCTTTATACTGATAAATTTGTTGACGGTCTATTTCGATAATCTCGCTGCAGACACGATCCAGGAAATAACGGTCGTGCGTAACCATCAGGATACTGATATTGGCACGGCTCAGGTAACCTTCCAGCCATTCGGTCATTTCCAGGTCGAGGTGGTTGGTCGGCTCATCCAGAATGATCAGTTCGGGGTCGGTAATCAGAACGTTGGCCAATGCCACACGTTTCAACTGCCCACCGGACAGATGTTCCACTTTCTGATCGAAGTTTGTGATCTTCAACTGCGAAAGGATCTGTTTGGCACGCTGTTCATAATCCCAGGCTTTCAGGTTATCCATACGCATCAGGATATCCTCCAGATTGGAATGATCGTCACTCGCCATCGCTTCTTCATACTCGGCAATCAGACGAACCGTCTCGTTCGGAGAATAGAAACAGGCTTGCAGAACAGTCAACCCTTCCGGATAGACAGGCGTCTGCTCCAAGTAGCCGACACGCAGGTCGTTACGGAACACGACAGCTCCGTTATCATAATCTTCCTTCCCTGCAATGATATTCAGCAAAGTTGTTTTACCCGTCCCGTTCTTTGCTATAAGGCCCACTTTCTGACCTTGTGCAATACCAAATGTAATATCCTCAAAAAGAACCAAATCGCCGAAGCTTTTGGTCAGTCCGTCTATCTGTAAGTAACTGATCATACTGCCTTTTATGCTTTAAATGCCGGACAAAGATACAAAAATTCAGCGTAGGGTAATCTATAATAATGCCTCGTTTACTTTAAGCAGTTATTACCTTATGCAAATTCTCCACATATTGAGTAAGGTCACTAAGCTTATCACCAAATGCATCATACCAATCAAAATTCACAAATGGATCATTTCCGAATGTAGAGGTCGTTATGTCCCCATTTTCACATACATAATTTAAAATGGTCTTCAAATATTCCTCCTGCATGGAATTCAGATTACTTTCAGATATTAGTTCTGTGAATTTTCGAATAGCAATATTCCGATTCACTCCAATTATAGAACGGATAAAAGCAGCAACATTACCTCCATAAATCATATTCTGAGCATATTTTGAATATTCCTCTCTGGTTCCCAACTGCTGCCATAATATACGTTCCAAATCACGAATATCAGCTTGAGATAATGGCTCTACATTAAATATCTTTTGCAATACTGCATTATCTTTGTTCTCAGCCAAATAATCCACAACACGCTGTTTGTAAGTCGTAGTCGTAACTATTCCTGGCGCTTCTCCTCCATCGGTAAAAGCATCTTCAATATCTATAGTAAAAGTATTCTTACTATTTCCTTTTAAGAATAATATCAGTTCACGCAAGTCCTTACGAACACGCTCCAAACCATCCAAATTCAGATTTTCCCAGAAATGAGAGCTTAGAACCTCCTTTATAGTCTCTATCTTTGCCATAACCAAAGGAATGGAAGTTGCTTTTTGAAGATCTCGGGCAATTTCAATTACTTTTTTCTTACTTCTCACAGCATTAATATCCGCATCCAACAAGGATAATTCTATATAAAGAATAAGTAAATCGAACTGTTTAGACTCTTCATTCTCCATTTTTTGAATCAATAACGGAGATAGACTATTTTTTATGTGTAAAGCATCTGTCTCGGAAATAAAAATCCAATTTTCTGATTTACGATATTTACATACCAAATCCCAATGCTTCCGAACTCCAATTCGTGAATCATTCAGCGTAGCCACCTGACTATGCAACAGAGTCTTCAATTCATCATGTAAGTTTTTAGCAAAAGGATCTTCCTGATACCGGCTATGCTGCAAAAACACAGATATATCCGTACGAAGACAAAACAAACGCTCAGTCAATGACTGAACAGGTTTTGCCTCTACCCCTTGAGGGTTATCATTGAAAAACTCAAAATTATTACAATAATCAAATATGTAAAAACATTCCTTATTCTTTCCGGGCCCAAATATATTTTCAGATAAACGAGTGCCTCTACCTATCATCTGCATAAATTTGATCTTTGATTTAATCACTTTAAAAAAGACCAAATTCAAAATATCCGGCACATCAACTCCAGTGTCGAGCATATCAACAGAAACAGCTATTTGTGGTAAATTATCTCTCACCTCAAACTGATCAATCAGATTTCCTGCATACGTCACCGAGTTATCAATCAATTGACAAAAGCTCGGACCATATTCAGGATAAAGTTTTCCAAACCGTTCTACAATCAATACTGCATGTTTGTGATTATAAGCAAAAATGATTGTTTTTCCGATCCGTTCACCGCTCTGAACCCGCAACCCGTTTTCCATCAGATCCTGCAACACTTTATCTACCGTATCTTCATTAAAGAGAAACTTAAATATTTCATCCTTTTCTATATCACGATGATAATCCTCATCCGGATCAATATTTCTTTGAGCTTTTTCATATTCCCACACTTTTTCAAGCTGTTCCTTCTCCTCTTTACTCAAATTTTCATATTTAATTCCATTATTAATATGAGCAGAATGACGGATAATTCCTTTATAAGGGACCAGATACTTTTCAGCAACAGCTTCCTCCAGTTCATAAGCAAAATTGGGTTCTCCCTGTTCCTGTTCGAATAACTGATAAGTACTTCTATCCACCTCACTACGTGGTGTAGCAGTCAATCCGACCAGTAAAGAGTCAAAATAATCAAATATATCCCCATATTTTCCAAAAACAGAACGATGCGCCTCGTCAACAATAATCAAATCAAAACGACCTACAGAAAAATCTTTCGTATCACGATCTATATAATTAATCATCGTTTGATAAGTACTGAACATAACACGGGCTGCCAAATCCGGTTTATTATCATCCGACAAGACACAATAGGTTCCTGGTAATAATTTTGTAAAATTCTTATATGCTTGTTTTACCAAAGCGGTACGATCAGCCAGAAACAAAACATTTTTCACCCAGCTGTTGCGCATTAGTAATTCAACCAAAGAAATAGCAACACGCGTCTTCCCTGTACCTGTTGCCATAACCAATAAGGCACGACGATGTTTTTTATTGAAATATTCACAAACAGCTTTAATTCCGCGTTTCTGATATTCGCGGTCTGTTATCTCGTCACGAATACGCAAATCGGAAATCTCCGCTCTCTCTCGTTTCTGAATGATCAGCTCCAAATCAGCTTGCGTATGATAACCATATACAGGACGTGAAGGATAACCTAACCCATCTATCACAAAGGTATTAAAACCGTTTGTATAATAAATAACAGGCATCACGCCATACTGTGCTTCCAGGCATTGGGCATACAATTCAGCCTGATGTTTTCCTCTGGCGGCATCCACACTGGTACGTTTAGCCTCTATGACCGCTAAAGGCTTTCCATTAGCACCAAACAAGACGTAATCAGCAAAACCAGTTTCCTTATGATTCGGCATTCCTGCTAATTGTATTTCGATGCAGGCTTTTGCTGGCATAATAGATCCTTTTGCTTCCAAAATATCCCAACCTGCCTCACGTAACATTTGATCAATAAAATACTTTCGGGTTTCCGCTTCCGAAATACCTGTAACTGCTTTCGTAACCAAGGCTGTTTCTAACTGACCCTCATATTTCTCTACCAAAGCATTGGTCGGCTCCATATTTTCTTTGGGAGCTATATGAACTTCAGCCTGTCCAGGGATCAAATTACGGTCAAAAGTCGGATAATCATCTATTACTTTCAGCTTTACTAATACTGAACCGACAAAAACATATAAATTCAGTAAAGAGAAAAAAGATTCTTTCTTTGCTACTTTTCCCAAATGTGCTGAATTATTACCGGCTTTACGGATATAGTGCAAGCGTTTCAACAAATCATCACTCTGAATAAAATTCTTAAACGACTCAGCATTTACCAACTGGAAAAGTGAAGACCGTTCCGGTATTTCCATCCCCCTAAACAAATAAATAGCTCTTACAATATATTCTAAAGCCCGGCGACTATTGATAGCCGACTTCTCCGGATCTATAATCTGGTTAATTTCTGCCTCATTGCAATATGCATACAAATCTGCAAAGTCCGAATTTCCTTTCAGGTAATCAAAGTTTTTTGCTTGTATCATAACACTAACACTAGTTATGTTGATTTATAAATTCACACGCCTTTAAAAAGTTTGAAATCTATCTGATACCGATAGAACTCAATATTAGTACATACAGAAAGAGCTCTCTTCAACCGGGTATCTGCCTCCAATCCGATAATAATACCTTTTACCTCTTGATTGGGTTCCGCTAATTCTTCTTTGACATACCCCATGTATCGATGAATTTGCCCGACAACGACATCGGATGTTCGCCCTCTTTTTAGCTCTATGACCAACAAGGTCTTTTTATCCTTGCTGACTGCCAGTATATCAATAGGACCTGTATCGCTAGGATATTGTTCCCCTACTATTTCACCATTATCCTCAAATATATCATATTTTTTTCCAATATCAGTATGTTTCCAATTTTTTACGAGAAAATCTTCCAAATGTTTTTCCAAAGCAAAGACTGTGGGGTCTTCAACCTCCTCATCATTACAATACACAGTTGGAGGAGCAGTTCTTGTCAAGAATGTTTCTATTTCTTGTTGGTATTTTGTGATATCGCAGCATGTACCGATAGAACCGGTCGAATGTTGCAAACCTTCACTCATTTCACTTCTTTGAATAGTTTTATCATACCATTGAACTCTGCGTCGGTGAGGTAGATTAGTTCCCGGCACATAATAGTAATTTCCTACAATTTCGGCAATATAATATTCACCTTTGCCATTAGGAGTTAAAACAATATCGCCTATTTCAAGCCCACGGCATACAGTCCAGAGAAATCCACAGGAAAGACCAGCAGCAACTTTTGTTTTTTCCGGATTTTCTTGCAGATATACAGGTATATACTCTTTATTAAAAGCTTTCCATCCATCAGGTAAATGACCTGACAAATCATTATCCGGAAGAAAGTTAGTTCCAATAAAACCACCTTCTTTACACTCGTCAGCATATATGCTGCCTCTTCCTAACATTACTCGGTTGTATTGTTTCATGGTTGATTAAGTTTTATCCAAAATATTTATTCATGGTGTAGTCTAAGAGTTGTTGAACTTCGACTATGGATTGTTTTATTTTTTGTTTTTGATTTTCAAGAGATACTACTTTTTCTACAAATATAGCTTGTATATCTAAAGAAGGTAAAATTAACTTCAAATTTTCAATATCTTTATTTAGAATATTAGCCTGTCGTACTCCTCTACAATTTCGTGTTAAAAATGATTTTATCTTTTTATCTGATAACAAATACTTCAAAAACATATTTTGATACAATCCATATGTTTCTAATTTAGCATTACGTTGATTCAAATAATAACATTTATAAGTATCAGGTAATATACACACATTTCCATAATCTCCCTTCCCCACTGTTCCTGTTAAGGAAATTACAAGATCATTTGGATATACTTCATATTTACACAATTTAGAATCATATGCATAAAAACATAAATTATCTTGTTTAAATATGCCTGTATTAATATTGCCTATTTTTAAAACAGGTATACCTTTTATATTAAAAGAATCACTCTTAAATGCAAAGCCTCCAATGACAGAAGCTATATCACCAAATCGCTGAATTAACCATTTTTTCTCATTATTATCTGGATCCCCAAACATATCATAAAAAACAGCCTGTCCAAGACGATCCAACTCTTTAAGCTGTTCATGTTTCTTTGTTAGTATTTCGTTTAGTTTATCAAGCTCAGCAACAATAGCTTCTTGTATTGAAAGAGTAGGAACCGGTATATAAAGTTCTTTCAGAAGCTTATAATGTCTAGAATAGCCTAAATTAGGAATATTATACCAGTACAAATAATATTTTAAAAATTTGGTATTTAGAGCGTCTTTAGGTAAAAGAATTTTTACACCATCTGCACCTATAACAAAATCAAAATCCACATATTTTAAAACACGTGTATGATCTCCAAATATAACAACAGGCTTTTGTACACGAAAAACATCATCTTCGTTATTCCAATATCCTGATACAAAAGCCTCCTCTTGAGATATTATAGGATAAGTACCTTTTTTTAAATAATCCGAACTAAAAACCTTATTCGTATATTTAACCTTTTGCAAGCAATCCTCAAATAGAATGTATTTCCAGTTATCCTTCATATTCATATCATCTTCCTAAAATCCACAATCGCCTGCCGAATCTCCTCCTCCAAACTCTCAATACGTGCAAGAATCACCTCCGGTTTTTCATACTCTACTTTTTGCCGTTCCACTTCTTTGTACTTATTGATCGAAAGATCATAATCATTGGCACGTATATCATCTACAGGCACAAAGAAAGACTGGTCTTTACGAGTGCGGGATTCTTCTCCTGCAAGGTTATGGAACCTTTTTATCACATCAGGAATATCGCTTCCTTCACATTCAGAACGTTTTTGATCGAGGGTAAAACCATCGGCTTTCATATCGTAAAACCAAACTTTACCTGTACCCCCTACATTTGTTTTTGTAAAGATTAGAATAGCCGTACTTACCCCGGAATAAGGTTGAAAAACACCTGCCGGCATAGAGATAACAGCCTGTAATCGATGCTTATCTACCAATTCCTTACGAATAGACTTATGCCCTTTACTATTGCCAAACAACACGCCATCAGGAACGATCGAAGCACAACGTCCGCCCACTACCAACATACGTAAAAACAAAGCGACAAACAACAACTCAGTCTTCTTTGTATTGGTAATTGCCAACAGGCTTTTACTCACCGAATCATTGTCAAGGCTACCGGTAAACGGAGGATTTGCCAGACAAAGCGTATATAAATTCTCATCCGTATTATCAGACGATAACGAATCACGCCATTGAATATTCGGATTATTAACTCCATGCAACATCAAGTTCATCGCCCCAATACGCAACATCGTTTGATCGGTATCGAACCCGTTAAACATTTCATTATTAAAATGATCTGCAGCATTTTCGTTCAACAATTCATCTTTACAATGCTCTGTGATGTATTTTGCGCATTCCACAATAAACCCAGCTGATCCCATTGCCGGATCACAAATGATATCTCTTACAGTCGGCTTCATTAATTCCACCATCATCTGGATGATATGCCGTGGCGTACGAAACTGTCCGTTGGTACCACTTGCCGCCATTTTACCCAGGATATACTCATACACATCTCCCATCGTATCGCGGTTATTCATATCCAGATTGTTGATACCATCGACAACCTTGGCTAAAGTCCGTTCATTAGGTATAAGAAAAATAGCACTTCGCATAAAACGACTATAAGCTGAATCCTCTCCTACACCAATATTTTTGATGAAAATGAAAACATCGTTACGAACGGTATTGAACATACGAACAGTATCCATATTCTTAAAAACAGACCAACGCAACGATTTATAAGGGACGTCCTTATCACTTTCCGGATTATGCCAGTTTCCATCCTTAAATATAAGCTTTTCAGGAGCAACATGATACTTAAATGCATTTGCTATTGCTTCTTTTTTAATCTGCGCATCATCCAACATCTTCATAAAGAACAAATAGGTCATTTGTTCCAGAATTGTAATCGAGTTCGTGATACCACCTGTCCAGAATGCATCCCATATCTGGTCTACACGGTTTTTTATCTCGCCTGTTATCATTTTCGTTTTTTATTGTTTATAAGTCTATTTGCAAATATAAGCACTTTCAGTCAAACCAGTCGTAATATACAGGTTTTCCATCCCATATTGAATATAAATTCTTATCTCCCCAAACTTTATTATTTTAAGCCCACGTAGTAATACTACTTTGTAGGAGGTTTATTTTTTACTCTAAAAGACTATCATTCATCTTAATGGCTTTTCTAAAAGGATTCACCATTACACCACATTTAATACAACCTCCCTCGTTTCTTTTGAAGAAACCATGTCTCTTCAATTTACAAATTGTCTTATGCTATAAAAATAATACATTTTCATGAACCTAACCAAAACATATAATACCTTTCTCCCGTTTTATAATAAAAGGTCTCCGCTTGATTCTGATAATCATTATCAAGAGAGATTTTAAATATCATTCTTTGAATATTATCAATATGACTAAAAAAATAGATTATATATCTTTGTTTGCACGCATTGCTTTAGCTTTGGGATTTCTGTCAGCCGTTGCAGACCGTTTAGGGTTATGGACTCCGTTATTGGGAAGTGACAATGTGGTCTGGGGGAATATGGAAAGTTTTACCGCTTACACCGGAGTTTTATTGCCGTGGGTTCCTCCATATCTGTTACCGCTGTTCGCATGGACGGCTACAATCGCTGAAATCGTACTTGGCGTATTACTATTAATAGGTTTCCAAAAACGTTTGGTTGCTCTTCTTAGCGGCATTCTATTATTGACTTTTGCTTTTGCCATGCTGTTTTCTTTGAATATAAAAACACCACTCGATTATAGCGTATTTGCAGCGGCGGGATGTGCTTTCTTGCTTTACAAGGAAAGCGATTAAGAACCGTACAAAAATTTAGATGAAATAACCTTCTCCTAAATTCGTTTAATCAAAGAATAAAATGTATGTTTGCTTCGTTAACTAAACGACAAATATATGAATCCTAATTTCGACTACAGCTTATTCCCATACTCTTTCGCCCACTGTCTGAACCACGAATGCCTACGTGCAGAAAAATGCCTGCGCCGACAAGTTGCCTTACGTATGCCAAAAGAAAGAGAAGCGGTTACAGTCGTGAATCCGAAACATGTTGCTCCTTCGGGGGAGGATTGTAAGCTCTTTGTTCCCGATCAACCGGAACAATATGCACGAGGAATCACTCATCTGCTCGATCGTGTTCCGCACAATGATGCTGTTATTATCAAACAACAAATGATAGAACATTTCGGACAGACGAACTATTATCGCTTTTCCCGGAAAGAACGTCTTATCAAACCCCATGAACAGGAATATATACGAACATTATTTCATAAGAGAGGAGTAACAGAAGAACCTGCCTTCGATGAATATGTAGAATACTACGATCTTTATCGAAAGATATAAAACAGGAAAATCCCTTTACACATATTAAACCGAGTCAACCCTTTTTATTGATTAGGCAGAAAGTAGTCAACTAAAATCGTTAAACGACAGTAATTTTATTTCCATATATTATGAAAGGACATTTTCATATATTGTGAAAATAGTGTTTCATAATATAAGAAAATAGATTTTCATAATTTACAAAAATCTTAACAAAGCAATATCTTCTGTCCGTTTATTCAGTAAAAATATGGAATTGGAACTAACCCTATCACTCAATCTCAATAAATACTGAAATCCTGCGGCTTTATCACAAACCCGATCCGCAGCATACTCTTGAACTGATTATATTCCAACAGGTTTTCACCGTAGCCATTATAATATTGTAGGAAGAAATATTGATTCTCATTATTATTGAACTTATAACTCAACTCTACCTGTGTATTAAAGCTGAACCATGTTTTGCGTTTCGTCAGGATCACTCCGCAATTAAAACGCTTATTATCCGTTCGGAAATTAGTTGCCAGCTGGAATATACCGTTGTATTTCAGCAAATCCTTGTTATACTTACCATCGACGATCGGTATCCAGGTCTTGAACTGGGCTTCCCAATTCTTGTTGAGAACAACGGCTGCAGCAAATGTGACCCTATTCCAGCTACGCGAAGCTGTGCTGTCTTTCCCGTTAGACTCATGTTCAAGCATCAGATATCCTTTACCTATATATTTGTTATGATGGATAATCAGGTGTCCGAGTCCTATTCCCGGATTAAAGTTCAGGTCGCGCATAGGAAGAGATTCCTGAAAAACATTCCAGAAAGCTTTCTGTGTATACTGGATGAAAAGATAGGTATCGAAAGGTAACTTGCTTTTGGTCAGCCGCTGCGCAATACTCAATTGAAATTTGACATCCGAATTGGCTGCGGTCGGTTTATGCCCGATCGTCGTTCCACCGATAAAATAGTTGTCTTTAAATAATGTAAAATAAGGAGCCTTGTCCAATACCGCACGTACACTGTCTGCATTATATTCCATCTTGGGGTCCTGGACCAGCACCTGGGAGAAAACTGATACGAAGCCGGAGATAAATAAAACAAACAGAAATATAGTTATCCTTTTCATATATAATATTATTGTGTATAGACCCTATAAAACAGAGCAAAGGTAATAACCGCACAGCTAAACAATTCTCCCCGATTTCCTGAATTATGGTCAATTCAGTTACCTTTTCTTTATTAATAACCAATTCTTATCCGGTAAGTTCATTTTTTATATCTTTGTCCGCATGGAAAAAGTATATCAATATTATCGGGATACAATAGCAGCATACACACGCCGCTCGGACAATCTGAAAAAGAAAATACATTTGATAGGAACAATACGCCTGTTACTCGTTGCCGGACTTATTGCAGCAATATGGTTTTTAAAGACCGAAAGCTGGATGATGCTGACAGGGGCAGTTATCCTGTTCCTTATACCTTTCGTCGGACTAATGGTCTATCATACGTTTTTATCATCGAAAAAATCGTATGCCGACGTTCTTATATCACTCTGCAACAATGAGCTGAAAGGACTGGATTATGACTTCAGCGCTTTCGACGGAGCTTCTGAAAAAAGCAGCGGAGAACACTCCTTCAGTCTGGACCTGGATCTTTTCGGGAATCGTTCCATCTTCCAGTCGATCAACCGCACGGTCACTTCCATGGGAAAAGAAAGGCTTGCCGACTGGTTCACCAACCCGCTTACCGACAAAGAGGAAATTCTCAAACGGCAGGAAGCGATCCGCGAACTAAGCGAAATGACACAGTTAAGACAGCATTTCTATGTTACCGGCATGCTGCATCCCGGAGAAAAGGGAGATATTCGTACGCTGATCTCACTAACTGACAATAAACCGGTATTCATCAACAGTTTGCTCTGGAAAAGCCTGACATGGATTATCCCTGCCATATGGGCGGTTCTGTTCGTAGGAGCATCGACCGGAACAGTCACTTTTGCCATGCTAGGTATATTTTTTGCCATTGCATTCCTTATTGCAAATATACGGGCCAAACAGATCAACACACTTCACAACTCTGTGAATAAGATGGAAAAAATACTATACACCTATTCTTCACTGATCAAAAGTATTGAAGGTGATATTTTCAAATCATCCGAACTGGCAACTATCAGCGGACGGTTCAACGGGCCGGACGGTACAGCTTCCCGTTCACTGAAAAAGTTATCCCGCTGCATCGGAGCACTCGACCAACGGATCAGCTTTATGGGAATCATCCTGAATATATTCATCCTGCGTGATACCCGGACAGCGATCAGGCTGGAACGCTGGATACAGACACATGCCGGAGATATTCCTCTGTGGTTCGATGCTTTGGAAAAATTCGATGCTTATAGTTCACTAGGCGGTTTCGCATTCAATCATCCGGGTTATATTTATCCGGAAATAGCAGATACTTATTTCAAGATGAGCGGCAAAGCATTGGGACATCCCCTTCTTCGTCGTGATGTTTGTGTCAGAAATGATATTTCGATCGAGAAAAGTCCCTGGTTCCTGATCATTACCGGGGCTAATATGGCAGGAAAAAGTACTTACCTGCGGACTGTCGGGGTCAATTATGTATTGGCTTGCATAGGTGCTCCGGTATATGCAGAGGCACTAACGGTCTATCCGGCAAAGATGGTGACCAGCCTGCGTACTTCCGATTCACTGGTCAGCAATGAATCTTATTTCTTTGCCGAACTGAAACGGTTGAAGATGATCATCGACCGCTTGCAACAAGGCGAGCAGTTATTTATCATCCTGGATGAGATCCTGAAAGGAACCAACTCCATCGACAAACAGAAAGGCTCGATCGCCCTGATGAAGCAACTGGTATCTTTCCAGGCTTGCGGTATCATCGCCACACACGACTTGGTATTAGGTGAACTGGAAAAAGAATTTCCCGACCAGATAAAAAATTACCGTTTCGAGGCAGATATCAAAAACGAAGAACTGACTTTCTCCTATCAACTCCGGGAAGGCATTGCCCAAAATATGAATGCCTGCTTCCTGATGAAGAAAATGGGAATAACCGTTTAAAAAGAAAGGCTATCAAAAATGATAGCCTTTCTTTTTAAACTTAACCGATATTATTTGGTTTTATACTTCGCCTTGATCTCCGGCAATGCCCGTTGTATCTCTGCAATACGGGTCGCATCACTCGGGTGAGTGCTCATGAACTCGGGAGTCGCCCCGCTCTTTCCGGCAGACATTTTTTGCCAGAAATTCACAGCGACATCCGGATTATACCCGGCCATTGTCATAAATACCAATCCCATATAATCCGCTTCCGATTCATGTTTGCGGGAGAATGGCAACATAACGCCATATTGTGCCCCTACTCCATAAACCGTATTCGCCAGATTCTGTACTGCCGCACTCTTATTACTTACCGCCTGACCCAGAATAGCCGCGCCATACTGTGCCATCAACTGCTGACTCATTCGTTCGTTACTATGCTTAGCCACGGCATGAGCTACTTCGTGCCCAACAACAACCGCCAGTTCATCGTCCGACGATACCAGAGACATCAAACCTTCATAAACAACGATCTTACCACCCGGCATACAGAAAGCATTTATTTGGTTATCCTTCACCAGATTGAACTCCCACTGAAAATTCTTGATCTCACTTTCCATCCCGTTTGCTTTCAGATAAGCCTCTGTGGCTGCGGCAATCTTTTTACCGACACGGGTAACCATTGCACTCTCATTCTTATCCGTTGACTTTGTGGCTGATTTCATATAATCGCTATATTGCGTTAAGCTGGAAGTCAACACTTCCTGATCGGAAACCAACAATACCTGTTTTCTCCCTGTCAAAGGAACACTTCCGCAAGCACTCAGCAGCAGAAGCATAGCCATTAATAAACCTGTAATCTTTTTCATCTCTCTCATTTAGTTTTTACGAATACAAAATTACCATTTCTTTATAAGAATAGAACAAATCCAAAGGCATTTTTGCTCAATAGACGTATATGACAAATAATTATGCAAAAAAACCGGAGTAGAATGTATATTTATTCAATTATTCGATTTATATTTGCATCCGTTTTGCATAAATATACAAACATGAGTACAAAAAAGGAACGATTGGACGCTATCTGCCGCATCATACAAACAAAGGCGATATGTAACCAGGAAGAGCTGCTGAAAGAATTGGAAACCAGCGGATTTCAGGTCACACAGGCTACCTTGTCACGCGACATAAAGCAACTGAAAGTAGCCAAAGTTCATGATGCGAACGGCGATTATGTATATTGTCTGCCTGATTATTCAGCTTTGATACAGCCGAACAAGGTACAGACACAACATCATCCGAACATCGAATTTTCCGGAAATCTCGCAGTTGTCAAGACTCGTCCGGGATATGCGATGGGGATCGCTTCCGATATCGATACCCATGCTCCGCACGAGATACTGGGAACGATTGCCGGAGACGACACCATCCTGATCATCCCCCGCGAAGGGATTAGCAGGGACCGGATAGTGAAAGCATTATCACATTTTATATAAGGGCGATTAAGGGAGACAACAGTTCTTCCGTTTATAAACAAAAGAAGATTAAGAACAATCGTAAAATGAAACAAGAAACAGAAATCGATGTAATGATTGCTGACGCCTCTCACGAAATATATGTAGACAAGATATTGACTACCATTGAAGAGGCTGCCAAAGTGCGCGGAACTGGTATCGCTAAGCGTACGCATGAATATGTGGCCCAGAAAATGAAAGAAGGGAAAGCAGTCATCGCACTGGCCGGAGATCAGTTTGCCGGTTTCAGCTATATCGAATCGTGGGGGAACAAACAGTATGTAACGACCTCCGGGTTAATTGTTCACCCGGATTTCCGAGGTTTGGGTATTGCCAAACGGATCAAGGATATGACGTTTCAACTGGCTCGCATGCGTTGGCCGAAAGCGAAAGTATTCAGTCTTACTTCGGGTGCAGCGGTGATGAAGATGAACACCGAACTGGGTTATGTACCTGTAACCTTTTCCGATCTGACCGACGACGAATCGTTCTGGCGCGGTTGCATCGGTTGCGTAAACCATGATATTCTGGAACGTACGAACCGGAAATATTGTATCTGTACGGCGATGTTGTTCGACCCGGCCGATCCGCACCGTGCCAAACGGGAAGCAGACGAAAGAGAAAAAAATAATAATAAATAAATCATACGGGGCTTTCCGGTAAGGGCGTTTCGCGAAACGCCCATACGGAACCCACAAAAACAAACAGACAATGAAAAAGAAAGTAGTAGTTGCATTCAGCGGAGGTTTGGATACCTCTTTCACAGTGATGTACCTTGCCAAAGAAAAAGGCTACGAAGTATATGCAGCTTGTGCCAACACTGGTGGATTCAGCGAAGAACAGTTGAAGCAGAACGAAGAAAATGCTTATAAACTAGGCGCTACCAAATATGTAACGATCGACGTTACAAAAGAATATTACGAAAAGAGCTTGAAATATATGGTATTCGGCAATGTATTGCGTAACGGTACCTACCCTATCTCCGTTAGCTCCGAACGTATCTTCCAGGCATTGGCTATCGCCCGTTATGCCAACGAGATCGGTGCGGATGCGATCGCTCACGGTTCAACCGGTGCAGGTAACGACCAGATCCGTTTCGACATGACTTTCCTGGTACTGGCTCCGAACGTGGAGATCATCACATTGACCCGCGACATGGCGCTGACCCGCGATTATGAGATCAACTATCTGAAAGAACACGGCTTTGTTGCCGATTTCACGAAGTTGAAATATTCTTACAATGTTGGTCTGTGGGGTACTTCCATCTGTGGAGGTGAAATTCTGGATTCTGCTCAGGGATTGCCTGAAAGTGCTTACCTGAAACAGGTAGAAAAAAACGGCAGCGAAGAACTACGCATCGAATTCAAGAAAGGTGAGATCCATGCAGTGAACGGTGAAGTATTCGAAGACAAGATCGCCGCTATCCAGAAAGTGGAAGAGATCGGTGCTGCTTACGGTATCGGCCGTGACATGCACGTCGGCGACACGATCATCGGTATCAAAGGACGTGTAGGTTTTGAAGCTGCTGCTCCTATGCTGATCATCGGTGCACACCGTTTCCTGGAAAAATATACATTGAGCAAATGGCAGCAGTACTGGAAAGACCAGGTTGCCAACTGGTACGGCATGTTCCTGCACGAAAGCCAGTATCTGGAACCGGTTATGCGTGACATTGAAGCCATGTTGCAGGAATCACAGCGTAATGTAAACGGCACGGCTATACTCGAACTCCGCCCGCTTTCTTTCTCAACCGTCGGTGTTGAATCGGAAGACGACCTGGTGAAGACTAAATTCGGTGAATACGGTGAAATGCAGAAAGGCTGGACGGCAGAAGATGCCAAAGGCTTTATCAAAGTAACTTCTACACCGTTACGTGTTTATTATAACAACCATAAGGACGAAGAAATATGATAAAGATCGGAATTATAGGTGGTGCGGGATATACGGCAGGCGAATTGATCCGCCTGCTGCTTAATCACCCGGACGCCGAGATTACATTTGTGAATAGTACCAGTAACGCCGGAAATTTGATCACTGACGTTCATAGCGGCCTGTTCGGCGAAACCGAAATGCGTTTTACCGACGAGTTGCCGTTGAACAGCATTGACCTTCTGTTCTTCTGCACCGCCCACGGCGACACGAAGAAGTTCATGGAAAGCCATACTGTACCCGAGAACGTGAAGATCATCGACCTCAGCATGGACTACCGTATCGAAAGCAACGAACATGATTTCGTTTACGGTCTGCCGGAATTGAACCGACGACGTATCTGCAATTCCCGACACATTGCGAACCCCGGTTGTTTTGCCACCTGTATCCAGTTAGCCGTTTTGCCACTGGCTAAGCACTTGATGCTGAACTCCGAATTACACGTCAACGCGATCACCGGTTCAACGGGAGCCGGCGTGAAGCCTTCGTCGACTTCTCATTTCAGCTGGCGAAACGATAACATTTCGATTTATAAACCGTTCACACACCAGCACTTGGCTGAGATTGGTCAGAGCCTGCGCCAGTTGCAGAATAGTTTCGAAAGTAATATCAACTTTATTCCGGTAAGGGGCAATTTCTCACGCGGTATTTTTGCAACGACTTATATCGACTGCAAAGTAGGATTGGATGAGATCCGCCGTATTTATGAAGAATACTACGACGATCATTCGTTCACATTCATTACAGATAAGAATCCGGATCTGAAACAGGTAGTCAACACAAACAAATGTCTCCTGTATCTCCAGAAATATGATAACAAATTGCTGATCGTATCTATGATCGACAACTTGTTGAAAGGCGCCAGCGGACAAGCTGTGCATAATATGAATTTGCTGTTCGGTTTGGAAGAGACTGTAGGATTACATCTCAAACCGTCAGCGTTTTAAATAAGAAATCATGAAACTATTCGACGTATACCCTTTATTTAATATAGAAATAGTAAAAGGCAAAGGATGCCATGTATGGGACGGTGAAGGTACAGAATACCTCGACCTGTATGGTGGCCATGCCGTTATATCCGTCGGTCATAGCCACCCTACTTATGTAGCTGCTATCACCGACCAGGTGAACAAGTTGGGATTTTATTCCAACTCTGTCATCAACAGTTTGCAACAGAAACTGGCTGACAAGCTGGGAAAAGCTTCCGGTTATGACGATTATTCCTTATTCCTGATCAACTCCGGTGCCGAAGCAAACGAAAATGCGTTGAAACTGGCTTCCTTCCACAATGGGAAGAAACGGGTAATCGCTTTCAAGCACGCTTTCCACGGACGTACTTCTGCTGCGGTTCGCGTCACTGATAATCCGAAGATCATCGCTCCGGTCAACGAAGACCTGGCTGTTACTTACCTACCGTTGAACGATGCGGCAGCTGTTGAAGCTGAATTGCAAAAAGGGGATGTTTCTTCCGTTATTATAGAAGGTATCCAGGGAGTCGGCGGTATCCAGCTTCCGACAGACGACTTTATGAAAGAATTGCGTACCTTATGTACCAAATATGAAGCCTGCCTGATCCTGGATGAAATTCAGTCCGGTTACGGTAGAAGCGGAAAGTTCTTTGCCCATCAATATGCTGATATCCAGCCGGATTTGATCACGGTTGCCAAAGGGATCGGTAATGGTTTCCCGATGAGCGGTTTGCTGATCAGCCCGATGTTCAAGCCTGTTTACGGCATGCTGGGAACGACTTTCGGAGGTAACCATCTGGCTTGTGCTGCTGCTATCGCCGTATTGGATATCATGGAAAACGAGAAGTTGGTTGACAATGCAGCCAAAGTCGGTGAATTCCTGATCGAAGAGTTACACAAACTGCCGGGAATCAAGGAAGTTCGTGGTCGCGGTCTGATGATCGGTATTGAGTTTGAAGAATCGATCAAAGAAGTACGTAGCAAGCTTCTTTTTGAAGAAAAAGTATTCACCGGGGTTGCCGGAACCAATACGATCCGTCTGCTTCCGCCGCTTTGCCTGACAATGGATGAAGCGAAAGAATTCCTTGCCCGATTCAAAAAAGTACTCAATGCTTAATTAGTTCTTTATTATAAAAGAAAGGCGCCAACGGATATTCCGAAGGCGCCCTTCTTGTTTATAGAAAGAGTCTGTTATTTGCTATCCTCTACTCTATAGTTGAATATCAGAGTAGAACCAAAAGGAACTGTTCCCATCCCCAACTGATAATCATAGCCTAAATCAGAAGGAATGATCGCCTCTATGGAATCACCCACTGATGTATCCAAAATAACATATCGCAAACCGGTAATCAGTTCTCCTACAACAAAATTTTCAGTAATCTTCTTTTGAAATACCGTACCATCTATATAATGTCCTTCCAAAGTAAAGTGCAGTTTACTACTACTTGTCGGATATTTAGGTGTTTCAGCTTTTCTGTCGATTATTCTATACAACGTTGTATCGCCATCCTTCACAATCTGCTGATAGACTAAATTCCCGTTCTCATCTTTCTCCAACGCTTTCTCACGAATATATTCGTGGTTCTTCTCGTAATGAGCAATCTGCTCCGGACTTAACTCAAATTTGTTGTTATCATTATTACAAGCGGTAAACCCACTCAACATCACCATCGCAGAACATGCGACTGCATAAATAGATCTCATTATTTGTCTTTTATTTTACTATTAAACTCTTTTGAAGCCGCAAAGATAATAATAAGAGTTTCTCCTTTGTTATCTCAAAGAACTTTACGTTATTTGTATATTCAGAAACAAACACAATAAATACAAATGAAACTAAATAAACTAATTGTTGCCGCCGCTATTACTATTTTCTGCAGCAATCTGTGTACCGCACAAAAATCATTGGATTTAGAAGAAGTTCTCAGTGGGAGACTGATCCAGACAAAAGGAATCGGTGCCATGAACTGGATGAAAGACGGGGAACGTTACAGCCGCCTGGAAAGAAATGAAACAGACGGAGGTATGGATGTCGTTGCCTACCGTGCCAAAGATAATGCCCGCGAAATGATCATCCCCTCTTCCATGTTTATAGACCCATTGACAGGAAAACACATTGGAATGGGGCGCCTCTCCTGGAGCAATGACAATGACAAAGTTATGATATTTAATAACACTAAACGTGTTTGGCGTTATGATACGCGGGGAGATTACTGGGTGCTTAGCCTGCAAGACGGCAGCCTCCACCAGTTGGGAAAAGGATTGCCCGAATCATCGATGATGTTCGCCAAATTCTCTCCCGACGGAACCAGAGTAGCCTACGTTTCCGACAATAATATTTATGTAGAAGATATAAACTCCGGCAAAAGAACCCAGTTGACCCACGACGGAAGCCGGACTATCGTAAACGGTACGTTCGACTGGGTATATGAAGAAGAATTCAGCTGCCGCGACGGTTTCCGCTGGAGCCCAGACGGCAAATATATAGCCTACTGGCAAAGCGATACGGAAGGGACCGGCGTATTCGACATCATCAACAATGTCGATTCTGTCTATCCTACTATCCTGCACTTTCCCTATCCGAAAGCAGGTACAGCCAATTCAGCAGTAAAAGTAGGATATGTCCCGGCAGAAGGGGGAACGACCACCTGGATCGATATTCCCGGAGATCCGCGGAACAATTACATTCCCCGTATGGATTTCATTCCGGAAAGCAACGAATTGTTCATTCAACAATTGAACCGGGAACAGAATACCAATAAAGTATGGATTGCCCAAATAGGCAGTGCAACACCTAAAAATATCTTTACCGATCAAGATGCTGCATGGCTGGATACAAACGATAATATCCAGTGGCTGAAGAACAACCAGTATTTCACCTGGGAAAGCGAACGCAGCGGATGGCGTCACCTGTATCGTGTGAGCCGTGACGGAAAAGAGATTGTCCCTGTCACAAAAGGAGATTTCGATTATATCCAGCCGGTCGGAACCGATCTGCAAAAAGGTTTGGTTTATTTTATCGCTTCACCGGAAAACTATACACAACGTTATCTGTACAGTGCAAACCTGTTCGGCAAAGGCGAAGTAAAACGCTTGAGCCCGGAGAACCAGCCGGGGCAGCATCATTATAACATGTCTCCGACCGGAAAATGGGCAGTACATACCTACAGCAATTCAGTAACCCCTCCGGTGATTGACATGGTTTCATTTCCTAAGAATCAGTCCGTTCGTATAATCGAAGATAATGCAAAAGCGAAAGAACAATATGACGCACTGGGATTGAATCCGAAAGAGTTTGTCAAAGTCAAATCAGGCGATTTACTACTCGATGCCTGCATGATTAAACCTGTTAACTTCGACCCTTCGAAGAAATACCCGGTTATTATCGAAGTCTATGGCGAACCGGCAGGATCGACCGTACAGGACTCATGGGGTGGCGGCGATCTGTGGAACCAATATATGGTCAATCAAGGATACATCTATGTCAGCATCGAAAACCAGGGAGCTAATGCACCACGCGGACGTGAATGGCGCAAATGCATCTATGGGGAAGTCGGTACATTTGCATCCGAAGATCAGGCACGGGGCATACAGGATCTCGGACGGCAATACCCGTTCATCGACCTGTCCCGTATCGGTATCAACGGATGGAGCGGAGGCGGTAGCCAGACACTGAACTGTATGTTCCGCTATCCGGAAGTATTTCACACCGGCATTGCAATCGCTTTTGTTGCCGACCAGCGCTTATATGACACCGTTTATCAGGAACGCTATATGAACACCCCGCAAAATAATCCGGAAGGTTATCGTAAAGGTTCTCCTATCAGTTATACAAAAGGATTGAAAGGAAACTTATTACTGATACACGGAACGGGCGACGACAACGTACATTACCAGAACTGCGAAATGCAGGTGAATGAACTGGTCAAACATGGAAAGATATTCAGTCAGATCAGCTATCCGATGCGTAGCCACGGTATCTATGAGCGTGAAGGCACCACCTTACATCTACGGAAAAGTATGGCAGACTACTGGTTGAAACATTTGCCGGCAGGAGGCAAATAAACATATATAAATTAAAGTATAGAGTAAAAAGGCACTATGAAACGTTTAGTTATATGCTTTGCCGTTATATCGGCCCTATTCCTCATGCCTTCCCGGGCTACGTCCCAGATCAGGGAAAAGGCTGAAGGATTATTGAATGCTGTCATTACAGAGAACAAGACAAACGAGGCCCCGGCCGATTCATCCGCCGCAATGGAAGAAAAGTACCGGCAGGATTCTATCAGAATGCAGGAGCTTGAACTTCAGTTACAGGAAATGAAGCTGAATGAGATCGTACTCCGGACCGAGTTGGACGATGCGCTGAACAAGCATATCACCACCGATTCGCTGAAAAAAGAGGAACAGCGTCACCGCATCGACTCGTTACGAACCCTGACACCCGGTGTCCCTCTTATCATCGACAATGATACGCTCCTCACTTTCTATGCCAAAAGAGGAGGTGTTTCTGCACACGACCGTGCTGAAAATGCCGTCAACTTAATCCTGAAGATCGGAAAAGACCTTAGCCTGAAAACCGACTCTGTATATCTGTTCACCAGTGAATACCAGACGGATATCATGTATGGAGAAAAAGTGATATTGAGTGTTACCGACCAGGATGCCCTTTGGATGAATACGGATAGGGACGAACTGGCAAAACAATATCGATCTGCTGTCCACGATAAGATCCTGTCGCTGAAAAAAGAACACAGCATCCTTCAGATCGCTAAACGGGTAGGCCTTTTCATCTTAGTACTGGTCGTTCAGTATTTCCTGTTTAAGCTGACCAACTATCTGTTCAGAAAACTACGCCGCCGTATTATCTGGCTGAAGCAGAACAAACTCAAATCCATCACCATACGGGATTATGAATTTCTGAATACTCACCGGCAAGGCAGGATACTTATCTTCCTGAATAACATTCTTCGCTACCTGGTTTTACTGATACAGCTTATGTTCAGTGTCCCGATGCTGTTTGCCATATTCCCGCAAACAGAGAATCTGGCAATGAGGTTATTCACTTATATTATCGAACCGATCAAAATGGTTCTTAAATCTGTTGTCGAATACATACCTAACCTTTTCATTATCATTGTCATTTATTACAGTGTAAAATATATTATAAAGGGTATTCAATATATAGCCAATGAGATTGAAAGCGAGAAATTAAAGATCACCGGATTCTATCCGGACTGGGCACAGCCATCTTTCAATATAATACGCTTCCTGTTGTATGCCTTTATGATCGCAATGGTCTACCCGTATCTGCCAGGCTCCGATTCCGGTGTATTCCAGGGTATTTCGGTCTTTGTCGGACTGATCGTCTCCCTGGGTTCAAGTACGGTTATCGGAAATATCATAGCAGGGCTGGTCATTACTTATATGCGTCCGTTCAAACTGGGCGACCGCATCAAGTTAAACGAGACTACAGGAAATGTAATTGAAAAAACGCCGTTCGTAACCCGCATCCGTACCCCAAAGAATGAGGTTGTAACAATTCCTAACTCATTCATCATGTCGTCACATACGGTCAATTACAGTGCATCCGCCCGCCAGTTCGGTCTGATCATCCACTCGACAGTCAGTATCGGTTATGATATTCCCTGGCGTCAGGTCCATCAGTTGCTGATCGATGCAGCCCGCTCGACTCCCGGAGTGATGTCGCACCCGAAACCGTTTGTTCTGGAAACGGAATTGCAGGACTACTATCCCTGTTACCAGATAAATGCTTATATAAAAGATGCCGACAAATTATCTCAGATATATTCCGACCTGCACCAGAACATACAGGATGTATTCAATGAAGCAGGTATAGAGATCATGTCGCCCCATTATTATGCAGAACGCGACGGTAGTGCTATCACTATTCCTCCTGAATATCAGAAAAAACCGGAGAGTCCGGATAAAAAATGAGAAACAGCCTGTCATATAGTTAAAAAAGTCCTCCTGCAAAACAAAATGCAGGGGGACTTTTGTTATAACGGCAAAGTCACTAATAAATAAAAATGCAGAATAATGAAAAAGTATTTTATCGCAGTAGCAGCTCTGGCTTTATTAGCTGCATGTAGCGGGAAGAAAACAACCGAACCCGCTTTAATAGAGGAAGAAAGCGTAACAGTAGCTGAAGCGGTACCCGATGCACCGGCTTTGCCTGAAGTAACAGGAAAAACGACCAAACCTGTGAACATGCGTGATTCGCTGAAAGTAGATCCTAAAAAAGGAAGCGTTATCCAGAAAAAATATAAGGGAACATTCCCGGCTGCAGATGGTCCCGGCATCGTTTATGACCTGACTTTGTTCTATCAGCAAGATAGCGACGACGGCGTTTACGAAATGGATGCCACTTATCTGGAAGCTGAAAACGGACAGGATAAAACATTCTCTTCTACCGGTAAACGTCAGGTAAAACATGGTACACCCAGCGATTCAGAAGCTGTCGTTTACGAATTGATCCCTAGCGACGGAAGTATGACATTCTATTTCCAGGCAGAAGGCGACAGTCTGACACTATTGAATCAGGAATTACAGAAAGCAGCATCCGATCTGAATTACACCCTGATACTGGTTCCATAAATAAGCACATCTTTGTATAAATAGAAAAGAGGCACCCCAACTCCTACCGGGAATGCCTCTTTTCGCTTTTAACGTTCAATAGCCATATCGGGTTTACAGATTATACACCTTCCGGGAATAAACATCATTACCGCAAGTGACACGGACAACAAAAATACCTTTGCCGGAATAGACCGGTATTACGGCTTCTTTCGAATGACCTTTCCGTTGTTTCAGTAACACTCCGTTCATGCTGTAAACAGCTACATCGAAGAATTTTTCTTCTTCAAATATAATATGCAACATATTGTCGCTCATGGATATTTTCAAATTATCCGGGATTTTAATGGTTTCATTACCAACTATGGTACCTTCGCAATCAGAGAAACGGGGATTTCTGTAAAGCAACTGACCATTTACATGGCAACAAATATTAGTCTCACGAATCACACAGTTTTCACAAGTTGGTATCGGAGTAAATATAACTAAAGGACTTGTTTTTGCAGAACCAAGACCTTCTATAAAGCTTCCATTTGAAGAAGTAATTAATCTTTTATGTTTTTTCCCATCATGCAATAAAACAGAGTCTACCCCAATAATTGGGGCATACCAAGGTTCTTGATTATAAAAAACCAAAACACTATCTCCTACGTCGAAAGAGAAATCATATAAAAGGATCTCTTTTCCTGTATAAGGATATATATTGTTTTTAGTTTCTTCATCTGGTTTAAAAATAACTTTCTGCCCGTCGGTACGAATAAACCCTGCTGCCTGATAAGGAGGTGCCTTGATAATTTTCCAATTCATTTTGTCAATGATCGTATCACCTTCCAATATTAACTTGTCTATATATTCGCATTCATGCGTAACACTGGTGGTATAATCAATTATCCACTCTGTCTTTTCCGCAGTAAACGCATTAAGAAAACCATCATCTGTATTGGTTTCCTGAGCCGAAAGACCTGCCGCCAAACCCAGTGCAATGGTAAATAATAATATCTTTTTCATACTCAATTGTATTTTATTCAATGCTAAATATTGAATTTTCATTTATAGACAACTTACCGGTTGCTTCAAAAGTACCCGTCGACTCTAAATGCAAACTAGTAGATCCAGTCACCGTTACATTATCCAATGAGAAGTTCTTTCCATTTATAAAATAACGGCCTGTATTATACGTTTTGTTTGTAATAATAACATCACTTACATAGATATATGGAATATTATTATCCCCTATGACAGTCACTGTATACGAATCCGGTACATTTGTAAATGTATTACGTGAAGCTTTAATTGTTTTATGATAGCTAACTCCGTTATCTGCAGAACTCATAACACATATTTTACACCCAGCCTTATTGGCTACTACTGTTACAGAACTTCCAGATCTTGTAATCGATACATTGGTGAACTTTGCTGGAGTAGTTGTCCAGATTTTCATTTCGGGACAACCGATAAGATTATGGGTAAAAAATAAATATCGATCATATGCATTCGTTTTTGATAATGAATTTTTAGAAAAGATCTCAGCTTCACCTAAACTTAAATGACCGGAATTAATAGCATCTGCAAAATAACCAAATAATTGTTTTGATGAATTGACCCAGCCAAATCGTGTATTACCCAAAAAAGCAACACAGCCGGTCCTGTAAATAGAAGTTAATACTTCACCGAAACTATCGTCAATGTTTTCTGCCAATTTATCATATGGTATATTATCACAAGACATGGAATAATTGATATTAGGATATCCGTCATTTGTCATATTTTTTAAAGCACCTCCATTACTAAATTCATTTGCTCCATGTACATCAGTTTTGATGTAGTCGTAAGTATAAATTCTTAATTTAGGTACTCCTTCTCGATTCATACCAGTAGTAGCCAAGGCAACACTAGTAATAGAACCATGCCCTAAAAAACTTATAAAACCATAGTTTTTATTCAATTCTTCAATGACATCCCTTCCTGAAGGGAAAGATGGCAATACGGAAGAGTTATAATCAAGTACACCATCCACTTCTTCATTAAAGACCGTCTTTGTTGTGAAAGAAGTCAATTTAGATCCAAGATAACTTGCATGGTCATATTGTTGCATTTGATCAGCTTGTGCAAAAAATAGCTTTTTTAAATATGAATAATCCCCCCGCCCAGGATTTTGTTCATATAATAATGCCTTATAAGTCCAATTATCCACATGCGTCTGTTGCGAACAGAGAATACGTCCGACATAAATTTGTTGTGTAAATGAAGGATTGTCACCGGAATATTCACCATAATATTGATCGCCATCTACATTCCAATCTCCATTAAATTCTGCATAATAGACATCTGTTGGAATTGTTTTATTATAAGAAGTATAGTTATTCCCTATTTCATTAACATATGCATACCGTGCCGGAATAATATTCTCATCCCCTCCAAGAAGGACATATTTCGTTCCATTTGTATAAGAATCCTTTAAAAACTGTCGTACTTTTCCTGGATCATCATAAATTCCCGAAACTAGATCTCCTGTATAATTTGCTTTGATGTATTCCATTGTAACAATTCCCACAGTCAAGCCTTTACGTCTTTTCCAATTTGCAAACCGTTCAAAAGCCGGAGCCAAGGCTTCACTTGTTATAATAACATATTCAGAACCCAGCCCATTTTGCACGGCTCTATTTATAGAGGTAGCAGATGCCGTTTCCATTGATTTAACGGCAAAACGATCAAAATCATCTTTATTATTGACAAAATCGCGCAACATTTCGTTCGTCATAAAACTATTCTTAGCATTGCTACCGATTAATGCCAGAGATTGTTTCTTATTGATCGTTCCTCCACTATACCGAAGAGAAACCTCCAGGCGGGAATAAAATTTCAATCGATTACTTGCCGGATGATATTGAAAAGGAGATATTTTTATTGTTACAACTTTATTACCGTTAAAATTCTCGGTATTCAGAATCTCTGCCATTTCTACCGGAAACGGATCATCTGATGAATAGACAGAGATATTACCAGATATAATTTCCGGATTACCCCCAAAACCGATCGGAACGGGAGCCTGTGCCGGTTGTATGTCTTTATTCAATTGAAAAGTCTGTTCTTCCAGCTTATTTACACTGACAGATGTAGCTTGGCTAGCTGAAGGAATTATAATACGCAGGTACCGAAACGGAATATCAGGCAAACCTTCTTCTATTCCCATTAACATATCGTTTGCAACCACCGATACATAATTATCTGATCCGGCATTTTGAACCTGTGGCGTCTCAAATGTCACATTGACCTTCACCTCCTGTGCAAAACTTAACCACGGAATGACCAGTAATGCAGTTATAAGTAATAAACGTATTTTCTTCATAGTCTTACTGATTAATCATTTTTTTAGAACCTAGAACTATTCCATTTGCTATCAACCTGTAGATATGAAGACCGGAAGTAAAATCAGCAGAAGAAATAGAAATTGATCCGCTTCTTTCCTGTACATTAAGTGGTATGCTTTTTATTATTGTACCATTCATTGAATAAAAAGAAATGGAAGCACTTGTTGTTCCTTCAGGCAAAGAATAATTGATCTGAGCCGTACCATTCACCGGATTCGGTATGTTTTGCGACAGATAAGCAACAGAAGCATCAATCGTTTCATTTGCTGTAGCCACACCGCTCCTGGTTGACAAAGCTGAAACTTGTAATGTCGACTGGCTTTCCAATGTTTCTACTTTTGCCTGTAATTCTTTAATCGCTTCTAATAATATAGGTATTAATCCCGTATAATTTACAGCAGATATTCCATCTGCACTTTCTTCCACCAATTCCGGAAAAACGTCTTTTACTTCCTGCGCAATAAAACCGAACTCCTTTTTATAAACGTCTTTTCTGGTCTGATTTAATGATTGCAATGCAGCCGAAGCATCTTCTTGCCGAATCTTTCCCTGAGCGACCATCTCTGATATTTCTTCTGAACTGGCTCTATTATTATAAACCAATTTCTCGTACGATTTGCCATTTAGGTTCTTGAGTTTTTCCAGATAGTTAGAATTATTGTCATTGATGTTTACAATATTTCTTTTAAACTTTTTATCTGACGTGATCAATAATCCACTGGTAGTCCAAACCTGACCATTCACTTCAAGTGCATACGTGGTCGGTTTACGATTAATTCCAACTTTACCGGTAGCATCAATGAATATTTTGTAGTTTCCTGGACTAGTATTTGGATAAGGGCGCCAAAAGTTTAGTCCATTTTCATAGAACTCCATTCCAAAGTTAGGTCCCAGATATATACCAGGCCCTGTACTTAAGGTTTCCCAAGCTGTAGGTTTTTCACCAAGGAACAAATGACTGTTGTGATAAAGCATCTGTGCTTTCACTGATGATAAATAAATCATAGTTAACAATGCAACAAGAACAACTCGAAAAACTGATTTTTGCTTTTTCATTTTGTGTAATTTTAAAGTTAATAATTATAATCAAGTAGCAACATTCACATTTTTTCAATTAAAAAGGATATCTGACAGTTATTACCGGATTTAAGAGGTCTTTACAGATAGATTAGATTCCAAATAACATCCTTATATAAGTAATAAATTAAAATAAACGACAGTAATATAACAAATTATTTTTAGCAAGATGATGAAAAGAGAAGAAAATATTATAAAAAATTATCCCGTCATCTGCCACACAACATACAAAATCAAGCCGAATCTTATAAAATAAGGCTTACATTTACCCCGAAAGCAAATGAGAAAGATTGTTGCAACCGGAGAAAAGCCTGGCGAAACTTTCAAAAGATTGTTGTTCCGATGTAAAATGCTTTCGGTACTCCCGTAAGGTCGATGCAACTGATGCAATAACCTCGCGGAATCTCCGAAAGCACTTTGCAACCCTTGCAACAACCTCGCGGAAATCCCGAAAGTACTTTGCAACCTTTACAACGACCTTACGCATAAAAAAACAAGTTGTTACATCATTAAATCAAACAAAATCATGGCTGAAATTAAAAAAGTAGATTTCTCCAGATTCCTGCAAAACCAGGATTTCACATTACACGGGTTGCTGATAGCAGAAATTGAAAAATTGACCGAACCTAAAATCACGGATTTACGGACCATCTATAAAAACAAGTATAATACATTCGATGATGTATTGAAAGTGGGTGGCAAAAACCCTAATTCCAAAAAATTATCAGACCTCGACTTGTTGCAGGATAAAGCATACACGGGACTGGCTGCCCAAAACAAGGCCATGCTTAACCACTTCGACCCGGAAAAAGCAGAAATAGCTTATCAAGTGGATGTCATCCTGAAAAAATATGGCAATCCCTGCCGCCTGGCTTATTTGCAGGAAGATGCCGTCATTAAAAACCTGATACAGGACCTGGAAGCGTTCGACAATAAGCCGGGAGGAGACCGACCGGAAATAGAGTCGCTCGATGGAGTAACAAACCGACTGGAAAAAATAGGACTGCGCGAATGGGTAGACCAATTGAAAATGAAAAATGAAGAATTCATGGCACTCTATACCCAACGAAATGAAGAAAATGCAACTATCGTGACCGGCGCCACCAAAGAGGCACGCGATGCAACGGATGCTGCTTGCTATGACGTGATACGCCGGATCAATGCATTGGCAGATATCAACGGAGAGGCCGATTATCTTACTGTTATCAACAACATTAACCAGTTGCTCGACAAAGAGCTGGCGGCTCTTGCACTTCATCGCACTACGACAAAAAAACGTAACGACAAGAAAAAAGAAGAAGGGGGCGGCAGTAGCGACCGTCCGGAGATCGAATAGAAACAACATCCTCCGATAAATCCGGATAAGAAGAAACAAAAGCTAAAGAAAAAAAGAGATGTGTCTAAAAGCGATTAAAGAACGCAGATGACACATCTCTCCATTTTTCTCCGAAGAGAAAATATCTTAATTATTTAATACCTAATTTTGTTTTGATCGTTTTAGGCAGTGCATCTTTGTGAACGACGATCGTCATAGTTTTAAAAGCGACAAACGGTTCCGAAGCATACCAGGTTCCTTTATATTTGTTGTCAGTTCCCCAGGAATTCTTTACCATATAGAACTTCTTACCGTTCTGGTCTTTGGCAATACCATAGATCAACATGCCGTGATCATCGGTAGTCTGATAGTTATCATAATCTTTCTGACGCATTTCCTGAGTGATCGTCAATTCCTTGCAACCCGGTTTTTCGATCATCTTCTTGATCTCTGCATCCTTCTCAGTCTTGCTCAAACCTACCCATTTATCCTGGTCTGAACCGGATGTTTCAATGGAAGTAACATCAGCAGCTACAGCAATACCGTTACGGGTAAAACCTTTTTCACTTACATCGGCAGCCCATGCGATAGAATAACCTGTATTGATTGCATTGTCCATGACCTGCATCATTTCATCCAACGGCAGGTTATAAGACAAATCCCAACGCCAGTTATCCTGCACTTCAATAGGGAATGCAGTATAGAAAGGATGATGTGTATAAGAAGTCAAAGAGATATAGTCATCGATATTCAAACCCAGTTCTTCACCAAAACTCTTCGGAGTATATTCCTTTCCGTTGTAAGTAAACTTTTCAGGAACTGCTCCCAAATAAGAATCGATAATCCCGTCAAAACCTTTCTTCCAGACTGGCGACAGCTTTCCGTTCGGATTCTTGATGATTGTATTTACATAAGAGATGGCCAGGCTTTCCAATTCACCGTGCACATGCTGTTCTTCGCCATACTGCAATCCGTTCATGACTGATTCGGGTACTGCGCCATAATGTTTCGTTGCGTAAAGCACATCTCCAAACGAACCGCCCTGTGCGAAGTTCAGACAACCATGCAAACGGACAAATTTATCAGCCTTATCTTTATAAGAATGACTTACTACAAACATCTCAGACAGGTCATATTCACCTTTTCCCGTACGCAACAATTCTGCTTCCAGGAAACCGATTCCAGAGAACGACCAACACGTTCCCGTACGGTTCTGATTCTTGACCGGAGTAATTTTCAATTCTTTGACCGGAGTAAACACATACTCGTCTTTTTCCTGTGCTTCAACACTCGTTGCAGAGAAGGCACAAGCCAACAGCAGGCTAGCAGCAATAAGTTTCTTCATCTTTTGTTTTCGATTATATTAGCAATTATACATTTTGAGGCAAATGTACGGGTTTTATTCCAATCTAGCAATCAACCCTTATCAATAAGAACGTTACATAGATTATGAATTACCAATTGTAAAACATTTGTACGATTAAATAAAACCCGGAGTTGGGTTTCCCTCTCCGGGTTCGCCAGACTAAATACAATTGTGTAATCAAAAGCGTATTTGAACCTGGCTAAACTCTTTACCGAAAGCTTGAATGCTATTCAATATCTTTTCGGCCGTATCTTTATTCGGATTTCTATAACCATTAGCATAATTCCAAAGCTGCTTCTGGTTAACACCCGTTATTTCTTTCATGCCTGCAAAGGAAATGAATTTTGAATAATATTTCAAGAATCCGGACACATCAAAAGTAAATTCGATTTCGTATTCTCCTTTTAACAGTTCCGGTAATTCCTCGTTTACCTCCTTATACAGTTCCAGGCCTTCCAGTAGATTTTCTTTTGTTTCTTCTACTGTATCACCAGCACCATACACACCGGGCACATCTTCCAACCATGCCCCAAACTGATCCTTACCACCAGTTATGACCGCTTTCAATAATTTACTTTCCATATTCTTTGATGTTTTTAATTACAAAGTAAAGAGAGGGGCTTAAAGCCCCATCTCCTTTTCAATCTTAAGCCGAAGTCCTTCGGGAATCTCTTTAGAACCGTGAAAAGGTACTGGATACCTTTTTCCATTCTTTTCGTAGATTACATGACTTCCACTTTTACGAACCTCAATCCAACCTTGCCGAACTATGGTTCTGTGAAATTCTCTGTACTTCATAATTTCAAATATCGCTTTTGATTACATCACAAATGTAGGAAATATTTCTATCACCACAAAATACGTCGATAGAAATATTTCCTACATAGTCATATTTAACATTTGCACATAAAAAAAGAGTGTCCGGGCAATCACTTGTCCAAGCGCTCAACCTTAACTATGAAAAAAATTACGTTTTTCGTTTGGAAATGTATCTGTTTATTTAATAAACGGATCTACAGATTGAATGTTATTCAACAGGTTTATCGTATTTTTGAACAAAAAAAACAGTTTTCGTAAATAATAATATACTTTTGTGAATACAATATTTATTTTAAAGTATAGTGGGGTATGAAACATCTGTTATTTCTTATATTTTTTGTATTTACAATGCATTGTTCAATCATTCATGCACAAGAAAATGAAGCTTTAAAAGAAGGAATCAGACAAAAGTATAACATCAGTCTTGATCAAATTACGTACGAGAATAAATACGAAGATGAGATAGGTGGATTCTATTATGTACAAGTTAATAATCATTGTGGTATGATCGATAGTAAAGGTAAAATTTTTATTAAACCATCCAATTATACCAGTATATTCTATGTACAAGATGGTTATTTTGTGGTTGGTCAAAATGGTAGATATGGAATTTGTGGTTTTAATGGTAAAGAACTTTTATACTGTGGGGAAAGAAGGCTTCGGATAATTGGTAATCACATACAAATAGAAAATATGCCTCATAAAAATACGTATATACCTTTAGCCGCATTTGATGGATATCATAATATGGGAAAAACTACACATGAAAGTTCTAATTTGTTGGAGTTTCCCCAAAAACAAAACAGTGAAATTGTTAAAAAGCTCAAACAAAGGTATCCTGATATACAATATATTGCATATGAAAATAAATACGGATTTAAACTAGAATGTTTTTATTATTTCCAAGTTAATGGTAAATGCGGGATTTGTGATGATAACGGAAAAGTCCTGATTGAACCATCTAGATTTACTAGTATATTTTATGCACAAGATGGCTATTTCGTCGTTGCAATAGGGGACAAGTATGGAATCTATGGGTTTGACGGTAGTGAACTTTTATATTGTGGAGAGCATGAACTTCTCATTATAGGTAATAAAGTGGCAGCAAAATATTCACCAGATATAGAAAATGTATATCTCTCATTAAGTTCACTTGGTGGATATCATAATATGGTGAAACCAACTTATGTTGTTTCAAGTTTACTTAAGTCGCAGATAATATCTACAACGAATAATGAAGTACGCGAAAGCAAAAAACAAACTTCATCTGTAACGGGTGAGAATGACGCAACTTCTCTTCCAGAGGAAGAAAGAGAAGTGACACAAGCAGAGCTGGACAGGTTAAAAAAAGAATTAAGAGAATTGTCGGATGCAAGTAAAAAATCACTTCGTGAGAGCGAAGAAGAATATGATATAAGTTTCATGTATACAGAAGATAAATCTACATATGATGGTCCAAAAGTTATTTCTATAGTTAAAAAACGAATAAAGAATGATATGTATGACAGAGCAGTAGACATACTCAAAATGTATCTTGTGGAGAATACAACATTTACTGCAGATGAGTTATTTGAATGCGGAAAGTTATTGGATGAATTAGATATTATATATACAAAATTAATGATGCAATATAGTATGTCTCCTAAAGTTTTTTCTTTCTTGAGCACACAGGCAAAAGTGCGGGACCTAGGACTAATGGCATATCAATTATCATGGGAAAAAGGAAATAGCCAAGCTGAAAAGATTGTTAAACAAAGAGTAATGAATGCTATCATTTCGACGCAATCACAATCCATATTTTCTTCTCCAGGCAATTCCTCTGGATCTTCTAGTAGTAAATCTTCATGTAGTAGATGTGGTGGAACTGGTGAAATTATTGAGTCAACAGCCTCATATGTAGGTGGAACAAAATGGTGTAGTAAATGTAACAAAGAGGTACCTGAAGGTCATTATCATACTCCTTGCCCTGTATGTGGAGGAAATAGTTATTGATAACCTCTTTAAAATACTATTTTAAATTTTTAAAGATGAACTAATGAAGGTTATCTTTACTAGTTCATCTTTTTCACAAATTAATTTTTTCTCTGTATAAAAACTGTATCCGTAAAGGTTAATCCTTATATCTAAATGACTTACTGATCCAGTTTAAACCTTTGGCTCCACACGTCTTCTTCATTATTTTCTATCCATGTTAAAATCGTCTGATGAGCCCCTACTTGTTCAGCATTATAACCGCGTGGATGCGTCCGTTCTTTATCTCTCTCAACAGCATCTAGCCAGCCTGAGACAACACTTCCTTGATCACGTCTTATAATAGTGTTTACGCTTCCGCCAGCATTATGGGTATGCGTATATCCCAGATAATATCCACTAATATGTAGATGTGGGCATTTACTTGCATTCGGAATATATTTGTCTTTTAGCTGTATTACTTCGAATGTCCTTTTTTGAGTTCTATTATCTATAAATTCCTTCAATTGCCTATTTCCAGTCTCCCTATTAGCAATCGCCCTGCTCTGCTGCCCCCTTCGCTCCCTATTATATTCAGCCATACTCCATACATTTAAAGTGATGGATAAAGATAGCTAATAAGAAAAAGACAGGCTAATTTATTTACTAAACGACAAGATTTGTTTGTAAACGACAAACCAAAGGACATGAACGTAAAAAGAGCGTCCGGGCAATCACTTGTCCAGGCGCTCAACCTTAACTATGAAAAAATTTACGTTTTTCGTTTGTAAATATACGAGTTGTTGTGATCCGGTGTTCACCGGATTGAATGTTGTTCAGCAGATAACTCTGATTATTTATTGAAACAAGACTCTATTTTTTTTCATTTTGCAGTCTTTGCTGGTAAAATTCTGATCGTTTAACTTTATCCATTATTCTTCCATACAAATCTTTCCAATTTTTATCGTTTAACAAATCGGGAAATGATTCACATATATTTTTTGATTCTAAGTCTTGTTCATCAATAACACCAAATTGATATAATAGCTCATTGTATAAATGATTTTTACATTCATTTAAAACGTACATATAAGCAGCCAAAGTATTTTTCATACCAATTGAAGGGCCTTCATATTCACGAACACACTGTTGCATAAACTTAATCCTTTCATATGATGATGAAAAACTCGATACAGAAGGAGCTGATATTATTCTTAGTAATAAATCATTATTAAAGCTAATATCAAATGCAGTTGGATAACCAAGAGTCCTTTTTGCAAATCTATCCTTTTGATACACAATAGTATCAGAATCTTTTGAAATATCATTACTGAATCCTGATACGTCATTATATGCATCAGTTATACTTTTCTCAGAAGCCTCTATATATTTAATCACATTATTTTTTTCAGTTTTAGAAACCTCAATTTGATTAAAATAAATAGCTAAAATTACGCCAAGAAATGTCATAGAACATACCGTTATCATTTCTTCCAATATTGTCCATATTTTTTTCCCTTTTTTATAAAAACACATTTTATAGGAAAATACAACAACTATAACTACTATAGATAAAACAAGATATACATTCATAATTTTAATATTTAAGGAAAATTTGTATTAATGTATAGAATTTCAATTCATCAAGATTTTTTTTGTTAGATACAAAGCACTTTTATATCCGTACTACAATTCTTGAGATTATTAACTGAACCACTCAACACCATCTTTCCTGGTATTCCATAAACAAAGATATTTACAAAAAACACTTTTTCATACTAATATCATTCAAAATGTTAATAAAAACTTAATGTGCGCACATTCTATCGGATCAAATTTACACAAATAAAACAATAAAAAGCATCTTTTTTATAACATTTGTGTAAAAATATCTCTTTAACAATCAGCCATTTACAAATTAAACTTGCTATACAATAAGCCATTTTAAGTAATAGTTTTCATCTTGAAAAGCCAAGCCGCCCCACCTATCACAGGCAGAGCGGCACACACTAGTATTAATATCAAACAAAAAGCTATTTCTTTCGACGGACTAGCCAGAGCATCAGAATTACCAACGCCCCTACCCCGATCCACATTAACGTCTCCTGATACCATCGAAGCCGGTTCACCTCGACAATCTTATCGACTGGATATGGCACCTGAACACTATCCGTTTTATAAATATTGATAGTATCACGTAACAAGCGATCTTTATATTCTGTATGCCATCTATCCCGGAATACCGTATCTCCTTTTTGATAAACGTTAATACTATCATGAACATGAATACTATCACGTTGCAGTCGATCACGGTACTCTATTTCCGTTCTAACTTTTTCGACAGGTACATAGACCATTTTCGTACAGCCTACCAGCCAAAAGGCAATACATATATATAATAGGACTCTCATAGCAGATTCCACCCCGCGATTACGTCTGACATATCAGCCTCTCTCCCATTCTCGACACGACTCATCCCGGCCACGATCCGGATCATCTGCTCACGATCGAAGCTCAGGGGATCGTCGGGTCCGATCCCGGAATAGCTACTCACTAGCGACACATAAGCGCTCGTATTGTTTTCGTTTTCCGGTGCCCAGCGTCCGATCATCTTTCTGATCGTGGTTAAACTATATTTCCGGTAATAGTTCGACAGGATTTTAAACATCGCTCGATAGCCGTGAGCCATGCTTTTGAATTGCTTAAAATCCTTGTCTCTACTCGGGTTTACTTCGCCTTGAAATACATCGCTATTCTTTCTGATGTTGCCGGGATTGTTATTTCTCAGCCCCCTAGCTAATTCATTCTTTTTCATCTTTCTTCTCCTCTATCTCTATTATGTCCGCTTTTTTCGCGAACAGTTTAAACACATTTACTTTAACCTTCTTCCCGTGAGCCTCAAAATAGTTTCCGTAACAGGAGTTTATTTCAAAGCCATAGACCGCGAGCAAAACCAATGCCGGTAACAAGGGTATATCAAACGGTATCCCAAACGCTTTGTCTAAAGCACCAGCAAGCAATATCCAACATAGATAGTCCACCATCTTATTAATTGTCCTTCGACCGGCCCGAGACTTCCGGATCTTCTCTTTTCTAAATTTAGCGGCCTCAATGCCGAACCGTAGATCGACTAAGACTAATACCACGGCAGCCAGTAAAAAGAATCGTAGCGGATAGAGGAAGTCAACAAACTCACTCAACACGACTGCACCCACTCCATTTATTACATTCCTCTCATCCATATACTTTGTTTTTCAAATTAATATTCTACCTTTGTTAATAGGTAAACACAGTTTCGAAAAAAGAAACTAAGGTATCCGCCTCCCTGCTGCGAAGTTCGGAGGCGGAGTTTTGTTTCATATCTTATGCGATCTGAACTATTCCAGTTCGGCAATCTCCAACTCCAATTGGTTGATCTGATCTCGGATAGATTGTCGTTCCTGATGTAGGGTATTAAGATCATATTCACATTCTAATCCTAAAGCTGCATATTCAGTCGCTTTGATAATCTTATAGTCAGACGCTTGTAAGGATTCAATAAGCTTCTGTCTATCTCGGTTGAGATAGTATCGTTTTTCTGTATTTTTATCCATATCTTATACTATTCCAATTGTTATAGTTTTTGATAATTTATTGCAAACGAAAACATTACCAGATGTTTCCTTTCTTCCTAGAGATATTTTATTTAACTCTCCATATGTTGCAGAGAAAACACCTCCGCCATAAATTAATTTAGAGTTCTTATAAGAGTCAATTAAAAAAAAGGAAGTTGCTCCTTCATACGGAAATGTTACAGTAAATGTCCTACAGTAATAATATTTCCCTAAATCATATTCTTCCCCTTCTTTAAGTGTTATAACAAAAATATTATTATAAGGTATAATATCTTTACTCATTAATCCATTTGAATCTTTTGTAGCGATAGGTATTTTACTAGTTAGTAACTCAATAAATCTCACTATGGTCATAATCTCCGCTGGTTCCCCGCTCTTCGGATTGATTAGCGACACCAACCAATCATCTGGTAAGGAGTTCGTTTTTATCTTCAAATCATTTAAAGCTACATCTATATTTAAATTTGAGCTATCTGCCATAATTTTTCGTGTTGTGGGCGCGTGCCCGGTTAATTAATAAATTTAGAAAAGGTTATGGCAGATATAGATGATTAGGCTTTCATGCCGACAACTTGTTTCTGTAGTTCAAGGATAGCTTCGGCCATTTTCGGTATACTATACTCATATCTTTCGATGGTCTGCGTTACGGGCACCGGTTGCCCGGTTTCCTCTAGCGTCATCGGTGTATCGGCTGATACCGGTACTTCTTCTACGATTGTTTCAGTCAGATCATTAGGAATCAAAGAATAATTGCTAGGAATTGCTGCAGTAAATCTCTTCCAGTCAGAAAACGTATTATTTATATAAACACGAGTATGTATAAGACCGGTTTTATAACCTAAAGCAATCTGTACCCTATTTGAGGTAGAAGAAATACCTGAGTAAAATATTTGTATAATATAATGAAAATCATCATCACTTGGACGGTTTACCCCTCCCAACAAAACTAAATTATTTAATATTGTATTTGCATCACCTTGAGGGATATAATAAGCCATGCCGCTAAATCTTCTAAATAATGTACTCGAAAAAAGTCCATTATTATTTTCCGAAACGATAGGCTGCTTGTTTGTAAACAACTCGATAAACCTAGCTACCGTCATATTTTGTGCTGGTGCTCCAGTCTTCGGGTTGATTAAAGTTATCAACCAATCATTGGGCAAAGAGTCTGTCTTTAAATCAAGTCCATTTAATGCCTTATCTATATTATCTGCCATAATGTTTATTTAATTAATTAACCGGGGCGGTCCCGCCCGCGGAAGGTTACATTTGTTGTACCTCGCTATCGTCAGAGATATTGAGGATTTGTTTAAGTCTCTTGTTTTCTGCCTGTAGTTCCAGGACAGCTTTTCCGATCTTGTCGATTGACCAGATGTACTGTTTCTCGTTTGACTCAGATTTAACTGGAATTGAACCATCCTGACCCGATTGTACTGATTGTTCGCGAGAAAAATTTGATATAGATGTTTCTGCAGGCAAGTTGCAGCGAACTTGCCTGCTCTCCAGTACTGGAGAGGTTGTAATTGTATCGGTTAAAGCATTTTGTTTAACTGCTACCGATCGACCTGTTTGTATTGTTAATTCAGTTAATCCACCAGGATCGCTAGATACAGTCATGGGATATGTAACACCAAAATAACCTAGTGGAGTAATGGATACTTCCATGTTAGTATCTGATTTAACATATAATTCCAGCATATCATTATATACTCTATAATAATATCCTCTTGTCAAACCTGGATTAATGCCTAGCGATGTCAATACCGGTACTGAATTTTTCTTTATTACAGCACATACGGGGCCTATTAAAGAGGCAGAAAGATTACCCGCCCAAATTAAGGCACACCCTTGACTATAATGATAGTCTGCTGTTCTCATCAATAATATATACTGATTATCAGAAGATGTACCTGACTTGTATTTTAATGAGGACAGTTGTTTATAATTTTCATTACTAAACAGACCGTTAGTTTTATCTGTCGCTACTGGCATTTTACTTGTCAGCAACTCTATAAACCGCGCCACAGTCATATTTCGGGCCGGTAGTCCTGTTGTTGGATCAATCAATATTACCTTCCAGCTATCTGGTAGACTGTCTGTTTTGATCGTTAGATCATTCAAATCAATTTCATTCGCCATAATATTTCAATTTTAGTTGTTAGTTCTATTTTGTTTCAAATCTTTCCAGTTTTGAGTTATTTCAGTAAAATCCATCTAATGCAACTACCTGAAGCTTTTAAAGAGTAGCCTAGTACCGCTGAAAATCGAACTATACCTCCACAAACACCAACCGAATCCTTAAAAAACTCTTCTCGTGGAATATCTGAAGAACTTTCAGTATTTATCTTCTCTCCGTTTTGTGTAGTAACTATTGTTGAATACGTACTCTTTGTATAAGGAGGCCATTGATTATCACAAATGGAAACAATACTTCCTTCGTAACTTTTGTCTGTAGGTAGTATAATATTGTTGCCATAAGATTTTATATTCAGATTGTTTTTCAATAGATATTTTCCATTTGTCTGTACTGCATCAGATTGTTCTATATCTATAAATGGCAGTTTAAGATATCCATAAAATTCCCCTTTATAGGCATAAAACTCCCCAGTTCTACCATTCATTATAAGATATGGTTTACCTGTTTTAGGATCAACATCCCGGCTTTGCATAAGCTTGTTTTTAAACAAAAATCCCGCTATGTCAGCGCCATCAATTAAAGCAGTATCCATCGCAACAAAGCCCAATTTGTTCGCCGGTTCCCAGTTTGCGTCACCGTTCTGTGACGTGGGAGGCACGGAAACACCTTGTCCCGGACTGTAATTACGAACCTGAAAGATATAGTAAATGTTACCAAACGGATGCAGCACGATATCTCGATACTGTTCATTCCAAAAAAACGGAGCTTTACTTTGGTCGTAGTAACCACAATTTCGCGGCATAGCACCGGTTTGTCCGTCTTTAATCACAGAGACACCGACTTCATCCATGTAGTTACTGTTCCAGGCTTTTGCATCAGCTTGATTCTGATACAATCTGATGGCATAAGCTTTGATTCCTGCAATAACTGTTACGTTTACAGATGATGCTTTTACGGGAGCGACATGCTGTTCCCAGGCAGATGTTCCGGTGATTGATTTTCTAGCAGCCAGATAAAACTTATCAGAGGCTTGTACTGATCCGGTACCTGTCTGTTGTTTGGCTAACACGGTAAAGGCAGACGGAGTAGGTGTACCGACTGTATTAAATGTGATATTTGTTATAGGAGATACAAGCCAATAGGCTGTAGCATCAGTTCCTGGCTTACCATCTTCTGCCGAATACTGTACCGGATCACTCCAGCTGCCGGTAGCGTCCGATACCGCCTTCTTCGTAGATTTCCACCGGGCACCAGTCATAATTGTTTGACTCCAACCTAAACTATTTCCAGTTAAAATCGGACGGGGCGGTTTGGTTACGCTTGTATGATAAGTTGTAAACTCTTGCTTGATCGGCTCGACAACCGTCGGAGGAATAAAGATATCCCAGTATTCCGAATTAATAGTTTGAGGCGTAAGAGGCTTGCATAATAGATAGCTACCACCGGTCTTTAGATATTTACCTCCTGTGGTCAAGAATGGTACAGGCGTTTGCCCTGTATTTTTCTTTTTGCAAAATATCTTACCTCCTGCAAAAGATAGGAGATCACGTTGCTGATATTCTCTATATGGACTATAAGGTTCTGTTATATAGTTCAATCCGGCTTCACCCGGATCACCTTTAACTTTACTCCATATGTAATCAGCTGGATTGTCTGATTCCTTGATAGTTTCTTTATTATACGCTAGCCCGATATACGCTTTTCCATCAGGACTATTACTCATTCCGTTACCTTGGTCATCATCTGCATATCGAATCCATGTGTAGTAAGTTTTTCCATCATCTCCCGGTTTTCCCGGTATTCCTTCTCCAACGATTAAAGCCCAAGTATATTCTGTTGGATCACTGGATTCGATAGGACTAAGTTTATTAATAGCAAGTCCTATGTACTTTTTCCCAGCCGGTAGTTCAGACATACCGTTACCTTTGTCATCATCAGCAAATTTTAACCAGGTATAATACTGTATCCCGTCATCTCCTTTTTCACCTGGGACACCCTGTGCACCCGGTTCTCCATCTTCGGATATTAATTGCCAGGGATGATTTGGATCGCCGGTATATAACCGTTTGCCTCCGGTGGTTAAGTATTTTCCTCCAGAGGTCAAATACCCTCCAGGATTCTTTACTGGTTTTACTCCTATGTTGCCCCTATTAGCAATATAAGATGCTCCATCACTTCGAACGATATTGCTTTTTTCATATTCACGGGCACGATCCCACTCACCGACCGCCTCGGCACTTGTTCCGTCTTTACCGTCTTCCCCTTTTGATACGCGCTTAAACCAGTCCGGATTAGCATCGGTCGGTTCCGATGTTGTCCCATCCGGATTGACACATAACCAAGATGATCCGTTATGTGTCACATTATCGTAGTAGGCATATTTCCCCTTAACCCAATTCCCTTTAAAGAAGGGTACTCTCTCAACAGACGTTCCGTCAGCAGACATCTGGTTGATAGTGCCGGTCATGTAAATGTTATTTAGGAAAATGGAATAACCGGTCATATTATACCCATGTATCGAAAGATTTGTGAGGTCACCAAATTGAGCGGCAATCTGACGTTTTTCGAACTCCCAGCCATCAACATGATATAGATAGCGGGTATAAGTCCGGGTTGAGTAGTTTGATGTCTGACGGTCTTTATTTGTAAAGTTTCCATAGGCAACGAAGTGCATCGCTTCGACTGGATGGAACTCGTGAGGATAACTAGCAGAAGAAGGGCGAAGCTGATATCTAAATGTCTTGTTCCCTTTATCCAGTATTTCTGTCACAGTGAAATAAGCCGTAAAAAAGCCAGCAAAAGTGAAAACGCCTTTGCTGTCGTCTTTGTCCTCTGTCGCATTTTCAGAAGCAATAAGAGAGTGAAATATACCCATACAGATATCTCCGACGGAAACTGCCCCGACCTCCCCGTTTTCAAGTTTTAATTTGGCAATCCGATTTTTGACATCGACAGACTCAATAATTCCACCACCGGGAGCGTTCCACTTGATACCTGTAAACACTTCGGCCCGGTTAAATCGAATCTCAGGTACTTCCAAAAATCTACGTATAATCAATGACTCCAACTCTCCGTTTCCGAAAGCGTCAATCATACCTCCTTTACCGGTTAGGATACCAGGGATGAACTCTCCGAATTTTGTCCCTTTCAAAAAGTTGATCAATTCCAGGGCAAAATCTTCAATGTCCTTCCTGAGGCGTTTTTCGTCCTCATTTTTCGCCCGGAGAGCAGTATAAAGGTTCTTGTCGCTAGGTACAGTTTCGGTATTCGTTGACTCAATTATTTCAAGAGTTGAAAGTTTTTTTAATGCGTCAGCGTCAGTCGCTGTCAAGTGGATATCCCGGGCAAATTCAGAATATTCATCAGAAGTCGAAATAATTCCGCTCAGTTCACTATGGTTTGTAACACCACTATTTGTCCCCGAGGAAATAATTGTGTTATTTCCTCGAATGGCATTCGCTGCACCTTCCAATACCCTTCCTATTCTTGGGGTAGCAGAAACCTCTCTAACCTTATATGTGTACTTTTTAGCCATTCTAATTAGTGAACTCTACGCCTTCATAATTGTCAGCTTCTATTTCTACCATATTTATCTCAGAAGTGGCCGCACTTAAATTTTGCAACTCAGACGTAAGCATGTATTTACCTGGCGTATTATTTTCTGAGCAGATTGTAAATTCGGGTAATAATTTGACCGTTCCGGAAAACTGATTTTTGCGATTCCCAAATTGAGAATAGATAGTACCTATTGCTAGCTGTTCCAATCCTGCCGTATATCCATTTCGGTAAAGTTTTTCAACCATATCATTAGATGAGGCACGAAATATAATACCGCGAGCGGCAGGAGATGCTTTTTTCATTGTTCCTATATGTGTTTCTACCTCATATTCCTCTTCTGCATCTCTTTCTATCCAAGCGGTATGTATTTGATCTTTTAAGTCTAGAGAATTACCATATTTATCTACAAGTTCGATCTCAAATGACTTATAAAGCATCCAACGTGTTCGTGAATAGATATCCTTTTCCTCACGTTTATAATCGAATTGATAAACACCAACACCTACACGAACATCAAGCCACCCCGCAGTAGGCGGCATTTCGATAAATTCACCTTCACCTCGTTTAGTTATTTTGGCCGGTAAACCGCCTCTATAATAGCCTATAATTTGCCTGTTAGTACTCCAACCACCTAGTCCGGTTCCACTTTTGCGGTTTCCCTCATCATAATAACAGAGATAACAATCACCCCATGAACCTTCTCCGGCATCCCACCTACCAGCTAAATCATACCGATCACTCTCCATCACATTTTTATTTCTGTAATGATATAAAGCTTTCCCATCTTTATCTCGTAATGTCAACATTATAGGGACATAGGCAAAATTACACCAGTCAGTAAGACGAGCATAATTCCCCTCCTCATTTCCAAGGGCGGCAGATTCAAAAGGATTGTATCTCACATCAAAAAGAAAATTTAAAGACAGTTTCAATTTATAATCCGTCCTACGGTAAGATACATATCCCAAATAGGGCTGTTTCTTCACTTTAAATAATTCTCCTTTTACATGTTTACCTCCAGACATACAGGAGGTAGCTTTATTTAGGTATTGTATATTATCCGGGGTACAACAATACGCTACACCACGATCATTATTTCCGCTGTAAGTAGGCTTTATGCAAAAGTATTTGGCACCGGTACCCGACTTGATTTCAAAAACACTATCTTTGGTCGTATCAAATGATATCTTAAAACCTTCTACCCCGTCGTTATGGTCTGTTTTGACTAACGTCCCTCCATCCTCAGGAGTTTTATAATCTTCCTCATCCATTTCTGCAGATAATATGTCTGTTTGCTCATAAGCAGAAAAAGTTATCCTAGCATTATTGTAAACCTTATCAACACTAAGTAGACTGTCTTTTCTCATCCATTTTATCAAGATAGGATTCTCTGTTACTATTTGATTAATATCAAAAATATGAATGGAACCGTTCTTTTGTTGAATGTGGGCTGTGAATGGAGTCAAGACATACTCCAATACATCATTTAGGTTGTCGGCTTCCCCATCTTCATTGTAAAAGTTATCACTCAAAATACTAAGCGACTCAAATATATCATTTGAGTCACCACTGTACATCTTTGTAGAAATATGTTTCTCTATTGCCTTATACTTTAACCCGGCAGAATTAATACAAGTATTGAGAACATCATTAATAGTTTTAAATCCCGCCTCTCCCCACTTGATTCGATTCAATACCGCGAAATCACTAAATGTTAATGAAACAACATATCCTTTTGGAGTATAATAAGGTTCCTCATATAGTTCCGTATCAATTGTGCCACTCCAATAAAGAGATCCGGACCGATAAATATCCAAGCGTACGGTTTTAACAGCAACCGAATAAAGATCGATAAATTTACGATCAGACTGGCAAAGTATCTGTAAGGTTACCGCACTCGACCGGATGGGGTCTAATTTATCCTGTTTCGTCCATTCGATAGTGACAGCTTCACGAACTAACGTTATTTCTTCAACAGCGAACGCTTTTTCTGCATCTTGCCAGATTTCAATATTATATTTAATTTTGTCTACATCACAAAATCTACTCTTGTATCGTAAGTATAAACTCATTGCGTCCTCCTTTTAAATTGATTACGTTTTTCCATCACTAATTCAAGATCCCGACCGGAAATCCGGCCAACAACATTGACATCAACCCGGCTTGTACTACCACCGGCAACCAGTTGAGCGGCGATATTCTTCTGCTGCGCCCTGTTGAGGATAAGTTCACCAGAATTTACCCGAGCCAGTATTTTATCTCCTGAGAAAGAGGCCCCGGGAACAACGCCATTAACACCAGCAATACCTCCATTTTCATATTTTGGTAAAGAAGCAAATGCAGCAGTCATAGCACCGATTGCAGCAATAGCGGTTATCCAGCCTACAATCGGAGTTTCGGCAGCACTAGCAGCACCGGCAACAAGGGCCTTAACTTGTAATGCAGGAATTACAGCTGCTAACGCTTGATATGTACTATTCAAGGCAGCTAAAGAATTTGCACCGTAGACAATCCAGCCTGCAGCTCCCTCATTTGTGGCATTACTAACCGCAAGCAGCATGCTTAGCGTATGGTCTAAAGACTCATTATACTGATTGGTAACCTTTACGTCTTTGGAGGTTATTGCGGGTTTCAATTTTTTATTTGCGATAGGGCTAACCTTCTCCCCTGCTGCATCTTTAGCACTTTTGCCGGTGACCTTTCCGACCTTTTTACTTTGCAGTGGTTTTATAGTCGCTTCTAGCTCTATCAAATGTTTTTCCTTATTAAACTTCTCAATCGCCTTTCTTAATCCGTACCGAGCTGCCTCATCCGTCGAAGCATTTAACTTTTTGGTAAACTCTGCAATCTGAGCATTGATATAGTCGATAGATCCTTCAACCGGCTTTTCTTTTTTGGCTTTATTTTCCGCCTTCCCTGCTTTCTCTTTTTTGGCAGCACGGCTATTTACTCTTCTTTCTGTCAAATCTACTCTTAGTTGAAGAGAGGACATTTCTTCCATTACCCGAGATTGCGCTATCAAAGTTTCTATACTCTTTCTACGCGCTTCATCGTTTTCTTCGGTAAGCCATCCTTGTTTGATTAAAAACTCATTCTCCTGTTTGTATAGTTCCAATTCTTTCTTCTTTTCAAGATATGCCTTTTGGGCTTTTGTTGTTGGATCAAAACCAAAGTTTTTTACTTCATAATCAAACGATTTCTTTAATTTTTCAGCTTCATTATTCAGTTTGACGTATTTTTTATAGGCTTCGTTCATGGGTGCAGTTGCATCACCACTAAAGTTTGTGTTTTGAGCAAAATATCTGACATCATCCGCATTGATATTTAATCCGGATTTATTTGCATAGCTTTTGTTCAATGTCTCAAGTTCAAAGTCTATTGTCTCCTTAGTTTTCTTATTAAGGTGGTTAACTACTCCCTGCATGTTTTGAATCGCATCTTTTTGCTCCGCGATTGTGCTATCTGAATCTTTTGCTATCTGCTCAAACCTTTTGAGGTCTTTTAAATCATCAGCCTTAATAAAAGACAGTGATAGTTTTTTATCTGCCAGCTCATCCATCATGGCAGATAAATCGCGTGCGCTTTCAAAGGCTCCAATAAGTCCGTTTTCGAAAGGAGTCCAATCGCCAGTAGCGAGACTTTTAAAAAATAAATCTACTGAATCTTTAGCCGCATTGATATTGTTATCAAATAAATCAGAAGTAGTCTGGTTACTTCTCATCATTTTTTCCAATCCCTCCCCCGCTGTTATTGCTAATCCAATACCACCGGCAAACTTTAAGAAACTGCTTCTAGCAGCTCCAATAGTACTCTCAAATTTCTTAAAATCCCGATTTGCATCCTGAGTCTTTTTGGTAAACTCTTGCATTTGTTGTCTTGACTTTTTGAGGTTTGACTCATAATTGTCAGTAACTAATTTTAATTTACATAGTATATCTGCCATCTTTCAACTCTTTTTCTATTAATTTTGCTTGTTCTCGTAATTCCCGAAGTTCGTCAGGATCAACCTCGGTACTTTCTTCGATGTTCTCATTTTCTTTATCCCAAGGCAAAGGCAAAAACTCCTCTGCTGTATCTGCATCACATCCTCCAACACGAGCAACGATGAATGATAACAACCTGGTCTGTTCCCATGAGTCCTGCAAACGTTCCGCAGCCCCTTCCATGTAGTCTCCTATTTCTAAGATTGTTGCCTGATCCAAAAAATATACCGGATCCATGCCGTACCGTCCGACACAAATCCGGTATAACTCCCTAACACCTATTACTTTTTCTTCGGCACTTTTTTTTTATCCTCTACAGGAGTACGTTTTTCCAATTCACCAGTCAACCAGTCTCTGAATTTATTAAGAGGCGTATTATCTTCATCCAAAAAACCAACAAGCTGAGCGAACGTGCAAGGGAAATCATCATTACTAGCCAATAGTGCCGAATAAAACAGGAGTGATACAGAAATAAGAGTACCACCGGTAAACATCGTACCAGTTATACATTCATACGTATAGTACATACGTAAGGAGTATTTAATCTCATACTCTTTACCTTCAATTGTCACTTTCATGCTTTCGGGAATTTTTCCAATGCTCCCTTACCTTTCAAAGAGACGGTAATAGTTGCATTTTGTTTATTTGCGGCAGTGATTTTCACACTGTCAATAACAGCTTTGCCGGTATATCCTTTACTAGGCGCCTCCCAACCTGCTGCGGGGACCTCCACATCTGAGGCGTTTTTAGCAATGCCAAACTTGAGGTCTACCGGTTCACCTGCCATCCATAAATCGACAAGACTTTCATAGGTAACGTCTACACTGTCGGCCTCATCGGCGCTACATAGGTTGTCAGAGCTAGCTGACCAAGCCCAGCCGGTAATCTCCGGATCATCCCAGCCGCCACTGTCTTTACTCGCAGAATCTTCTGTGTTGGCAGTAAGATCAATGCCACATGATGTTGCCAACGCTAATGCCTTTCCACCTACAAAAAGCATTAGATTTTTTCCTTTTAAAGGCCGTTTCTTCATATTCTCAATTATTTAAAATGTTTCAAACTCAAAATTTAACACTATCACGTAAACGCCATTTTGATAAGAGTCTCCGCTTTTTTTCAACTCGGCACTTCCGATTGTGTACCCGTCATATTGTTTTTTACTATGCTCTAACGTAATTCGTACACTCTCCGCCAAATCGGCCGCACTTTCGTATTTATCGGCCACACACATAACGGTAGCCTGTGTTACATCTCCCGCCCAACCATCCTTCGTGTATTCACCGACAACATTAATATCGTTAAATACGGCAAATGGGCGATCTGCCCCATCCGGTATAACCAGCGGGAAAACTCTTTCCTCTACTAGCCCATTAACATCATTGTCTGATGTTAATACACTGTATATATGCTTTCCTATTAGTAAACTCATGATCGTTTTTTATTAGCTATTTTAATAAGTTCTTTCTCTATTCCATCGTTGAGTATATCCTGAGCGGCTTTATATTTAGCCTGTACGGCTGGCGCAAAGAATGGCCTGGCTTCCAATACTCCCCTGTTCGTTCCTCTAGGGTACTTCCCGCGCCCTTTTAATTCACGTTCGTCAGTTCCTCGCTCAATAAATCTCAAAAGGTAAGCTGGGTTCTTATAATTGCCGCCCTTATATCTCACCGTTGCTTTACGATTATCAAGCAAGCTGATACTTGCCCCGCGTCCGGATTTATATACAAGAGTATTAACCCCTCTCGATAAAAACATGGGGTTTTTAATAGGTCCGCCCTTATATGACAATCCACGCAGATTTTTCTTTGCTTCAGTTTGTATCATGCGGGAAGATGTAGCAAGAGCCTTCTTCATAGCTTTGTTCAAATCCTTGCTTGACAAATCCAGATCATCAATCACACTGTAAAGCTGATGAGCATCTATTAACCAACCGTCATTATCCGCCATTGTTTTCGTTTATTAAATCCGCGATTATTGTTAGTGACCGATCTGCTGCATCAGGATTGATAGATACTATATTGTACTGATTTCCTTCCCATCTGATCCGCTGCCGGTTATTTATCTTGTCACTTCTCCGACAGGTAATGACTACACTAGTCGGGTTCCAAACTTCACCGGCCAGAATCGCCCTGGAACCTTTACTAAACTTTACATCTGCACGACAGGTATAAGTCGGGATCCAGGTCTGTATCTGTTCTCCGAAACTATTCCGGTCAACATCGGCCTGCAGAAAAGATATTCTATATTTAAGCAATCCGGATGATATCATATAATTTTCTTATGTGGGGTTATTAAAGCCTCTACTCCGAAAGGTACACGAGATTGAGCCGTAGAACTAACAGCCTCACGAACTCTATACCAATGTGTGGCAACCATTAGTACAGCCATTTCGATATCTTCCGGGAACACACCATCATTATCGACTATGATATCCTTAAAGGTTGTATTAAGACGCTTCTCGATAAATCGCTCTGCTGCTACTGCATACTTGATAAGCAATTTATCGTCCTCTTCAAAATCAACATTACACTGCTTCTTTAAATCCTCCAATGTTACTATCATATCATTGCTTTTTACCAAAAGAGGCGGTATTACCCGCCCCCTTCCTTTACATAATAAAAAGATTGTTACAAACAACGTTAAGCCTTAGCCGGAGCAGCAGCTTTAACAGTACCAAGAGCAAAGGCTTCATTTCTGGCAGCTGTCATACTAAACTCTGTGTTAAGCACAAAATAGGTCATGTTCTTTTTTGCACCTGTATAAGGATCTACAATGAAATTTATATCACCGAACTGGCCGAACAATTCATAGCTGAAAATTCCGAAACCGATCTTTCCTGCGCCAATATACTCAGTGACAAAAACAGGAATACCGCCGATTTTCCCGTTCTGGATTATCATTAAACCGGAACCTGCATCGATCGGGGTAGCTTCCAGGATGGCGTACAACTCGGCACCCATAACATACGCTCCTGATCCATCCGGAACAATACCCTTTGCATATACCTTACCACGCATTAGGATCAGTTCCTTATATGTCGGAACCTCACCGGCAAAGTCAACAGTCGTACCCGGAGTTTTAAAACAGCCCGAACACCCCACAACAACTTCCTCCGGCTGAAACATCCATTTATTCAATGTACGCTGCAACGCTAAAGGAATTTGCATTTTAACGATCTCCAGCAAAACACCGCGCGTCTGATGTACGGCGAAATTTGAGACAGGGATAGAAATACCTACGCGCTTCGGAGCGGGTTGTAATTTTGTGATATCGATTTTCTTATCAGACAAAGCCACTTCCTGGCCTGCTATTTCTGCATCAACTGCCGCAACGATCGGGAAAACATAATCACCGGCTAAACCGGTCTGTAATTTAATACCGACCTTATCCAAGATCAACCCCTTTTCCAGCGGCTGAATAATATCCCCAATAGTAACCGGAACAATATTTGTTGCGCTGGCTAAATCCTGCATCACGTCGGCACGTTGCAGTTTGATTGTTGTCTGAGTACTATTGGTAACAGAATCACGCACAATTTTGTCAAATGCATCCGCACGACTTTCGACATGGACAGGCTTACCGGCCTGCATTGCATCAACTCTCATCGACAAAAGACCACGCTCGATACGGATAGATTCAAATTCCTTCTTTTCGTCATCCGTCATGGCGCGTTTTTCCTTTTCGCACAGATCCGCCATCTCGCTCATACGGATATTGATTTCACCGATTCTCTTTAAATAATTCTTCATCTTATGATTTTATTAACGTTAATAAATTTGTTCTATACTTCTACGCATCGCAGCGACCTCCGCGATGACATTATTGTTTTCCGGCTCAATAACTCCGGCATCCTCCATGCTCCTACGACTTACCGAGCTTGCCTGATAAGCTGGGTTCTGTACGATTGATATATCATACATCTGTACAATTTTATTTACTGACCGGCAAAGAATGCCATCCTTATCACGACTGTATGTACAATCTGTTTTCTCATCAAATGAAAACATGAAAGATGATCCAAATAATTCGCCGCGTTTTATGCGCTCAGCAGCCCGTTCGCCGTCGATTGTATCAGGAACATCAAACGAATATTTAACACCATGATCGTCTACCGTCAGCGCCAAAGATCCTTTACCGTTGACGGATCGAGCCAGAAGCTGATTAAAGTCATGATCCAACGTTGCCCGAACGTCCCACTGATCCAAATCAGCCTGTGTTACAGATCCGCGCTCAATTGTTTCGTATATTTTTTCACCAGCCATCCAATCGTAAATAAGATTAGATCTGGAGCCAAAAACAACAGCATACCCCTCAATGATTTCGGGTCTACCTTCCTCTGCGGAACGTACTTGTACGTTAACCGCATCTGAATAAGTTCTTATTTCATGCTTATGCTTTTCCATCTTTTTTATTATTACTGTTAGTTCCCGATAAATTGGCCGCACTTTCTGTCTCTCCACTTATTTTAGGCGAATTTATAGGGGCAACATTACAGGATACGAATACCTGATCGCCGCCCTCAACCGGTTTCAGATCCTTCTTGCGTCGCCAGTCATTAACGGTCATAACCCCGTTTGACAACGTTGTAGTCATATAGACTCCCTCTGTTGCCAGGTCTGTCGTGTAGATACTAGATTTATCAAATTCAAATTTGTAATACTGGTAAAACTCACGGTCTACCAATTTTGCATAAAACTCCATTTCAATTTGTCGGAGTGTTGGAGCTAATGTATCAGTTAAAAAAGACACCTGAGACATTTCGCTAGCTTTGTAATTTGCAGATTGACCGGCAAAAACCTTATCAGGATGCACGCCAAAGAACCGGCATATTTCCAGGACGCCGAACTTTTTACTTTCCAAAAGCTCCATGTCTTTTTGGCTGATAGACATCGTAGAGAATTTGGAGTCACCCGGTACAGAAATAATGTCATTGCCTGACTTTATCGCATCTTCAATTATTTTTGCTGCTGTTTTTAACTGCCCGTCTTGCAGTTCTCCGAATCCTTTCGCAAGACTGTTGTCATTACTTACAAGCCCCTTCAGACGACCGCCAGTAGCAAAAGCGGAAAGGGTTTCTTTATCTGCTGTTGCCGATATTCCCAGGACATTTGTAGCCCACTCAATTGTAGAAACACCAGTATAACCACCGTCGAGACTGAAGTTTCTGATATGAATTATATGGTTGGCCTTGTATGTTCCAAATACTCCATTTATGTAATCAGTAATCGTATAAGAGTTCAGATATTTATCGAAGCTAACACTATGAGGACTACATAGAATAAGTTCATCCAAATCACCTCCTGCCATTCGCGGAAAAACGTAAGCATTCCCTCTCATTACTTTCTCAATAATGATATTGCGCATAAACTCATAGGCCGTCATTCTGGGATTAGCCTGTACAGTAAGAAGATAATACAAATTGGATTGATAATAATCAACAAAGTATCCCTCAGCCTGATTGTATCGTTTGTACTCAAACGGTAACGATGCAACACCGGATGATAGAATGTCTACACATCTAAAGACCGCGGCTATTTTCATTGCTAAATCAGGAGAATTGACCGAGACTACCCGCCCGGAAGATGGCGGAGGTTGTGCAGTCATATCAAAATAGCTTTCTCGATCGGGAGCAATACCGCCCACGGAGTCAGACCTTTTAAATCGAAATAAATCAGAAAAATTCATACCTGGCTTTTTACAACCCGGTACTCCCTGATAAATTGGCCGCACTTCTGCTATTGTTCGTAGTTATTGAATAGCCAGAAGGTCATAAGCATTGTTATCACTCCGTCGATCTTCCGGAACTGGCTACGTTTGATAGGTTTCTTATTTTCGTTTCGATCCGTATCAAGTACAGCATTGCCAAAGCAATAAAAGTTGATCGGATTATTGTTGATCTTTAGTTTTCCGGTTCGGGCCGCATATTCAAAGCTCTCGACTGGTGAGGTAAAGTTCCCGTATGTCTGAGGCACAGCTTTGAGTACTCCCATAGCTCCGGCAGCCCCTAGCATGTTAACACACTCCTGACTCTTATATGCATCGTATCCAATCTGCAGTATAAGTAAGGTTTTGTTCCTTTCCAGTATATCATCAACGATCATTCGATAATCAATAACATCACCTTTGCATAATTTCAAATACCCGGCATCAACCCAACGCCGGTATAATTCCTCGTTTGGATGCCCGGTCAAAGCTCCCTCCGGAAAATAGTAATCCGTGTGAGCAAAAAATGAGCGATTAAGTTTTGAATAAACGGTATAAGATACAGCAGAAAAATCGTCATGAACAGACAAGTCAATAGAAACCATTGCCTCCGGTCGTCCCTGGATCTTATCTACATCAATATCACAAGCCATCGACCGAGCAAAGTCGGCACTAATCCAAGCTCTAGCCTCATCGACAGCAAAAATATTCAACAATTTATTGCGGAAATCTTTCATATCGGCACTTGATCGGAGAGCCTTGTTATATTCGTACGCATAAAAATCAGGCTGTATCGTTATCCCCCAGTGCGGTTGTACCTTTTTCCATGTTCTTTCGTCGTCCTCCTCGTCGTCCACATCAGGTTCAAATATATGAGCGAATATAGTATCATCCTGTTGCTCTCCACATAAGATCGCTTTGTAGCCTTGCAGCATCTCATAAAAAGGAGCATCCACTTTGTCGCTTGCAGTTGTGATGACGATAGTAAGAGGGTTTTCACGGACACCCATAGATGAGGTTAGTACATTTTTTAGGTCCGCGCTGTTTGCCTGTGAATATTCATCGAGTATAACTACCGACGCATTAAGCCCGTCCAGCTTATCCGGATTGGTGGCCAGGCAGCGCGCCAGAGAACTTTTACCTTTCATCCGGTTATACACTACTTCCCTATTCAGCTTAAAGTACCTCAACCTTTTATCAAGCCCCGACAAAATACTTTTTATCTCTCGGAAACAAATCTGAGCCTGGTCATAACTGTTAGCACCGACATAAGCCTGAGCATTAGCATCACCAAAAAGTAAATCATAGATAGCAATCGATGCAACGGAGGTTGTTTTGCTAAATTTGCGGGGAACAAACAAAAGAGCTTCCCGGCAAAGTCTTTTCCCGTCAGACTTATAGAAGCCTAGTATATTAGCGAATTGAAAGACCTGTATCGGCGTAAGTTTATACCGGGTCTTCCCCTTCTTCCCTGTAAATTTCAGACGCTCATAAAAGCGGATAAACTTTTTTACCTCCCTGGATCGGAACTCGTATGTGTCAAGGAAACGAAAAAAACGGACAATAGAAAGATGTTCATACAGATTGTGAGCGTCAGGATCTGAAATGCATTGCAGAACATAATCACGCAGCCGGGCATCAGTATTGCACAATCCGTACGAGTCCACATTTATAGACCGTAACCGGGCAACTGTAAAGGATTTCAGTTCTCTGAGTTTCTGCTTTTCAGTTTCTTCCATTTCATTCTACACTCTCAACATCTTCAATTAACTTACCCAGTTCATCATCTTCATCAACAGCCAGAGTAGACATAGTCAGACCCAACTCCCGTAAAGCTTTACGAACACTTTCCTGTGAATCTTTCAGCGTCTTAAATGCCGGATGAGGAACCAGCTTTATATTGCCTTCCCGAGAAACTTCCTCTACAAAACTGCGGTCTAAACTTTCAATATCCCTCTGGGATAGTAAAAAAGCATAATACGAGCCTGCAGCTGTACCTATACATATCTCTAAATCCTTTGAATAAGTACCCTGCCTTTTTAAGGCCGATCTAATTTTTGTTGTTATACTTTTTACTGTTTCCATATTTCACCATTACCCCCCAGGGAAAAAATACCTCGCGAGTGTAAATACTAAAAGGGCGGGGTTTGGGGCTTTCTCCTTCAATTAAAAAAAGACCCTCCCCCCTCTTGTTGATTTTTATAAATACCGGCCCTTAAAGCTCTTTACCTCTCGCTCAGTCTTGTTCTTTACTACATCTTTTCCTCTTGAATGCAGAGCCTTGTGTACTTCTATGTGACACTCATGGCAGAGGTTTACAAGATTGTCGGGATCATACGCCAGCTTCTTCATTGCTTGTTCACTTTTTACCGACTCTACCGGCATACGGTGGTGTACCTCGGTTGCTGACGTATAGATTCCTTTACTCCTGCATTCCTCGCAAAGTGGCCGCATTTTCAATTGTCTATTTCTGAGGTTGCGCCAGGTCTGGCAGTTGATTAGCTTTATATAAGTTGGATTGCGTGACATATCAGATGTATTTGCTCATTGGGTCAATATCTTTGTCGATCGTGGTGTTACACCTCCGTTTAGGTTTCTCGCCTTTATATCTGCTTTCTGCATCGGTATAGCCTGCAAACATTGTCTCTATCTCAACAGGCAGAGGCTCATCGATCGGATCATTCTCCGGATCCGCTACACGCAGAAAACAATGTACCAGGTAATTCAATATTTCATACACGGATTTAAATCCATACTTTTCTTTGATCGCATTAAGCCGGTCAAAGTCTACTCCTGTCACTCTGCTTTTAATATGTCTAAATCGTTTCATTTCAATGCTATTATTTATTATTTTTGTAGTGGAGATTTACATTGAAACGTTTTGGTTTTACTAAAGCCGTCCGGATTGCCGCCGAACGGCTTTGCTTTTCTTTTCTGATTGGTTCAGTTCTTGCGTGAATTGAACTATTCTTCTTCCGTTTCTTGAAACCAATCAACAAATGT
>OGEN01000199.1_pt1 | contig 87264 bp, 65 predicted proteins | sample 1570671 | NCBI WGS metagenome assembly OGEN01 (sample SAMEA2582128, study PRJEB24529) | metagenome | biome: Human gut stool | place: China | collected 2011 | reverse complement strand
TGTTCAGACTTTATCAGGTGGAGAAATTCAAGATCTGAAAGATTTGAACTATTTTGATGAACAAGCTCCAGCTGTCTATCGTGATATGAACGAAGATAGTAATCCTCTCTTTATTATATATAAATGTAATTGATCGATTCATAGTAGAGGGGCGTTTGTCGTCAATTTTTATGAAATGAAAACGATTGCTGAAATAGTAACCGATGATTCTCGTTTGATAGAACGTTTCTTCCTGCCACAGAAAAAGATGCTGAGAGAAGGGTTGTAAATTTAATAATGTAAAGATGAATATTTTTATCTGCTACATATTTACTATCTTTGCAGTCTGTTATTGGAATATCTTAATAAATCGACGATATGATTCTATTCTTTCAATCTCCAACAAAGACGGTGCTGGCTGTTGAGGCGGCACATGCTTTCTCTCCTGAAGATGTTCAAAAGCTCGTTTGGTTGTTTAGTGAAGCAACTCCCGTTCAATCGGAAACATTGGATGGCTGGTATGTTGGTCCCCGCCGGGAAATGATCACCCCGTGGAGTACTAATGCCGTGGAAATCACCCAGAACATGGGATTGAGCGGTATCTCACGTATCGAAGAATACTTCCCTGTATCTTCCGGTGAGGCAGACCACGACCCGATGCTGCAACGCATTTACAACGGACTGAACCAGGATATCTTCACGATCAGTAAACAACCGGATCCGATTGTTTATATCGAAGATATTGCAGCTTACAACCAACAGGAAGGGCTGGCGCTGAGTGCTGAAGAGGTGTCTTACCTGAACGAAGTAAGCCGGAAGCTGGAACGTAAGCTGACCGACAGCGAAGTGTACGGTTTTGCACAGGTAAATTCGGAACACTGCCGTCACAAGATCTTCGGCGGTACATTCGTTATCGACGGAGAAGAGAAAGAAAGCTCTCTCTTTAACCTGATTAAGAAAACATCGGCAGAAAACCCGAACAAACTGGTTTCTGCTTATAAAGATAATGTGGCTTTCAATGAAGGTCCGGTGATCGAACAGTTTGCTCCGGCAAGCGGTGACAAACCTGATTTCTATGAAACAAAGGTATATAAATCGGTTATCTCTCTGAAAGCTGAAACACATAACTTCCCGACAACGGTTGAACCGTTCAACGGTGCTGCTACCGGTTCAGGTGGTGAGATCCGTGACCGTCTGGGCGGAGGTAAGGCTTCTTTGCCTATCGCTGGTACAGCCGTTTACATGACTGCTTATCCGCGTACGGAGGGTGCCCGTGAATGGGAAAAGATCATGGACCCGCGTCCTTGGTTGTACCAGACACCGGAACAGATCCTGATCAAGGCTTCCAACGGTGCTTCCGACTTTGGTAACAAGTTCGGCCAGCCGCTGATCTGCGGTTCGGTACTGACTTTCGAACACGAAGAGAATAATAAGAAATATGGGTATGATAAAGTGATCATGCTGGCAGGTGGTGTTGGTTATGCCAATATGCGCGATGCTTTGAAGGGTGATCCTCAGCCGGGTGAAAAGGTCGTACTGCTGGGTGGTGACAACTACCGTATCGGTATGGGCGGTGGTGCCGTATCTTCTGTAAATACAGGACAGTACACCAGCGGTATCGAGTTGAACGCCGTACAGCGTGCCAACCCGGAAATGCAGAAACGTGTATCGAACGTGATCCGTGCGATTGCAGAGTCTGACAACAATCCGGTAATCTCTATTCACGACCATGGTGCAGGCGGTCACCTGAACTGTCTGTCTGAGTTGGTGGAAGCTACCGGCGGACATATCGATATGAGCCAGTTACCTGTCGGTGACCCGACGCTTTCTGCTAAGGAAATCGTAGGAAACGAGAGCCAGGAACGTATGGGCTTGCTGATGAAGGAAGAAGACGTTGCCCGCGTACGCCGCATTGCCGACCGCGAACGCTCTCCGATGTATGTAGTAGGTGAAACGACCAACGATATGAAATTCGTATTCGAGCAGGCCGACGGTGTGAAACCGATCGACATTAAGCTGGAATATATGTTCGGTAAACCGCCTAGAACAATCATGACAGACCATACAGTGAGCGAAACTTATGCTCCTGTGGTTTACAAAGATTCAGAAATACATCATTACCTGGAAAACGTACTTCAGCTCGAAGCTGTTGCATGTAAAGACTGGTTGACCAACAAGGTAGACCGTTCCGTAACAGGTAAGATCGCCCGTCAGCAGTGCCAGGGTGAATTGCAGTTGCCGTTGAGTGACCTGGGTGCCGTAGCATTGGATTACCGCGGAAAGGCTGGTATCGCTACTTCCATCGGTCATGCTCCGCAGGTGGCTTTGGTCGATCCGGCTGCCGGTTCGGTAATGGCTATCGCTGAGTCGTTGACGAATATCGTATTCGCTCCGCTGGCTGATAAGTTGACCGGTGTTTCTTTGAGTGCTAACTGGATGTGGCCGTGCCGCAACGAAGGAGAAGACGCTCGTCTGTACACGGCTGTTCAGGCCGCTTCTGATTTTGCCTGCGAACTGGGTATCAATATCCCGACAGGTAAAGACTCTTTGTCGATGACACAGAAGTATGGCGACGATAAGGTGATCGCTCCGGGTACGGTAATTATCTCGGCAGGTGCTGAGGTAAGCGATATCCGCAAGATCGTTTCTCCGGTATTGGCTCACGAAAAGAATTCTTACATATATTATATAGACTTCTCGTTCGATACGATGAAGTTGGGCGGTTCTGCTTTTGCACAGGCTTTGAACAAGCTGGGTAATGAAGTGCCGACCGTGAAGGATAGCGAATATTTCGCAGATGCGTTCAACGCCGTACAGGATGCGATCGAGAAAGGTCTGATCCTTGCCGGACACGATATTTCTGCCGGTGGTATGATTACTACCATGCTTGAAATGTGCTTCGCAAACGTAGAAGGCGGTCTGGAAGTCAATCTGGATAAGCTGTCTGAAACTGACATCGTGAAGATCCTGTTCGCTGAAAACCCGGGTATCCTGGTACAGGTGAAAGACAAGAAAACTTTCGAAAAGTTGATGGAAGAAGCCGGTGTCGGTTTCGCTATCATTGCCAAACCGACTGCCGAACGTCATATCCTGGTGGAAAAAGACGGTGTTCAGTATCACTTCGGTATCGACTATATGCGTGACGTATGGTACGAATCGTCTTACAAACTGGATATCAAGCAGAGCGGTAGCGTATGCGCAGGCAACCGTTTCGAAAACTATAAGATGCAGCCGCTGGAATTTAAATACGGCAAGAATTTCACCGGTAAGCTGGCTGACTACGGTCTGACTCCCGACCGTAAAGGTAAGAGTGGTATCCGTGCTGCGGTAATCCGTGAAAAGGGTTGCCAGTGCGAACGTGAAACATCTTACGCATTGTATCTGGCCGGTTTCGACGTGAAAGACGTTCACATGACCGACTTGGCTTCGGGACGCGAAACACTGGAAGATGTGAATATGATCGTATTCTGCGGTGGTTTCTCCAACTCCGACGTTTTAGGTTCAGCCAAGGGATGGGCCGGTGGTTTCTTGTATAACGAAAAGGCTAAGAAAGCATTGGATAACTTCTATGCACGTCCTGATACGTTGAGTCTGGGTATCTGTAACGGTTGCCAGCTGATGGCTGAACTGGGTGTGGTTTATCCGGAACACGAAAAGAAACATAAGATGTTGCATAACGACTCTCACAAACTGGAGTCTAACTTTATCTCTGTAGAGATTCCGAAGAACCATTCAGTGATGTTCGGTCCGATGAGCGGACAGAAACTGGGTATCTGGATCACACACGGAGAAGGAAAGTTCAGCTTCCCATACGAAGAGAAAGAATATCATATTGCTCTTAAATACAACTACGAAGGTTATCCTGCCAACCCGAACGGTTCGCCCTGGTCGGTTGCCGGTGTCTGCTCACACGACGGACGCCACATGGCTATGATGCCTCACCTGGAACGTGCTTTGTTCCCATGGCAGTGCGGTTATTATCCTGCTGACCGTAAAGGTGACGAAGTAACTCCGTGGATTGAAGGTTTTGTAAATGCACGCAAGTGGATTGAAGAAAACAAGAAATAAGAAAAAGAGATACATCTTTATAAAAGTAAAGGTTGCAATGTTCTGAACGTTGCAACCTTTTTTTCTATGAATAAGCAGCCTGGAATTTATTATTAAGTGCTGAATTGTTAGTAGATGCGGCCGCTTATTCATAGTTGTTTCATCAGATGATTACCAGCCTTTTGTCGTTTGTTTTAACAGAGGGTTGGCGTCCAGTTGGCGCTTAGGGATCGGGAAGATCGTGTATTCTTTATCCGACGGATCGACATCTTTATCCCACCAGGCATTACCGAAACGTCCCCAACGGATCAGGTCCGAACGGCGGCGGCGTTCGCCGATAAACTCGCGTCCCCATTCGTCGACAAACTCCTGGTCGGTCAGCAGGGCCGGATTTTGTACATAGCTGTATTTACCCCATTCGTCTGCCGGATAGTTTCTGACACGGATAAAATCGAGCAGTTCGGCAGCCTTAGCTTTGTTGCCGCTTCTGTAATTGATCTCTGCCAGCATATAATAGATTTCTGTCAGACGGATCTCCGGTGCGGATTGGCACATATATAGTCCGTCGCCTTCCTGCAGATACGGGAACTTATTGAAACGTACGCCTGAATTTTCTTCTCCTGTCGTTACGCGTGAACCTTTTTCTTTAGCCGTGCTGAGACCTTCGGAGAAACGGCCGACCTGATCTACATAGATCAACGGTTCACCTTTGTATTCTTCCGTTCCTTTTACTGTCTCGTTCGTGTAGCCGTATCCTTTTGTATAGTCGAACTTGTATTGGGTTCCGATCATGAAGAAACCTTCGTAATCGCCGTTGGCACTGGTGATCTGGAACGGTTGTTTACGGTAATCGCAGTCTGCATACTTTTCATACGGGGTTCCCAGTTGGCTGGCGAAACGATACACGTTGCCATCGAAATCCCGTGAAGGTGTCATGTGAATACCATTGTTGCCACCGTCGGGATTACCCAAAGCCTGGCCGGAAGTATAATGCAGGAAAGAATCATGGAAACCGCCGAACTGGTACACATTGCGTTTGTGGGGGAATTCGAACAACAATTCAGGTGACCTGTATCCTTTGATGCCGGAGCGGAATGGATCGCGGTAATCGTTCTGGTTGATATGATATTCCCCGTATTTACCGGCAATGATATCTTCGCAGAATGTTTTACAGTCTGCCGAACGGTCGACGTTAAGCCACACTTGCGAATTGAAATAGATACGGGCCAGCAATGCCGCAGCAGGAGCCTGGGTGAAACGACCGACGATATTCTCTTTTTTCAGTTGAGGCAATACATCTTTCAGTTCGCTCTCGATATAGCTGAATACTTTTTCGGGTGTAGCCTGGGCGAGCAGTTCGTCCGGTGCATCCTTTTCCGTGAAGATAGGCACATTCCGGTAGAAGTCGATCAGGAAGATATAGAACCAGGCACGCAAAGTACGTAATTCGCCGATGTAGTTGTTTTTCTCTTCATCCGTGATCCCCATGGCCTGGAAGTCCAGGACATTGAAATCGCGAAGGAGTGAATTGATCTGTTGGATACCCTGGTACGGACCGACCCAGCCTCCATTGATCTGGTTCATATCGTAATTCCATTTATGCTCGTGCAGACGGACCCATTGTCCGTCGTCGTAGCCGTGGCGTCCTTTCTGTGTCCAGACGAAATGGTCGCCGGTAAGTTCCTGCAACTGCCAGCGGTCGCCGTCCCATCCACACCATTGAGCGTGTTCGTAGGGGCGGAGTACGGTTGCTTCGACAGATGCTTTGTCTGTGAAGTAGTTGTCGCTTGTCAATATATTGAATGGCTCCTCCGTCAGATCCGTACAGGAAGTGAAAGCCATGGCTGTAGCCATCAGGCTGACTGTACAAAGTGATTTTATATTTTTCATGCTGTATATACTTTTAGTTTAGTAACTGATTTGAACTCCGAATGATACGTTGCGGGCTGTCGGATATAAGTCCATACTGCCTCTACCGGCCCATAAGCCAGTGACGTCGACACTTGACGGGTCCATGCCGCCTGAATACTTCGTGATGGTGAACACGTTCTTCATGGTTGCATAAATACGCAGGTTGGAGATCCATTTCGTATTCAGTTTAGGTGTCCATCCCAGCGTGATGTTATCCAGTTTCAGGTAATTACCGTTTTCGAGGAAGTAGTCGCACATGATCTTTTCTCCTTTGATATGGGCATTTTCCTTATAGGCGGATGTCAGCTTGTTAATACCTGTTACCCCTTGCAAACCATAATACATCTGGTATTGATTCAGGATCTGGTAGTCGAAACGTCCGCGGAAGTAAAGGGACAGGTCGAAACCTTTATAAGTAAATGTGTTTCCCCAGGCCATTTCCCATTTGGGCGTACCGTTGCCGATATAGGTTCTGTCCGCTTCGCTGGCGTCACGTCCCCGTACGGTTTCACCTCCTTTGATACCATTTTTGAAAACCATGATATTCCCATCTTCATCGACACCGGCGTAGCGATATCCGTAGAATGAACCGATTTCAACACCATCCTGCAAACGCTGGCACGGACCGGGGTTTCCGGGTGAAGGCAGACCGTCGCCTTCCATATAACCCAACTCATATTTCTCGTTAGAGAATGATTTCAGCTTCGATTTGGTATAGGCAAGCGTGGCATTGGTTGAATAGGTGAACTTGTCGTTTTGTACGGCATCCCAGTTTACCTGCAATTCAAAACCTTTGGAATTGGTTGTACCTACATTAGTCATGATCTTTTCGTGCAAATAGGGAGGAACCGGCACCTGATATTCACCGATTACATCTTTCCCTTCGCGGATGAAAAGGTCTAAACTACCGGATAGGCGCGAGTTGAACAAGGTATAATCGATACCCAGGTTGTAGGATATTTGTTTTTCCCAGGACAGGTCTTTGTTCGGGTTGTTTCCCGGGCCGTATACCTGAACCCATTTACCTTCACTGTTCGGCATCCATCCGTAACCGGTATATTTCGCCAGGGAAATATATTTATCGAAGCCCGAGCGTCCGGTCTGTCCGTAAGAGAAACGGAGTTTCAGGTCATTCACAGTCTGAGAATCTTCAAAGAAGGAAAGACGGGAAACACGCCATGCGGCAGAAGCAGCAGGGAAAGCACCCCATTTATGATCCGTACCGAATTTGGTGTTCCCTTCGTAACGGATAGAACCCGTGAACAGGAAAGTATTATCGAAATCATAGTTGACGCGTCCCAGGAAAGCGATCGTCTTTTCTTTGTTTTTATCGGATTCCATGCCCAGACGTCCGTCGGCCTTGTTGTAGTCGCCGGCTCCCAGGTTGTTGTACAGGAAAGCGTCTGTCGGGAAGTTCATGTTTTCGGCATTGAACTTTTCCCAGTTGAATTCCTGATAGGAGTAACCGCCCATTACTTTCAGGTGGTGCCGATCTATATCCAGCGAATAATTGCCTAACCATTCTAACGTGTAGTCCACCCATTTCTCATTTTCCAGGCGGGCACGTCCGTTACGGCTGTTGTTGATCGACTCGCGATGGTCTTTGAAATAATACTCGCGTTGCTTCTTGTCATGTCCCTGGCGGCCGAGTTTTAATTCGGTATTCAGGTTCTTCAGGATGTTGAGTTTGATGTTGAAGTCGGTAGTCAGGTATTCCTGTGTAGCTCCGTTTTCACGTCTTGTCAGGTTGAAGATCGGGTTGTAACTATCGAAGTTATTCCGGAATGCATCCATTTCATCCTTCGAATAGGTCGGGTTCAGTTCGACTGCCTGTTTGAAACTTCCGTAATCGGTGTAATCTTCATCGGCGTAACGATAGGATATGTTTCCTGTCACTTCCAATAAACCTTCTAAAGTGATTTGTTTGAAGCTGGCACGTAAACCATATTCTTTACGGTCTGTTGCAATGTCGAGCCCCTCTTTCGAACGGTAGTTTGCCGAGATACGGAAGATGCTGGATTCGCTACCACCGGAGAGGGCCAGGTTGTGGTTCTGTCCGAAGTTGTTTTTGTTGAGCAACTCGTTGTACCAATTCGTACGGGAACCGTAATCCTTTCCGATATTGTTGGCCACAAACTCTTCCGGACTCAGTATTTCCGGTCGTGCAGCAACGAAATCATGTTCGGCATAACCATCGTATGTGATGGATACTTTACCGGCTTTCCCCTGCTTCGTCTGAACCAGAATAACTCCGTTCGCTCCGCGAGAACCGTAGATGGCAGCGGCGGAACCATCTTTCAATACGGTAATAGATTCGATGTCTTGCTGGGCAAGATTTCGCAGGTCACCGCCCGGCATCCCGTCGATAACGATCAACGGACCGTTTCCGGCTTTCAAAGAAGAGGCTCCGCGTACCTGGATACTCGGACTGGCATTCGGATCGGCGGCTGCCGTATTGGATACGGATACACCGGCTACTTTACCGTCGATCATCTGTAACGGACTATTGGAAGCTCCTTGCAGGAAGTCTTTACTTTTTACACTTGTCACGGCAGTTGTCAGGTCTTTTTTCACCGTACTACCATAACCGACAACAACTACTTCCTGTAGATTTTCGGTATCTTCTTCCAGTGTAACTTCTATTTTTAACTGGTTGCCTACCGGTATCTCCTGTGATTTGTAACCGATATAAGATATTTGTAGCGTTGCATTCGCAGGTACATTGTTCAGCGTAAAATTTCCGTCGAGGTCCGTAATGCTCCCATTGGTTGTTCCTTTTACTACTACATTGGCTCCGATAACAGCCATCCCTTTTGTATCGGTAATGGTGCCTGTTATTGTTTTGCTTTGCTGGGTAATACTTGTTACCGGTGAATTTTCTGTTGTCGATCGTTTTATATCAGATGCATTTACAGGAAAGGCATAGAATAGAAAACAGAATGCTGACATTTTTGCTATCTCGTTGAAAGAGATGTGATTAAATGTTTTCTTCATAATTGTGAATTAATACTAGTTAGAATTAATAATTTTAATAGGTAAGTGATACGTATCTTATACGTATTGTCTGAACTGTTGTTTTTTCTACGTCATAGGCCTTATTTTTTTAGATTAGAATTAAAGTTGATTTAATACTCGCATTGAAATTCAATCAATAGTTCTTCAGGAACTAATTACTTTATGAATTTGATTGAGAGAGAAGGCAGTCCCTTTATTGGGAAATTTTGCGAATAATGTTCTTGAGAAGGAGGAATAAGTCAAGGTAAAACATCGAATTCTGTGTTTTTATAATAAAATATTAGCTTATTAATTACTTCATCTGATTTTAAAGCCGGGGTATTATGATATTATATTAATTTTTTTATTATTTTTGCCCTGTGTTTTTCTCAATTTGATTTGTTTTCCATAGTTCCTGAAGAACTATGTCCGATATCTTCTATTCCCGTTAAGATAATGTAAGACCATCATTTTTTATACTCGCATTGATTACCGGCAGTTTTAGCCGGAGTTAGAAATCTTCCGCGGATGCTCCCGAATATCGGATAAAATCTGTAAGTTTACATGCTCAATATTTTGTAACGGATTCTAATACAAAAAAGAAGATGAAGAAGAGATCAATGTTAACTATTCTGCTTGCCGTATGTTTATATGGAAGTAATGTTTTTGCCCAGACAAAAGTAATTGCCCATCGGGGGTATTGGGATTGTGAAGGTTCTGCCCAGAACTCGATTACGGCTTTAAACAAAGCCCATGAGGTTGGTGCGTATGGTTCTGAATTCGACGTATCTATAACGGCTGACGGTATTCCGGTCGTCAACCACGATGACAGTATTCAGGGTTTTTGTATAGAAACATCTCTCTATGAACAACTGAAAGACCTGAAGTTGAAGAACGGGGAGAGATTACCGACTCTGGAAGAATACCTGATCCAGGGAAAGAAAAATCAGGGAACTCAACTGATCCTCGAGATCAAACCTCATAAAAGAGTAGTCAATGAAGACAAAGCTGTCGCGGCAATTCTTTATCTGGTACAAAAATATCAGATGGAAGACCAGGTAGAATATATTTCTTTCAGTATGAATATTTGTAAGGAGTTGATCCGGCGTGCTCCGGCAGTACAGGTCTCTTATCTGCGCGGAGAGGTTTCTCCGGCTGATTTGAAAATACTCGGATTCTCCGGTTTGGATTATCATTATAAGGTATTTGACAAACATCCTGAATGGATTCAGGAAGCCAAGGATGTCGGCCTGACGATCAATGTGTGGACAGTGGACGACCCGGCAGTGATGGAGTCATTCATTGCAAAGAATGTCGATTTTATTACAACGGACAAACCGGTACAGCTGAAGGAGATGATTGGAAAGTAACCTGCTATACTGAAAGGAATAATTGCAGGAAGTAAATATTCTTTTTCAGATATTTCAAAGCCTCGTTGATGTGTCTTTCCACTGTCTTTGGGGTAATGTCGAGCCTTTCGGCAATTTCTTTATAGCTAAGTTGTTCATGGCGGCTCAGGTAAAAAACTTCTTTTTGCCTGGGCGGCAATTCGTTTACCAACCGTTCAATATAAATCTGCAGATCTTTTGCCTGTAACTCTTCTTCTATATCATAAGCCTTGTCGTAAGCCGCAAGGATAGATATTTTATAAAAAGTTTCGTTGAAATTTTTCTTTGAATTGCTGAAAATCATATTCCGGGTGATGATGAACAGTAATCCTTCCAGATTTTCATTTTCATTTACATAACTGCGTATATCCCATAATTTGATAAAAACTTCCTGTACCACTTCCTCAGTGGTAGAATCGTTTGTGTAATAAAGTCTGCAAAACTTGTAGACTTTGTCGCAATACTTGTGATACAAAGAAGTAAAGGCCTCCTCGCTACCGCTTTTTAATGCCAGTATTAGTGATTGATTATCCAAATTAGCTTCTTTATTGATTATTGCAAAGATAGAAAAGAATTGAAGAATAGCAAAAGTCTCTTAGAAAGATGGGGCGTTCTGTTAAAATAAAAAAAGTTAGATATTCTTCTGGGGGATAACTCTGAATTTGGAGTATTTAGTGTTAGATATGAAGGAAATGAAAGAAGAGGATATTATAAAAAAAGCTTTGACAAGCAGACTGACTGATAAGGAAAAAGAATTTCTGGCTGGTCAGGAGCCTGTTTTGCGCCATTTAAAAGAACAGTGGAATGAATCGGGAGATTCTTTTCTTTGTCCTGTGGCTAAAGAACGGGTGTTGGGGCGGGTTATGAGGAAGATACATCCTTATAATACCCGCCGGGACTATTGGATGAAGTATGCGGTAGCGGCTTCTTTGGCTCTGCTTATTTCGGTTGGCTCCTGGTTAATTGGGAAGAGTGGGACAGAAGAGAAAACTATTTATGTAGTAAGTGCCGGTCGGCAATCGATGGAGTCGTTCTATCTGCCGGATGGTAGTCATGTGTCGTTGAATGCCGGTGGAAGGTTAACTTATCCGGAGTCGTTCGACGGAGAAAGAAGGGAAGTATCCCTGACCGGGCAGGCTTTTTTTAAGGTACATCATGATCCGGAACATCCTTTCATCGTGAAAACAAAAGGTATGGATGTAAAGGCATTGGGGACTGCCTTCGAAGTCTTCTGTGTCGACTCTCTTTCTTATGCGGAAATGATTCTGGCAGAGGGGGCAGTTGAGGTAAGTACAAAGAATGAGCAAGGTAAAGAGGACGTCTTACTGGTAAAGCCTGATGAGAAACTGGCTTATGTGATAGGAGGAAAGGCTGAAATTGTGCAGGTAAATGCCGATCTGTATTCATCTTGGCGCAGGGATGGAAAACCTAATTTCAAAAATGAAAAACTGGGAATGATTCTTCCACGTCTGGAAAGCTGGTACGGTATAAGTATAAAATGTCCGGTTGAACTGGCCGGTAAATATAGTTTTACCTTTTCTATTCACGATGAGTCGTTGGAACTTTTACTGGATATCATATCCAAAAGTTCTCCGGTTGCCTATCGTAAAAGGGGAGACAGCTTTGTATTGTATGAGAAAGTCAATAAATAATTATGTTAAACTTAAATCAGAAATATATGAAAAACAGACAAAGCGGATAATAAGAGACAGTAGGAATATTGGCTGATAAAGAGAAAGAAAAAACGCATATTTATTTTATCTAATTATTAATATGAACAAACGAGTTATTTTGTTGAAGGATGTGTTCTGTAAGCAATTCAGAAAGCAGATCACACAGTTGTTTCTGGTAGGTGCGATAGGATTGGTTCCTATCTCGGCTTTTGCACAAGTCTATCAAATTACCATGAAGAAAAGTAATGCACCTTTGTCGTCTGTGATTGCAGAAATAGAGAAAGAGAGCGGCTATACTTTCTTTTATAATGATGACCAGATCAATCTGGGTAAGAAAATTTCAATCGATGTTACTGATGCTTCTCTGGATGTGGTATTGAACCATATGTTCAGGAATACCGGATATGTTTACCGGATTGTGAATAATCAGATTGTAGTTTCAAAAGCTTCCGATGAAAAGGCATCTGCACGTACACTGTCTGTGAATGCAGCGCAACAGCAGAAGAGTGTTACGATCAAAGGTGTCGTGAAAGATGCACATGGCGAGCCTGTTATCGGTGCCAGCGTGGTGGAAGCTGGAACGACAAACGGAACTGTAACTGATTTTGAAGGTAATTTTGCCCTGACACTGTCAGGGAGAGATAAGCACGTGCTTATCTCTTATATTGGTTATACAACAAAAAATATAGCTTTGAAAGACGGGCAGACTTCGGTTAATGTTATACTTGAAGAGGACTCTGAACTGTTGGATGAAGTTGTTGTAGTGGGCTACGGTACACAAAAAAAAGTGAACCTGACCGGCTCGGTTGCAGCTATCAGTTCGGAAGAAATCAAAGACCGCGTACAAACAAATGTACTGGCAGCCGTTCAGGGAACTGTTCCCGGTGTAACGGTAATATCCCGTCCTGGATCGACACCGTCAATTAACTTCCGTGGTCGCGGTAACCTGGGTACATCTTCTCCTTTATATGTGATCGATGGCGCTATAGCTGATGCCGACTTGTTTTCGAATCTGGATCCGAACAGTATTGAGACAATCTCTTTTCTGAAAGATGCTTCTTCTTCTGCAATTTATGGTTCACGTGCCGCTTATGGTGTAGTATTGGTTACAACCAAACGCGGACAGAAAGAAAAGATGAATGTTTCTTACAGCGGCTATGTCGGAATGAAGATGCCTACTTATCTGCCGGATGTACTCGATTCATGGGATTATGCGACCTTGTTGAACGAGGCATTTTATAATCGCGATGCAAGTAATGGTAAAAATGCCGCTTATTCGGAAGATGAGATCAAGTGGTTCCGAGACGGTTCGAAACCGGATTATTATCCGAATACGAAATGGGCGGATCTGGTGCTCGATAATCCGGTGGTTACCACACAGCATTCGTTGAATTTTAGCGGAGGTAGTGATAAAGTGCGTTTCTTCTCCGGATTGGGGTATCTGTATGATGACAAGTTCATGCCGGGACAAAGTTCACAGCGCTATAATTTGGATATCAATGTGGCTGCCGATGTAACAAAGTGGCTGACATTGAAATCGGGCGTGAAGTTTATCCGTAGTACTAATAAAACGGAACATGGAGTTGCTTCGATTGGAAATTTCCTGATGGTACCTTCTACGATGGTTGCGCAGCAGTCGAACGGCGAATGGGGTTCCATTGCCGGAGGAAAGGCTGCTACCCAGTCGTTTATGAACGGTAACCCGTTACGTGCCCTGAGTAAGAATAACTGGTCGGACGGTAAGACCGACAATACAATGATCGATCTGGGATTCGATCTTAAACCTGTTAAAGGCTTGGTGATCTCCGGGCAAGGTGCATTCAAAGGATGGGAAAGTAAATCAAGAGGGTATACCGCTTTGCAGGATAATGTAAAGAATTTTGAAACAGGAGCTGAAATCCCAGGAACCGGTGTGTATACAAATGAAATGAATATGTTCTGGCAGAGTGAAAACCGGACTATGTATACATTGACGGCCCGCTATGACTGGTCGAATAAGGTACATAATATCGGTATACTGGCCGGAACTTCGTACGAACATTATAAATATGAACGTCTTTATACGAAATGGAAAGATTTTGTAACGGATGATCTGGAAGATATGACGACTGGTGGAGAGATCAGCAAAGATCAACCGGACCAGAATTCGTATGGTACGCCGCTGAGAGAATATAAGATCCTATCTTATTTCGGCCGTTTGAATTATAGCCTGCTGGATCGTTATCTGTTTGAAGCAAATCTGCGTGCGGATGCTTCCTCCCGTTTCCATAAAGATAACCGTTGGGGGATTTTCCCGTCTTTCTCTGCCGGATGGCGTATCAACCAGGAAAATTTCATGCAGCAGATCGATTGGATCAATAACCTGAAAATCCGTGCATCATGGGGTACGTTGGGTAATATTAATAACGTAGGTAATTACGATTATTTCCAACTGTATAATAATGGTGCGGATTATAACTTCGACAATGAGGCTGTAAAGGGTGTACTGGAATCAAAACCGGCAAACGAGAAATTAGGCTGGGAAACGGTTGCCCTGACCGATATAGGTGTCGACTTCGATATCTTCAACGGACTACTGAGCTTAACAGCTGATTATTATGTGAAGAATACGAGTGATATCTTGCTGAGTTACAATGTGCCGTTGGAAACAGGTATTTGGTCTAACCCTTCGCAAAACATAGCCAAGGTGCGTAACAGTGGTTTTGAACTGGCTTTGACGCATCGCAAATCGTTCGGCGATTTTTCTTATGTGGTAAGTGCCAATATCGCAACCAACCATAATGAGATCAAAGATATGGGTGAATCTGACGATATTATCCAGAACGGTGGTGACAAGATACGCTATATCCTGCGCGAAGGCGAGTCAATCGGTTCTTTCTTCGGACTAAAAACAGACGGGTTGTATACACAGGAAGAGATTGATGCCGGTCATTATTATACCTACGGTCGTAAACCGAAAGCCGGTGATATCAAGTATGTTCCGCAACGCGAGAATGTAGAATGGGGTAGTGCCATAAACGGAGAAGACCGCACGATTATCGGTAAAGATGTGCCTGACTTTACATATGGTATTAATTTGAATCTGCAATATAAAGACTTCGAGCTTTCTATTTTCGGACAAGGTGTATCCGGGACAATGGCTGGTTTTGAATCTGAACAGGTTTCTGCTTTTATGTTGAACTCAAACCCGCGTAAGTTCCATCTGGGACGCTGGACAGAGGAAAATCCGAATCCGCGTGCTGTTTATCCCCGTATCTATGGCGGACACAGTTTGGATGATTATAATCAGTATTTCTCAGATTACCAGTTGTTTGATGCAGACTATTTCCGTATCAAGACTATATCTCTGGGTTATCGTGTTCCGTCTAATCTTATTTCCAAATGGGGAATGTCTTCTTTGAAATTTTTCCTGACCGGTGAAAACCTGTTTACGTTACGTGCCGATCATGTGATGAAAGATTTCGATCCTGAAGCCTCTTCCGGGCGTGGTATCGGTTCGTTAGGAACCAAGTCGGTTGCTTTCGGCGTGAACGTATCTTTTTAATTGATTCAATAATTTTAAATTAAGTAAGAGTAATGGTAAATCTAAATATAAAGAAATGGGCAGTGCTTGGTTTGATAACTGCCTCTTTTACAGCTTGTGATTTGGACGTGATTCCGCCATCCGATATATCGGCAGAAAGTTTTTGGACATCGGAGAAAGACGCATGGTACGGTTTGAATGCCTGTTATGCACAAGGAAACGGTTTTGATATCTGGGATGAGATGTGTACAGATAATGCCCATAGTCATAAACCTTGGGAAGGTCCATACGAATCTATCCAGCAAAGTGAACTGAGTACGGCGGAAGACCGTGGATATAGTTTCAGCACGGTTCGTATTGTGAACAACTTTCTTGAGAAGGTGGATAACTGTGAAATGGACGAAACCCTGAAAGAAAGGATGAAAGCGGAAGCTCGTTTTTTCCGTGCCCAGGCTTATTTGGATCTGACAACTAAATTTGGAAAAGTGCCAGTTGTAACAACCGTGATGGAATATGATGCACCGAATATTCCGCGTGATCCGGTGGATAAAGTACAGTCTTTTATTCTGGACGAACTGGCTGCTATTGCTGCTGTCCTGCCGGACAAATACAACGGTGGTTATACAGAGGAAACCGGGCGTATCACACGTGCCGCCGCTTTGGCTTTGCGTGCACGTGCCGCACTGTATTTCGGAAATTTCACAGAAGCTGAAGCTTCGGCTAACAACATTATTAAAGAGGGGCACCATTCATTGTTCCGTGTGACGTCTTTGAATGAAGCACAGAGGAAAGAAGCGGAAGAATTAAGTCAGTTTATTGATTTTGAAGCAAAAGGTATCGATAAGGACAAGTTTGCAAAAGGACTGTTCAGCTATGAAGCTCTTTGGCATCATGACAATGCTTCTCCTTCCAATCCTGAGTATATCCAGACCCGCGAATATATGAATGACGATAATAATAATGACTGGGCACGTTATACGTATATCCGTCCCAGCCAGATGGGATCAGGATACTCTTCATTCGAACCGATGCAGGACCTGGTGGATGCCTATTGGGATATTGACGGCAAAACAGTGCGTTCGTTGATCCCGATGGAAACCCGTAAAGCAAATTTCGAAGTGATTACCGCTGAGGTGGATGGCCTGGATCAGGCAGCCTATATAACAAAGGTTCCAACTATGGATCTTGCAAAATATGCTTATATGCAGGAGTTCCGTAACCGCGACAGCCGTTTGTACGCTTCTATCCAGTTCCCGTTCAAGGGTTGGCACGAAACAGACTTTAAAGGCGGCACGTTTTATTACAGATGGGATCCGACCAAAGCCGGACTGGACGGAAATGAATCATGGAGCGGATATAGCTATCGTAAAATGGTGGCATTGAGTCCATATAACGATTATAACAGTTCTGACGATTATCCAGTCATCCGTTATGCCGAAGTGTTACTCACTTTCGCGGAAGCCCGTATTGCCAATTCTGGCTGGGACGGTGAAGTGCAGGCTGCATTGAACGATCTGCGTGACCGTTGCGGAATGCCGAATGTGCCGACTACCATGCCTTCAAAAGATGCTGCTTTGGAATTTGTACGTAATGAACGCCGTATAGAACTGGCCGGTGAGGGACATCGTTATGATGATATCCGCCGCTATGGTTCAGCCTATGGGCAGAAGGCTATGAATGGAATTACATATGCTCCGAACGGATATAAACTGATCGAAAAGAAATGGAACGATCGTATCCTTCTGATGCCTATACCTCAAAATGCAATGGACTTGAACCCGCTTCTGAAAGATGATCAGAATCCAGGGTATTAATTGACCTTAGTTCCGGGCCGTCCGGTATGAAGGATGGCCCGCTTTTCTTAACTTATTCGCACTTTATATATTTAAAATACTTATGAGAAGAATTGTTTATTTATTGTTTTTACTGGCTGTTTTAGCCAGTTTTACCTGTAGTCAGTCGGTGGCACAGGTAAGAATGATCCCGACATCAACATCTGAACGTCCTGCCGGACAGACAGATGTTTTGAATCTGGCTTGCGATCCTATCCCGACGGTACGTATTGCGTATATCGGTTTGGGTATGCGTGGAAGCGGAGCTGTTTATCGTTCTACTTTCCTGGAAGGAGTAGAAGTGAAAGCTCTTTGTGACCTGAATGGTGACTACGTGAAAAGTGCGCAAAAAACATTGACAGATAAAAAACTGCCTGCAGCCGATGAATATACCGGTTTGGATGATTGGAAAAAAATCTGCGAACGGGATGACATCGACTTGGTTTATATTTGCACAGACTGGTTGAAGCATACTCCTATGGCTGTTTATGCGATGGAACATGGCAAACATGTGGCTGTGGAAGTCCCTGCAGCCATGTCGATCGATGAATGTTGGCAATTGGTTAATGCGGCAGAAAAGACTCGTAAGCACTGTATGATGCTTGAAAACTGCTGTTATGACTTCTTTGAAATGGCAACTTTGAATATGGCTCAACAGGGAGTATTCGGTGAGGTGATCCATGGGGAGGGCGCTTACATCCACGACCTGCGTTCATTAAATTTCTATCCGAGTGAGAAGGGTGGTTATCAGGGAATGTGGCGTTTGAAATACAATGAGGAACATACCGGAAATCCGTATCCCACCCATGGATTGGGGCCGATCTGTCAGATTATGAATATTCACAGAGGGGATAAAATGAATTATCTGGTATCCATGTCCACTAAACAGGTGGGGATGACTGAATATGCCAAAGAAACTTTCGGAGCCGATTCAAAAGAGGCGAAACAGACCTATAAAGTAGGTGATATGAATACTACGTTGATCCAGACGGAGAAAGGAAAGACTATTCTGATTCAGCATGATGTTACCAGTCCGCGTCCGTACGACCGTCATCATGTCGTTAGCGGAACGAAAGGTTTTGCCCAGAAATATCCCGTAGAAGGTATTGCTCTGGAGCCTGAAGCACACGAATTTCTTAATAAAGCGCAAATGGATTCCATCATGGCTTTGTATGAACATCCGATAACTAAGGAGGTCGGAGAAAAGGCCCGGAAAGTAGGGGGGCATGGTGGTATGGACTTTATTATGGATTATCGTCTTATTTACTGTCTGCATAATGGTTTGCCGTTAGATCAGGATGTATATGATGCAGCCGAATGGTCTTGCCTGACCGAGCTGACGGAAACATCCGTGAAGCATGGAGGTGTCCCGGTCGAAATCCCTGACTTTACCCGTGGTGCATGGGATAAACTGAAAGGTTTGCAGTTTGCAAAATAACATCGGGTATAAGGAGGAAAGGGGGTTGTCGGACGTTCGTTGTATATGGATTGGGTGAAGAAGGTAAACACATCAATATATCCCGTGGAAGGAGAAGCAGCTGTTAAAGCGATTGTTCAGTAAGAAATGAACTGGTTATCCTGGCGATTATAGGCAGGGGATAACTCAGAGAAACAATAAGAAGAGAGTCTCTTCGGTAATTTACCGGGGAGACTTTTCTGTTTATCAATGAATTGTTATCTTCGTGCAGAATTTCTAACATAAACAAAAAATAATGAAAAGAACACTGCTAAGTTTTGCTACAGCCGCTTTGTTGTTTACCTCTACGTCTTGTGCCGACAAGACCTGTGCGACAGCGGACAAAGAACTCGCCTTGATCCCCGTGCCGCAGGAAATGACTGTCGGTTCGGATTGTTTTACACTTACACGCAGAGCTTCAATCACGTTGGATACTTCGAACGAAGATCTGAAGGGTATTGCGCAGTATTTTAATGAAAAGATAGCTCCGGCTACCGGCTTCACTCTCCCTGTAGAGAAACATGGGAAGATCGAATTCAAGCTGACCGACGATACGGCATTGGGTGATGAAGGATACCACCTGAAAGTGAAACACGGCGATATTATCCTGACTGCCAATAAACCTGCGGGTATCTTCTACGGTGTGCAGACCTTGTTGCAGATGCTTCCGGCTGAGATCAAGAGCACAACCGAACAGCCGACAGATAAGAAATGGACGATCCCCTGTGTCGATATCACGGACAAACCGCAGTTCCCCTGGCGTGGCCTGATGCTCGACGTAAGTCGTCATTGGTTTACTAAAGAGGAAGTGATGAAATATATCGACGAATTGGCAGAATACAAAATGAATGTCTTCCATTGGCATCTGACGGATGACCAGGGATGGCGTCTGGAAATAAAATCTTTGCCGAAACTGACAGAGGTAGGTGCCTGGCGTGCTCCGCGTGTCGGACAGTGGTGGCAACGCGAACGCCAGCAACCGGGAGAAGAAGCTACTTACGGCGGTTTCTATACCCAGGAAGATGTGAAGGAAGTGTTGGCTTATGCTGCTAAACGGTTTGTTCGCGTTATTCCTGAGATAGATGTACCGGGGCATGGTGTTGCTGCGCTGGTGGCTTATCCGGAACTCGCTTGTATGAAAGCGCCGGATGCAGTGAATGTCGGGAATAAATTTTACGGAGAAGACGAAAACACGCTTTGTATAGGAAAAGAATCTACTTTTGAATTCATGGATAAAGTGCTGACGGAAGTGGCTGCCCTTTTCCCGGATGAATATATCCATATTGGCGGCGACGAATGCTTCAAAGGCTTCTGGCATAAATGTCCCCGTTGTCAGGCTCGTATGAAAGCAGAGAACCTGAAGAATGAAGAAGAATTACAAAGCTATTTCATCCACCGGATGGGAGATATGCTGAAAGAGAAAGGCAAAAAGCTGGTCGGCTGGGATGAGATTCTGGAAGGCGGTCTTGCCCCGGATGCCAATGTAATGAGCTGGCGTGGTATGGAAGGCGGCATCAAGGCAGCCCAGGCGGGACATCATGTGATCATGACACCGACAAACCATTGTTATATCGACCTGTGGCAGGGTGAACCTTCCGTAGAACCGGATACCTATTCCATGTGCCGTCTGAAAGACTCCTATAGTTTCAATCCCGTACCGGAAGGTGTACCTGCCGAAATGGTGCTGGGCGGACAGGGAAATCTGTGGGCTGAATCGGTTCCGACTTTCCGTCATGCTGAATATATGACGTGGCCGCGTGGCTGGGCATTGGCCGAGGTGTTATGGAGCGGACCGGCTAAGAGCGACTGGAACGGATTCTGGCCTCGTGTAGAGAAACATTTCGTACGTGCCGACCAGGCAGACATTAATTACGCCCGTAGTATGTATAATGCAATTGTCAGCCCGTACCTGCAGGACGATGTCTTGAAAGTGGAGCTGGGTAGCGAGATCGACGGAACGGATATTTATTACACATTCGACAATACCGATCCCGACCGCCACACTCCGAAATACTCGGAACCGCTTAGTATTCCAAAGAATGCAACATGGCTCCGTATCGTAACTTACCGCGACGGTAAACCAGTCGGAAAAGTCATTACCCTGACTGTAAAAGAGCTTGCCAAACGTGCCGAAAAGGACAAACGTACCACCCACGGTAACCTGGATGTAAGCTGATCCTGATGGACGAAACGCTTGTAACGTATTTGTAATAAGGATGCAATACATGTGAAATAGCAATGCTGTTTCTTTGCAGCCGGAAACAGCATTGTAATACATTTTTCACTGCACCAACCAACTCAGGAATGAAGATAACAAATGTAATGGCGCTCCTCCTGTTGGCGCTGCTTCCCTTTTTCGCGGAAGCTCAAAACACGGAACAATTAGATGCCCGCATCGATTCGCTTGCGGAAGAAACAGCAACACTGGATAAGATCGTAAAGGGACTGAGTAAGTTCAAAGTCTCTGCTTATATCCAGGGGCAATACCAGTATGGACAGGAAGATGCTACCCTGAAGGTCGGCGATAAGAACGAACACGAAGATAAAGGTTTTAACCGCATCGGCATTCGTCGCGGACGACTGAAGTTTGAATATAACGACGGTATCGGTACCGGAGCCGTACAGATCGAAGCTAACGATAAAGGTGTCAGTTTCCGCGATCTGTATATCGGAATTAAGGATCCCTGGACGAAGCGAAGCCAGCTGATGGCAGGTGTTTTCAACCGTCCTTTCGGTTACGAGATCGGTTATTCGACCAGTGGCCTGGAGTCGCCCGAACGTGCTACGATCATCCAGTATTTTTTCCCGGATGAACGCGACCTGGGGGCCATGTTAACGCTGCGTGCGAAGAAAGAAAGTCCTTTGGGTTTCCTTCGTCTGGACGCCGGATTGTTTGCCGGTAACAGTATCAATCGCGAAACCGACAGCCGTAAAGATTTCATCGGACGTCTGGGAGCCGAGAAAGAAATCGGAAACTGGGGTAAATGGGGAGCGGGTTTCTCTTATTATAATGGCGGCGTTTACAATCCGACAACGGAAGCTTACGAAATGAAGGATAAACGTTTCGTCAAAATAGATAAAGATGAAACGGGTACGTATATGAAGCGTGAATATCTCGGTCTGGATGCGCAGTTGAGTTTTCTGAGTTCATGGGGAACAACAACATTACGCGCTGAAGGCCTGTTGGGTACGCAGCCTGGGATTGCTTCCAGCAGTAAAAGCCCGAATACCGGTACGCGCCCTGAAAACCTGCCGGAGAATGCCTTGTTCAAACGTCCGTTCATCGGCTATTTCTTCTACCTGGTACAGGATATCGGAACTTCCCCGTTCTCAGCCGTATTTAAGTATGATGTATATGATCCGAATACCAAGTTGAAAGGGAATGAGATCGGTTTGGATGGTTCCAATACCTCTAAAACCGACCTGGCACAAAGTACGTTCGGTGTCGGCGCTCTCTATCGTTTTAATAAACATATCCGTGTACAGGCTTACTATGAATTCAACTTCAATGAAAAGAGCGACTTCGTAAAAGGATACGAAAAAGACCGCAAGGACAATGTCCTGACCGTCCGTTTACAGTATAAATTCTAAAACAAGTCGGAATGGGAGCCTGTCCGGGCATAAGCTTCAGTTACAAATAAGGCATGCCTGATTACAGGTTTATTCTTCATAGAAATGTAACACCTGTTTCATGCCGTTGAAATACGCCTGTACTTACTTTGCAGTAAGAAAATTAATTCAATAAAGAGTAATGAAAAAGACGATTCTTTTGGCCGCTATGGCCATCGGTTTATTTACAACAAACGTATTTGCACAGAAGATCAAAGGTAGCGATACCTGCTTACCGGTCAGCCAGACGGAAGCCGAGAACTTTATGAATAAGAATAAAGGAACGAAAGTAACGGTTACAGGTGGCGGTTCGGGTGTCGGTATTTCTGCCCTGATGGAAGGTACGACTGATATCGCCATGTCTTCCCGTAAGATGAAATTCGATGAAAAGGTCCGTCTGCAGGAAGCAAAGAAGAACGCAAAGGAAGTGGTGATTGCCTATGATGCCCTGGCAGTGGTTGTCCATCCGTCCAATAAAGTAGATAACCTGACCCGCGAACAACTGGAAGGTATCTTTACCGGGAAGATCAAGAACTGGAAAGAAGTAGGCGGAGCCGACATGAAGATCGTGGCTTATTCACGTGAAACATCTTCCGGTACCTATGAGTTTTTCAAGGAAAGTGTATTGAAGAACAAGAACTATATGAACGGTATCCTGAGTATGCCCGCTACCGGAGCTATTATCCAGTCGGTGAGCCAGACAAAAGGTGCTATCGGTTACGTCGGACTGGCATATGTCAATAAGGACGTAAAACCGCTTCATGTCTCTTACGATGCCGGGAAGAATTATGTAGAACCTTCTTTTGCGAATGCAAAGAACAAGACCTATCCGATCGTTCGTCCGTTGTTCTACTATTACGAAGTGAAAAGTGAAGGCCGCGTAAAGCCTTTCATCGATTATGTGTTGTCTGCTGAGGGACAAGAAATTGTGAAGAAAGTGGGTTATATCCCGGTTAAATAGTTTAGTCTTTAAAGGTTTTGCTTTAGTTTTAATCTGAAGGGCCGATGTTATTGCACAAAAAAGATATACCTGTGCAATAATATTGGTCCTTTTTGCACATCATTTGGTTTATTGTGCTACCTTTGCTGCGTATTTATAAACTATATAAACTTACATGAAGACATTAACAATCGGAGATCTCAAACCCCGTTTCCCAATTATCCAGGGTGGGATGGGCGTAGGTATATCTCTATCCGGCTTAGCCTCGGCCGTAGCAAATGAAGGTGGGATTGGCGTTATCTCCGCCGCCGGTCTCGGACTTTTATATAAGAAATTATCTCCCAATTACACTGAAGCTGGCAACTTAGGCCTGGCTGAAGAGATACGTAAAGCCCGTGAAAAGGCCAAAGGTATCATCGGTGTAAACGTGATGGTCGCATTGTCTGACTTCGCTGAACTGGTGAAGACAAGTATCGCCGAAAAGGTCGATATTATCTTCAGTGGTGCAGGTCTGCCTCTCGACTTACCGTCTTTCCTGAAGAAAGACAGCGTAACGAAGCTAGTGCCTATCGTATCGAGTGCACGTGCCGTACGCATCATCTGCGAGAAGTGGAAAAACAACTACGACTATCTTCCCGATGCTGTCGTGTTGGAAGGCCCGAAAGCAGGCGGTCACCTTGGTTACAAGGAAAACCAGCTTGAAGACGAACATTTCTCACTGGAAGAGTTACTGCCGCAGGTAGTACACGAAGTTTCTCTCTTTGAAGAGAAATATCACAAGAGTATCCCGGTAATTGCAGCAGGAGGCATTTATACGGGTGAAGATATCAAACGCATGATGGACCTTGGAGCATCAGGCGTTCAATTAGGAACCCGTTTTGTCACCACCACCGAGTGCGACGCTTCTGATGCTTTCAAAGAGAGCTACATCAAAGCGGAAGAGAAAGACATCGAGATCATCAAGAGCCCTGTCGGAATGCCGGGGCGTGCGATCCATTGTAACTTCCTCGAGAAGGTGAAGGCAGGCATCAAGCAACCGAAGGCATGTCCTTTCAACTGCATCAAGACGTGCGATATCTCGAAAAGTCCTTATTGCATCGTTACGGCGTTGTATAATGCTTTCAAAGGAAACTTTGAAAACGGTTATGCTTTTGCCGGAAGTAATGCCTGGAAGACCAGCCGTATCATGTCGGTGAAGGAAACGATCAATGAACTGATCAGCGAGTGGAAGTCGAAAGAATGATTTTTATCTACTTATATGAATACAAAACCCCGGTAGGCATAATGCTTATCGGGGTTTTATTATTATTATTCAGGATCTTGTCCTGTCTTAGTAGTGTTACCGTATGTAGCATGCCAGTGCTGCTGTATGTAGGTAAGTAGTGTTACTACGTGTACGTTAATAGTGCTACTAAGCATGACTTACCTGTCCTGTCGGCAAGCAGTGATTATTGCTCATCCAACCATTTACTTAATCCTTCCTTATTCTGTACTGCGGCTGCAACACCTGCATTAGCTGCTTTGCTGAAATACTCGAGCGCTTTCTGATACTCTTTCTTTTTCGCATAGGCAACACCGAGGTTGTTCCATGCTTCCGGCGTGTTGATCTTCTGCAGACGTTCGATGCCAGCGTCGGTAGCTCCGCGTTCTATTTCGAGAGCAGCCGTGTTCTGTTGTGCAACCGGATCGGTCGGGTAGAGACGTACGGCAATATCGAATACTTCTTTGAATTCAGCACTTTCCTTCGGATAGGTGTTGGCTACCACGAACATTTCGTTCAGGCTCAGATACTGAGGTTTCGTTTTGATTACCTGTTTGGCTTCGTTCACATCGAACGGGCGGGCAATATAAGCCAGTGTATAGTCGATACGACGCAGGGCAGGATAATAATCGTCCAGCAACATGCGATATGTCTTACCACCGTTCAGCGCTTTCAGTTGTGCTTTACGTTTGTTGATATCGGAGATTTCCAGCACTTTGAGGATTTCATCGCGATTGGACAGGTTGGATGCTTTGACTGCGTTGCGCAGACCGATCCAGTCTTCACCTTCCCAATTGACTTTCATCAGTGAAGCAGCCATATCTTCCTTATCTTTCATATAAGTGGCAAAAGCTTTGGCACGGCTTTCCGACAATTTCATATTATACTCGTAACCACCTTCAGGAGATGCATAACCGGTGATGTTGAACTCGGTGAACTTCAGGTTCTTGTCATTACGTACTTCATTCACGATCTTGTTGACGTCTTTCAGTTCGGCAGCGTTATTCTTGAAGTCATGCAACAGGACAGACTTGCCTACTTCGAAGTTCAGATAAGCCGAATGGGTTTCGCTACGTTGTTTTACCGGTTCTGCCGGAGGAGTTACATAGCTCAGTTCGTAAGTCGGTGCAACCACGGGCGGCAATATACGTGACGACAGCGGAGTGATGTTGCTGGCTACATCACATGAGGCACATCCGGTCGTATTCGCCTGCATTACCAGTGAGGCGTTACGCATCCAGCTCTCGTATGGTACGGAGAGTGTCATCGGAATAGACTCCGCCTGGTTTTTCTTGTGACGGAAGATGACGGTCGGTGTCTGTGCGAACGGTTCGGCGCCGAAGCCCATTTCGCGGTCGAGCGCTTTCATACGTTTCTTGCCGGTTACGACGAACGGATCGAACTTGATAGTATTGGCCTTGTCGGCCGATTGAAGAACCGGAGTGATGATAACCATGTTCTGCGATTTCAGGTTCATGTTGGTGAGGTTGGCGGTTGTCGATAATACAACCTGGCTACCCTCTTTTTTTACTTGCAGGTCGCTGTATGCTATACCGTCGGGGCTAACAGTCTGTGCCTGCATGCTCCCATAGGCGGAGCATAATAAAACGGTTGCTATATAGAATAACTTCTTCATTTTGCTTGCTTGATTTTAGTGGATAAAATAGATAAAAGAGATAGACGCTTTCGTCACACCCCAGTAGTTGTGGTTGCCTGTACGAAGTTTCGGCATATCTTTGCCTTTGGCGTATTCGTCGTAATGCATACGGGCGTAGCCTGCACCGATCTCGGCTTCGAGTCCCCAGCGTTTGCTCAATATCCATTGATGACCGATACTGACGCCTCCACCATACATATAACCATCGTAGCGATGGTTTTCCAGTTTCTTGAACATATCGAACGGCAACTTGAATCCGGCTACGTCGTACTGCCCGCCCAGGGCATGGACTCCGATGAACGTACCGTTGAACTTCTCGCAAGTCCAGAAACGAACGCCGGCATGGGCAAGCCAATGCTTGAACTGTTTGTCGTTGTTAAACTCGAATGGGTTATAACCCGCAGAAAGGTCCATCGTAACCTTCTTCCCCAATCCTACTTCCAGACCTAAGTTGGGAGTGGCGGTGGCATCGTAGACGATATTGTTCTTTAACGCAACATGCTGTGCACTTGCATACAATGAGAATAATAACGTTGCTCCTATTAAAAAGAATCTCTTCATATGATATTCATTATTAGTGATACTCATGAATGTAACATAAGTAGAGACGTGAATGTTCGTGGTTGTTATAAAAAAAGGGTGAAATGTTAGCGTTAATTATTAAGGGGCACGCCGAAGCCTCTCCAAGTCAGGCCTTTTTGATGTCACTAAGTTCTACGAGCTTGTTCACTATGGCATAGACCGTAAGGGCACTGGCACTGTGTACCTGTAGTTTGCGGGCGATGTTCCTCCGGTGTGTGATGACGGTGTGGGTGGAGAGGAACAGGCGGTCGGCTATCTCGCGGTTGGTCATACCTTTGACTACACAGACGACGATCTCTTTCTCGCGCGTACTCAAAGTTTGTTGTTCGTCTGCGTCATTACCTTCTTCTTTCTTCGCGTGCAGGCGCTCCAGTTTATGCTTCAACTCGTCGGCACTGTCGAAGATGCTGATCTGATCGTCGTAATAACGGGTGAGGGAATGGTCCGTGAGTGTATAAAGCAGGGCGAAACACTTCATATCCGGGCATCCGGTCATCTCTTTTAAGTGAGGGATCGTGAAATAACCCGGGATAGAAGGGTTGATGATAAGGATATCCGGTTGGTGTGTCCGGAGATCTTCTGTAAGCGATTCGATGGTTGCTATTTCTGAGATCTGGATGCGGAGACCTGGCAGGTGCTTCAACATTGTTTCCAACCCGCTGCGGATAATAGCGGAAGGTTCAGCAATAACGATCTTCAAATAAGCACTCATAGGTTGTTATTTAATTGTTTTTTCTAATGCAAGTATTGCAGGCATGAAGAGGTAGTCTTCTACATGGTTGTGGGAAGCCAGGTCTTGTTCCGTGGCGAAGATATCGAAGAGGACACTGTTCAGCAGGTTACTTCCGGGACCGGGGTAATATTTGATCAGGATGTTCTTCAGTTCGACAATCTTCATTTCTATCTGGTCATGCCGTTTGCGGAAAATAGAAATATTATATTTCGGATCTTTTACTCCTTTCAACAGATCGCGGACATACGGGAAAACGACTTTCTCTTCGTATGACATATGTTTATTTACCTCTTCGGCATATTCATCGAAGAAACGCTGGATGACAAAGGCTACGTCCTGCGGACATTCGCCGATCGATTCCAGCAGCTTTCTGCGCAGATGCGGCAGCCGGAAATTGAGGAAGTAATCGTGTGCATTATGGAGATAAGTGATCAGCGCCTCGATGGACAGGCATTTGTCCACGTTCATAACCGGGGCGGATACATCTTGTGTCAGGAAGTTGACGACTGTGAGAAAAGTACAGGCATCGACACCATTCTGACGGCATACTTCTCCGATGTTCTTTTCACCGAAGCCCAGGGCAATGCCAAAACGACTCATCACGAGCACCATCGGATAGTTCTCGCATATAAGATCACTCATTTTGTCGGTTTCCCGGTATTTCCCATTTTTATACATAAGCTATAATCGTCCTTTCTTTTTTGTTTTGGTGTTTGACTGTTCAAAGATACTTCTTTTTTAGGGAACCTCTTGGCTTGTTATTAATCTTTCACGTTTGTTGGGTCTGTTTGTTCTCCATATGGAGCCATCGGTTCGTTCAGATATTTTGGGTCCTGATTGCGTAACGTATAGGCCAGACGTGCCGGATTACGACGGTTATCCCACAGGACAAGAACGGTAATCTGTTCGTCGCTGTGGTGGTAGAATACGGAATAGTCGTCTATAACGAGGGCATGACGGATATGGGGGTATTCTGTCCATTTTACTCTTCTTTTCCTAGCCATTCGTCAAAGAATTGATCCATTTCCTCTTCCGTATAAGTCTGCCCGCTCCGCATCTGTTCTAATGCCAAGTCTATTCTTCCTTTCAGTTCGGGGGAGAAATGGAGAACACCGTCTTCAACATAGGGACTTTCTGCTTTAACGCCATCCTGTTCGTTGAAGATTTCTTCAATCCTGTCGAGGATATCCTCGTCGAAGGTCTCTTCCAGGCGGTCTATCAGTTTCTGTTTGCGTTGTAAGAATGTCATAAGGCTTTTGTTTTAAAGTGTTGCTACAAATGTAAGCATAATAATCGATTATAACGGAGCATATTCCGGTTCATCTACGGCTATGACGGCTATACATTCGATTTCGACTAACCAACCCGGGCGGCATACCGGAGCCCGGACGATGAGGTAAGGCATATTCGGATGTTGGGTTTCCATATACTGTTGCACACGGGCGAAGTCGCCGGTATCGCGTATATAGACGATGGCTTGCATGATATCGTTCAGGTCGGCACCGGCTTCATTGAGGAGGGCGGTGATATTTTCGATCATACGCTCCGATTGCCTGATCACATCGCCCGGATGAACGATCTCGCCATATCTGTCGATACTCGCCGTACCGGATACGAAAACATGACGGCGGTCACCGTATGTGATGGCAACACCTCTTTCAAAGGTTACTCCGTATTCATAAGTCCGGCTCAGATGGTCGGGAGCATACAGATATTGGATCTGTTCCCGTCCGATACCCGAAACAGCATACGTATCCATGGTAACGAACACATTTGTATCCTGATAACGGCCTTCGATACCGGTACTGGCTATGAAATGGGTGTTTTCTGTCAGGTTCTGCGTGGCGAAAACCTCCTTGCGGGCTTTGACTACCCCCGGATAGTTCACGTCGACATTCTGTACGAATATCCAGGTACGTATACAGTTATTGGCCAGCGTGCAGTTGGCTGCTGTCAGTTGCATGATATAATCGCGGAAGATAAGCCGTGTCTGATATTCCGAATTGGCAGCACGGTTGCAGAGGTTGGCACCGAACAATTGGCGGTAACTGCCGTGACGTGCTTCGAACAGATTACTGGGGAGTACTTGTGTCTGAACTCCGGTCTGGAGCCACACCCAGAGAGCGATCTTTGTCCCGTTCATGGGAGCTTGCTGTACGATGGATAAAGCACAATACGGGTTGGAACGGTCCTTTTCCATTAACAAAGCAGTCTGGTTGGTTACGTCACTCAGGAAGTAGCGGCGGAATACGGCAGTCGGATTTCCCGGAAGTTCTTCGACACATTGTTTATATGCCTGCTGTAGGTTCTGTAACTGGGTGGGATAATCTTCCATATAATCTGTTTGCTGGAAGATGACATGATATTCCGTAATTCCCTTTTTGGTTTCGAATGAAGTGATCTGTACCTCTGTTTTATCGTATTGTTTTGTTGTTAACTCCATGGTAGCTGATATCTATTATTGTTTCTTTCCCAAAGATACAGTATATCAGTCTGAAGCCAAATTTTGGAATGTGAAAAGAAAATAAAACTGACTTGTCAGGTCTTTTTGATATCGTTCAATTCGACCAGTTTGTTTACGATGGCATATACAGTCAGACCGCTGGCACTATGCACCTGTAGTTTTCTGGCGATGTTCCGGCGGTGGGTGATCACGGTATGGGTGGAAAGGTACAAACGGTCGGCTATTTCCCGGTTGGTCATACCCTTTACGACACAGACGACGATCTCTTTTTCCCGGGCGCTGAGAGTCTGTTGTTCTTCCTCTTCGGGTTCGGGAGTGACTTCTTCCGCATTCAGCCGCTCCAGCTTATGTTTCAGTTCATCGGGGCTGTCATAAATATTGATCAGGTCGTCATAAGGACGAAACATGGCGTGGTCGGTAGCCATGCAGGCAATCGCGATACATTTCATTTCAGGGCAACCACATTCTTCTTTCAGGTGCTGTATTCCGAAATAGCCGGGAAGTGAAGGGTTAATGATCAGTACTTCCGGCCGGTGCATGCGTAGACTTTCCACCAGACATTCTGCGGTAGCGATTTCCGTCAACTGGATATGCAGTCCAGGCAGCCGTTTCAGGATGGTGATCAGCCCGCAACGAATAATGGAAGATGGTTCTGCAACAGCTATTTTAAAGTTAGTGCTCATAAAGCAACGGTCATTTGATTGTTTTTTCAATTGCTAGTACGGCGGGAACGAAGAGGAAATCTTCTACCCGGTTATGAGAAGCCAGATCCTGTTCGGTGGCAAAGATATCGAACAGGACACTGTTCAGCAGATAATTGTCGGGTCCGGGATAGTATTTGAGCAGGATATTCTTGAGTTCGACGATCTTCATCTCTATCTGGTCGTGCCGCTTGCGAAAGATACTGATATTGTATTTGGAATCTTTCACTCCGTCTTGCAGGTTGCGTACATAAGGGAAGACGATCTTTTCTTCATACGACATATGTTTATGGACCTCGTAGACATAGTCGTCGAAGAATTTAGTGATAGCGAAGGCGATATCGCCCGGGCATCCGGTGATCGCTTCCGTCAGTTTACGGCGGATGTGCGGCAACCGAAAGTTCAGGAAATAATCGTGCGCATTATGCAGATAAGTGATCAGCGACCGTAGGGAAAGGCAATTGTTGATCTCGTTAATCGTACCTGAATTTTCTTCCGAAAGGAAATTGACAACGGTAAGGAACGTGCAGCAATCCACTTCGTTCTGTCGGCATACATCCCCGATGTTTTTCTCCCCGAATCCCAGGTCGATACCGAAGCGGCTCATTACGAGAACCATGGGATAGTTCTCGCAAATCAAGTCGCTCATTTTATCTGTCTCTTTGTATTTTCCTTGTTTATACATGTTGTTGTATTTATGGTGTTTTATTTATAAACAGGGGTATTGCGGAAAGTCTGCCGGAATAACGGCAATACATTCCGTTTCGATCAGCCATCCCGGACGACATACCGGTGCCAGTACGATCAGGTGCGGCATATCCGGGTGATGGGTGCGGATATAACGGTTTACTTCCTCGTAATCTGCCGGGTCGCGAAGATAGACGATAGCCTGCATGATATCGGCAACGGAAGCTCCGGCCTCCTGCAGCAGGACGCTGATATTCTCCATCATCCGTTCAGTCTGTTTCAAAATATCTCCGGGATGGACGATCTCCCCCCGGTTATCGATACTGGCTGTTCCCGACAAGAATATCTGTTTCCTGTCACCGTACGAAACGGCTGTGCCCCGTTCAAAGGTGACACCGTATTCATAAGTCGGGTTCAAATGGGTAGGGGCATAGAGGAACTGTATCTGTTCCGGTTGCAGGCCGTCTACCGTATAGGCATCCATTTGTACCAATACCTCCGGATCGGCATGGCGTCCTTCTATCCCGGTACTGGTTATGTAGTGCGTTTTCTCCGTCAGATTCTGTGTGATGAAAACCTCTTTGCGGGCTTTTACGACACCGGCGTAGTTTACATCTACATTCTGTACGAAAAACCAGGTCCGGATACAGTCGGCTGCCAGCGTACAATGTTGTTCGGTCAGTTGCAGTACATAATCGTTCAGTAACAGACGCGTCTGATATTCGGATGTGGCAGCCTTGTTGTATGCACCGCCGGTCCACAGATGGCGATACTTATTATGAGAAGCCTCAAACATACCGGAATTGTAAGTCTCCGTAGTCATATCGGTTTGTAAATAAACCCATAAGGCTATTTTAGTACCGTTTAGCGGAGCTTGTTGTACGATCGATAATGCACAGAACGGGTTTTCACATTCCCGTTCCATCAGCAGTTCCGTTTGATTTGCCGCATCGCTCAGGAAATACCGCCGGAATACGGCTACGGCTTTACCGGCTTCTTCTTTTGTTACTGTTTCGTATGCTTTTTCTAATTTATCCAATTGTTTGGTAAAAGGCAGCGAAGGGTTGGTAACGGAAAATAGTATATGATATTCCGTCACCCCTCCCTTGCCTTCAAAAGAACAAATTTGAGCGTGAATGAAGTCTTGTTCGTATGTTTTTGTTTTGAATGTCATTAACTTTATTTTTGGGCACCATCGTTGATCCATGTTTTGATGAGGGTGATTAGTTCATCTTCCGGAAGAACGTCAGTGTGATTATAGTTTACAATATCATTTGTTAGAATATCAACAAGAAAGCTTTGAGATGACAATCCGGGCTTTACCAACATTTTGCCTGTTGATGACAATGGAGCCGGAACGTTAACTGTTGCTTCATAACTTTTATTCTCTGTCAAATAAAGATTTGCAGCTGCATAATCTCCTGCTCCATGACAGGCGATACAATAATTGTTGTATACCTGGTGTTGTATACGATCATATGTCGCCAGATTTATTGTTTCAACAGGAAGAATTGTTTCTTCTGTTGTATTTTTCAGTGGATATGAATAAAAGTGATATAAAGGCTGTCGTCCTTTGTTGGCAACCGTTACAGTTATTCTTTTTGTGCGTTCATCCAATCCATTTAATGTTACAGAAACTTCTTCATCCTCAGAGCTGGGCCTGGAGATTATTTTTGATACAACGGGCATTTCTTCATCATCTCCAAAAGCTGCAAAAAGTAACATATATTCAGATGGCCAGGCCTCTTGCCCGGTAAAGCGAACATTAATGGTTGCTTTACCTCCACTGACTTCTTCTGTTTCTTTCGGATATATTTTCCCGTCATCACAGCTTAACAAACAACTTGTTAATAATAAGGAGAAAATAGAATTTCGTATGAAATATTCCATATTATCAATATTCATTATTGTATATTTAGAATGTATATTGCAACATCGCAGTTGCTGAATGCATAGGCATGCCAACTCCATCGTCATCACGATCGATTTGAGATGCATGTCCGGTACGTCCCATAAACTGATACATTACTTGAAGTTTCAGGTTCGAATTGAAGAAATAGTAATTAGCTCCGATTGCCGGCATATTTAGTAAACCTCCCATATCTGCTCCATTACGGTCAAACAGGTCATAGCGTAGTGCCCCTTGTAATTTATCTGTTATGAAATAACCAGCCTGTGCATAAGCTCCCCAAAAGTTATATGCTTTAGATATCATTTGGCGTTTGGTAAATTTCATATTCAAATAATAACCTTCTGCAGCAAAGTAGAATCTGTTTTTGATCCAGGAAAACTCTACACCTAAACGAAGATCATTGCTACTTTCATTTTCTGCTTCTACATTGTAAGACGTAGCAAGGGCTATACTTATTTTATCATCATTCAGATTTTCCGGATCTCCTTGTGTAGAGGGCATGACTCCTTTGGGCATATAGGCGATACGTCCGGAATAAAGAAGAGAAGGAAGCCATTTATGATCGTCACTCATTGTCTTTGTTGCTGTATTGACATTGATCCCTGTGCCATTGAAAATACCTACTTGATAATTCCATTTGCCGTTGACAAGCCCATGAAATTGTATACCTAAGTCAAAACCGGTGGCAAACACAGGATTTACAGAGTTTAAAGAGTATGGTAATGAAACTGCTGTATTCAGGGAAGTCGGTAATACAGGGAATAAAGTTTCCCCGAGCGTTGTCAAATAACCATGGCTAAACGGTGTTTTAAATTTACCGACACGGATACGGAATGATTCTTTTAAAGCAACATCGAACCATGCCTGCTGTAATAGGGCTCCACCACTTTTGGCAGCATTGATAGAGAGGTTGAATGTTACTTTACCAAAAGCTTTTCCTGTGAAACCTAAAATTGCATTAGGTATAGCAAATCCGGAGTTGGCTATATTATCGGCATAGGGAGTTTCTAACCCCGGCCCGTCATAATAATTGAAAGTCCCTGAAGCTTGTACTAAAGCATACGGCTTAAATAAGAAATCCCCGGCTTTTGTGCTGAAAGAGAATCCTTTTTTTCCTGCTAAGGATACAACATCATTCTCAACGTATTTGTCATCTATTTGTATATCTTGTGCTTTTAGTGACGCAGTTGTTCCAGCCAAGATGAGCAGGGCTGTTGCGATTGATTTATATGATAGTTCCATTCTCTGTTTTTTTATAAAGTAAATCTTTTGTCGATATAATAACTGAATTAAAGTGAATTGATGAATTTGATAAGAGCGTCTCTCTCCTCTTTACTCATTCGTGAATAAAGTATTCGTGAGGCTGCACCTTCGCCATCATGCCACATAATTGCTTCTGTCAAATTACGTGCTCGTCCGTCATGTAAATAATAAGTATGCCCGTTGACAATGGACTGTAATCCAATTCCCCAAAGCGGAGTTGTACGCCATTCACAACCTTGTGCTAAACCACTAGGATAGTTGTCATCTAACCCTGGCCCCATGTCATGTAGCAGGAAGTCTGAATAGGGATGGATAACCTGGCTCCCTAACCAGGGTAATTGTGTCCCATTCAACAATATTGTACCACGTGGACGGGTATGCAAAGTAACTGTATGGCATAAGTGGCATTTAGCTTCATAAAATTTCTCTTCACCCAAAAGAACAGTCGGATCATCGATATTTCGTCGTGCAGGAACTCCTAATGCCTGCATATAAAGATCCACATTTTCCATATCTTCCGTTGATATATCTACACCATATTGAGAGAAACCCATCATTTGAGTTTGTCCTTCACATACTTCTTCTGGATACCGATCATTAGTTACTCCTAAATCAGAAGAAAAGCCAAGTTCTACTGTTAGGTCAGCATGTTGTGCTTTATTACCAGAAACGCCAATCTGATAAACTCCCCGTTCAGTAATCCAGTTCAGACGTCCACTGATGCCATACTCTGGATAATTACTTCTGTTGGCAAGCTCTTGTAATTCATCGAGATCTAATGCCATCATTTGCCCCATACCTACATGGCGAAGCGGCTGTCTTACGGTGATACGTAGATCGGATGGAGCTATACTGTCTGCATACCAGTCTGTAATGTTATAGTGTGGAGTTTGTAAACGATATTTTTCTCCATCGGGAAATTCAAACTCATCTTCTGTAAAAGTTACTTTAAGCTTTCCTTCAGGTTTTACTCCATAGATGGCTTGATCGTGCAGAACACGTCCATATTGTGGATAGAACCCTCCGTTTTTACGGGTAATATATACTAGCATGGATGAAAATCCGTAAGTGCCGGATCCTCCGTCTGTATAAAGGGATGGTTTGGTCCGTCCTGCATTTTTGTGACAACTACCACAAGAATAACCGGCATAAACAGGACCTAATCCATTTCCTACTCCTTCACCTGTACCCCGGGAACGATCGTATAAATTGTCTCCTAAATTGAATCGAGTATCATATTCTCCTGTAACCCAGTCGGCTGCCTGATCATATGCTTTAGGTCCGGAATTAAAAAGGGTTGAAATTCCCGCAGACAACTCCTCTTGTTTTGCAAGTTTCCCGTTAGGTTTTCTGATCTCAGTATCGTCTAATCCGTCTTCGCAAGAAGTCGCGCCATTCAGTAACGCAAAGATACAAAGTCCATAAAGGACTTTGTATCTAACGAATCCCCGATCTGAATGTAATTTTCGGTAAGATACGCGCATATCGTTATTTGTTTTATATTTACCTTGATTAGCTTTTGTTAGTTGTTAACTTCTAATGCATTAGCTACTTCTGTGAAAATATTTGACAACTCGCTGCAAGCTTTCATTGCTGCTTCGATTTCAGTGGTAGCACCCAGATTACTGCGGAATGGAGCAGGGATATTTCTGATAGCTTTTCGTGTTGCGGTCAGTTGTTCTCTAACCCGGCTATCCAGACTTTCATCCACAGACTTGACAAGAGCTGACATACTGGTTGCTTCATCACGGCTTCCTTCACGTCCACCAAAATATGAGTTTTCAATACTGATGATATTATCTTCATAGTCTACCAAAGAATTCCAGCTGTACCAAGATTCAACTTCTAAAACGGCTTGTTCTTTTTCTCCGGATTTCCAATAGTTGTATGGATTTGCTATTTTCTGGCTACCGACTTCATCTGCAATATTTTTTATACCGTCGTCGATGATTGTACTAACAACATGAGCGGCACTGGATAAACGACCATTGTGATCTTTCATTTCTTGTCCGAAAGCTGTTGGCACTTCTGTTGTTCCTAGACCTTCTGACCATGCTTTATGCAGACGTTGTGCATCTTTTAGCAAACGAGCTGAAACGCGCTGCATATATCCTTTTTCATTGGCTGTAACTGTTGTTGCTACTTTAGGTTTACCGTCATTGAATAACAGATATTCTAATGTGTGATAACCTCTGACCCCCTGTGCATCTTCTGTATCATCATCTAAACTCGAAAAATCTTGTGTTGCCAGGATCTGGTCAATATCATCTTTCTGTAAAGGCCAACTATCCAAACTGGGGTCTAAATTTTCGTAATCAGCAGGACCGTATAAGAATGCTTCGCTTTCTTCCCAAGGTTTGCGTGCTGCTCTCCATGCATCACAAGCTGCATCCAGATCATTTTGGTTTCCACTGGCTATGAATGTTTTTACGGCATTGTCCAGTGCTTCAACTTTTTCATCCATCAAAGCATAAGTAGGAATAACTGTTTTGTCTACATAAGTGACAATAACTTTATCCAGCATTTCTGCTGTGACTTTTTTGTCACCATCATCTTCTTTGTCTGATTCGTCATCACTGCAAGCTGTTGTGAGAAACATACCCATGCTTAAAAACAACATGGCAAAAAGATTTTGCTTTTTCATTTCCATATAATTTATTGTTTAATTGATTTATTTAGTCAAAAACCAGCCGATATATGCGATACCTACTGATATCATGTTTTCACTGTTATAGTTTCCTCCGCCGACACGGCGATTGGAATAATCAGCTTTTATAACCAGGTTAGGAAGTGCGTAATAGTTAACTCCGGCAGTCCACATTGATATCTGCATACGTTTATCTGCTAATACTTTTCCCTGTGTTTTCTCCATAGGGTTATAATATTCATAGCGTACGAATGGGTATATGCGTGGTGCATTGTCGTTAAAAAATGAGCCTACATTGTAGCCTGTTTCAGCTGCGTAGCTGATCGCATTTTTTCCTACTTGTGTACGGGGATATCCCGAACTACCCGTACTACCTTGATTTATTTGTGATAATTTTTCACTATTACTGAGATTCCCATAAACAACGTTAGCCCGTGCTGTCAGATTTTTTGTTTTATATTGAGCATCAGCTGTAAGAACTGTAACATCAAAATTGTATCCCGATGTCCGTTGAGGCTTGGATGCATTTTTAGAAGAGCGATTAAAGTAGGCGGAGGCTCCAACACGTAAGCCTTTTACTCCGCTATAATTAATGCGTCCTGCAACAGCTGGACTTGTAAAGTTGTCAATTTCAAATGCTCCTTGTTTTCCACTGGCAATCCATTCTGTATTACGGAAGCCTAATGGGTCTAACCCTGCAACAAGCATAGCTTCGTAATCAAACTTTCCTATTGTTCCAAAGAATGCAATACCATTTTCATGCCATGTTGAAGGGAGAATTGTCGTTTCCCCTTCAGGACGGTATACTCCAAAGAAATTGATCGGTTCATGATGTGCATTAGTCAAACCAACTGGAACAATAATATGTCCGGCACGTATATTGAATGATTTATGAATCAGTTTGGTAATATGGAATTGTTCCAGAGCAACTTCTCCTCCTTTTTCTACTTCCATTTCGTATTCTCCACCTTCAGAGTACCATTCCAATTCACGTGCCATACCAGTCCCTCCATATTCAAATTCTATTTCTGCTCCTAATATCCATGTAGGACTGAATTTGTAATCGAAAGCGACGATAAAACGTGGTATAGATATGCTACCCCGACTTTTTTTAGCTGATCCGTAGGGGGTTAATCTGTTCCATTGATAATCCATATAGCTGGCTGCCATTTCACCATAACCGCCAAATCTAAATTTTTCATAACCGCTTGCATAAATTTCTGCAGATTCTTCTGCTGATGTAAGTGTCTCTTCGTTCTGTGCGAAGGCTGTTGCGCAGGATCCAAGTAGAGTGATAGCCAACAAATTTGTTAATTTTCTCATTGCCTTTTGAAATTTTTGGCAAAATTAGGGCGGTTAAAAAGTATGCGCAATCGCATATAGTAGGTAAAAATTACCCAATGTTACCTATTTGTAGGTATTATATGGAGTTTTGCTGGAAAAATGCTGTAAAATCTCCATTAATGGTTAGTGACAAGTTTATTTTGCTGATATATAGGTCTTATTTGAACTTTTGAGGAGGAGAGTATCTACGAATAGAATGATTGTTGTTCAATATCAATATTATAAAAATCTTAAATGCTTTATAAATAGAGATGTCTATTTATGAATAATTCAGACAGCTAGAACTATGGCATTATTGTTTGTAGTTCTAGCTATCTGAATAAAATACTTGAATCGTGTGCCGTTTAAGAGTTGAAAATTAGATTTTTATTTTGTATTGTTAATCTTGGTATCTTTTCGATTTCCATCTTTATCAATAATAGTTATAAATAAAATGGGGTCTGACCAATTGTTTGTAATGTTAATTTCGTTAGTTGTATTGATTGGAATTTCTTTTATTGATCTGGCATTGCTTCCGGTTATGTAGATTGTGTTACCGAGATCCTCTTCGGTAATGTTAGTTATTTGTATGGAAGATCTATTGTTTATAATATTTAAAGATTTGCCACTTTTTATTGTAAAAGGAGTCGCTTTTTGATTATTTGTATCATCACTATCCTCTTTTTCAGCAGTTGATGAATATACATCTGCAATTATATAGTAGGATCCTGGTGATGCAGCAGATTGACTTAAAAAATTTAATGTTTCCTCATGTGTCGTCGATTTTCCGGCATCAAGTGAACCTAGTTTAAATACTGTTGAAAATAAATATTGATATGGTTTGTATACGGTGTTATATTTGGATAAAAAGAATCGTACACAGCAATTATTTGCTGTTTTGTTCCCGTTATTCTTGATGGTTACAGAAGCTTTAACATCACCATTGATACTGTTGCTGTTGGGAGTTACTTTTATGCTTTCAACAGATAAGTCAAATTTCTTTTCGGGTTCAGGTTCGGGGGTAGGATCTGCTTTTTTTGCAGCATAATATAGTCCATCTTTTACTTTTATCATTTGATTATTGGCTTCTTTTATGATGGCCCAGCTTCCTGCTGGATTTAAAGCAAACTTTAGCAGTATATATTGATAATATATTCCATTAGGAATTTGCTCTCTTCTATGTGTAAGAGTGTAGTAACTATCATTATTTATGCTGATAAGTCGATACTGTTTATTACCTTCGAGTGGAAAAATGTAGTTTGATTCTACTCCTGGTTTATTTAGAAGTATTTGTTTGTATGGAGCAGAATAATAGCATTCTGAATAATTGTCTAAATAAGGGGTTTTGGATAGTACGAGAGTACATGTGCCTCTAGATATCCCTGTATTATTCAGACCATTTCCATTGAATGTTACAACAGTCTTAGAATTAAGAACATTCCCTTCAGTTACATTATATGAATATGTAATATTCGTTTGTAAAATCTGATAAGGAGGGACAACTTCTGCAGATATATTTGATATATTTGCTAGGATAATAAGTAAAGATAGGATAAACTGTTTCATAATATTAATATTTATGTGTGAATTATATTTGCAAATATAAACATATATAAGAATTTGGGTAGTCACCTATAATAGGTATAATTTGATTTTGGCTACCTAGTAATAGGTATTAAATTGTTATTTTATATATAAAAGCATTCCTTTCTCAAAGGTGTCTATTTCATTCAAAAATCATTCTTTATTCATTCGACATCTGTCGAATGAATAAAGAATGATTTTTGAATGAAAATTTGTTTAAATGGAATTTTGTTTCTTTGACATAAATAATAATCTATATATACTATGAGAATCAGCAGTGAATTTTGCAAAAAAATCAAACAGGAGATGAAGTTCGAACGTGTGCATTCCCTGACACGGAGACAGAAAATAAGCCACTCTACTGTGGAAGAGAGGAAGGATAAATTGATCTCTTTCCTCAAAATAAACATTTGCATTACACGAAAGGAATATATAGGGCTGACCGGATTGACTCCTTACGAGGCCATGAACGAGCTGAATGCTTTCCTTGACCAGGGTATTCTCCGTCGCCGAGGGGCGGCAGGTGTTACGGGAGAGAATCTGCTGGCAGAATAGCTGCGCTGGTGATTTTTTGTCCTGTAATCCCTACTAATAGTTAGAAATGAGTCCATTTTACATATATATAGGTATTGTGGCCTTAGGGTAGTGCCCGTATATTTGCACCATCAATTAAGTTTTACTATTAGTATAATCGTCCTGACCAAAACCCCGATTTGTTGATTTTTATGTACACCTATTATTTAAGGTAAAATACCCAAGTGGAAGGGAGTTTTTTTATTGGTTGTCCCTTTCATATAAAAGATGAGCCATCCTGTGAAGAATGGCTCTTTTTATTTTTTCGTCTTTTCTTTAGTATAGAAAGCAATTTGCTTAATATAACACAAAGTAGGTAACAGACACCTCCCTTTTTACTCTATTATAGGTATTGTGTACTTTCCTAGCCGCCTCTATCTTTGCAAATGTAAAAAGTAACACTATTAGTATAATCGCTATATCAAAACCTTTTTGCTAATTATGTAAGCATATAAGATGATTAAACGTATGTCGGGAAGTTTTTATTGGTTGTTTCCGACATAAAAAAGGGGCTCCCCTGTGAAGGATGGTCCCTTTTTTATTTTTTTGTTATTATTTATAATCCATACGCTATGATACCTAAAAGAGGCTATATGCTACTATTCTCCGGCCTTTTTTGTAACTATTTGTAGGCATTTTGACCGTTTCCGGCATATCAAGTATATATGACCAGTTTCTTGTCCCATATAAAAGCTGTACCTTTGTCTCGAAATTAAAACCGAAGTAAACAAAGATAGGTATGAAGTTTGAAAACGAGAACTGGGCGCAGTTCAAAGGCGAAATTTGGAAAAGAGAGATTAATGTAAGGGATTTTATCCAGAACAATTATAAACCTTATGAAGGGGATGATTCTTTCCTGAAGGGCTCCTCGGATAAGACGAAAAAGGTTTGGGATAAACTGACCGAAATGTTTAAGGTAGAAAGGGAGAAAGGTGTTTACGATGCTGAAACTAAATTACCGCAGGGGATAGATACGTACGGTCCCGGGTATATCGACAAGGAAAATGAGGTCATTGTCGGTTTGCAGACAGACGCTCCGCTGAAACGCGGTATTTTCCCGAAATGCGGTGTCCGCATGGTAGAAAACAGCTTGACTGCTTATGGCTATGAGTTGGACCCGATGACAAAAGAAATCTTCACGAAATACAGAAAGACGCATAACGAAGGCGTATTCTCAGCTTATACGGATGAAATGGTTGCAGCACGTCGCTCCGCTATCATCACCGGTCTGCCGGATGCTTACGGACGCGGACGTATCATCGGTGACTACCGTCGTGTAGCATTGTATGGTACTGAAATCCTGATCACAGAGAAGAAGAACTATCTGAAACGACTCGATATTCAGGAACTGACGGAAGAGATTATCCAGAGCCGTGAGGAGATATCCGAACAGATCAAGGCCTTGAAGGCTTTCGAAAAGATGTGTGCAAGTTACGGTTTCGATGTGACCCAGCCGGCTAAGAATGCACGCGAAGCCGTTCAGTTTGTCTATCTGGCTTACCTGGCTGCTGTAAAAGACCAGGATGGTGCGGCTATGTCGTTGGGACGTACTTCTACTTTCCTCGATATTTATCTTGAAAAAGATATCCGTGAGGGCAAATTGACGGAAGAAGAAGCACAGGAGTTGATCGACCAGTTCATCATCAAACTGCGTATTGTCCGCTTCCTGCGTACTCCGGAATATAACGATCTGTTCTCCGGCGATCCTGTGTGGGTGACTGAATCTTTAGGCGGACAAGGTGTCGACGGCCGTTCTCTGGTGACAAAGACATCTTACCGTTATCTGCATACATTATATAACCTCGGCCCGGCTCCGGAACCTAACCTGACGGTGCTGTGGTTCAATAATGCTCCTGAAAACTGGAAACGTTTCTGTGCAAAGGTTTCTATCGATACTTCCGCTATCCAGTATGAGAATGACGATCTGATGCGTCCGGATTATGGCGACGATTATGGTATTGCCTGCTGTGTATCTCCAATGAAGATCGGTAAGCAGATGCAATATTTCGGTGCACGTGCCAACCTGGCTAAATGTTTGCTGTATGCGATCAATGGCGGACGTGACGAACGTTCAGGTGCGCAGGTAGCTCCGAAGTTCGAGCCGATCACCAGCGAATACCTCGATTATAACGAAGTAATGGAGAAATACGAACAGATGATGCGCTGGTTGGCGAAGGTATATGTCAATGCTTTGAAGATCATCCATTATATGCATGATAAGTATGCTTACGAAGCATTCGAGATGGGCTTGCACGACGGTCATGTGGAACGTATCCGTGCGACAGGTATTGCCGGTCTTTCTATCGTGGCCGACTCATTGGCGGCTATCCGCGATACGAAGGTGAAGGTGATCCGTGATGAACGCGGACTGGCTGTCGGTTTTGAGCGCGAAGGCGATTATGTTCCTTTCGGAAACAACGATGACCGTACGGACAGTATTGCTGTGGATATTACTGAAATGTTCATGGAATATCTGCGTCAGCACCAGACATACCGTAACGCTACTCCGACACAGTCTATCCTGACCATTACTTCTAATGTCGTATATGGAAAGAAGACAGGTGCTACGCCTGACGGACGTGAAGGCGGTACGCCGTTTGCTCCGGGTGCCAATCCGATGAACGGACGCGATACCAAGGGGGCGATTGCCGCACTGGCTTCTGTTGCCAAGTTGCCGTTCCAGCATGCACATGACGGTATTTCTTATACATTTGCCGTTTCTCCGTCTACTTTAGGTAAAGAACGTGATATTCAGATCGCCAATATGGTAGGTTTGCTGGATGGTTACTTTACTCCTGACGGCGGTCAACATCTGAACGTGAACGTTTTCGATAAGGAATTACTGTTGGATGCTATGGACCATCCTGAAAAATATCCGCAGCTGACCATCCGTGTTTCCGGTTATGCCGTGAACTTCGTGAAACTGACACGCGAACAGCAGTTGGATGTCATTTCAAGAACAATCAATCACTCACTTTAAAAGTTGACAGTTGACAAGTGATAGTTGACAGTTAGAGGATGCGTAAATGTGTCCTGGCTGTCATCTGTCATCTGTTGACTATCACTTGTCATCTGCTTATGGAGGGGAAAATTCATTCTTTAGAAAGTTTCGGTACAGTTGATGGACCCGGAATTCGCTTCGTCGTTTTTATGCAGGGATGTCCGCTTCGTTGTCTCTATTGCCATAATCCGGATACCTGGGACAGCCGGGGAGGTGCTAAATACCAATTGTCACCGGAAGAACTTCTGGCGGAAGTCTTGCGCTACAAAAATTTTATAGCTAAAGGTGGTGTGACTGTCACCGGAGGAGAACCTTTGTTGCAGGCTGAATTCCTTACCGCTTTTTTCCGTCTTTGCCGGGAAGCCGGTATTCATACGGCATTGGATACTTCCGGTTATATCTGTACACCGAAAGCTTTGGAAGTGTTGGATTATGTCGACCTGGTCCTGCTGGATATAAAAACGATCGATCCCGAATTACATCCCCGGTTAACGGCAGTGAAGCTGGATAATACGTTACGTTTCCTGGATGAACTGGAGAAACGCGGTGTTCCTGTATGGATCCGCCATGTCATCGTTCCCGGACTGACTGATAATGACGATGCGCTGAATAAACTGGCTGAATATATCAGCCGCTATAAAATGGTGCAGAAAGCAGAGCTGTTGCCTTATCATACAATGGGTGCTTATAAATATGAAGCACAAGGAATCGAATACAAATTAAAAGACGTGGAACCTCTGTCTGCCGAACGTCTGGCAAATGCCAAAGAGATATTTAAGAAACAGGGTATTACCGTGTGACCCTATTCAATCCGTTCCCTGTGAATTTTTACCGGTTGTCTACGGATTTTGTTAACGAGACGGATGCTGTCGTTCTCGATACTCGTTACGTCTCCCTGACAGTTGGTGAAATAGACGTAATTCCCCATATCCATGAACCGGTATACTTTGCAACCATCATGTTCGAATAGATACTCGACTTTATAACTGGGGTTATTATCAGGAGCTGATTGAGCGATAGGTCTTCCTGCCAGGCCACATGCTGTCAAACCGGCCATATAGGTTAGTAGTGCACCTGCCGAAAAAATGAAAAAACTTATTCTTCTCATATTCTTTTTCTTTTAGTTTGCTTTGTGTCCAAAGATAACGAAATCCAAAGACCGGAGGATAAAATTGTGTGACATTTTACCTACAATCAGGTAGATTTTTATTGCTGGGAAAAACATAGTTTTGTTTCATTTTGTTACTCAAATAAAAGTAAGAATGAATATGGAACAACATCATCATGACCATCATCACGAAATAACCTCTTTGAATAAAGCCTTTATCATCGGTATTACCCTGAACCTGGCATTTGTTGTAGCCGAGTTTGCTGCGGGCTTCTGGTATAATTCGCTCGGTTTGCTATCCGATGCCGGACATAACCTGGGGGATGTCGCCAGCCTGGTACTGGCTATGCTGGCTTTCCGGCTGGCAAAGGTACATCCGACGGCTAGTTATACTTATGGGTATAAGAAAAGTACGGTATTGGTCTCCCTGCTGAATGCGGTCATTCTGTTGGTCGCTGTCGGCATTATTATAGCTGAGAGCATAACGAAACTGTTTCATCCCCGTCCGGTAGAAGGAGATGCAATCGCCTGGGTTGCAGGGATCGGGGTTGTTATCAATGCAGTTACGGCATGGCTTTTTATGAAGGATAAGGATAAAGACCTGAATGTGAAAGGGGCTTATCTGCATATGGCGGCGGATGCGCTGGTGTCTGTCGGAGTCGTTATTTCCGGGATTGTCATTGCACATACGGGATGGTATATTATCGACCCGGTTATCGGATTGATCATAGCTTTAGTCATCATCTATTCTACCTGGGGATTGTTGCGTGACAGCTTACGTCTTTCGCTCGACGGCGTTCCTGCCGGGACCGATATTGAAAAGGTGGAAAAGGCCATGCATGCCGTGGAAGGTGTACAGGGTGTCCATCACTTGCATATCTGGGCGATCAGCACGACTGAAACAGCCTTGACCGCGCATGTCTCGATCGACGATCTGTCTGATATGGAACGCATCAAACAGGAGATCAAGCACGAGCTTCAACATGTTGGTATACATCATGCCACTCTGGAGTTCGAAACCTCGGAAATCAAGGGTGAGAGCCTGTGCTGGCCGGATTGAATCCACTTGTTAATAACTCTGAAATACTGATACCCAAAGATTTTGTCTATGAGGGCATAAAACCTTTCGATTGGATTTTTTGTTCTTACCTCGAACCGGCAACTTATCTTTGCATCAGAAACAAAACAAAATAGTAATAACGATTAAAATAAAAATTCTATGGAACCTATTATCAATTCACAAGCACCCGAGTTCAAAGTACAGGCATACCATAACGGTAAGTTCGAAACAGTAAGCAGCGACGATATCAAAGGTAAATGGGCTATTTTCTTTTTCTATCCGGCTGACTTTACATTCGTTTGTCCGACCGAGTTGGTAGATATGGCTGACAAATATGACCAGTTCCAGGCTATGGGTGTAGAAGTTTATTCTGTAAGTACAGATTCACACTTCGTACACAAAGCATGGCACGATGCTTCTGAAACGATCCGTAAGATCAAATACCCGATGTTGGCTGACCCGACAGGCGTATTGAGCCGTGCTTTCGGTGTCATGATCGAAGAAGACGGTATGGCTTACCGTGGTACATTCCTGGTAAATCCGGAAGGAAAGATCAAATTGGCTGAAATCAACGATAACGGTATCGGTCGTAATGCAGACGAACTGCTTCGTAAGGTAGAAGCTGCTCAGTTCATCGCTGAACATCCGAGTGAAGTTTGTCCCGCTAAATGGAAAAAAGGCGGCGAAACATTGAAACCGAGCATCGATCTGGTCGGTAAGATCTAATAGTAAAACTGGAGGCCGGCAACATATTGTCGGCCTTTTTTGTCTTTGAGGCATACTTAGTTACAGGTTCATTTGATAATAGGATAGCTCGAAGCTATCAAAGAATAAACAACTAATAATAAGGAGGATTTTAATAATGTTAGACTCTTCAATGAAAAATCAGTTATCCGGTATTTTTGCCGGACTGACGAACGAATATATGTTTGATGTTCAGGTATCCTCAGAACACGAAAACCGCAAGGAACTGTTGGAACTGCTGAACGATGTGGCGGACTGTTCAGATAAGATCTCTGTACAGGTGGTCGACGGAGAAGGACTGGAATTTTCTTTATTGAAAAATGGGGAAAAGACCGGTATTAAATTCCGTGGTGTTCCCAATGGACATGAATTTACCTCCCTGCTGTTGGCGCTTCTGAATAGTGACGGGAAAGGAAAGAATATTCCCGACGAAAGTATCTGCAACCGCGTGAAAGCTTTGAACGGTCCAGTCAAGCTGACAACTTATGTCTCTCTGACCTGTACCAACTGTCCTGACGTAGTACAGGCTCTGAATGCTATGGCTACGCTGAACCCGGAGATCACACATGAGATGGTGGACGGAGCGATCAATCAGGAAGAAGTGGAAGCCATGAAAGTGCAGGGTGTTCCTTCTGTCTTTGCCGGCGGCAAACTGATCCATGTGGGTAGGGGTGATTTCGGCGAGCTGCTCGGTAAGCTGGAAGCTCAGTATGGCGTGAAAGAAACAGACCTGCCTGTAGTAGAAAAGAACTATGATGTGATCATTGTGGGCGGTGGCCCTGCCGGTAGTGCGGCTGCTATTTACACGGCGCGTAAAGGGTTGAATGTGGCAGTCGTGGCGGATCGTGTAGGCGGTCAGGTAAAGGAGACGGTGGGCATCGAGAATATGATCTCCGTTCCTCAGACGACCGGTCAGCAACTGGCACTCGACCTGATGTCGCATATGAAAGATTATCCGATCGATATCCTCGAACATCGCCGGGTAGAAAATGTGGTAGTGGAGGGCCGTGATAAAATATTGACCACTTCGACCGGAGAGAAATTGATCGCACCCGCAGTGATCGTTGCGACCGGGGCAAGCTGGCGCCATCTGAATGTTCCCGGCGAAGCAGAGTATATCGGACGTGGTGTTGCTTTTTGCCCGCATTGCGACGGACCGTTTTATAAAGGAAAGCATGTGGCTGTAGTGGGTGGAGGTAACTCGGGAATCGAGGCGGCTATCGACCTGGCAGGTATCTGCTCGAAAGTGACTGTCCTGGAATTTGCCGATGCGCTGAAAGCCGATCAGGTATTGCAGGATAAACTGAGAAGTCTGCCGAATGTGGAGATATTCATGAACTCACAGACTATGGAAGTCGTGGGTAACGGTGAGAAAGTGACCGGTATCCGTGTAAAAGATCGTCAGACGGATGAAGTGCGTACGATCGGGCTGGATGGTATATTCGTTCAGATCGGTCTGGCTGCCAATAGCGGTGCTTTCCGTGAGGTGGTGGATACGAACCGGCCGGGCGAGATCGTGATTGATAGCCATTGCCGGACAAGTGTTCCGGGTATTTATGCAGCGGGTGATGTTTCGACTGTTCCTTATAAACAGATCATCATTTCGATGGGTGAAGGAGCGAAGGCTGCGCTGACAGCTTTCGAAGACCGGATGCGTGGGATAGTGTAACGTAACAATATATTTTATAAAAAGAGCCCCTCAGACTGTGGCCTGAGGGGCTCTTTTTATAAGGATTTAGCAGGATATAACGCCTCCCACCATTCCGGCTGTTCTTTCAGCCATTTGGCGAACCAGGCGAAGATCGTGTTATTCCATTCGGCACGTTTCTTATAATCGAATATCTGATGGTTCTGTCCTGTTACTTGTATAAAGGCAGTCTCTTTTCCTAATAACTTTAAGGCAGTGAACATCTGAATACTTTCTCCGATCGGCACATTCGTATCGACAGAACCGTGTAGGAACAGGAGCGGTGTATTGATTTTATCCGCATGAAACAACGGACTCTGCTCTACATAAATATCGCGGGCATTCCAGGGATAACTGTTAGCTGTTGCCAGCGAGCTATATGAATAGCCCCAGTACCCTTCTCCCCAATAACTTGTAATATCGCTGATACCGGCATGCGAGATCGCTGCAGCGAACAGATCTGTTTTCGTTTGCAGATATTGTGTCATGAATCCTCCGTAGGAGGCTCCGATACAGCCGATCTTCTTGGCATCCACGAAATGATGCTCTGTACAGAACTTTTTTGTTCCTTCAATGATCTCGTCTCCCGTGCGTTTTCCCCATGCATTGACGTGGCGTGCCGAAAATTCCTGTCCGAATCCTGTTGCCCCACTGGGTTGGATGATATAAACCACATATCCCAATGCCGCATACACATGTGACGGATAACGGTTCTCCAGCGAGCGTTCTGTTGGGCTTGTTCCACCGTAATAGTTGACGATCAGCGGATATTTCTTATTCGGATCGAAATGAGGAGGTAGATAATAGCGTCCGTAAATCGTATCGCCTGCCGCTGCCTTAAAGTTCCAGTCATGTACTTCACCTAGCGTGATATCTTTGAGTATATCTTTGGAGAGGTCTTTCAGGCAGGCAGTCGTATTCTTCTTTAGGTCAACAGCGTAAAGACGTTGCGAGTTGGAAGCACTTTCTCCGAAATAAACCAGCTCCGGAGCCGATGTAGCTATCGTAAAATCCGAGAGAATATCTTCTTTTAACGGGACAGGTTTGATCTTGCCATTAGACGGATCGAGCACATAGAGGCGGACACAATCTTTATCCTCTCCCTGGAGATAGATCTGTTTATTATGGTTGTTCCAGGTAAAAGACTGGATGGACGGGTTAAAATCCTTGCTTACGGGAGTCACTTGTTTGCTATCGGGATCATAGATAAATAGTTGCCCGTCAGCCGTATTGGAGGTTTGTCCCGGTGCGATATTCAATCCGATGCCGTCAAAAGCTTCGCCTGAACCTGCGATAGCCAATTGTTTACCATCGGGAGAGAAGCAGGCGTAATTGATAAACGGATCTTTCAGTAACGCTTCTGTTTGCATGGTTTGAAGGTCCATGCGGTAAAGCGTCGTGATGCTGAAAGGACGTTTGGTCAGTGTCCGTTCGTGGCTGGTGAATAACAGATAACGACCGTCTTGTGAGATGTCGTTGAGCGAAGTCGAATTATGTCCGTAAGTCAGGCGCTCGAAAACCCCTGTCGCCAGATCGTATTTGTGCAGGAAGGAACGGTTGCGCCATCCCGGCTGACGGTCGTCGGGAACCAGGATTTCTTCCATATCCTGATCCTTTTTCGGCCCTTCTTCAGATACGCTGAAGAGCAGATAATCTTCGGTTGGGGAGAAGACAAACCATCCGTCGGGCAAGTTGACAGAAAGTATGTTTTCCGTTTTCGTAACAGGATCGAGGCTTACCAGTTCTTTCCCTTGCAAGCCGTTACGGGTATAATACAAACGGTTGCTTTGAGGCATCCAGTTATAATTAATGGAGTTACTTTCCATCAGGACTTGTCCGCTGGCCCGGTCGGTAACCTGTTGGTATGATTCGGTTTTACCACCCGGGAAAGTGGTCTGGTAAGCTGTCAGCAGATATTTTCCGTTAGGGGAGAGATTGACGGAACGTATACGTGTTCCGTCGAACACATCGCTGATGGTATATCTTTTTTCCGGATCGGTTGTTGCTGTAACGACAGCTTCCGATTCCGTATCGAAAGAGACTTTCAGAGAGCCTGTTTTTTCTTTTTCCGACAGATATTTGATAATGACTTCATACCGGTGAGGTTCAAGTGTCAGTGCCACTTTCCCATCCGAAGGTGTCTGCTTTTCATTATTTATATAAACCTCATACGTTTCCGGTCCTTTTATCTGCAAAGATCCCTTTACATACCGGTCGCTGTTCAGATAGAAAGAAGCCAGTCCGATATGACAGGCCTGGTTATTGTCCGGTAGCATACTTTCCCCGCTGGCATTTACCTCCAGGAATTGCATACTTTGGCGGACATTGTTGAACGGAACGGATGTTTTCAGTAACTCTTTTTCAGTAAATTTCTTGCTGTTTACGTCGAGGCTGTCTTGCAGGAACGGCTTTTTAACTTCATAGGGGCCGGCGTATCTGAACTGTTTTACGATTACCTCTTCGGCAAACAGATTATAGCAGGAACAGATCGCCGCTAAAAGTAATATATTTCTTTTCATGGCGAATAAAATTAGATATTTGACGCAAAGGTATCTAATTTATTTCACCGGATAGCTTTTGTCTTTATTCAACTTTCACTGTAAACCAGAATAAAGTTCCTTCTCCTTCTGCCGACTCCACACCGATCTCTCCGCCGAGTTTTTCAACAATCGTTTTACAAATGGAAAGTCCGAGCCCGGTACCTTGCTGGAAATTATTCAGTTTGACAAAGCGTCCGAATACCGAATCTATTTTATCGGCAGGAATGCCGCAGCCGGTATCTTCTACATAGAAACGCAGCATCTTGCCTTCTTGCCGGTAACCGAAACGGATATTTCCCCGGGTGGTGAACTTCATGGAGTTGTTCAATAAATTGGTGATGACCTGGGTCAGGCGGTTACGCTCCGTATGGATGATACACTGAGGTAAACGTTCCTCAAAAGAGATTTGAACTTCCGGATGCCGGTTACGGATATGGTAACTTTGCTCTATTTCCGTTAATAGACTGTTCAGGTCTACATCGGAATAAGTAAATTCGAGTGTTCCCGCTTCTATTTTGGACAGGTCGAGTATGTCATTGATCAGCCGGAGCAATAGTTCATTATTATTCTCGATGATCCGGATGAACTCTTCTCTTTCTCCTAGATTCTCTTCATAGGCGAGCAGATTGGAAAAACCGATGATTGCGTTTAGCGGAGTGCGGATTTCATGACTCATATTAGCCAGAAAGGCGGACTTGAGGCGGTTCGCTTCCTCCGCTTTTTCACGTTCGCGGATTTCCTGTTCTATCTTTTTGCGTAAGTTCAGGCTCTGCTGGGCTTCCGTCTTGTCAATGCAGAATATATCGACCACATTTTCTGTGTCCGGAAAAATCAATACATCGAAGAAAGAGGTTTTTCCTTCTTTGTCTTCTACTGGGAACAGGCCGCTGTGGTTGATTCCCATATTATCTATGAACTGGAGTTTAGGAAACTTCCGTTTTATCTGTGAAAAACGCTTACCTATCACATCTTCGCGGGAACAGCCGAAAAACTTCTCATAAGCCCGGTTGATATTTATGAAAATAAAATCGTTGGGTTCTCTTTTTTCGTTAGAGATGATCTGCTGACGGATATAAATGACCGGCATATTGTCTATCATACGCCTGAAACCGGCGAGCAGTTCATACTCGCGTATCTTTTGCTGGCGCTTTTGCCAGTAGAAACGGAGTCTCATGACGAGGATGACGATCATGGCGCAGAAAAGAGCGGCGATGCAGATCATAGCCAGCTTGTTCCGTTCATAGAAATTAGGAGGACGCTGGTAATAGACTGCATCCCCGGGATAGAGGTTGCTGTCGGTATTGTGTGATTTCAGATGGGGATAGTTCAGGTAAGTTCGTGCTTTACCACCGGGATGCGGCTGAATATCGCGGGCAGGAGTACCTTCGATTATTTTCTGTAACGTACGGGTCGTTTCGTGGCTGAAGTCGGATAACGAGATGTAATGTCCTCCAGCAAAGTAACCGGTTTCCACTTGCTGGTCTGCGATGGTGAAGACCGGATAATGGGAAAATCCGTAAACGACCCGTTGTATATTGTCGTTCAGGTAATTGTCTTTGTTTTGAAGATGTTTCGAAAACCAGGAATAATATAAAATACCGGTTTCTTTGTTATAACGCGAGATCGTGTCGAGTAATTGTTCGGTGGAAAGCCGGGTAGTGGTAAGAAGGTGCAGTTTCAGAGAAGGAAAATGAGTCGACATAGTCTGTTCGACTTCTTTTTGTGCGCACAGGCTGATATAACGGTTGTCGGATATGAAAGCTATATTCCTGATATCCGGTTGTATATGTTGCATGAGTTCAAGAGTTTCCCGGATATAAAAGGGTTGGTATAAAGCCGTTATATTATAACCTTTCATAAGTTGGCCGGCAGGTACGAGTTGCTGGTCGGATAGGTTCCGCGAAAGGAGATTCTCCAGACTGGCGGGCATTGATTCACGTGAATAACAGATCAGGATAGGGATATCCTTCCACTCGTCATCGAATAACGGACGGCACACCAGCCATCCGGGATCGCCTATGAAGACAACGACTTTGGGACACTGGGGGAATTTTTCCAGTAAAGAATTTCTTTTGGCCGCAGCTTCTTCTGCGCTTGCAATGGTCGGGATCATCAACTCTTCCGCTTTGACTGCGTATGGCGACTCGTCGAATGATTTGCAGATAGACTGATAGATTCCGTTAGTCCAGGCTTCATCGAAATTGACGGAGTTCAGAACAAGAATATATTCCTGGTCATCTTGATTTTTGGAACTTGCCAGTGTGAAGAAGTATAAGAGGAAGCTTAGTGTGATGATTGTCCTTCGCATGAAACCAGTGTGGATTTTAAGCAAAAAAGCCGGTTAAAGCTTACGTCGGGAAGAGGTAAGTCTTTAACCGGCTCTGTGTTGATAGTACCCTATTGAATAATAATTTCGTCTACAAACAGGTAGGCTGGATTGCCTGCGCCACCGTGCCATGCCGGCAGCTTGTCACTCTTGATAATCACTTCTACATAACGGGCTTTAACCGGTGCAAAAGTAACTTCCTGCGGATAGATGCCGTCTTTATCCGATTGCTTCAATGAAGGGATTGTCTTGGATACAATCTCTTTGAAGTTCTTTCCGTCTTCAGAAACCTTAACGGTAACTCCTGCTGCCCCCATGATCCAGTCGCCTTTCACCACATTGGTATTGAAAGCCACCTGGCTGATTTCGACCGGTTGTTTCAGGTCGATAGCAGCATCCAGGTCTTTCCCCTGGAAACCCAGCCAACGTCCGGTTTTATAGTTCGTATCACCTGTCAGGCCGTCTGTCATTTCAGGACCGCCTTTGAACTCATACCCTCTGCTCGGAGCAACCCGCAAGGTAACCGGCTTTGCTGTCGATTTGCTGAAGGTGATTTTTTCAGAGAATACGCGGCTGTTACCTGCAGGACGTACCACAACGGCTTTTATCGTTGCATTTTCTTTGATCCTTACCGGTGTATCGTATTTATTGCTTGCACTTGTCGGTTCGCTGCCGTCCAGTGTATAATAAATATCGCCGTCACCCATTGTAGACAGATCGACAACGACTTCGCCGTTTTCCGTATCAGTGGTGAATTCGGCATGGATATCGAAGATATTCTTGGCATAATTGTATCCCAGACGGTCGTACAGCTTGGTCATGCGAACCAGACGGGGCAGGAAGCTCTGATATTCTTTCTTACTCGGATCGGTCCACTGCACTTCAGCCAAAGCAGCCATACGAGGCATAACCATGTATTCAACCTGTGAGAAGGTCGGGATATATTCGGTCCAGAGATTTGCCTGTACGCCGATCACGTATTTTTTATATTCATCCGGGATACCGGCAGTCGGTTCCAGTGAATAAACCCGTTCCAGAGGAAGATAACCACCGATAGCCATCGGTTCGTTCTCCGTATCGGTAGACTGGTAATAGTCGAAATAAAGGTAAGTGTTCGGGGTCATGATCACATTGTGATGTTGTTTGGCCGCTTCGATGCCGCCATCCACTCCGCGCCAGCTCATAACGGTGGCATTCGGTGCCAGACCGCCTTCCAGAATCTCGTCCCAGCCGATAATATGGCGGCCTTTGCTTTCCACGAATTTCTCCATTTGCGAGATCACGGAGCTTTGCAGATATTCTTCTGCACTGTGTTTTTTATCTCCTTTAATGCCTTCCGCTTTAATCCTTGCCTGACATTTCGGGCAGGTTTTCCAGCGTATTTTCGGGCATTCGTCACCGCCGATGTGGATGTATTCGGACGGGAACAGGTCGATCACTTCCGAGAGTACGTCTTCCAGGAACTGCATTGATTTCTCATTTCCTGCACAGATCACATCTTCTGAAACTCCCCATTGTTGCCATACGTCATACGGACCGCCTGTACAACCCAGTTCCGGGTAAGTAGCCAACGCAGCCTGCTGATGTCCCGGCAGGTCGATTTCAGGAATGATCGTGATAAAACGCTCTTTGGCATAAGCGATCACATCACGGATCTCGTCCTGGGTATAGAAACCACCGTAAGGTTTGCCGTCATATTCGCCGGAGTTATGTCCGATCACGGTTTGTTTGCGTTGAGAACCTATTTTTGTAAGTTCCGGATATTTCTTGATCTCGATACGCCATCCCTGGTCGTCTGTCAGATGCCAGTGGAAAGTGTTCATATTATGTAAAGCCAGTATGTCGATGTACTTTTTGACAGAGTCAGCCGGGAAGAAATGACGGGAAACATCCAGGTGCATACCCCGATAGGCAAAACGGGGATAATCGTTGATCGTGACAGCCGGAAGTTCTATATTCATGCCTTCGGCAACTGCGGGGATCGACTTGCGTAAAGTTTTTACGCCATAGAAAACACCGGCTTCGGTCGCTCCGGCCAGTTCAATGCCTTCGGGAGTAACTGTCAGTCGGTAACCTTCCGGATTGGAGATGCTTTTATCGATCGAAAGATGGATCGGCTTTGAGCTTTTTGCCGTAGCCACTTTCGGGGCATAACCGGTTGCTTCTTTAATATAAGAAGCCAGAAACTCGCCAGCTTGTTTTAGCAGATCATTCCCTTCGGGGTAAATGATAGAAGTAGAAGGCGTTAATACGAAAGAGCCTCCATTGGTGATGGAAACTTCCTGGGGAAGTGGGATAATTCCGTAATCGCCTTTAGCGACTTTTCCGTCGGAACATGCCATCATTCCCGCAAAAGCTGCACAAAGCAGCGTTAATTTGCTTAGTTTATTCATGCGTCGTAAAAAGTTATAAATGATACTGTTTTTTTCTTGTATTTATGATCTGTCTTAGAGATTGTTTCCAAAGATAGTGATTTATTTTATACCTGATATAATTCTCGTTCTTAATCGACGAAGTTACTGTGTTTCTATCGTTTTATCCTTTTTGAAAAAGTCTTTTACTTTTTTTACTGTACTGCATTTTATGTACGCATCATGGCAATAAATGAGTGCTTGCCTTTCGAGGGCTGCTTCTTCCAGTAGGCGTATTTTTTCCTGATAAGAAGTGACCGGAAATGTGTCGTAAGCAGATATCCATTCCGGAGAAACGCTGGCAGCCAGCGGGATCACATCGCCGGCAAAAACAAAGGTCTGTTCGGGTGTCCGGATATAAGGAACGATCTGCCCCGGTGTGTGTCCGTCGAAAAGACGCAAGTCTATACCCGGACAAAGTTCCGTATCGGTATCGATAAGGCGTAACAACCCCTTGTCTGCTATCGCCTGCATATTTTCAATAAAATAAGAATCCTTTTCCAATGCATTCGGGTGGAGGAAATTCTCCCATTGTCTGCGGCTGACCCAGTGGGTCGCATTGGGAAAAGCCGGATAGATTTCTCCGGTCTCTTCATTTTTCAGGGTCGAATAGCCGCAATGATCAAAATGCAGATGGGTGAGGACGACATCCGTTACCTGTTCCGGTGAAATGTCCCGTTTGTGTAATTCTTCCCCGAGGTCGACAAGATCGAAGAAGTTATAATAGCCCAGTTGCTTGAGATGTTTTGTGCCTGCTCCGGTATCGATGAGGACCACTTTTTCGGGAACGTTTGATAGTAGCAGGCTTCTCATTGCCAGGACGCAGCCGTTCGTTTCATTACTCGGATAACGCCGGCTCCATGCCGTTTTAGGAATAGCTCCGAACATGGCTCCGCCATCTGCATAAAAGTACCCGGTATCGATTATCTGTATATCCATTTCACTTTTTTTGTGTCAAATATAAGCATGTTTTTTCTATTACTGTTATGGTGAACCTTAATGAAAATGTGTACATTTGCGACAAAATCTAAGCGATGCGAAAAGTTCATTTAATCTCCGTGACCGAACCTCTTGTGCTTGATTTGGCTTTGGCTATTCATGAAAAGGGATATGACGTGAGTGTTTCAGGTGACGGTATAGCAGAGGAAGTGATAGCAAAGCTACACGCCGCAGGTTGTACATGTCATGGAGACGGTTGGTTTCCGGAGAGATTAACAAAGGATAATAATTTTGTCGTTTTGGGTGCTACTGTCAAGCAGGATAACCCGGAATTGATAAAAGCTAAGGAATTGGGGTTATTAATTCTCTCTATACCTGAATTCATTTTTCAGCGAACCAAAGAGAAGACTCGGGTAGTTGTTGCGGGAAGCCGTGGAAAGAAAACAATTATCTCGATGATCATTTATGCCCTTCAGCGGCAGAAACTGGCCTTCGATTATGCCCTGACCAGTGAAATCCCTTTGTTGCCGAATCGGGTACATATGAGCTATGAAGCACGTATAGCCCTGATCGAAGGGGATGAGCATGTTACATCCGCATTGGAAAAACGCTTTCAACTGGAATTCTACCGTCCTCATATTGCCATACTGACCAATCTGTCGTGGACACCGGAAACAGACCATGACAGTCCGGATGCTTATTACGGTACGTTCAGGAACTTCATAACCCTGATCGAACGTTCCGGCAAACTGATTTATTTTGAAGGCGATCCGGCTGTGAGACAGTTGGCGGAAGAGGTGCGTGAAGACATTACCGCCATTTCTTACGGTCAGCATCCGGTGATTGAAAAAGACGGGGCTACTTTCCTGCAGACCCGTTACGGAGATTTCCCGATACGGATACCGGACAACTATTTTCTGACGAATCTGAACGCAGCGCGCCTGGCATGCCGCCAGTTAGGTGTTAAAGATGCCGATTTTTATCGGGCGATATCTGAATATAGTGTATCTTTGTAGCTATGATTATAGCGAGACAAAAAAGAAAAGAAAATATAGCCGAGTATTTATTATACATGTGGCAGGTGGAAGACCTGATACGTGCCAATCAGTTTGATCTCGATTCGATCCGCCGGACGGTAATCGCCCAATACGATCAACCGGACGAAGTGAAAGAGGAGATAGCCAAATGGTATGAAGAACTGATCGATATGATGCGTAGCGAAGGAGTCATGGAAAAAGGACATATTCAGTTGAATAAGAATGTGATCATTGCCCTGACCGACCTGCACCTGCGATTGCTGAAATCCCCGAAAGAAATGGTTTACGGGGCGGCTTATTATAAAACGCTTCCTTATATAGTACAACTTAGGGCAAAGTCCGGGGGTGAAGATTTACCGGAACTGGAAACCTGTTTTAACGCAATCTATGGCTATCTGCTTCTTCGTATGCAGGGAAAAACCGTCAGTTCGGAAACACAGGAGGCGATCAAACAGATCAGTTCTTTCCTGGCTCTTTTGGCCGAGAAGTATCGTGAAGATATGAACGGTGATTTGAAATTAGAAGATTAATGAAATGAAAACATTATTAGTAACCGGTGCCAATGGGCAACTGGGCAATTCGATCCGCCTGCTGGCAAAGAACTATTCAGGATACAATTTCCTTTTTACGGATGTCGATACATTGGACATTACAGACCCTGCTGCCGTGCGGGCAATGATCAAGGACAACCGGGTCGATTATGTGTTGAACTGTGCCGCTTATACGGCTGTCGACAAGGCAGAGGAAGATGAAGCCCTGTGCCGCCGCATCAATGCTTTTGCAGTCGGTGTATTGGGTGAAGCAGCGCACGAAGCCGGAGCTAAAATGATCCATGTCTCAACCGATTATGTATTTAACGGAACGGGTTACCGCCCTTATGTGGAAACAGATGCCACTCGTCCGGTTTCGGCTTATGGTCGTACCAAACTCGCCGGTGAAGAGATGTTGCAGGAGGTTTGTCCCGATGCGGTTATCATCCGTACGGCCTGGTTATATTCCGAGTTCGGTAATAATTTCGTGAAGACTGTGCTCCGTCTGGGTAAAGAACGCGATGAGTTAGGCTTTGTCTTCGACCAGATCGGGACGCCGACTTATGCCGGTGACCTGGCAGCTGCCATGCTGGTGGTGGTGACATCCGATGAGCTGAACGCTTTCGTACCGGGTATTTATCATTTCTCGAACGAGGGTGTTTGCAGTTGGTATGATTTTACAGTGAAGATCCTTCAGATCGCCGGGATCGATTGCCGTGTCTTGCCGATCGAAACGAAAGATTATCCGACAAAGGCCGTACGTCCTCCCTATAGTGTGTTGAATAAGAGAAAGATAAAAGAAACATACGGTGTCGTTATCCCGCATTGGGAAGAGAGCCTTCGCCTTTGCATGGATAAATTGTAGGGTGTTGATAACCCTGTTGATATGTTGATAAGTATGTTGATAACTCTGTTCATAACCCTGTTTGAAATAAAATAAAGATATAAAAATGAGTCAGTATTCAGAAGAGATTAAAAGAAGAAGAACGTTTGCTATTGTCAGCCACCCGGATGCCGGTAAAACCACATTAACGGAAAAACTGCTGTTGTTCGGTGGTGCGATCCATGTGGCTGGTGCCGTAAAATCCAACAAGATCAAAAAGACGGCTACCTCCGACTGGATGGAAATAGAAAAACAACGTGGAATCTCCGTAGCAACCTCTGTGATGGCTTTCGACTATGACAATCATAAGGTAAATATCCTCGATACTCCCGGTCACCAGGATTTCGCCGAAGATACTTTCCGTACGTTAACTGCCGTAGACAGTGTAATTATCGTGATCGACATTGCCAAAGGTGTGGAAGCACAGACCCGTAAGTTGATGGAAGTTTGCCGTATGCGCAAAACGCCGGTGATCGTGTTTGTTAACAAGATGGACCGTGACGGTAAAGATCCTTTCGATCTTCTGGATGAGATTGAAGAAGAACTGCATATCAACGTGCGCCCTTTAAGCTGGCCGATCGATATGGGACAGCGTTTCAAAGGGGTATATAATATATATGAGCAGAAACTCGACCTTTACACGCCGAGTAAACAGTATGTGACGGAGAAGATCGAGTTCAACGATATAAACAACCCGGAACTGGAAAACCATATCGGCGATACGCTGGCCGAAAAGCTTCGTGCAGATATCGAACTGATTGAAGGCGTTTATCCGGAGTTCGATGTGGATACGTATCTGCGGGGAGACATCGCTCCTGTCTTTTTCGGTTCTGCCCTGAACAACTTCGGTGTGAAGGAACTGCTGGATTGTTTTATCAAGATCGCACCGTCTCCCCGTCCTATCCAGGCGGTGGAACGGGTCGTTGAGCCGGAAGAGGATAATTTTACCGGTTTCATCTTCAAGATCCACGCGAATATGGACCCGAATCACCGCAGTTGTATTGCTTTCGTAAAGATCTGTTCCGGTCGTTTCGAACGTAATGCTCCTTATAAACATGTCCGCTTCGGCAAACAACTGCGTTTCAGCAGCCCGACTGCTTTTATGGCACAGAAGAAAGAAACGGTGGACGAAGCGTTTGCAGGCGACATCATCGGTTTGCCGGATACGGGTAATTTTAAGATCGGCGATACGCTGACTGCCGGTGAAGAGCTTCATTTCAAAGGGTTGCCCAGCTTCTCGCCGGAGATGTTCAAATACATTGAAAATGCCGACCCGATGAAAGCCAAGCAGTTGAATAAGGGGATCGAACAGTTGATGGACGAAGGGGTTGCACAGCTCTTTACCAACCAGTTCAATGGCCGTAAGATTATCGGTACGGTCGGACAATTGCAGTTTGAAGTAATCCAGTACCGTTTGTTGCATGAATATGGTGCCCAGTGTAAATGGGAACCGATCAGTCTTTATAAAGCTTGCTGGATTGAAAGTGACAATCAGGTCGCTTTGGATAATTTCAAGAAGCGTAAATCGCAGTATATGGCGCTTGACAAAGAAGGCCGTGATGTTTATCTGGCCGATTCCGGTTATGTACTGACCATGGCACAACAGGATTTCCCGGATATCAAGTTCCATTTTACGTCGGAATTTTAAGGAGAGGGGGATAATGTGCCAATAAGCCAATGTGCTAATGGGGATAGTTACTTACCTGCTACATACGAGAACTTATTATGTACGTTTCAGCCTTCAGGAGCTCACTCTCTTTGATAATCATGGCTCAATCCTGAAGGGTGAAAATATGATGACGCGTTTTATTCTCCTTTCAGGATAATGCTTTGTAAATCAATGCGGAGAAGTGACTGAAGGCTGAAACGTGACTTTATGGATCTCGCTTGTAGAAGTCATTTCGGGTAGCTGTTGCAGTCATTTCCAGTAGTTGCTGCAGTCATGAAAAATCGCTGCGGCACTCATTTGAAATGGTTGCCTACCCGTTCCGGAATGGCTGCCTATCCGTTCTGAAAAAGGCGTAAGCTTTTCGACAAAAAGACGTAAGCTTTTTCTTTGGAGGTTTCATCTTTTTCTATATTCGATCGTGAAGTCCAACTGTCACTTGTCATCTGTCAACTGAAAAAGGTCTATAATATCCCTTTTATTTCCTCCAGACGTTTAACTGTATAGGTAGGGGTAAACTCCTGGGGCGGCAGATCCTGCGGATTGAACCAAAGCTGGTCTATCCGTGATTGGTGGGCGCCGAATATGTCGGCCTCGAAACAGTCGCCGATCATCAGCGTTTCATTGCGTCGGGAATTGGTATTGATCAGGGCAAAATCGAAAATACCCTTATGAGGCTTCTGTATACCGGCATCTTCCGAGAGGATCATCCGGGTAAAGTAGGGAGCCAGTCCGGAGTTGCGCAGTTTCTTGTCCTGTACTTCACGGAAACCATTCGATAAGATATACATGCGGTAGGAGGGGCGAAGATATTCCAGCAACTCGATCGCTCCGGGGACCAGTCCGGTCTTGGTTGTCGTACGTTGCAGGAAATCATTATTGACAGCCAGCACCGATTGGGTATCCTCAATACCCAGCGGACGAAGCACGTAACGGAAGCGGTCGATGATAAGCGTTTGACGGTCGATCTCTCCTGCGCGATATTGCTTCCACAACAGTTCATTGTGCGGCCAATAGATAGCGAAGAAAGCCTCGAAGGAGGCATAATACCGGTCAAAGTGGTGATCGGTATAAAGCTCTTCGAGGCATTTTTTATTGTTATGGTACGTATCCCAAAGGGTATCGTCCAGATCTATAAAGAGATTTTTGTATTTCATTATCCTACTTCAATAACCAGATATTTACCCAGGCTCCAGAATGTTTTCGGGTCTGTGATATTCAATGTCAGATTACCGTCTTCGTCTTTTACGAATTCGTAAGAACCTTCCGGATGGTTGGATTTCAGTTTGGCTTTAGCTGCGAATAAAGGAATTTCCTTCACTTCGCGAATATCGACAGAGATAAAATAATCTTTGTTGAAGCCACTTTGTAATACTTTTGATTTAGAGAAGAGGCCACCGCCGGAAAGGATCTTTTGGTCTTTCAACTCTTTTCCCGTACCGAAGCAATAGTAGGCCGTGTTGAGTGCCTTATCCTGTTCGCCTAATTTTTCAGACTGGGCGGCAGCAGTTGTTGCCAGGCTTTCGACATCTTCATTCAGGGAAGATACCATTTCGTCCAGTTCCTGGATGCGGACATTCTTCTTTGCCAGGTCTTCCTGCAGGGCGACGATCATCGTTGCCTTCTGGTCCAGTTCGGAGGAAAGACGGTTGATCGTTTTCTTCAGGGCAGCCGATTGGATACCGCTTTTTTTCAGCTTGTCTTCCAGCTGGCTGATCGTTTCTTTATTCTTTTTCAGTGTCTCACTGATCAGCTGCATGTTCTGCTTGATTTGTTCGCGGTTACTTTTGCTGAACTCGCCACCTGTTTGTTGCTGTAGATTCAGATAGTTTTCAGCATCGCGGATAGACTGTATGTCTGCCTCTACATCATTCAATGTAGTCAGGATTTCATTCATCTCGCTGGTCGATTTCATATTCTCTATCTTCAGAGAATCGTTTTCTGCCTTCAGCTTTTTGTATTCGGCTGAATTTTGTCCGCAGGATACCAGTAATGTTGCGCAGGTGCAAGCTAATAATAACTTCTTCATGTTCTTTTTGTTTTTTGAGTTAAACATCTTTTTCTGTCTCTTTTTCCTTTTTATCTTTTAAGCCTGCTAATACTATAACAATCTCACCCCTCGGTTCGTTCACGGTAAAGTGTGCTATAACCTCTTCCAGGGTTCCGCGGACAGTCTCTTCGTGCAGCTTGGATATTTCGCGTGACACGGATACTTGTCGGTCGGTCCCGAAGAATTCGGCTAGTTGGGTAAGCGTCTTTACCAACCGGAAAGGGGATTCGTAAAAAATAAGGGTCCTGTATTCGACGGACAGTTCCTTCAAGCGGGTCTGACGACCTTTCTTCTGGGGAAGGAATCCTTCGAAACAGAATTTCTCGTTCGGTAACCCGGAGGCTACCAGTGCCGGAACAAATGCGGTTGCTCCCGGCAAACATTCCACGTCGACGCCTTGTCGTACACATTCCCTGACCAGCATAAAGCCGGGATCGGAGATGGCGGGCGTTCCGGCATCCGACACAAGGGCTATGTTCTCACCTCCTTTGATACGGGAGGCGATCTGTTCCACCGTCTTGTGTTCGTTGAACTTATGGTGCGACTGCATTTTGTTCTGTATCTCAAAATGTTTCAGCAGGATACCGGTAGTACGTGTGTCTTCGGCCAGGATCAGGTCGGCTTCCTTCAACACGCGGATGGCCCGGAAGGTCATATCTTCCAGGTTTCCTACGGGAGTCGGTACAACTGTTAACTTTGCCATAATCTTTTTTAGTTGACAGTCGACAGTTGTCAAGTGACAGTTAAAATACAGTCCTTAAAACTGTCAACTGTTACTTGTCAGCTGTCAACTGATTAAAGGAATCGTTTCTCCAACAATTTGAGGAAATCGGCTACGGCTTCATCCTCAATATTCCATTTCAGTTCGTTATTCAGATAGGTTACCGACTCCTCGTACGAATGAATATCGTTGAGGTCGGTAATCGCTTTGTTCATTTTATCTTCATTGCCACCGAACAGCTCGCGGCGGAAGCGGAAGCGGTCGTTCAGGCTGAAAGCCTTGCGGAAGTCAGACAGATTCTTTTTTTCCAGTATGTCGCTGAGGAAAACCCCTTGTTTGTCTGCCACAACTGTTTTGTGAGGTGTCTCGAGCTGTATTTTGTGTTCGGTTGCCTGTGCCGGTTCAGATAACCTGGGGGCCGGTTGTACGGATTCAGGTTGTACCTGCTCCGGCTGTACGGCGGTAATCGGTTCCGGTGTCACTATTTCCGGTTGATGGACCTCCGCTTGTTCGATAACCACTTTTTCCTCTATCTTTTCTTCCGGAATAATCTCTTGTTGCTCGATGATGACTTTCCTGGTTGGTGCAACTTCCGGTTCCGGAATGATCACAGTTTCTGCAACCGGTTCTTCTTTTATTTCCGTTTCGGGAACCGGGATCGTTGTCGCGGCCGGATTGGGCAGCGACTGGATCAATGCCTGATGGGCTTCCATTTGTTTACGTAACATTTCAATCTGTGCCGTTTCCAGCGAATGAAGGTCATTCAGTATTTTATGTGTCAGATTGAACGTCTGGCTAAAGAAGGACACCGGATATACCTCTGCATCGCGCATACCGGCAATCAACGTCTCAAGTTCCTTGATGTCAAGTAACAGATAATCTATTTTTTCTTTATTTGCCATTTCTGAATTTATGCTTAACGGGGAGTGTAATAACAACGCCCCGGTTTATATTGCAACAAAAATAACTATTTTATTTATGTAACGTACTTAATATGTAAAAAAGTGTGCTGTCACTCAACAAATTCATCCGGTAAATTAACTAAATACAGTCGGTGGGTGGCACGGGTGAAAGCGGTGTACAGCCATCGGTAGAAATCTTCTCCCAGCATTTCTTCCGTCATATAGCCGATATCGAGGAAGACGTTCATCCACTGTCCGCCCTGTGCTTTATGGCAGGTGATGGCATAAGCATATTTCACCTGTACGACATTATAGTGCGGATCGGCTTTCATCTTTTTCATTTTACCCGCCTTGGTTGGAATGTCATCGTAGTCTTCGAGGATCGTATAGAACAACTTGTCGTTAAGCTCCTTAGGCAGGGCTGGCGAATCGGTCTGCAAGGTGTCGAGCAGGATTTTTATATCCAGTTCGAGGTCGTAATCCTGAAAACGGACGGTAACGTCGGCAAAGCGGAAACCATAGAGTTCGGTTGTCCGTTTTACACGGACAACCTGGACGATCTCGCCATTGGCAATAAAATCCATTTCTTTGCAATCGTTGGTCCAGAAATAGTTATTCTTGGCGACCATCAGCCGGTCGCCCGATGATAATTCTTCTTCTCTGTATAGGATACGGTTGCGTATCCCGTTATTGTAGATCGTAGCTCGTTTGTTGGAGCGGGTAATGATCATTGTGTCTTCTATCCCGTCACGGCTATAGGCCGCTGATATTTCTTCGATCAGTTCATCCCCGTTGATCTTTCGGAAGTCTGTAAAATCTTTCAGGTGGAGTTTGGGATATATCTCGACTTCGTTGTTACGCAGTGCATCCCGTAAACGGGTGGCATTGAGTAATATACCTGAATCCCCGCTTTGTCTGACAACTTGTGTCAGGACGATTTCCTGTACCTGCAGATTGTATCCCCTGAGTATTTCCGGGTTCAGTGCCGGGCTTTCCGTCTGCATGACCGGCGGTAGCTGTGCCACGTCGCCCATCAGGATCAACCGGCAGTTTTCTCCCGAGTAAACATATTGTATCAGGTCATCGAGTAACCGTCCCGTACCGAAAGAGATCGAGTCTAAACCGTCGTTCGATATCATGGACGCTTCATCAACAATAAATAACGTATCTTTATGTAAATTATCAGTCGGCATGAATCCGGTAGGCTCATTGGAGAAGGCCTTCTGGCGGTATATTTTTTTATGGATCGTAAATGCTTTCTGGCCGGAATAGTTAGAAAATACTTTGGCTGCCCTACCGGTGGGGGCGAGCAAAAACGTTTTTTGCTTCAGTTCGGTCAGGGTTTTGACCAGGGCGCCGACCAACGATGTTTTTCCCGTTCCGGCGTACCCTTTCAGCAACAAAAGTGTGTCTGATTCCGTCGAAAGCAGAAAATCCGTGAGTGTTTTCAGGGCAGAAAACTGGTCTTCAGTAGGATTATGTGGAAAATTTTGTGTAATTTGGCGGCTTAAATAACTATTTATCATTTTGATTGCAATAATTTTGGTGATAAAGGTAGTGTATTAAATATTCTTTTTTAAATTTGCCGAACGAAATAAATTCAAAAAAACAATACAAACCATGAAAGTTACATTAAAGATTTTATTAGCTGCTGCAGTTCTCCTGCTAGTTTACATGTGCTATAGAAGCATTATGACGCCGATTGAATTCAATGAACAAAAGGATGCGCGTGAAAATGCTATCAAGGCTCGTCTGATCGATATCCGTAAAGCTCAGATCGAGTATAAGAATGTGTACAAAACGCATGCAGGTAGTTTCAACGACTTGGTTAAGTTCCTGAAGGATGACAAACTTCCGTTCTTGATCAAAGAAGGTGTTTTGACTGACGAGCAGTTGGAAAAAGGTATGACTGAGAAGGAAGCTGTGAAGAAAGGTTTGATCAGACGTGATACTATTTGGGTTGTAGCAAAAGATACATTGTTCGGTAAAAGCTACAATGTAGACGATTTGGCAAATGTTCCGGGAACAAGCGTGAAGTTCTCTATGGATACAGCAACTCTGACTTCCGGTTCAGGTTATACTGTAAAAGTATTTGAAGCAGGCGTTAAGTATGACGATTATCTGGGTGACCTCGACAAACAGTTGGTTGTGAACCTGAAGGATAAAGCCGAAAAGCTGGAAAAATATCCGGGCTTACGTGTCGGTTCACTGACTGAAATTAATAACAACGCAGGTAACTGGGAATAATCGATTGCTTATGGCTATCAGTATCCCTGATACGTTGACTGCTGATAATTCTGGAAAATACATAATGTCCATCCGGCTTAGGTCGGATGGACTTTCTTTTTCAGGATACTGCCCTTCGGAGAGCGAAAGTTTCTTTTACAGGAACATGGAGTTCGACCGGACGAAGCCTTATATCTCTTCGTTGAAAGAGTTTTTCTTCGGACATGAGTTTCTTACTTATTCATATAAGCGGACAAACCTGGTCTATGTGACATCGCAATATACGGTGGTGCCGGAAGAAGTCTTTACAGAAAAGCAGAAAAACGATCTGTTATCGTTTACTTTTTCTGCTCCGGAGAATAAATGCCTGCATAATCTGTTGGCACGTGAAGCTGCGGAAGTGGTGTTCGGAATGGATGAAGAGGTGTATGAGTTCTGTTCCCGTTCACTGATCAATCCCTCTTTTGTCCATCATATTACGCCCCAGCTGGCTTTGTGGAAGCAACAAAGCCGGACGTTGATCCCCCGCCAAATGTATGTGGTGCTCCACCGGAAGATGATGGATGTGGTTTGTTTTGCCCAGGGGAGATTGCTTTTTGTGAACACTTTTGAGTATGATAAGCCTGACGATATCCTGTACTATATATTATATGTATGGAAACAGGTCGGTATGGATCAGGAAAAGGATCAGCTTCATATCTATGGAGGTGTTTCCCTGCGTAACAGTATAACGACTACGTTACGCAATTATATACAATATATCAGTCCGGCAGAGATACCGTCGGATGCTTACTTGTTGGGAGCCGAAGTCGTTCAGGCCCCATTGGATTTAATAGCTTTATCTGTATGCGAATTATAAGCGGAATATATGGTCGTAGACGTTTTGACGTGCCGTCTTCTTTCAGTGCACGGCCGACTACCGACTTTGCAAAAGAGAACCTCTTTAATGTGATCAATAACCTTACCGATCTGGAAGGGACTGATGCACTGGATTTATTTGCCGGAACAGGGAGTATCTCGTTTGAATTGCTTTCAAGAGAGTGTAAAAGTGTTACCGCTGTGGAGAAGAATAATGCACACGCTTCTTTCATTGCAAAGGTCGCAAAAGAACTGAAGACCGAATCTCTCCATCTGATCCGTGGCGATGTGTTCCGCTATCTGCATTCGGCTCCGAAACAGAGTTTCGATTTTATTTTTGCCGATCCGCCTTATGCGCTGAAGGAACTGCCGGAAGTGCCTGAACTGGTCTTTGAACGCGACCTGTTGCGTGACGGGGGCATATTCGTAATGGAACATCCGAAAACGAATGATTTCTCCCATCTTCCTTATTTCGATCAGCAACGTGTTTATGGCTCCGTTAATTTCAGTATTTTTATCAAAGAAGAAAAGGCTTAAAGAAGCGGGGAGAACAGGCGCATGAACGACTCGGTGAGTCGTTGTTTGACAGGACGTTTCAGCCAGCGCGAAGGGATCAGCCGTTCGCAACTGTGCATGTCGTGCAGGAATACCCGTTTCATCTGTATGGCGAAAGAGGGCTGATATACGAATGCGTTTATTTCAAAATTATGCTCGAAACTGCGGAAATCCATGTTAGCCGATCCGATGCAGGTTAGCGCATCGTCGGTGATCATTAATTTGGAATGCAGGAAGCCCGGCTCATAGAAGTATACTTTCACTCCTGCTTTTACCATTTCGTCTATAAAAGAATGTGTCGCCATGTTAGCCGTACGGGTATCTGAACGTTTGGGCAGCATAAGGCGTACGTCGATGCCTCCCAGTGCTGCGATCAGCAATGCTTGGTTCAACCCCTCGGTCGGAAGGAAGTAAGGTGTTTGTATGTAGATGTATTTCTTGGCATTTGCTATGGCAAAGATATATGCCTGAAGCAGCGTACGCCATTGGCCGACCGGACCGCTGGTTACTATCTGCATAATGTTGTCCTCATTATAGATCTTTGCTGGCGGATAAAAAATCTTGTCATTCAGAAGATTTTTGCTGACAACATACCAGTCGATCAGGAAAGCGGACTGGAGGCCGTGTACACCTTTCCCGATTATCCTGAAATGGGTGTCGCGCCAGATGCCCCATTCCGTTCCATTCTCATAGCGGTCGGCTATATTCATGCCTCCCATATAACCGATTTCTCCGTCGATGACAACGATTTTCCGGTGGTTACGGTAATTGACTTTGCTGGTGAAGACTGGGAAAGCTACCTTCAGGAAGGCATGTACTTCGATACCTGCTTCCTGCATTTCATTAAAGAAACTGTTCTTTACATTCCAGCAGCCAACATCATCATATAATAACCGTACCTGGACACCTTCTTTCGCCTTTGCGATCAAGGCATTCTTGAAACGAGTCCCGACTTCATCGTCGCAAAAGATGTAATATTGGATATGGATATGGTGGGTTGCTCCCAGGATATCTTGTAGCAGATCCTTGAATTTGTCTGTCCCGTTCGTATAGATTTTAATCTCACTTCCGTAAAGCAGGGAAGACTGGTTGTTGTTATTCAGCAGGGTGACCAACGGTTGGTACGGCTCGGGGACTGTACAGGCATCCTGTGGGAGCTTACCTTCCTGCGGGCGTTTCATGATACGTTTGTAGGTTCGGCGTGAGATGATACGTTGCTTCCTGTTGTCCTGTCCGAAGAAGAAATAAAAGAGTAATCCGATGCCGGGAGCCAGTAATAATACAATGACCCAGGGGATGGTTTTTAAAGGATTCCTGTTCTCTGCAATGATAACCAGAACCAACCCCAGTATGGTGATGGAGTACAATATGATGAATATTACCCCTGCAACCCATTGTATATGTATGGCAGCCAGCATGCTTTTTTATACTTTGTTACAAGTTGATAAAGGTAGTAAGGTAATTTGTAAATAACAAATCTTTACTACATTTGCCGGATATATCAAAAGAAAGAAGATGATTACATATATTATTATCGGTATAACCGTATTAGTTTCTTATCTCTGTTTCAATAATGCGGAATTATTTCGTAAACTGGCGTTGATCCCCTATCGTACGGTGAAGAATAATGAATGGTACCGATTGATTACTCACGGTTTCGTTCATGCAGACATGACGCATCTGCTGGTCAATATGTTTACATTCTGGTCGTTCGGTACTTATATAGAAAAAGTATTCGGTTACCTTGGTTTCGGAACATGGGGATTTCTCGGACTTTATTTCGGTGGAATGATTTTTGCCTCCCTTTATGACCTGATCAAGCATCATAACGATCCTTATTATGTGTCTATCGGAGCATCGGGTGCGGTGTCGGCAGTGTTGTTCTCCTACATATTATTTGATCCCTGGAGCAAAATTTTGTTGTTTGCGATCATTCCTGTGCCGGGAATTATCTTTGGAGTGGTTTATCTGGCTTATTGTCAATATATGGCTAAACGTGCAGGGGACAATATCAACCACAATGCCCATTTTTACGGGGCAGTCTATGGTTTCCTGTACCCGGCTTTACTTAATCCTTCGTTGATAAAAGCCTTTCTGTCGCACTTCTGATCGAGATATTTTCTGTATATAATCGTGTTCAAGTGTTTGTTTTGTAGGGTATTATTTATAGATTTGTAGAAATATCTCAATTTCTCTAATACCATAAGACAGACATAATGAAAAGACGAAACTTCATCAGAAGTGGAGCATTGGCAATTGCAGGCTTCACTATTTTACCCCGTCACATTTTAGGAGGAACGAATTTCGTTGCTCCCAGCGACCAGATCAATCTCGGGATTATCGGTTGCGGGGCACAAGGACGTTGGACACTTGCTCCGGAATTTGCCCGTAGAGCTAACCTGATCGCAGCATCCGATTGTGAATCCCGTCAGCTGAATGCCATGCAGGCGATTGTTGAAAAAGAGACCGAAAAGGCAAAAGGGCAGGCATATAAAGGTTTTAAACTGTATGCCGACTACCATGAATTGCTGAATCGTAGCGACATAGACGGAGTGATTATTGCCACTCCGGATCATTGGCATGCTGTTCAGACTATCGAAGCTTGCCGTGCCGGTAAAGACGTGTATGTGGAAAAGCCGATGTCTCATAGTATCGAAGAAGGACGTGCTATGGCGGATGCAGTTGCGAAATATAACCGCGTACTGCAGGTCGGTAACATGCAACGTTCATGGCGTAACTTCCGCCATGCCTGCGAATTGGTTCGTAATGGCTATATCGGTGAGATCAAAGAGGTCAAAGTCTCTATCGGACCTCCTCCTGTAAAATATGATCTTCCGGCACAACCGGTCCCCAAGACGCTGAACTGGGATATGTGGATCGGTCCGGCTCCGATGAACGTGTATAATGAGGAACTGGCTCCCCCTATGGAACGGAATACGTTCCCGAACTGGCGTAATTACCGGGAATATGGCGGTGGTATGATTTGCGACTGGGGTGCTCACATGTTTGATATTGCACAATGGGCTTTGGGTATGGACGATTCCGGTCCGATCGAATTTACTCCTCCCGAGGAAGGTGAACTGAGACCGCTCAGCATGCGTTATGCAAATGGAACCATTATGACACACGAACCTTTCCGGAAAGCCGATGGGAATGCAGTCCGCTTTATCGGTTCGGACGGAGTGATCGACATCAGCCGTAGTTTCCTGGATACGATCCCGGCAAAACTTCAGGATGAAGTGATCGGTGATGATAAGATCAAACTGTATAAGAGTGACGATCACTATAATGATTTCCTCACAGCGATGAAGACCCGTAAGCAACCGTTAAGCACGGTGGAGATAGGACATCGTACGGCTTCCCTTTGTCATATAGTCAATCTTTGTTATGAGTTTGACCGTAAACTGGTATGGAATCCGGAAAAAGAAGAGTTCTTCTTTGATGACGAAGCCAATAAACGGAGGGGAAATCCGATACGTGAACCGTATAGCCTGAAAGTATAGTATATATAATAATGTATAGGAAAAGGGCTAAAGATTGGTTCCTATATTTGTATTAAGGGACGCAGACTACGCAGAAAACGCAGACTCTCGCAGAAAAGATTAATTTTAATATAAATCTGCGAGAGTCTGCGTTTTCTGCGTCATCTGCGTCCCCTAATAGTTTGTGAGCATATCTGTTTTTACGATTGCTAGAACCGTGGGGGAGGTCCTCCGGGACCGCCATGCCCTCTACCGCCCGGTCCGCGCATATCGTTGGCGGAAGCTCCGCCTTTAAAGATGCTGAACCTATAGATAAAGTGGACCATGAAATAACTGCTCAGCGTGTTGTATTCCGAATATTGGGTGTAGTTGGCTGTTACACTTTGGGAAATATTACTACGTTGTTGCAGGATATCATATATTTTGAAACGCAGGGTTGCCTGATTGCCTTTCAGGAAGGATTTAGAGGCCGATGCATTCCACAGAACTTCTTTCTGTTGGTATCCGGCGGCATAACCGGAGTTACTCGACCAGGTAATATCACTTTCAATTTTAAAATCAAGCGGAAGGTAAATAGTGGTTGTCCCGCCGACTCCATAGTTGAAAGTGTTTTGATCATTTTGATTTTGTAAAGAGTTATTCGTACTTCTGTAGCGTACGTTCCCATTTAACCCCAGGTCGAGGTAGTCAGAACGGAAATCAATACCGGCACGCTCCATGGCTGTGAAATCCTTGTTTACGTTCTTTTCATCGTTGATGAAACCGTTAGAGTTGGCGAATGAAGCCATTGTCATGGAGTTGATAGAAAACTTCTTGTTTTTCAAAGGAGTGTTGAACATGACACGTGCGTTGCCATTGTAGTTTCCATTCACATTCTCGTAAGTCGTCATCTTTTTACCTGTTTCACCGACATAGATGGATTTGGTAACAATATCGTTGACCACATAATTTGCATTCAACATGACCATGAAAGCAGTCTGTTTATTAGGAATGAACTTCTGGTAACGGGCAGACAGGTTATTTGAATAAGTCGGCTTCAGATCCGGATTACCGGTAACGGTATTCAACGGATCGGATATATCGGCTACCGGCTGTAATTGAGTCATACTCGGCTGGCTGGTGCGACCTCGATAATTGATACGCAGATTGGTACGTTTGTCAAACCGATAGTTGAAACGGACCATTGGGGAGACATTAACTACATTACGTGTCAGCTTGGAAAGGGTAGAGTCGCCGACGAAGTTTTCACTTACGCTATGCGAAGGCTCCAGATTCATACCGATCGTATAATCATAGTTCTCGCGGACAGCTTTGAATGCCAGACTAGCTTGCTGATTTATAAAGTTATTACGGTAACTTTTGCTGTATGCCGTATCCAGTACATTGTACTCTTCGCTTCCTTCTTCTTTGGTATATGAGTTTTTCAATGATTCCTGTTTGTTCTGGCTGATACTGTAGGTCGCCTGGATGAAATTATTACGACCGATCGGTTCTACCCATGACAAATAAACGCGGTAATTGAATCCTTTATTATCGTATCTGAATTGTTGGTCGATCAACTCGTTTTGTTCGTTCCCAAGGAAATACTCCGTATTGGAGTAGTTCAAACCTTTGTTATAAGAGTCGCTTATCCCTCCGTTTAATGAACCACTGAACACACGTCCTTCGTTATTCAGCTTTCGGCTGAATTCCAAACGGGCATTGATATTATAGCCCTCTCCGTCGGATAGGTAATCGGATTCTCCGAGATTGACCGTGTCTCCCCGGTTGGTCAGCGTGTTGAATGAACCGGACTCCCGGTTATGGCTGTTACTATAGCTGAAACTCGGCTGGAAAATGATTTGTGTGGCGGTATCCGGTTTCCATTCCATACGGAAGTCGGCACCGACATTATCACTTTTTGTATTGTTATTGTTTATCTCATTATAAATAGTCGAACTGTCGTTCGGTAGAATATTTGTCCGGGTTGTCTTACTTTCCGCCTCATTATCGGAATGCGAGTAGCGTACGTTACCTCCCAATGTCAGTTTTTTGCTAAACTCTTTGCTGAAGTTCATGCCGACATTTCCGGAAGTCGTGATACCGTTTCCGGCTCCTCCACCTCCCATACGTCCGCCCCGTCGTCCTCCCATTCCGGAGAACATGTTGGAGGCAATATCCGAGAATCCCATATTATTCGTATTGTTCAAACCTCCCATCAACGTGAACTGATCGTTGTTAATGAAACGATTGACCATAAAGTTCCCTTCATATCTGTCCTCACTGCCATATCCGGCAAAAGCATTTCCGAACCATCCCTGTTTCATTCCAGGCTTGACGGTCAGGTTGATAACGGTTTCTTCCTCTCCGTCGTCAAATCCGGTCATCCGTGCCATGTCGCTCAAACGGTCCAATACCTGCACTTTCTCAACCATTTTAGAGGGAAGATTTTTAGAAGCGACTTTCGGGTCATCAGAGAAGAACTCTTTCCCGTCGATCAGGACTTTCTTGATCTCTTTCCCGTTGACGGTAATCTTTCCTTCACTGTCCACTTCCACACCTGGCATCTTTTTCAATAAGTCTTCCAGTACGGCTCCTTCGGTCGTTTTATAAGAATCCGCATTATATTCGACGGTATCGTTTCGTACCACTACTTCGGGTGCTTTACCGATCACGACAGCTTCTCCCAGCTGGATAGCTCCGTCGCTCAGTGCCAGTTTCCCTAACTTGACCGGGTCTGTCTTTCCTGTGATACGTATCGGCTGGTATAAAGGATCGAAACCGACGAAGCTGACGTGCAGTAAATAACTACCGGCTTTAATTCCTTTTAAAGTGAAGTTCCCGTTGCGCGAACTGGCCACACCTCCGATCATTGTACTGTCTTTTACATTCAATAAGCGGACTGTGGCCTGTTCGATCGGCTCGTTGTTCCCCTCTTCTACCACTGTTCCAGTGACATCAACTCCTCCCCGCTGTGCAACTGCCGGCAACGAAAAAAGAATAAAAAATAACCATAATAAGTATCTTCCCGATTTCATAACTAATATATTATCTGTATAAAACAAATAGTGTACCGGACTGGTTTCCGGTACGAGAAGATAGACTTCAGGAATATGATTAAGTTTAAAAAACTATGTGTTGATTTTGTTTTTATTAACAAAAACTTCGTTGAATACTGCCGTATATTTGTTCGTAATTATCCTTATGTATATTGATTTAGTTGCCGGGGTTATCTGTTGCCGACGTCCTCGACAGCTTTGCCGACGCTGTCGACAATTTTGCTGACGTTGTCGACAATATTGCCGACACTGTCGGCAACAGTTTTTCTGCGGAAGAAAACAAAATCCTTAGGGATCTATCAGGAAGGAAATCCAAATAAAAAAGAAAGAAGAGGGAGATAATCTTTCAGTTTGACACGGAGGATTTTCAAGGATTGGGAGATACGGTATTCAACCGTTTTGACGGATACGCCAAGTTTATTGGCTATTTGGTTATTGGTAAGTTCTCCGAAACGGCTTAAGGCGAAAGTATCCCGATAAGTTACCGGTAATTCTTTTATAGCTTTGTTTATGTGCTCTGTTAGTTCGTTTATAAAATAGTAATCAGGATCTTCAAACTGATCTTTAAGTTTGTCATATATTTTATTATGTATCCGTTCGTGGTATAAGTTCTTTTTGATGGCATTCAGGCATCTGTGTTTGGTTGAGATGAAGAGATATGATTTGAGAGATGTTCCGATAATTAAACTTTTGCGTGTCTCCCAAATAAACAGCATCAGATCCTGCACTAACTCTTCAGAATCTTCATCGGAAATATACTGGGAGGCATATTCGCATAAAGGTGAATAATATTTTAGAAAAAGCTGTTTATAAGCATTTTCATCATTATTTTGTAGTAAATTCAGAATCTGATCATCATTCATGGAGTTGGATTGTTTGTCTGTTGTGGTATTTCAAATCTATAAGCAAATGTAAATTGTTTCTTTATACATACAAAATATTTTATATGATTTACTGATTACTTTTTTTGAAAAAAAGTGGAACATGAGTTTAGGGTACTGTGCCTCAAGTTTTGTCGTATGTATAGAATGGAAAAAGAAAATAGACATATTATCAGTAATGAACCAGACGAAACAGTTCTCTTGAAATATATATCGGAAACAGCTTCGGAAGAGGAAAGAATCCGGGTTGACGATTGGTTAAGGGATGATGAAGACAGGGAAAATGTTTTGTTGCAGTTGGCTGCGATAGATCATGCTCTTCGCACAAAAGAAAGGATAGCATCCCGTAATCCGCTGGATGCTTTTAGTAAAGTGAAAAGGCGTATTAAACTTTCACAGAGAAAGTACTGGATAGATCGTGCTTATCTGGTAGCTGCCTGTTTTTTGGGTGTATTGATCTTATCTACTGCAATATCTTATTGGAAACAAAAGGAAATTGGAGGTGAAACACAGATCGTAACAGTCCAGGCTAATGCAGGTATGCGTACTCATTTTAACTTGCCGGATGGAACCGTTGCTTATTTGAATTCGGGAAGTGTACTTTCCTATCCGTTGCATTATGATAAAAAGGAGAGGCGGGGAACACTTACGGGGGAGGCTTATTTTAAAGTTGTGCATAACCCGGAGCAACCGTTTATAGTAAGTGTGGCTAATGACCGGATGCGGGTTAAAGTGCTGGGAACGGAGTTTAACTTGCAGTCTTATAAAAATGAGAATATAGTACAAACGACATTAGTTTGCGGTTCTGTAAATATAGAAACTGTAAGGAAAGGCGATATAGTGTCTAATATTAAACTAAAACCATCAGAGAGGGCAGTCTATGACATTTCTTCTGGTTCTGTTTCTATTGCCACCGTAAATACGGAGTACGATACAGCTTGGAAAGAGGGGCGTTTGATGTTTAAAGACATGCCGATACCACAGGTATTGAAGAAGTTATCTTATTTTTATAATGTAAGGTTTGATGTAAAGGATTCCGTAATCAATACTTACCGTTTTACCGGAACATTTGAAAATAAGCTATTGTCGCAAATATTGGATTATTTGAAAATTTCTTCGCAAATCGATTATACAATTAAGCAAATGACATCGGATGATAGTTCGGGTATTCAAAATGAGACTGTCATCCTGAAGAAAATGAGATAGTGTTAAATCTGAATGTTTAATTTAATATATATGCCTATGAAGTAATACCTAATTATTGTAAACCTTATTGAAAACATACGGAAATATGCTGGTAACATATTCCCGTATGAAAATTCGAAAGGTCTTTAGAGACTACAAACAATTTTTTTTAATCTTAAATCACTGCAAAAGTATGGTAAAGATTTATTATTTCCAATATAAAGGGAATATTAGTGCCTTTATATTACAATCTAAAATCACGAGAATCATGAAGTTAACCAGTCTATTGCTTTTTTTGTCAATCGGATTAGCTTGGGCATCGAACTCATATGCACAAAAGGCTATACTTTCAATGAATATGACTAATCGGACTGTTTTTGATGTATTGGAAGAGATTGAAACGCAAACTGATTTTCATTTCTTTTATAACAGCAAGATTATCGATATTCATCGAACAGTTTCGGTAAACGTAAAAGATAAATCTGTTTTTACAATCCTAGATCAGATATTTCAAAATTCAAATGTTGCTTATAAGGTCGTGGATAAGGATATTATCCTTTCGGCAGATGAAGCTACCGGAACTTTACAGGATAGGCGGAAGATAACAGGGATAGTTAAAGATAAAAGTACGGGCGAACCTGTTATCGGAGTGAATGTCTTGGTGAAAGGTTCAACAAATGGAACGGTTACTGATATAGATGGCAGGTTCTCTCTGGAAGTCTCATCGTCCGATATATTGTCTGTTTCTTATATAGGCTATATGTCTCAAGATATTACAGTCAGTAATAAGGATGTGATCAATGTTGATTTACAGGAAGATTCGACTAACTTGGATGAAGTTGTGGTTGTGGGATTCGGCACACAGAAAAAAGTCAACTTAACAGGGTCCGTCTCGGCATTAAGCACGAAAGAGATTGGAAAATTGAAAGTGACACAAACCTCTCAATTGTTATCGGGAATGGTTAGCGGTATAAATGTTACACAAGGATCCGGACAACCGGGGGCCGATCAGTCTTCTGTAACGATCCGTGGATTGGGGACTTTCAGTAGTGCAGGAAACTCTCCATTAGTATTGGTTGACGGGTTGTCTTCTTCATTGGACAATGTGAATGCGAATGATATAGAGAGTATTTCTGTTTTAAAAGATGCAGCATCAGCTTCTATATATGGAACCAGAGCAGCCAATGGTGTTATATTAATTGAAACGAAAAAGGGGAAAGAAGGAAAAGCCCGAATCACTTATCAGGGTAATTTCGGTTTTTCCCGTCCATCGGAGACTCCTAAGATAGTGGATTCCTGGGTCTATGCAGAAATGTACAATGAGGCATTGATAAATGGAGGAGGAAGTCCTCAATATACGGCAGATGAAATTGCTAAATTTAAATCAGGGGAAGATCCGGATAATTATCCCAATAAAAGGCATTATGACGACCTGATAAATTCCGGAAGTGGTTTTCAGACCAATCATTATTTAGGTTTGACGGGAGGAACAGAAAAGAATTCTTATATGTTTTCTCTGAGTTATCTTAATCAAAAAGGTATTGTTGCAGAAACAAATTATCAACGTTATAATGTAATGTTTAATGCAAGCAGCAAACTAAGAGATAATTTTAAAGTAAATGTGAAATTTTCTGGACAGAAAGGGGATAGTAACCAGCCAACGGCTGTTGACAGTAATCCTCCTGAGGGAGTTGAAGGCTTGATAAGCTACGCCATAAAGGTTCCGAATACAATAGCCGGGAAACGTTCGGATGGTTATTATGGTAATCAGACGGGATTTACAATTGAAGGTTGGATGGACAGTGAATCTTTTATTAAGAATGATGATGTAGATGTTATTGCAAGTGCCAATATAGAATGGAATATATTGAAGGATTTAAAACTGACGGGAGTGGCAGGGTATGATTATTCGGCTTCCGACTACAAAAGATTCAGGCCTACATTGGTGATAGATCAATATCTGACTGCTTCTCCTTCCGATCTCAGGATACGTAAGGCACGGAATACTCTTTTAACATTGCAGGCATATTTGGATTATGACTGGTCTGTAAATTCTCATTTGTTTCATGCTCTTTTAGGGTATTCTCAGGAAAGTAATAAAAACGATTGGGTTGAAGCTTTTCGCGATAATTTTCCCAGTAATACTTTATATGAACTGAATGCAGGTTCGGCTTCTAACCAGCAAAATGCCGGTTCTGCATCGGAGTGGGCTTTGGCCTCTTTTTTCGGAAGATTGAATTATTCATTCCTGGATAGATACCTTTTGGAAGTCAGTGCCAGGTATGATGCATCTTCAAGGTTCCCCAAAAAGAACAGGTGGGGTTTTTTTCCGTCTGTTTCTGGTGGATGGATTATATCGCAAGAGAATTTTTTCAATATACCGGTTATAAACAATTTGAAATTGAGAGCTTCCTGGGGTAAATTAGGTAATCAGAATATTGGAGATTATCCTTATCAACAAGTAATAGCTCTGGGTATTAATGCTCCGTTTGGTGTTTCGGAAGAGTTATGGCCTGGTGCTGCTGCTGTAGATGTTCCAAGTACGGATATTACCTGGGAATCCACAGAGGTAATGAACGTCGGACTAGATTTCGGCTTATTTAGCAATAAACTAACGTTTACTGCAGATTATTATATAAAAGAAACATCTGATATTTTATATAATGTAACAGCTTCAAAGGTCTTGGGAATGACTCCGTCTGTACAAAATGCAGGAACTGTAATTAATAAAGGTGTCGACTTTTCAGTTCAGCATAGAAATGTTATAGGGGCTTTTTCTTATGGAGTTGCGGCAAATGTGTCTTATGTGAAAAATCGTGTGGATAAACTGGCTAATGTGGAAAAGGATATTGCCGGAGGACTTTTTGTCGGTCATTCTTTAAATTCGATTTATGGCTATGTTGTTGATGGTTTTTTCAATAGCCAGGAAGAGATAGATAATTATGCCAAGCAACCCCGGACTGCTAAACCTGGGGATTTAAAGTTGGTCGATATAAGTGGCCCGGATGGTGTACCCGATGGTATTGTTAATGCTGACTATGACAGGCAGATAATAGGAACCCAGTTTCCTAAGTTTAATTTTGGTTTTAATATCAATGCTCAGTATAAAAATGTCGATTTCTTACTTAATATGAATGGAGTAGGAGGAATGGACCGCTTTGTCGGAGGAGAAGAAAGTTATCAGGGAAATGCCTTTTACCGTGGATCCAATCCGCAGGAATGGATGATAAAGGGACGATGGACTAAAGATAATCATGATGCGACTTATCCCCGGTTACTGGTTGTTGGGGGAGGAGAACAACAATTTTATAAATCTACATACAGAGTTATTAATGCGTCTTTCTTTCGGATAAATGATATACAAATCGGATATACATTCCCTTCTGCAATGATTCAATCTTTGGGTATGTCAAATCTGAGGGTTTATGCAAGTGTAAAAAATCTGGCCACTTTTCATAATTTTTTGGAAGGATGGGATCCGGAAAGAACTTCTATGTATCCGGCTGTTAGGGATTTTATGGCAGGTATTAGTGTAACATTCTAATTTGAAACAATATGAAAAAGAGTTGTGTAAGTAAATATATATTTGTAATCGCTTTTTTGAGCTTTTCTGTCGTTATACTAACAGGGTGTGATAGTTTATTAAACAAATATCCGCTGGATAGTTTGTCTAATAGTACTTTCTGGAAAACAGAAGGGGATGCTTTGTTAGCTTTAACAGGAGTATATCAACAAAATAAGTTGACAGGAACCAATGCAAAACAATCTTTTGACTTATGGAATCAGGATGCTTATTTAAGATTGTTTGAGGCTACCACAGATAATGGTTTTGAAAAGGACAACGGTGTCACAGATTTTAATAATGGTGATTTAGCAGCATCTTATCAGCCAGTAATGGATTTGTGGACAACTACTTATATCAAAATTACGAAATGTAATAATTTCCTTGAGAATATTGATAATGTTGAAATGGATGTAAATAAGCTGGAAGAAATGAAAGCTGAAGTCAAAACGATAAGGGCTTACGATTATTTCTGGCTGGCGTTTTTGTGGAGTGATGTTCCTTTGGTTACTAAAGTATTAACGGTGGATGAAGCTAATAGTGCGTTTCGTGATAGTCGTGAAAATGTTATCAAATTTGTAATAGAGGAGTTACAATCGGCAATTCCTAATTTACCGGTGACGCGCCCGGATAAAGATTATGGCAGAATAACGAAAGGGGCGGCTCTGGCTATTTTGGGAAGAGTCTTTTTGGCAGAAAAAAGATGGGAAGATGCGAAAAATGTTTATAAACAAGTTATAGATCTGGGGATCTATAGCATAGATGCACGTTTCAGCGATCTTTTTATTGAAAAGGGTGAGAACAGTAAAGAGTTCTTGTTGGTAAGTAAAAGAATGCCGGATATATATGGGAATTCCATCTTGTTAAGTTGTCTAGGGTTTACCTGGGGAGGATATCATCATTACAGTCCGTATAATGAATTGGTAGAAGATTTTGAATGTATAGATGGTTTGCCTGTTAAAGAATCTCCATTGTTCGATCCGGAGAAACCCTATGAAAATCGTGATCCGAGATTACTGAAAACAATATTTGTAGATAATATATCCGTCTTTAAAAATATATTATATATTGCCCATCCTGATTCATCCCCGAACGTTTATCAGGATCAATTGACAAGACGTCAGTGGAGCGGTTATATGGTTCGTAAATTTTGTGATGAAGATTATAATGGAAATCTGAATGTGTATGGTTGCGATTTTCCAATGATTCGTTATGCAGAAGTTTTGTTGAGTTATCTGGAAGCGAATATAGAGTCTGGAACACCTATAACGCAGAATTTATTGGATGAGACAATAAACCGTGTCAGAGGTCGCGAAGAAATAAAAATGCCTCCTGTTACGGAAACAAACCCGGATAAGTTGACCACTATCCTGAGACGTGAAAGACGTGTGGAATTGGCTTGGGAAGGTCTAAGACTGTTTGATTTGTTCCGGTGGCGTACAGCTCATATATTACTTAAAGGACGTTTTCATGGCATGAAGATCTGTTCTAAAAAAGATGCACCTGGTTATACGAAAGTGCCTGTCAATGCAGATGGCTATTATTTTTGTGAAGAAACATTTTTCAGGGAGAATGTAGATTATTTGTGGCCAATTCCCCAGGCAGAACGGGATGTTAACAAAAATCTGACACAGAATAGCGGTTATTAGTTTCGTTTGGAGAAATTTATCCGTGGTGAGTACCACCTGAAGTATTTAGGTGGGATACTCATCCGGTACTGGTTTATGAAAATAAATTGAATAAAAAACAATTAATAAAATATAGATATGAAAATACATTCCAGAAGAACGTTTCTAAATAATATTTGGGTCGGAAGTGTTGGTCTTGGGATCATGGCTCCTTTTTCTTCCTGTATGGAACATGGTGGAGAAATAAAAAGTACACGGGTGAATTTACCGGTAATCGATGAGGTTGACATCTGTATATTGGGAGGTAGTTGTACAGGGGTTTTTGCAGGAGTTAGAGCGGCACGCTTAGGTGCATCTGTTGCTATTGTTGAAAAACAGAATGCATTTGGTGGTGTTGCAACCAGTTCTTTAGTAAATATATGGCATTCATTATATGATACGGAAGGCAAACAGCAAATAATAGCCGGATTGACGAAAGAAGTATTGGATCGCCTGGCTACACGTGATGCGGTAAATGTCAGTTCAAATCCAAGTTCAGCGTATACATTTAATTCGCAAGAGTTAAAAATAGAGTTGGATGAATTAGTGTTGGAAACAGGTATTCATCCCTATTTACATACACTTTTTTCAGAGCCATGCCTGGATGAAGATGGTCAGTTAATCGGGGTGATTGTCGATAATAAGTCCGGGAGAGGGATCATTAAAGCGAAATATTTTATAGATGCAACAGGAGATGGTGACTTATGCTATCGCTTAGGTTTAAAATCTTATGTTTTTGATTTGTTACAGCCCCCTACGACTTGTGCATGTTTTGAAGGCTGGAATTCCAGAGAATTTGATAAACTGTTGAAAATGCATGCTGCTGAATTCAATATTCCGGATGGATTTGTCTGGGGGGCAACACTGCCTAATACGAATGTTTACATGCTTGCTGGGACTCGGGTATATAAGGCCGATTGCTCTGTGGCGGATGATTTGACAAAAGCAGAAATTGAAGGAAGAAGGCAGATCCGGGCAATTATGGATATGTTGAGAAAATATGGAACCAAAGAAAATCTGCCGGGGTTGGTCGCATTACCTTCTTATATTGGAATACGGGAAACAAGGCATATAAAATGTCTCTATCAGATTAGTGATGAAGATGCAATGTATGGTAAACATTTTGAAGATGCAATAGCAAATGGTAGTTATCGTTTGGATATCCATCATCAGGATAAGCCAGGATTGACTTTTAGATATCTTGATGGTTCAGAGGTTTATGTAAGACCTGGAGTCGCAGATCAGAAAAGTCGTTGGCGGAAGGAAATGGAGGTTGATCCGACTTTCTATCAGATACCGCTTCGTTCGATAATCCCGGAGAAACATGAGAATTTGATGGTTGCCGGCAGAATGTTGGATGCTGCAATTATAGCCTATTCAGGTATAAGAGTTATGGTAAATATGAACCAGGTTGGTGAAGCTGCGGGAGTTACTTCTTATTTGGCATTGCATCGACAAAAAAGGATCAGAGACGTTTCCAGTGGAGATGTAAGAGATGAATTAAAAAAAGGAGGCTCTATCATTATTTAAGTTGAATTTTTAGCCTTACTAAAGCTTTTAGTTTATATCTTTTTTGCAGGAACTGTCGCTTTCCTTTTTTAATGCAGATTGGAATATGAAGTAGAATACAGGGTTTAGATATACATCCTGAACCCTGTCGCTTTTATTTAGCTGTTTTTTTGAAATATAAGTTTGTGTATTTTGTTTTTATCATATTACTTTGTAATTTGTTTTTTTACAATATCTTATATCTAATTTATAAATCTGAAGTACATGAAAACAAACATTCTGACCTATTTGTGTTTTCTTATCCTTTGTGCCTGCCAGGCTCCACCCGTTGAAGAGTATGCGATTATTCCGCAACCTCAGGAGATCAGTTATACACCGGGTTTTTTTAAGATGAGTGCTCATCCGGCTATTTTTTATTCCGGTGATTTAAACAATGAAGCTCAATTGTTACAAGCAGCTCTTTCTTCTGACTTTTCGGTGGATGCAACCCTTAAAGATACAGGAAAAGGGGATATTAACCTGATGCTTGATCCGACAGTTTTACCAGATAAACCGGAAGGATATCAGTTGGAAGTTACTTCCGGCAAGGTAAATATCAAGGCTAATTCTGCAACCGGTATTTTAAATGGTGTGCAGACACTGCGTCAAATAATCAAAGAGAAAGACGGTAAATATCTGGTTCAGAGAGCAATTGTCTCTGACTATCCGGCTTTTTCCTGGCGCGCTTTTATGTTGGATGAAGGACGTTATTTTAAAGGGAAAGAAGTGGTGAAAGACCTGTTGGATGAAATGGCCGGATTGAAAATGAATGTTTTCCACTGGCATCTTACCAACGATCAGGGATGGAGAATTGAAATCAAGAAATATCCGAAGTTGACAGAGATAGGTGCTTTCCGCGATTCTTCGGAAATCAATCATTTTGGAAGCGATGTGTACGATGGAAAACGACATGGAGGTTTCTATACACAGGAAGATATAAAGGAAATTGTTGATTATGCATCCAAACGACATATTACTATTGTTCCGGAAGTCAGTATGCCGGGACATGCCAGTGCTGCTATTGCTTCTTACCCTTGGTTGGGAACAAGTGGAAAGCAGATCAAAGTACCAGGAAAGTTTGGTGTTCATTATGAGGTTTTGAATGTCTCCGATCCTCGTGTGATGGAATTTCTTGATGATGTAACGAACGAAGTTATTGCTTTATTCCCTAGCCCTGTGTTTCATATAGGTGGTGATGAAGTAAAATATAACCAGTGGAAAGAATCTCCAGCCATACGTAACTATATGGCTAAGAAAGGTTTGAAAACACCTGCAGAACTACAGATCTATTTTACGAATGAGGTGTCCAATATGCTTGCGGCCAAAGGAAAGAGAATGATGGGCTGGAATGAAATTACTGGTGATAAATTGCATGAATACCAGTCTGCAGAAGATACAAAAGATGTTGAGCAGCAGTTGGCAAAAGGTACTATCGTTCATTTCTGGAAAGGAGATTCTGCCTTGATCAAAAAAACGATCGACAAAGGATATGATGTTGTAAATTCATATCATATATATACTTATATCGATTATGATTATAAATCGATCCCGTTGTCAAAAGCCTATTTATTCAATCCGGTACCGGAAGGATTATCTCCGGAAGAACAAAGTAGAGTGTTGGGGTTGGGTTGCCAGATGTGGGGTGAATTTATTCCGACTGTTGAAAGTATGAATCAGAAAATTTATCCGCGTATTGCGGCCTATGCCGAAACAGGATGGACCGGCACAGAGAAGAAAGATTTCAACCGCTTCCTGAATTCTCTCAGCCATTTTATCAATAAATGGACGACAGAAGGACTGGTGATCGGACCGGTTGAGTAAAAAATATTTTTCAAAGTGATTAAACTATTTCCATGTAACAAAGTCTATTATATCGAAGCGCTTCACAAACAGTTAAATATTAATTTAAGTAATAAGTATAGTTTATGAAGAAGGTAATAGGATTGTTTTTGGTTATCCTGATTAGTTCTGCAACAGTTTTTGCACAGGGCGGTAATCGCCAGGGAAAGGAGGGAGATCCTTCCAAACGTAGTGAAAAAATGATCGAGGATCTGAAACTCGATGATAAACAGGCTGCAGAGTTTCGTAAGGTGGAAGCTGATTTTAGAGAGCAGATGAAGAAGGAACGTGAGTCTGTCAAGGAAGACCGTGAAAAGATGCGGGAAAAAATGATAGCTATGCGTACTGAAAAAGACGCTCAGATAAAGAAGATCCTGACGGACGAACAGTACAAACAATATCAGGAGAAACAGAAAAAAGCGGATAGCTCTCGTAAAAAAGGACATGGACGTAAATGATAAAAGTAAAAAATCCCCGGCAGAACATTCTACCGGGGATTTTTTTGTTTGTTATTACGGGATTATAACGTTTTCAATTTCAGGTTACGCCATAATACTTTAATGCCGCCACCATCGTGGATTTGTAAAGCGATGCGGCCTTGTCCGGCACCGATTTTCTCATCGTTGATGTTAACCATTTCTTCGCCGTTCAACCAGGTTTGTACATTATCACCCTGAACTTTGATACGCATGGTGTTCCAGTCGCCTTCTTTCAGGATCGTTTCTTTTTCATCCGGAATCTGAATCAACCATCCGCGACCGTATGATTCGTAGATACCACCGGTGTCATGACCTTTAGGAGCTACTTCAACCTGCCATCCGTTCACTTTTACATCTTCTTCAATGAAAGAACGGATAAATACGCCAGAGTTTCCGTCTGCTTCCTGTTTGAATTCAACTGTCAGGTCGAAATCATCATAATAGTCACGTGTAGCCAGGTAACCGTATTTTTTATCCGGACCGCTTTCACAAATCAGCAAACCGTCTTTTACATACCATAATTCAGTACCGTATGCTTCCCAACCTTTTAGGTCGACTCCGTTGAACAGATTCACTTCTTTGCTTTTGCGGGGAAGTTCTTTGATCTTTATATTACGGAAAGATGCAGGATAACCATGATCCTGTAAGCAAAGGACGCCTTTTTTAGCTAAACCATATTCGGGAGCATTCGCCCACTTTCCACTGTTTTTCTTTTCATACCAATCGTCGGTCCATGCTTCGAATTCCAGAATTTTCTGGCCATTCAGCCAATGTTCTACATGACCATTATCAAATACGATTTTAGAATTGTTCCATTCACCTTGCGGGTTAACCTTCATTTTGGATTTGTCAGGCAGATGCATTGCGTAGTCTACGCCCAGTTTTTGCCATTCTTCCAGAGGTTCCGGGAAGTTCGGTTCATCGATCAGCTGATATTCCGGACCTGTAACATAAGGTACGGCGAACTGAGGACGTTCGACAACATGGTAAAGCATACCGCTGTTGCCACCCTTCGACAGTTTCCAGTCCCATGACAATTCGAAATTTTCATACTGTTTATCGGTTACAATATAACCGCTGGCATCACTGCCGTCACCTTTAGCCTGGATGCATCCGTCAACAACATGCCATGGCTGTGTGAGGGTTGTTCCGTTGTAATCTTTCCAACCGTCGAGTGTTTTTCCGTCGAAAAGAAGTTGCCATCCATCGGCTACCTCTTCGGGAGTAAGCGTGTTTTGTTCTGCACCTGCGCAAGAGGTAAACAGTGCTAATGATACTGCACAAGAGGCTAACAAACTTGTTGCAGCTACTCTTTTCACTACTGATTCCATTTTAGAATTAAGTTTTAATTGATAATGATATAGCGACAAAGATAGGAAAACTTCCTATGCAAAATCTTTAAAAAATGTATTGAAATCTCATTAACTTACTGTAGACTTATTCGTTTGATATATATCAAATGAATAAATGACATATGTGTTCCTTTCGTTTGATGATTGTGCTTTATTCGTTTGATAATTGTCAAAAGAAAGGAAGTAAGGGAGGTGTGACCTTTACTGAAAGTAGTTTACAGATAAAACATTTATTACTAAAAACAATT
>OGEN01000186.1_pt1 | contig 91364 bp, 73 predicted proteins | sample 1570671 | NCBI WGS metagenome assembly OGEN01 (sample SAMEA2582128, study PRJEB24529) | metagenome | biome: Human gut stool | place: China | collected 2011 | reverse complement strand
TCCCCGAAGTCACTTCCATCTGGATAAAGGCTCCCGTCTTCTGCCGGTGGTATTGTAATACCGTACCGTTCTCCACCAAATTCTCACCCGTCAGATGCACAATATCCACAAAAGGAATACCGCAAGCCATAAACGAAAACAGTGCCAGATCGATAGCAAGCTGTTTCTTCGGCTCACTTTTCAAATCCAGAGCGGCTATTTCCTTTATCACTTCCACTGGTACAGCACGTTTACGCGTCTCCTCCTGTCTGAGGTGAATCCCCACAAAAGGCGACTCTCCCGTTTTTTCCTTCGATTCCCGACGGGCACGGTTATACATCGCCCGAAGGTTACTCATGTAACTATTCACCGTATTCACACGCAGTCCTTTTTCACGCAACCATTTCAGAAACGCCTCAACCAAAGCCGGTGTCACATCTTTCAGGCACAATTCCTTACCACCCGAGAAACATATAAAATGATTACGCACCGCCCGATACAGATCAGCCGTACTTTCATCGCCACAGGAACGCTTATCCTCTTCCTGCAACAACATCTGTCTATAAAAATCTCTTTTCTTCATACTCTTCCTCCATTTTATTCGGATTAATCAAAAAGATAAAGATAAACATTCATAACTTTCAGAATGTTCGATTTTTACAGATCAGGCTAACAGCGGTTTTCACTCAAACGGCTGTTCCGGAAGAAAAAACCGCCTTATCACCCTGTTTTCCACTCTTTATAACCTCTCCTTTCGGAAATCATTGCAATGATTCTTCCCTATCATCACAATGTCCCGACAGAGTCATCACAATGACTTCACGCACTCATCACAATGAAGGGGGACAATCATTGTGATGAAAATTTTAACACTACAAAATATGGGGGGGATTTTCTTCAGATTATACTCTAAAAACAGGTTTACGTGTCTTTCGGAAAACTAGATGCTTTTTCTGAACAGTTCATTTTCAATTGACAAATTGCAGCAGATTTTATCTTTTTCCTGTCACTAGCTCTAAAAACATTGCAATGATTATATTTTTCTCCTCTCAAATATCTCCTCCCAAAAGAAACTCCCTCAATCCGTCATTACTGAACTCCGGATTAAGGGAATAAATGTTTTTGAACTCTCTTTAGCCCTTATACATGGCAAAGAAAAGATAGATGAATTAACAGTTTGTCAAAACGTCAGTTTCGTATTTATTATGAACTTTAAGCCTAGTGAGTATAATCTAAAAAACGAATACCCTCAGGTAAATCATTCTCAATTAACATTTTCATTTTCTTGGCGAAAGGGCATGGGTAACCTAATGGAGTACCTTTCTGAATACACGAGGCAAATGCAATAGTATCGGCACCTCTTTTCACAAGCTCTCTTGCCCTTAGTACAGATTTCTTTGCAGGGCATCCTCCACAATTGCAGAAACCGACAATTTCTATATCTTCTGTTATACCTTCAAACGCCCCTTTTCTTTCTCTGATCACCTTAAAGTCTGTTGTACCCGGACAGTAATCTTCTGTCTGCATACATCTGATAATTCCAACTTTCATAAGTCATTATTTAGATTCTATTTTCCACTCCTCTATATTGCGCGTCTTTGCACTAAAATTCACTCCTATCTTAAATAATTGACGGGGATCGGCTGCAAAAGGAAGCGCATAGCCTTTTTCATTTATTTGCCGCAGAGCATCGTCAGCTGTTCCGTTCAGTTTAAATTCCATCAAGTAAATGAAACGATCTGTTTGTAATACCAAGTCAATACGCCCTTCCGAAGTATGGTATTCTGCTTTTACATAGAAACCAATCAACTTGAACACAATAAACAGGACATTTTGGTAATGTAACTCCAAATCACGAACCAACTCGTAAGGAGTATCAGCAAAAAGACTTTGCAAACGACGGAAGAAGGAATCATAATTGCCGGAACGTATCTCACGAACAAACTTCTGAATATGGAAAGAAGAATCGACTTTATCCGTATTAGCATAGAAAGGAAGCAGATATTTCATAAAACCCTCCTCCACTTCACGATTAGGAAATCCCAGACGATAAATACCAAATTCACGATCATATCCTTTGATGGTAAGATATCCACTCTGATAAATCACAGGTATTGGATTAACAGATGTGGAGTCAATGCTATTCAAAACATCGGCATCCGTTTCCGTATGCGCCATGTTATACAGGTTATAATGAGAGTGCTTTAACAATTTCACCAAATAGGTTGGTGTACCTGTTTCAAACCAATAGCTACCGAATTGTAAATACTTAAAGGTATTAAGCAAACTGAAAGGATTATAAATTCCTTTTAAATTCTCCGTAAAATGATATCCATCATAAAATTCTCTCAATGCTATACAAACCTGATCATAATCCATATTCTGCACACGAGCTAATTCATGCAAATCATCTTTAAAATAAGCATGTATCTCCGGTTCCGTTATACCACAAATGTTCGCATTACGGTCGTCCATTGATATATCCATCAGATTATTCAGGTCACTGAACGCACTTACTTTCCCGAACTTGGTTACACCGGTCAAAAAAGCAAACTTGATATCCCCGTCCATACTCTTCATCACACCATAAAAAGCCATCAAAGTATCACGGAATTTTTCTTGCAGTTCATCATTTTCCAATGCCTGCAACATCGGCTTGTCGTATTCGTCAATCAGGATTACAACGCGTTGACCGGTCTGCCTGGCAGCCCTACGGATTACTCCTTTAAAGCGCAGTGAAAGTGTCGTTTCATCCGGTCCATGACCATAAAGCTCTTCCCACTGAGTCAACTGATTACTTAACAAAGCATCCAGACGCTCAGGACTGTCGAATTTTTCGGCGTTTAAATCCAAATGAAGTACAGGATATTCCAACCAATCCTTTTCCAGCTTTTCGATAGCCAAGTCTTTAAACAACTCCTTTTTTCCCAGAAAATAAGCTTCCAGGGTAGAAATAAGTAAACTCTTACCAAAACGGCGTGGGCGATTTAGTAAATAATAGCGTCCAGTTTTCACTAATTGATAAACCAGCTCCGTTTTATCAACATAGATATATCCATCCTCACGAAGACTTTCAAAATTCTGTATACCGATGGGATAAAGCTTTGCCATAATTTATCTGATTGAAATAATACCTTTTAAGCAAAGTACGCAATAAAGATCGGCATTTACAAAAAAAGGACAGGTTAATTGGAGGTTATTCAAATCAAATTATGGTACAGGAATCCGAAAAGACCTGCACCATATAAATAGGAATATCAAAACGCAATGCGATAAACAGAGAAACTTAACGGGCGAAGTACAACTTCTGCAGCCGGAGCTTCCAGTTCGATTTCTGAAACAACAGGCACTACCTGGTCCGGTTTGCAGATTGTACTTTTAGCTTCCAGGTCAGAAGCGTGAAGTACGGTTACTGTACCTTTATGTTTTCCACCGGAAAGGCCATTTAAATCCAGTTTCACTTTTCTGTTTTGAATACCGGTATTGGCGATCTTAATGATCAATTCATTTGTCTTCTTATCGACTGCTGCCGTTGCATACAGATCATTTTGTCCGGTAACCGGTTCGTTCTGCATAGTTAAAGGCACGACATTCGTACCGACATTATGACCGTAAAGTTGCTGCACATAATAATTCGGTGTCTTCACCAAAGAAAGATTATCGAACCAGATCAAATCCGGACGCCACTGCCAGGCATCCACATGGGCAAACAGAGGTGCATAAGTACAGATATGTACTACATCCGCATTACGCTCAAAACCAGTCATAAAAGCTGCCTCAGCCAATGCTGTCAGGAAACTATTCTCGCGATTGTTCGGATGGCAGGCATATTCACCGGCAAAAACCTTAGGACCGTTACGATCGTATGAGTCATAGCGTTTGGCACCATTCAGAAACCATTCGGGAGAACGGTAAAAATGTTCATCTACCAAATCGACTTTCATCCGCTTCATTTCAGGCCACAAGAAGTCGAAATCTTCCCCTTCCGCTTGTGGACCAGAACTACCAATAACTTTGATATCCGGATATTTGGCACGAATAGCCTTTACGAAAGGTTCCAGGCGTTCGGTAAACAAAGTACCCCACTGCTCATTACCAATAGCTATAAACTTCAGGTTGAAAGGAGCCGGATGTCCCATATCGGCACGCAGTTTTCCCCATTTAGAAGTCACAGGACCGTTGGCAAACTCGATCAGGTCAAGGGCATCGTCAATATAAGGTTGCAATTTATCGACCGGACAGTTTTCTTTCGGATCATCATTTTCATACTGACAAGAAAGACCACAGTTCAACACAGGAAGCGGCTCGGCACCGATATCCTCACTCAACTGGAAATATTCAAAGAAACCTAAACCATAAGACTGATAATAATCGGAGAACTTCTTATGAGGAAATGTATAATTCCAACGATTGATATTGATCGGTCGGTTTTCAACCGGACCAACCGTATTTTTCCACTGATAACGAGTGGCCAGGTTCGTTCCTTCCACGATACAACCTCCGGGAAAGCGGAATACACCCGGTTTAAGATCTTTCAATGCCTGTGCAAGATCGGCACGCATACCGTTCGGACGGTTATTGAATGTTTTCTGAGGGAATAAAGATATATGTTCCAGATCCGCCGTTCCCTGTGTAAGCATCGTGATACGTAAACGGGAATGGGCTTCTGTTGCCTCAGGAGTCAGGACAACGGAATACTTTTTCCAATCTTTACCGTTTATCTCAACTTCCTTTGTTTCATAAATGTCATGCCCACTATTTACCAGATTTATACGAAACTTGATCGGACCGTTAGTTACCGTACGGGCATAGAAAGAAAAGTCATACTTCTCCTCTGCCTTAATACCAATACCTTTAAAACCTTCGTTATCCAGCCCTGTACCGGTCAATTCTTTATTATAAGAAAGACGTACATAATGCGGATTCTTGTCAAAACAGGGGGATTTGGTCTGTACCGTTACATTTCCAAAAGGAACCCAGCCCCCGAAAGGATTTTCAAACTCAAAAGAACGGTTCTTAATCAACTCTGCATACAATCCTCCATCCGCTCCGAAGTTGATATCTTCAAAAAAGATACCGTACATGGTGGATTGGATAGACGCACCCGTTTGCTGCACGTCTATTTTGAACTCACTAGTCTGTGCCATCAGACTGCTTACCCCCATACTAAAGAGGAACAGAGAGATAGCGTTTTTCATGCTTCTTCTCATATCAAGTGTTTTTCCGTAAATAAAAGATTTATTTAGTTGCAAATGTACACTAAATACATATTTAAAAGGTGGACTAATACACTAAATTGGTAGACAAAAAGCGGCTTTATGCTCTATAACATCTTTTCGTGCATCCTATTTACGAAGAAGTAGGCTAATTTTACACGCAATTTTGATAACATTACATACATGAAGAACAAGAATACACTGTCTGGCTTGACTGTGGCTAATTTCAGCAAGCAAATAGACGGGAAGGAGACGATGCTATGTATCCTGACCAATAAGAAAGGAGCAGAACTTACCATTACCAACTACGGTGCAAAAATTGTATCGCTTATGGTACCGGATCGGTCCGGCAAGTTAACCGATGTTGTTACCGGACATAATTCAATCGATGATTATCTGGTTTCTGAAGAGCCTTACTTCGGAGCTATCTGCGGTCGCTACGGGAACCGTATCGCCAAGGGTTCATTTACACTCGACGGCGTTGTGTACGATAAGTTGGCCATCAACAATGGTCCCAACAGCCTTCACGGAGGACTCAAAGGTTTTAATTCTGTTGTATGGGATGCCAATCAGACCGATGACCAGACCATAGAACTGAAATATACGTCAGCAGACGGTGAAGAAGGTTTCCCCGGAACATTAAAAGTGACTGTTACATACCATCTGACAGACGACAATGAAGTCGTAATCATGTATCATGCCGTAACAGACAAACCGACCGTATTGAACCTGACCAACCACTCCTACTTCAACTTATCAGGAGCAGGCGATCCGTCAGTAGCAGATCACACACTGACAATCAATGCCGATCAATATCTTCCTACGGATGAAACAGCCATCCCTTACGGAGCACCGGAAAAGGTGGAAGGTACCCCGATGGATTTCCGTACCCCTTATCTGGTAGGTGCACGCATAGACGAACCGACCGACCAGTTGACCTGGGCAAGAGGCTACGACCATACCTATATATTAAATAAGGAAGAAGGCGAACTGGGTTTCTGTGCCCGTTGTCAATCGCCGAAGACCGGTATTATCATGGAAGCATATACAACCGAACCGGGTGTACAATTATATACAGGCAACTGGATGACCGGCAATTTCGAAGGAAAGAACGGACAGCGTTACCCGGCAAGAGCTGCTTTATGCCTGGAAACACAACATTTCCCCGACAGCCCGAACAAACCGGAATACCCCTCTACCGTACTCCGTCCGGGAGAAGTTTTTGAAAGCAAGACCATTTATAAATTCTCTGCTGAATAACAAATAACAAAATTAATATATCAATAATAATAAAAATATCAATCAATGACTCAAGAAAAAAAACAATGGGGTGCCATCATCATTATGATTGCACTGTTTGCAATGATCGCATTCGTGACTAACCTTTGTTCACCAATGGCTATTATCGTAAAGAACGACTTCGGGGCTAGCAATGTTCTTGCCCAAATTGGAAACTATGGTAACTTCATTGCCTATCTGGTAATGGGTATTCCTGCCGGTATGCTTATCGCCAAATATGGCTATAAGAAAACAGCTCTTATCGGTCTTGTTGTAGGTATCGTAGGTATTTTAGTTCAATGGCTGAGTGGTCATGTGGGCAAGGAGAGCGCTTTCCTGGTTTACCTGGTCGGAGCATTTATCAGCGGTTTCACTATGTGTATTCTTAACTGTGTGGTTAACCCGATGCTTAACCTGCTCGGTGGCGGTGGTAACAAGGGTAACCAGCTTATCCAGCTCGGCGGTGTATTCAACAGTACTGCAGCCGTTGCCTGCTACATCCTGATGGGAGCTCTTATCGGTGATGCAGCCAAAGCACATATTGCCGACGCAACACCGGCATTGATGATCGCTCTTGCTATCTTCGTTATCGCATTTGTAGTTATCATATTTACAAAAATTGAAGAACCCGAACAGGCACCTGTTGACACCAGTTTGATCAAGGGCGCTTTGAGCCATCGCCATTTTGCACTGGGAGCACTCGCTATCTTCCTTTACATGAGCGTTGAAGTAGGTACTCCTACTTATATTCTTCAATACCTTACAGCAAAAGGTATCCCGGCCAGCACCGTGGGTCTTATCGTAGCTGTTTACTGGCTTATGATGCTTATCGGACGTTTCGTAGGAGCTAGTATCGGAGGTAAGGTTTCCAGCCGCACAATGATCACTATCGTATCGGTTGCCACTCTTCTGTTGGTTAGCTTCGGTATGTTCTCACCCGAAACAAATACAGTTGAAGTTCCTGGTGTAGACTGGGCTTCATTAAGTGTGATCTGGCAGGAAGTTCCCGTTGGTATTCTGGCATTCCTTCTCGTAGGTCTTTGCACCAGCGTAATGTGGGGTGGAATATTCAACATGGCTGTAGAAGGATTAGGAAAATATACAGCTATTGCCAGCGGTATCTTTATGACGATGGTATTCGGTTGCGCTGTAATGGTTGCTGTTCAGGGTTGGGTTGCCGATATGACTGATTATATGACCAGCTACTGGGTTGTACTCTTCAGTGCTGCTTACATTTTATTCTATGCGGCTATCGGTTCTAAACCATCGAAAAAATCAGAATAAAATAAACAATATGCCAATTTATGAAATTATCCGGTTTTACCTTATAACCGGATAATTTCTTCATTTATAACCTTTAAAAGAAATAATATCATGCAGAAAAAAATTAGAAATAAATTTCAGGAGTTATTTAATACAGAAGGTAGTGTATATGCTTCTCCGGGCCGTATCAACCTGATCGGTGAACACACAGACTATAATGGTGGTTTCGTATTTCCGGGTGCTATCGATAAAGGCATGATCGCTGAGATCAAACCGAACGGCACAGGTAAAGTTCGCGCATTCTCTATCGACCTGAACGATTATGCAGAATTCGGACTGAACGAAGAAGATGCACCAAAAGCAAGCTGGGCAAGATATATCTTCGGTGTATGCCGCGAGATCATCAAACGTGGCGGTCAGATCCAGGGATTCGATACCGTATTTGCAGGCGATGTTCCTCTGGGTGCCGGTATGTCTTCATCTGCCGCTCTGGAAAGTACCTATGCTTTTGCTTTGAATGATCTTTTCTCTCTGGGTATCGACAAATTCGAATTAGCTAAGATCGGTCAGTCTACAGAACACAACTATTGTGGCGTTAACTGTGGTATCATGGACCAGTTCGCTTCTGTATTCGGTAAAGAAGGAAGCCTGATCCGTCTGGATTGCCGTTCTTTGGAATATAAATATTTCCCGTTCAATCCGGTTGGCTATAAGTTGGTATTGCTGGATTCCGTGGTTAAACACGAACTGGCTTCTTCTGCATACAACAAACGTCGCCAGTCTTGCGAAAATGCAGCAGCTGCTATCCGTCGTAATCACCCGGAAGTAGAATTCCTGCGTGACGCTACAATGGACATGCTGAACGAAGTGAAAGGCGATATCAGCGCAGAAGATTATATGCGTGCCGAATACGTAATCGAAGAAGTACAGCGCGTACTCGACGTTTGCGAAGCTCTGGAAAAAGGCGACTACGAAACTGTAGGTCAGAAAATGTACGAAACTCATCACGGTATGAGCAAATTGTACGAAGTGAGCTGCGAAGAACTGGACTTCCTGAACGATGTAGCCAAGAAATGTGGCGTAACAGGTTCACGTGTGATGGGCGGTGGCTTCGGCGGCTGTACGATCAACCTTGTAAAAGACGAGTTGCATGATGATTTCATCAAAGAAGCATTCGAGTCTTATACAAAGAAATTCGGTCACGAACCTAAAGTTTACGAAGTAGTAATCAGCGACGGCGCACGCAAACTCGCATAATAAATTAATTCAATATCCATAAAATATCATGACAGCCGCATTTTATCAGAACGAAGTCAAATTTTTTGTTGCAGTAGATTGTATTATTCTGGGATTCAACAGTGGTGAACTCAACGTATTACTTTACAAACGGAATTTTGAACCACTAAAAGGACAGTGGTCTCTGATGGGCGGCTTTATCAAATCGGGCGAAAGTGTAAACGAAGCGGCTTCCCGCGTTCTTACCGAATGTTCCGGTATCGATCGTCTTTTTATGGAGCAGGTAGGTGCTTACGGAGATGTTACCCGCGATCTTGGAGAACGGGTTATCTCCGTAGCATACTATTCATTAGTCAATATGAACGATTTCAATCCGGAGTTGCTGAAAGAACATAATGCCGAATGGGTTAAAATCAGCGATATTCCCGAACTGATCTTCGACCACAACCAAATGATAAACGACACCCTGTCGCTCCTGAAGAAAAAAGCAGCGACACGCCCTGTCGGATTCAACCTTCTTCCGGAAAAATTTACCCTACCCCAGCTTCAAAGCCTATATGAAGCGATCTATCAGACCCCGTTAGACAAACGTAATTTCCGTAAGAAGTTAAACTCAATGGACATTCTCGAAAAACTGGACGAGAAGGATAAAAAGAGTTCTAAAAGAGGCGCTTTCTATTATATGTTCAATAAAGAGAAATACGACCGTTTACTGGATCAAGGATTCTATTTCTCCCTGTAACATACCATCCGAATCGCGAAAATCGCCTTGCATATCCGGCTCTCTATGAGAAATATCGCTAATTAGGAAACTTTACAGAAAATGAATTGTTTGTATGATATAGCGGTCTATAAGAAGAGATTCCCTATCTTTGTGCAAAAATTAAAATAATTCATCAAAATGAACGATATCAAAGTAATGAACAGAGCAGCGGATAATATCCGCGTCCTGGCAGCGTCAATGGTAGAAAAGGCTAAATCCGGTCATCCGGGCGGTGCAATGGGTGGTGCTGATTTTATCAATGTACTATTTTCAGAGTATTTAGTCTATGATCCCAAGAACCCGGAATGGGAAGGCAGGGACCGCTACTTCCAGGACCCGGGACACATGTCTCCGATGCTTTATTCAGCCCTCGCCCTTACCGGCAAATTCACGATGGAAGAACTGTCACAGTTCCGCCAGTGGGGAAGTCCTACTCCGGGCCATCCTGAAGTAAACGTCAAGCGAGGAATCGAAAATACCTCAGGTCCGCTGGGACAAGGCCATACTTACGCAGTAGGTGCTGCGATCGCTGCCAAGTTCCTGAAAGCCCGCCTGGGAGATGTTATGAACCAGACTATTTACGCATATATATCCGATGGTGGTATCCAGGAAGAAATCTCACAAGGTGCCGGACGCGTTGCCGGAACACTGGGACTGGACAACCTGATCATGTTCTACGACTCCAACAACATCCAGCTTTCTACAACCGTAGAAGAAGTAACGACTGAAAATGTTGCTATGAAATACGAGGCATGGGGTTGGAAAGTGATCAGCATCAATGGAAACGATGTAAATGAAATACGTAAGGCTTTGGATGAAGCGAAGGCTGAAACTCAACGCCCTACCCTGATCATCGGTGATACCATTATGGGTAAAGGTGCCCGCGGAGCCGACGACAGCAGCTACGAAAACAAAGTCTCCACACACGGTCAACCCCTGTCTGCTGCAGGTGCATCGATCGAAGAGACAATCAAGAACCTGGGAGGCGATCCTAAGAATCCGTTTACTGTATTCACTGACGTTGCCGAACTGTATGCAAAGCGTGCAAAAGAACTGGAAGCTATCGTAGCCGAACGTTATGCTGCTAAAGAAGCATGGGCGAAAGCCAATCCGGAACTGGCAGAGAAAATGCAATTCTGGTTCTCCGGCAAAGCTCCTAAACTGGACTGGGAAGCTATCGAACAGAAAGCAAACCAGGCAACACGTGCCGCATCCGCTACCGTATTAGGCGTATTGGCAACCCAGGTTGAAAATATGGTTGTTTCATCTGCCGACCTTTCCAACTCGGACAAGACAGACGGTTTCCTGAAGAAAACACATTCATTTATAAAAGGTGATTTCAGCGGAGCTTTCTTCCAGGCTGGCGTTTCCGAATTGACCATGGCATGTGTATGTATCGGTATGTCACTGCACGGTGGTGTGATCGTGGCTTGCGGTACCTTCTTCGTATTCTCCGATTATATGAAGCCAGCCATCCGTATGGCAGCATTGATGGAGCAGCCGGTTAAGTTCATCTGGTCGCACGACGCTTTCCGTGTCGGTGAAGACGGACCTACTCACGAACCGGTTGAACAGGAAGCACAGATCCGCCTGATGGAAAAACTGAAGAACCATAAGGGACACAACTCTATGCTGGTTCTCCGTCCGGCCGATGTTATTGAAACGACAATTGCATGGAAGATGGCAATGGAAAATACCGCCACTCCTACCGCTTTGATCCTTTCCCGTCAGAACATTAATGACCTGCCCGCAAAAGGAAACCGTTACGACGAAGCTCTGCAGGCAGAAAAGGGTGCTTATATTGTAGAAAGCGATGAAAACCCGGACGTTATCATGGTCGCTTCCGGCTCGGAAGTAGCCACATTGGTTGAAGGAGCTGCACTGCTTCGCGCCGATGGCGTAAAGGTTCGTATCGTATCCGTTCCGTCTGAAGGACTGTTCCGCAGCCAGAGCAAGGAGTATCAGGAATCTGTTATTCCGACAGGAAGTAAGATTTTCGGTCTGACAGCCGGTCTGCCGGTCAACCTGGAAGGATTGGTCGGAGCCAACGGCAAGGTATGGGGACTCGAATCATTCGGATTCTCCGCTCCTTACAAGGTTCTGGACGAAAAACTGGGCTTCACCGGACAGAATGTATACAATCAGGTAAAAGAATTATTAGCATAAGAAACTATTAGTAAAAAGGGGTGTAACAGCCCCTTTTTGTCTACCTCTAACAGATAAAGATGAAAACACTAGGTTTATGTTGTGACCACGCAGGTTACGAACTAAAAGAGTATGTGAAACAAATACTGGACTCCAAAGGACTATCCTATAAGGATTTCGGAACCTGTTCAACAGAAAGTTGCGATTATCCCGATTTCGCTCATCCGTTGGCTTACGCTGTAGAAGCCGGGGAAGTATATCCCGGAATAGCGATCTGCGGATCAGGAAACGGTATTGCGATGACTTTAAACAAACACCAGGGAATACGGGCCGCTTTATGTTGGCAGGAAGAGATTGCACGACTGGCTCGTGAGCACAATGATGCCAATATACTTGTCATGCCCGGTCGGTTTATCAGTCAGGAGGAAGCTACCCACGCTGTCGAAGCCTTTCTGAACACTCCTTTCGAAGGCGGTCGGCATATACGAAGAATAAACAAAATCCCGTTGTAAAAACAACGGGATTATTATATTAGTGTCAACCCCTGTGACACTATAGAGTTAACAGTTGTAGGATTATAGGGCTGATACCTATAGGTATATAGTGCCAACAGCTCCATAGACCTTTGTGCCTAGGAAAACATATTATCTTTGAATTTTTCCTTTTTACGTTTCGTCAGGAAATTACGGGCCGACATCGGAAAGAGTTCCAGCAACAAGACTTCTTTCTCATTTTCGGCTACCAGGATACCGACTTCATCTATCATCGGGTTTTCCTGCATCTCATAATCCGAAGCATCATAACATTGTTCTTCCCGTTTGCCGGTTATTTTCAAACGAAATTCCGGATCTATCGGTAAAGGTGTTTTTCCAAACTCTCCCCGGATCAGGGAGATAAAAGGATATACAGGTTTACTGTAGAGAGGGTGACCATTCAGCTCATCCAATGCACAGGCTACAGCCTGCGAAGCGATCACCTGGCTTACCGGGGTAACCAAAGGAGGTAAACCGGCATCCATACGTACCTGAGGAATCAGCGACATCGCTTTCTCCAACAATTCGGGATGTCCCTGTTGCTTCAACAAAGCTACAATCTGATTATACATATTTACCGGGATCTGCGACTTCTGAACCAATTCATTCGGTTCGGGGAAGTTGAAATATTCCTCTATAGCGCGACAGAAAATGATCAGGTCGTCTTCCTTGTCATGGCGGGCAGCTTCGATAGCATCATTGAAGAAACGGTCTATTTCGGTAGGTAATTTATCGGTCAGAGGGTTAAAGGGATTAGGAAGTTCTTTGGCGGAATCGTAAGCCCGCAGCTCTTTGCGTATCTTGAAAAGTTCGGCATTGATACGGGCGACAGCTTCCATATCGATCTCCAACTCTATTCCCATCTTCTTGCAGAAGACATAGATCAATTCGATAGCGGGTGCAGAGCAACCTCCGGCAAAATACCAGATATTCGTATCGACGATATCCACACCGTTGACAATAGCAGCCAGCATAGAGGGTAGGCCGTATCCGGCAATACAACGGGTATGGAAGTCAACGGGAGCCTTCAGGTTCTTCTTGAAAAGACGTATCAGCTCGGCTGTCTTTCCCGGAGTGATCAGGCCGTTGGCATCTTCCAGAGTAATAATGTCGGCACTATAATTTTCCATTTGCCGGGCTTTTTCCAGGAAATAGTCATTCTTAAAGATCGGCTTATGCAACGGGCGGCCATGCAGGGCGGCTTCTATCCGTTCCAAAGCGGAATGGTGTGGATCGATGGCATAGCAAACGGCACAATCGGCCATTCCTCCATAACGATCGGTATATTTGATGGCCGGCTTCATATTGTCGACATCGTTCATAGCATCGAAGATACGCATAATATTAATACCCGACTCGACAGCGTTACGGCAAAGACCTTTGACGACATTGTCCGGATAAGGATTGTAACCGAACAGGTCACGCCCACGGCATAAGGCGGCGAGCTTGGTTGTCGTACCTACGGCTGCTTTTATCTTTTCCAGTCTCTCCCAGGGATCTTCATTCAGATATCGCATGGCAGCATCGGGAACTGCCCCACCCCACACTTCCATTGCGTAGAAACCAACCTCTTTATAGAAAGATAATACACGGTCGATTTGTTGTTGTGACATGCGTGTTGCAAATGCTGACTGCTGCCCGTCACGGAGGGTGAGGTCGCGGATTAATAATTTATGTACCATATTTTGTTTAATTTTACTTTTCTCTTGATAGAGTTTATTTTTACTTTTCTCTTGATAGAAAAGTAAACAAAAGATCAAGGCTGCACCTGCCTCGCTACTCCGCATCCTACGTTCGCTGTCGCCTCCGAAACTCGCTACGCTCAAACAGCGGATGCTCCGGGCGCTCACTACGGCTGCTTCGCTTAACGCTCACCAGCTGAGGCCTTTCATAGGAAGCTCTGCTTCCTCTTGGGATAGCCGATACTGACAGCTCTTTAGGCTATGTCAGCACGGGATGACAGGTTTGTCATCAATCCGAAGTCCCAGGCTTGTCATCCCGGACTTGATCCGGGATCGCCAAAGAGGCAGGTGGTATCGGCCATCCCAAAAGAACGCTTTGCGTTCTCTGAAAGGCCTCAGCGGATGAGCGTCCGTGGAGGGAGAAGACGGAGCAGCGAAGCCGGTGCAGCCTTGATCTTTTGTCTACTTTTGGATCAAGCCAAAAGTAGTTAATGTTGATTCCACCAAAGCGGGGTTGTCGTCAGATCCGGTCCCCCCAGCAATTCCAGTGCCTTCTGATACCCTTCCAGGTTATTTGTCTGGATATTGGCAGGATAACGGTAGCGTTTAGGGTAGAAATCCCAGCGGCATTCTTTGGCTGTTGCCATGGTCAGAGGAACCTGGTTCAATGGGTTGTAGTCTTTTTCTACAGCCTGATTCTCAAAGAACGGAAGACCGAGACGGCGATGATCGCTCCAGGCTTCTTCCGGTAACCAGGGTACCTGTGCAATGTATTTCTGAGTGATAATCTTCGTCAGTGCATCGTTGTTGTAAGAGCCACCGCGATAGATGGAATTCTTCGGATAATTATATGTCATTGTCTTGTTTTCCTTTGTATAAGGATCGACATAATTGACTGTGTACGGTTGCGCTTCTGTCGTATGGTCGAAGCTGACAGAGGTACCTACACGATTATAATCCGTCGATGTCAGATATTGTGCAACCTGGTTTTGCAAGCCATGATATTCGAAACTGGCAGTGATGCCACTCTCATAATTCGACTTGGCGGTACCCGGAACCGTCCAACCTTTCAGGGCTGCTTCCGCCAACAGGAAATAACTTTCCCACGGACCGAAGAAGACACGTTTCTGAGTATTCATACGATACTGTTTCGACATGGAAGGATAGTTATAATTCTTTCCAGTCAATGCACTGACCAGACCGGATAGATTATTCCATTCTCCGGCTACCCAAGTACCCCAGGTATAACGAGGATCGACCGTCAGCATCGGTTTAGTATTATCGTTCGGGTCCATCAATTCGACCGGCTGTACTTCGCTGGCCGCACCGATATAATCGGAATAAACCACCCCGTCATTCCAGCCTACCACGCTGAACAGTTTAGGTCCACGCGGATCGACATACTGAGGGATCGCATCAAAATAGAACCCGGCACACGGATCGTTCGTCTTCAGCGGAAAATGTTTGTCCAGATATAACCCCATATAGGTATGAGGATCTTTCAGATGACTCTTCAGTGAGTCGGGAACAGGAAATTCGATACCGCCTAACCCTTCTGCCAGATTCTTGAAAGTGACAGACATCGCCTGTGCATTCCAGGTACGCGACATGACACTTGTCAAATCGTTCCAACCATCTTTTTCCTGTACGCCAGCCAGGTCGTTCAGGGAGGAGATAAAAGTCTTGCCCGCTGCATCTTCGAACTCAGTCTTTGCCAGTTCCGGAGAGACAGTCGAAATACGCATGGCGTAACGCATACGCAAAGAGTTTGCATATTTCTTCCATTCATTGATATTTCCGGCATAGAAAGCATCTTCACCAGCCATCGGTTCCATATTAATGGAAGGATCGAGGGCAGCTTCCGCTTCTTTCAGCTCTTTCAGGATAAAGCCGTAAATAGTTTCCACACTATCATATTCGGCAGGCACACCCGTGAAAGCCGACAAAGCCGGAATCGGCCCGAAACCATCCGATACTTCCGCATTCAGGTAAGCACGCCAGATACGTGCCATCTGTATCACATTCTTATAATAAGGATATTGTTCAGCTTCACCTTCGGCAACCTTCTTTTCACCCAGTTCGATCGCCTTGGTGGCTTTATTCAACCAACCGACAGCGTATGAGTTACTCAGATATAGGGTAATATAGTCGTTATTGTCCGTTCCGATCGTAAAACCGCTACCCCGGTTGAAGCGGGAAGCACGGTTCCACTCGGCAATGAAGATACGTTCGGCAATCTCCGGGTTCATCTGTGCTCCGACAATAGAGCCGTTCAGGAACCATTCAGGCTTCACTTTGTCCTCACCTACCTGGTTAGGGTCTTCGTTTATTTCCTGAAAATCATTACAGGATGTAAACAAAGCGGCTATCGAGAACATGCCTGCCAGTAATATATTCTTGGTGTTCATCTTGTTTTATTTCTTTATTGTTCTTATTAAACCATCTTTAAAATCCTACCGTTACGTTGAACGTAAATGAGCGGCTGGTCGGTGCAGCCCCGTTTTCAAATCCGGTGGCATTCGTATTGGTTGCCGATACGGATTCGGGGTCGATACCCGGCAGGTTATAATGGATCATCCATACATTGTTACAAGTGGCCGACAGACGCAGGCGCTGGAACGGTGTCTTTTGTAACATGGCCCGGTTAAAGTCATAGCCAAGCGTGATGTTACGCAGACGGATATTGGTAGCATCATAAGTAAACATTTCAGGCAAACCGTAGTTTCCGGTCGAACCGATACGTTCCCAATAGTTCTGATGAGTTACAGGGACTTTATTTTCCGCATAACCGTTAGAGGTCTGTACCACAGAATTAGGGACCACGAAGTCCTGACGATTACCGTTGACTACTGTTCCGGCAGCATTACCACGGACATACAGGTTGGAAGCCGTAGCCGAATACAGATCGCCACCGATACGGAAGTCTACCAGGAAGCTAAGATTGAAACCTTTATACGCAAAGCTGTTTGTCCATCCCAGCATCCAGTCGGGACTTTGATTACCGACCTTCGATTTACCGGTCGTGATCAGCGGCAGACCGTCTTCACCTACAATGATCTTGCCATAGTTAGGATCGTTCTTATCTTCTACACGCTGGAATGTTTGTCCGTAGATATCACCGTAATAACTACCTTGTACGGCTACGATCTGGATAGCATCCAATGTTTTTATATCATAGAGAGTAACACCCGGATACAGGTCGATGATCTTGTTCCGGTTCAGAGAGAATTGTGCCGTCGAATTCCAGCTCAATCCTTTCGGGTTATCGAGGATCGCACCGTTCAATGAGATTTCGATACCTTCGTTCTGGATATTACCGGCATTTACTTTCCGTGAACTATAACCGGAGAACGGGTCCATCGGGAGGTTCAGCAACTGACGGGTGGCGTTTGTCTTATACCAGGCAGCATCCAATCCCAAACGGTTATTGAAGAAGCGGACATCGAAACCGGCTTCCCACGATTTGATCAACTCACTGCGTACCGTAGAATCAAAGAGCACATTGCCCGGAGCAGACGTCGTATTCCCATTCTCATCTTTTCCTACCGTAAAGTTATTGTATAACTGATACGGATCGAGGTCGTTACCTACTTCTGCATAAGAAGCTCTCACCTTGGCAAAGGTAAACCATTCAGGCATCTGCCCGCCCAACTTCGGAACCATATCGGAGATAACGCCCGACAAGCTGACTGACGGATAGAAATAAGAACGATTGGCTTTCGACATAGTAGACGACCAGTCGTTACGTGCCGTCACATCCAGGAACAGATAACCGTCCCAGTTCAATTGCAACGATCCATACAGTGAATTCATCTTGCGGCGGATCAGTTCGGAGGTGACTGTCGGTTTATTGATACCATTGTTCAGGGAGAAGAGGTTCGGGACAAGCAGTTCGCCTGCCGAAGCATTCATCTTCGTTCGTTTCTGCATCATCAGGTTACCACCAAAAGAAACAAATCCACCCAGACGGTCGATCAGGTTATCCTTACGGGCCGTAGCCAGGAAACTATAGTTATTTTCGTAGAATGTTTCAGAACCTTCGTTGTACAGACCACTTGGCGTTGTATTTCCACCGGCATATACTTTTTCATTTTTAGTAGTCGTATAATAGTCGGTACCACCCCGGAGTTCGATATCGAACCAGTTCGTTGGAGCGTATTTCAATGCGATATTACCCAGCAAACGGTTACGGGTATCGTTGTTTTGCCGGTATTTGGTTACCCAGTACGGGTTTTCCTGCGGATTCTTCGAGGCATCCCACCAGATCATGTTTCCCTGTTCATCCACATCCTGTTTGAACTCAGCTACATTCAGTGAACGGGGCAAATTATAGATCGTATTGAATGCATTGGAAGGATTGACACCCTGGATCGGGCGGTTGTGGGCATTCATATTGATGTAGTTCACTTTGGCATCGATCTTCCACTTTTCGGCTTCATCGAGGAAAGTGGTTGCACGCAAAGTAATATTCGTCTTGTTCAGTTTTGATTCGGGAGTGATACCGGCATCATCCGAACGGTTGATAGAAGAAAATACCGATGTCCCTTTTATATTCTGCTGGAAGCTGACACCTTCATTGAAGGAAGTCCCGGTATTGAAAAAGGCATCTATATTATCATAAGTCTTTAAAGGTACCTGACGTCCGAGCCAGTCGGAGACCATCTGTCCTTCCGCTTTCGGTCCCCAGCTCAAACGCGACTGGTTATCGTAAGCACCGACCGAACCTTGTCCGAAGCTGTTCTGCAGATCCGGTTTAAGGAAAATCGACTCAGTCGTGATACCGGCATTGACCGTGATACCCAGACCTTCGTTTTTCTTTCCCGACTTAGTGGTGATCAGGATCACACCGTTACCGGCACGCGACCCGTACAAAGCGGCAGCAGAAGCACCTTTCAGTACCGTCATCGATTCGATATCTTCGGGGTTGATATCGGAAAGACCGTTACCCATATCGGCACCGGAGTTACCCCATACATCATCGACGCCGCCTGTGAAGTTATCCATCGGCGTACCGTCGACTACGATCAGCGGCTGGTTACTACCGGTCAGGGAGTTGTTACCACGCAGAACGATTTTAGAAGAACCTCCTACCCCATTACTGGAGCGCACGATCTGCAGACCGGAGACTTTTCCTGATAATGAATTGGCAAGATTCGGTTCGCGTGACGACAGCAATTCGTCACCTTTCAGTTCCTGCATCGCGTAACCCAGTGCTTTCTTGTCACGTTTCATACCTAAAGCGGTCACAACGACTTCATCCAGCTTCTGGGCATCTTCTGCCAGTTTAACATTCAATGTAGCTTGTCCGGTGTAAGGAATATCTTGTGTGGCAAAACCAATAAAAGAGATTTGGATAATGTCTCCCTTCTTTACGCCTTCCAGAGTGAAATGACCATCCATATCGGTCATAGTACCTGTGGTAGTACCTTTTATTACAACAGAAGCCCCTGCGACGGGTCCGAACTCATCTTCTACTGTTCCCGTTACTTTCGTATCCTGTTGGGAAATGTCAATAGCAGGATTCCCGGTATTCGGATTGGCAAAGGCGTTTCCGTTGAAACCCAACGCGCCCGCCAGGAGAATCATGCTGACAGATTTGAATCTTTTCAACATACTGATGTTTTTTGTTTAATTTATTAGATTAAATGTGTTTGGCGTCAACCAACGTCATTTGGTAATATAAACAGAAAGAAACAAGCGTTGTTGCAAGATTAACATTGGGGAACAGCGGGATTTGTTCCCTCTAAAAGCCTTCCCGACGAAAGGCACAAGCTATAAATCAAAAGGAGGATGAGAACTCTTTTTGATCGGTTATTCAATCAGAGCATAACTTTTTTTTATTTTTAATCACAAATACTTGTAATGGATTTGTGAAAATAAAGAAGCCTGGTTTTAATACCGCAATACCAGTGAACAATATCCTCCAGATTAAAAAGTCATAACCATCACAAACTGTGAAACATTTCTAATTTATTCATGTATAACATAAAACTTTATTTTCTTAGTAAGAACCTTTTATCTATAGGGCAAATAAGCATTATTTATCTCTCTATATTTATTATATTTGCAAACAAAAAACAGTACAAAAGTAAATGAAAAAGTCTATTAAATTTTTATCCTATTTCGTATTGATAACATTTGCAGGTTTGTCAGCTTGTAATGATGATAATGAGAAAGTAAAAGATGCTTATACTGAAGAGCAATTAGAATGGATTGCACTTAATGCAGATTATTTCCAGCATAAAAAAGACTCGGTTAACACTAATGGAGAATTAGTGTATCAGCGATTAGTTATTTATCAAGATACACTTTTATATCGTTTGACCAGTGAAATAGGTGCAGTCGATTCTTTTCCTGAAGCCAATTCTACTGTAGAAGCAAATATAAGAGGATGGTTACCTGTTAATAATCATGTATTCACTGGTAAAAACGATGAAGGTGTCGACCTGAAGATTCGGATGGATGATGAGGATGTTATATCAGGATTACGTGCAGTAATAAGAAAAGCACGTAAAGGAGAAACTATAGAAGCCGTTATTCCCTATCAATTAGGATATGGAGCACAGGACAACCCATATTTTTCAATTCCTCCTTGTTCTGTATTGATGTTTAATATACGAATCGATGATTTTAACAAATAGCTATTATTAAAAGTTTCTCATTAATAAAAACAAACGTCGTTTTGAGAGTTATCCTCTCTAAAACGACGTTTTTATTTTAGTACAATAGTTTATTTATACCATATATTATTATCAAGGAACATTACTAATCTACTAAAATAAGGTTCAACAATAATTATATTCTAAAGAAGATATTGAGCAACGTATATTATCAGTATAAAACAAAAAAACCGAGGTTATATTACTCTTTATATATCATATATATTTAAGAGTTATAACCTCAGTCTTTTTATTTAAATATCTAAATCGCTATTATATCAATTCAGAGATACAGTATGATTCGGATTCTGAGCAGCGACAGTTCTGCCTGACCACCAAACTGGAGTTGTATGATTATTCTTAGCCTTTACCTTTTCAAAGTTTTCGGTATTCTTTGTTGCTTCGCTAGTAGGATAATAGAATCTTTCACACCAAATAACATTTACCATCGGCTTTAAAGGTAATTCACCATTGCAGTCTTTAATCAGACGATGAGCTTCATTAAAGATTTCATACGGATATAAGATATTGAAATGAAGCATCTTCTGATGGAAAATGTATTCAAGTTTACCTCTTGTATCCAATTTAGAAAACTCATTACCTGCATAAGACAGATAACCCGCTAAATTATCCTCATCCAGTCTCTTCATACGTGCCGATTCAGGAACGTGCTGCAATTTAATTGCTGAAGATTCTCCATATGGGTTATTATTCAATTCATAATAATAACGGGTTGAAGATTCTATTGCAGACTTCACTTTATCCACAGCATTGATAGAACCAAATTCACCAGGCCATCTAACAGCTGCTTCAGCTAATAACAAATTCACCTCAACATCTGTCAACACCTGAAACTTCATGTCAAAATTCATGAACGTTGCACGGTTATAACGAGTTACCAAACGGTTCGGATCCCAAGAACCAACAACGGCATCTTTACGGTTCTTAATAGAATCTTGCTGTTCTCTCGTATAATACTTATCCAAATACTCTCTATCATCCTGGGTTACCGGCCAACCAATATATTTACCATCACGGTTGGGCTGGAACAATACATACAAACGAGGGTCTACTTCATTTGTCGCTTCATCATGATAATTCAACAAATCCTGAACTAGAAAACGAGGAGCAACCAACGTATTACCCATTTCCTCAAAACCACGATAATACAGCAGTTCATAAATATTAGTCTGGTTCTTATCTCTTTCCTCAAAAGTAATACTTGTATCTGTAAGCAATTTATTTTCCTGCAGAAGTTCTTTTATAGTAGCTTTTGCTACATCAGGCTTAACATGGCACAAGCGCATAGCCATACGCAAACGCAAAGAATTTGCAAAACGGATCCACAGATCGATATCTCCTCCGCAAAGAATATCTGCTTTACTAAACTTAGAAGCCTGCGCACTCGTTAATTCAAGAGTTGACAACTTTTCAGCCGTCGTTTTCAGAACATCCATGATGGCAGTATAAATTTCTTCCTGAGTTTCGTATTTAGGATAGAATTTTTCCTGGAAAGCACCACCTACTTCTGAGTAAGGAATATCATCATACAAATCCACAGAACGCTGGAATGCATATGATTTTACCACATCACTACACAGAAAATAAACCTCGTAAGTAGCTTGTTCTTCCGGAGACATATCATTATACAACAATTTCATTGCATTGATATCTTTCGTATACTGAACGCTTGTTTTTTCAAAAATGTTCCAGTTGAAAGGCTGTCCGCTCCAATCTGACCAAGTTTCTATTGACTCATTTATCTTATCAGAAAAAGTATAAGACGGATTAACACCGATACCTAGCAATAATGTAAAATTATTAATATAATGATAAGTCGGACCATACTCCATCTTAAACAAATGAGTTTGTTGCAATGCGGAGGTAAAGAATAAATCCAAGTGTCCATCGGTCACTTTATCCGGATTATAGAATTCATCCTCCAACTGATCGCAAGAAGCCATTGCAACCATAGCTCCCACACCTAGGGCAGCTACGTATTTGATTATATTATTTTTCATCTTTGATCTGTTTTTATTGTAATTACCACTATTAGAATGAAACATTCAAACCAACACCAAAACTTCTGAGACCTGGTAAAATACTCATTTCTGTCTGAGAATTAGTTCCCAATGTTGATTCCGGAGTTACATTCGGAATATCTTTGTAGAAATAACACAAGTTATTACCGAATACATTTACTCTAGCATTTTGAATCTTGAACTTAGAAAGGAAGTTCTTCGGAATCTGATAACTCAACGAAACTTGTCTCAAACTAATATAATCGCTCTTGTAAATCTGATCTTCCGAGATTTCATTTCCACTTTTCCAGAATGTCTCCTGATAATAATTTTCAGCAGAAACAAGTTTGTCATTAGGAGTTCCGTCAGCCTTTACCCCCGGAACGATTACACCATCATGCATAATAAACGGATAATGCGAATCAGATGGAACAGCAGCAGAATGACTATCCAGCAAAATACGGTCTCCATTTGTATTCATATAATAAGGAAGACCACCATGTGCTTCATCACGATATTTCAATGATTCAACAACTGAACCTGTACCTAACAAATACATGTTACTTTGAGAGATCATTGTAGCACCGAATTGGAAATCGACAACCGCATTCAATGTAAAGTTCTTATAAGTAAGACCGGTTGTAAGACCACCGATAATATCAGGAGTTATTTTTCCGACCTTCTTCCATTTTGTATTATCTGTCTGCCAATAACCACCGTCAGAAACAATACGTTCACCCTTGTCATTCGTTTTATACGGATTGATCCAAATTTCACCGTATTGTCCTTTTTCCGGAGCAATAATTTTCACATTTTTACCTTTCTGTCCCCACAATTCTTGTTCAGTTACGCCTTTTGCCAGTTTAACAATCTTAGTTGAGTAGTTTGACAAATTAAGACCTAATTCCCATGTGAAGTCCTTAGTAATAATCGGTTTAGTATTAATAGAAAATTCTAAACCATTCTGTGCAATATCACCTGCATTCAAACGTACAGTCTTAACACCTGATGATTCCGGAACCGGCAAAGTTACAATCTGGTTATAAGTATTATTATGGAAGAATGCAAAGTCTACATTGATACGATTCTGAGGGAAGAATGCAGTTTCAAAACCAAATTCATATTCTCTCTTACGTTCCGGCTTCAAGTTAGGAACCGGGAATCCGCCTGTTGATGTAGCAAAGTCTGCCGGTGGCAAATAATCTCCCATCGTCAGGATAGGATTTCCACCATAACTACCCAAAGAGAAGTCTACATTACCATAATAACGAGGACCCGGACGACCTACGTCAGCCCAAGAAGCACGCACTTTACCGAAAGAGAAGACACTAGGCAACTCAAATGTTTCAGAAAAGATCCAGGAAAGACTGGCACCCGGATAAAAATAATGATTGTTTTCCGGAGGCAGGATAGATGACCAGTCATTACGAGCCTGAACTTCCAAATATACAGCATTGTCATAAGCCAACTGAGCAGAAGCATACACACTCAGCAATAAATCTTTACCTCTTTCGCGAGAAGACTTAGCACCATTCGCGTTAGTTGTATTACTGAAAGAGAACCAGTTTTCAATTGCAAATTCTTCTTTAATATAAGTGTCCTGTGAATCCATAGAATTACGTTTCACAGCACCACCGATCATACCACTAAGATTCCATTTTTCATCAAATGACTGATTATACTGCAACGCTGTTTGAGCATAATAAGTAGCATAACGGATACTTTTTAAACCGTAATATCCCTGCAATGCCTTTTCTGCTAACGGACGATTTACCTTATTAGATACCTCATGTTCCGTAATAGTATAATCCATACCACCTAATGTATTCCAAGACAAATAGTCATTAAACTTCACATCCATTGATAATGATTGAATCAAATGGTTACGAACATATTGGTTGTTGTTTTGCAATTGTGACCAATAATATTCAGAAACATAAGATGACGCGGGGTAGCGAGAACTTACAGCATCCTGTGAGAAATAGTTATAACCTTCCGGAGTTACCATTTTATCACGAATCAAATTTGGATCCATTTCACGAGGTAAGCCGTAAGTAGTCAATTTCTCAATCTGATAGGGAGCATTATGATCTTTAGTATAAGTATAGTTTGTATTTACTTTGAGCTTAACATAATCATTCGCTTTCAAATCACCAGCAAAAGCAAAAGAATGACTTGCATTATCAGCCCCAACAGAAACATGATTAAAATCACGATAGTTATATGATACACGGAAACTTCCCAAATCACCTGAATTACTCAATGCAAAATTGACATTTGATTGAGAACCGGTTCTAAACATTTCTGTTGCATTGTTTTTCTGTGCTGTGTAAGGGCGATATTGATCATCCCACCATAACAGGCTACGACCGTCCATTCTCGGACCAAAGTTGAAATTAGCACTTTCCCACAATGATTCAACCATTTCGCCAGTAGCCGGATCTTTCATCATATAATAACCATCTTTCGATAAGTTTTCATATTTTGAATAACCAGCACTATGGCCAGAACCATATTCATTCTGATACTTCGGAGTGTAAGCGGCTTTATTCCAACTATAGTTCACGCCGAAATCAATACCTAACCCCTTTTGTTTACCACTTTTTGTAGTAATCAACATTACACCATTAGCACCTTCAGAACCATAAAGTACTGCAGCTTTTGCTCCCTTCAGAATTTCAATTGATTCGATATCTTCAGGGTTAATATCGTTGATACCAGTACCGTGGTCACCACCAGAAACACTGTTCATTGTTTGTCCTGTATTAGCATCCTGAATAGGAATACCATCAACAACAATCAACGGACGAGTATTTGAACTTTCTGTTAAAGATACGGCATTACGAACCTTAATGTTCATACCTCCGGTAGGACCAGCTGCAGTAGTTTGCAGTTGCAGACCGGATGTTTTACCATACAAAGCCGACATGGCATTCATAGGTGTACCGGCTTGTGTAATTTCTTCAGATTTCACACTACTTACGGAATATCCCAGTGCTTTCTTTTCACGCTTCATACCCAAAGCCGTTACAACGACTTCGTCTAGTTTCTGAGCATCTTCAGCCAGTTTCACTTGTAAAGCAGGTTGACCAGTATATTTGATTTCCTGGGTTGCGTAACCTATAAAAGAAATCTGAATAATGTCACCGCTCTTCACTCCTTCCAATGTAAAGTTACCGTCCATATCGGTAATCGATCCATTAGTTGTACCTTTCACTACGACAGATGCTCCGGCAACAGGACCGAATTCATCTTCAACTACTCCCGTCACTTTCCCATTCTGTTGGGAAATACTGGTTTTTGGCATTGCTGCAACCGTATCCGCAGACACATATCCGGGGATACCTAGTGTTCCGGCTAACAGCAATAAGCCCACAGGCTTAAAGTTTTTCAACATAATTGATGGTTTTATTTGAACATAAAATAGACACTGCTTTGGCGAAACAATGGTCTGTTCTAAATCTCTTTGGATATAATTCGCAGTAATATTTTAGAAACTAGTGTGTATTTTAGTTGGCGTTACCTCAGTTCTAAAAGAACTCTGTACATTTTATATCCGCGACAAATATATGAAATAATTATTACCCAGTGTTATTTTTCGTCAAAAAATTATCACAAGATTTTGTTTTTAACACATTGGCTAACAATAATCCATCGTAATTAAGTTAACAGGACACTTGATTTACGGTTCATATGTTAATATAGATTTACAAAACTTCTCTGAAGAAATATGATTACATTTTCCTGTTAACATTTATAAGGTGTCTATATTTTACTCAAAAATCAGGAAAAGATAATTCTATTTGCAAAGTGAGATATATACATAAAATTCATATCATACTACAAAACAACATATTATGCAATAGTCAGATTTCTAAATAATTAGCTATAATTACTTAAGTTCTTTTAGTACTTATATCCATCTTTTTATTTTTAACCGAAATAACTATAGTCCTTTTAGTACTATGAACGCCATAAAACGCCAAATCATCCAAGCGTTCATCAACAAAGTCTCTTCATTATTATATCAAATTAAGTTCAAAGGTGCTTTTTACGCCAAATAGCACTGGAGTATTTTAAAAACCATCAATTATGTTGAAAAACTTTAAACCAGTTAGCTTAATTTTGTTTGCTGGAGCGTTATGTTTACCTAAAATGTACGCCGAAACAACACCAGTTAGGCCGGATGTGAATTTTTCCCAACAAAGCGGGAAAGTCACAGGAACAGTTGAAGATGAATTCGGTCCCGTTGCCGGAGCGTCTGTCGTAGTGAAAGGAACAACCAACGGTAATATTACCGACATGGACGGTAACTTTACGCTGGAAGGAGTAAAAAATGGAGATGTCATCCAGATATCTTTCATCGGTTATGCTACTCAGGAGATTAAGTATACAGGACAAGCTACTATTCAGATCAAATTAGCTGAAGACACTCAAAAATTGGATGAGGTTGTTGTTACAGCATTAGGAATGAAACGTGAATCCAAAGCTTTAGGTTACGCCGTAACAGAATTGAAAGGGGATGAACTTAAAACGGCCAATACCATTAGCCCGGTCGCCTCTTTACAAGGAAAAGTAGCCGGTGTTGAAATCTCCAACTCTGATGGGGGTATGTTTGGTTCCACTAAAATCCAGATCCGTGGTGCTTCCACTTTAAGCGGTAACAACCAGCCTATTTATGTTGTTGACGGAATTATTCTTGATAATAATGTAAGTAATGGAGAAGAAGCAGGTAATAGTGGTGACGGAGGACTTATCAAAGACTACGGAAACGAACTGAAAAACTTGAACCCGGACGATTTTGAATCAATATCTGTATTGAAAGGTGCAGCAGCAACCGCATTATATGGTTCACGCGGTTTGAATGGAGCAGTTGTTATCACAACCAAAAGCGGTAAAGCCGGTAAAGGGTTAGGCATCAACTTCTCTCAAACATTAGGTATCGACTACGTTTATAAACAACCTGATTTACAAAACCTATATGGAGACGGTGCCCCGGCCGGTTATGTAACTTATGGTGAAAAAGATGCTAACGGAGAATACTATCAGTTTGATACCATGCATCAATTCTACAAAAATGCCAGTGGGCAACATGCATTTTTGCAACCGGGAAATTGGGCTGGTAATGCCTGGGGACCTCGTTTCGACGGTAGCGCAATTGAAGGCTATGACCACGAAATGACAACATACAATCCGGTTGAAAACAACTACAGAGATGCATATAACCTCGGATTCAATACCAATACGAACGTATCTATATCAGGGGGTAACGAAAAGACGACATTCTATACATCTTTATCCTATAAATATGCAGATGGAACGCTACCGAACAACTCTTTCCAGCGTTTGTCGGCTTTAGCAAAAGCCAGCCATAAAATCACAGATAAAATTACGATCGAAGCATCTATGAGTTTTGCAAACTCAATGCCGAAGAACTCACCATATGCGCTCGGTCAATATTTCACTTCAAATATTTATTCTTTCGATGACGGTTTCGGACGTTCATACGACTCAAACTATTATCGCGATAAATACAAAGGAGATCACGGAGGTTCTGCCAGCAACTCTTACGGAGATAAATATGGTTCTACCCCGGCACATGATTTATGGTTCAAGCTTTACGAATACAACTACACTCAGAAAGAGACAAGCGTTCGTCCCACACTGAATGTAACTGTCGATTTATTGGATTGGCTGAAATTCAAAGCAGAGGGCAATATGAACTACTACTACAAACGGGCTGAGAACAAAGAACTGGGAACCGGTTATGCGAATGAGGGAGGTAAATATGCCCTGGACCAATACACCAAGGAACAAACAAACCTGAACGCTACATTTACCGGAGACAAAACAATCGGAGATTTTAATGTTCACGGTTTCCTTCGCGGTGAGTATTATAATACAATGGAGCAGAGTATGGCCGAAAATACAGAAGGCGGACTTACCGTTCCCGGCCAATTCTTCATCGGTAACAGTAAAAATTTGGCTGGCTTCAGCGGGGAACTGAAAGGCACCAAAAGAATGATGTCGGTCGCATTCCAGATAGGTGGTAGCTGGAAAAACCAACTTTTCCTGGATATAACCGGACGTAACGACTGGTCTTCCGCTCTGGTTTATACAAACAAAACAGGTAACTATTCTTATTTCTATCCTTCAATTTCAGGTTCATGGTTGATTAATGAGACATTCCGGGATAAATTACCCGAATGGATTACATTTGCCAAGATCCGCGGATCATGGGCACAGGTAGGTAATGATACAAATCCTTATTACATCAATCAGGGTTATACCTTAAATAAATGGCAATTCTCCAATAGCTATATTTATGGTTTAAGTATCCCCAATAAAGCTTTAGAGTTAAACCTGAAGCCGGAACGTAAAAATGCATGGGAAATCGGTATCGACTGGCGTTTTCTTGATGGCCGCATCGGCATTGATGCTACCTATTATAAGGAAAACACGAAAGACCAGATCATGGAAATTGCCGTACCGTCCGTATCCGGTATCAGCAGTGAGTTGATCAATGCCGGTAATATCCAGAATAAAGGTGTTGAAATAGCATTGAACACTATTCCTTTCAAAAACAAAGACTGGGAATGGACTTTGAATTTCACTTATACCAAGAACAGCAATAAGATCGTCGAACTTCACCCGGATGTAGCCGACTATATTACATTGACTAACGGAGGTGGCGACTATGCCAATATCAAATCGGTTGCTAAAGTAGGAAAAGAATATGGCTTATTGATTTCGAGCCAGCTTCCTAAAACCGACCCGGCTACCGGAAAAGAGGTTCTAGCCTACGACAAGACAAGACGTTATGCCTATGCACTACGTGACGGAGAAGAAAAGGAAATAGGTTCCATGATACCCAACTTCCTCGGATCGGTATCTACCGGAGTTACCTGGAAAAATCTGTCAGTGAATATATCGATGGATATGCGTTTCGGCGGATATATTGCATCGTATGGTAGCCGTTACGGCGATGCTGTGGGTACAACCAAAAATTCATTGAACTATCGCGATGCTGAACATGGCGGAATTACATGGACCAGCAAATTTGACGGAGTAACTTACAGCGATGGTTATATCCCTGACGGTATATTCCCGGCCGGTACAGCTATCGAACAACCTGATAAAAAGATTTATACGGTTGGTGCAGATGGAGAAACCTACCAGTCGTTATACGAAAAGGGAGTTATCGAGCCTACTCATATTTCAACATGGGTTTTACAAAGAAACGGTTGGGGTAAAGGCGTTGTAAACGATAGCTGGGTAAAGAAACTGAACTATATCGCACTTCGTGAAGTAAGTATCTTCTACCGCATGCCATCTAACCTTGCAAGCAAAGTCGGTGCAAAATCTCTCAGCCTCGGACTTACCGGACGTAACCTGGGATATTTGTTGAACACCATGCCTAACCATGAAAACCCGGAATCTGTACGCGGAACAAAAACGACAGAATTCCGTTGCCCTTCTTTCTCGGCATTTACGGCTAGCTATATGTTCAATATAAATGCAAGTTTCTAATGCTGTCACATTAATTAAAAAAACAAGAAATATGAAATATACATCATTATTGACTGCAACGCTGATAGGTGCAACTTTGTTTACTACAAGTTGCAAAGATGACTTTGCAGATATCAATACCAATCCAAGTACAGTGAGTAAAGGGCATCTCCCCTATTTGTTTGCTCAGGGAGTACATGATTTCGAACCGGCCGATTATACGTTCTGGTTCTATAACGGTAAATATTACGCACAATTCATACAAGCCTTCGTTCCGACAGGTGGTAACACGGAACTCTATAACCGCATGGATCAAACCGGCGGACAAGGCAGTCAAAACTATAACGTTTTAAAGATTGCCCGCGAAATGGACAAGGTGATGAAAGACTTAGGTCCGGATGAAGCTGCCAAATATCAATATGTACGTACATTATTAGATCCGCTGATCGTTTATTTGGGAATGTTCGATACAGATACCTATGGAGATATGCCATTCTCTGAGGCTTGTATGGCACCTTACACAAGCCCGATGTTGCTGACTCCGAAATATGATACAGTACAGGAGTTATATGCAAATTGGCTGGAAATGTTGGATAATACTATTAATATCCTGACAACGACTCCTGCCGTAGCACAAACATTCCCCGGTAGCCAGGACATGGTATATGCGGGCGATATTACCAAATGGGCTAAACTGGCAAATTCCTTAAAGCTGAAAATTGCCGTTCGGTTACTCACACAGGATAAAGCCAAGGCAATTGCCATTGCTGAAGAAGTAGCCAAAAGCCCGGCCGGCGTATTAAGCGGAACAGAAGATGACTTCATTTTCAATAAAGGCATCACTGACTATCATTTCAATCCGGGTAATACAGTTGGTTTCGGAGCTCCTAAAAAAGAAGTCGCAGACTTCCTTATTAAGAACAAAGACCCTCGTGTCCGTTTCTTCTACACCAAGAATCATTTCAATTCAAAAGTGGTACAGGCTTTCTATGATGCAGGAAAAGATGTCCCCGCTTATATCGAAGCAAATGTAAACTCCGAAATGGAAAACGGCAAGAAAGTGTTTAAGAGCTGGAAAGGTTCAGGTGAACCCTGGGTACGTTATTACGGTATCCCTGCTGACATCGGTGCAGCCAACCAAACAGTCAAATACGGCGATTATTTCGATGAAAACCGATTTAAACTGGTGGGAGCCTCTGCTGAAAAGAAATTCACTCCCTACTCTATCTTCCAGCAGGAAAACTGCCACGGAAACGTTACTTACACTGTTCCTGTGGTACCCGACGGACCTGTTATCCAGGATAATGAAAATCATGCATGGTATGGTTTCTATATGACGTCCGGTGAAGTGTATTTATATTTAGCTGAATTTAAATTATTGGGAGCAAATCTGCCGTCATCGGCACAAGACTATTTCAGCAAAGCCATTGAATATTCAGTAAAATCCTACGACCGCTGGGCCGGATTAAATCAGATTCCTTATTACGGCACCACCTACGGGTACGACCCGAATGAGGTCTCTATCGAATTGAAAAACGGCGAAATAGAAGCTATGCTGGCTAATCCGGACTATCAATTGACAGGTTCAAAAGAAGAACAACTGGAAAAAGTATACATACAGGAATACATCCACTTCACCTATCAACCGTCCGACCAGTTTGTTGCTGTACGCCGTTCAGGAATTCCTAAAGTGGGAAGTGCCTTGATTCCCTGGCAGCTACTCGGTCCAAACACCGAAGTACCTCGCCGATTGGAAATAGGCATACCTAGTAAAACAGATAAGATGTACGAAATAAAGACAGCATCACTGAAGTCTCAAGGATTTACCGGTGGTACAAGTCTCGAACCATCTCTTCTTAACCGCGAACGTGTATGGCAGGATAACGGTGCTCCGAATTATGGAGAAGGCCCCAATTTCTAAGAGAAAGAAATTGCATAGCAGGATCACCACATCTGTTTTTTAGTAGATTTTATTGATATGCAATAAGTAAATAGGTGACGCCACTCATAATGACCGGCGTCACCTATTTTTTTATTCTCCATCCTCGATATTCGGTTCCGCCATCAATGTATCCGACAGTTCCACCGGTTCCGGCCGTTTGGCATAGATACACATCCGCCTGGTCCCGTCTTCTATAAGAATACCGTCAGCCACAAACTGTTTGAGTTCCTTCCGTGCCATATATTGCGAACAACCGTTCAACCCCTGATAGGCCAGTGTCGTGATATAAGCATGCCTTTCAAGATACCATAACAACCTCCTCTCCTTCTCATCCGGAGAGAAATCTGTACTCTTAGGTTCTTTATAACGCTCCAGCGTCATCGATTTCAATTCACGCTTCAGCCGGGCACAACAACGGAAATTCACATTCTTGAAATGCACCGATTCACTGCGCAGCTCCTTTTTATCTTCCACCGGACGCGATTGCAGAGATACACTGAAATAACCGATCCCGTCCAGATTGACATTATAACCGTCCCGTAATTTCTCTTTTAGCAGGTCAGCGATCAGGCGGACTGCTCCCTTCAGGTCTCCTCCGGTATAAGTAGAAGACGAAGAGGCTTCTTCTATTAACTTGTCAGTACTTACAGTATCCCAGGGTACTATACGGGGATGCAATACGACTTTCTTTCCTGAATCCTTTTTGGGCGGGTTCTTCTCCATCTTGTAAATTGCTGTCATCTTAGTATACTTTTATTATCCGGACTATATGCTTTAAAAATAAAAGATAGGACTTATTAAGTATTTGACCTGGGTCAACCATATATCCGACCTGGGGCGAACTTCTGTTTGCCCCAGGGAAACTACATATTCCACCTTGGTCGAACAAGTAAAAACATATTACCAAAGATACAAAATACAGCTAGATAAACAACAGTTCTCTCCTTTATTTTCAATAGAAGCAGCAAGTATAACTTTTCTGAAGATAATTGATCTTCACTGGCTCCAAACTGAACGCCGACCATCTACTTTCATTCTACCTCTTTAATGTAGAAAACAACACACATCCGGGATAGATATAGCAGATTTACATTGCTTTATATATAATTCATCCAAAGGTAACGATGTTGACAGACACCTCAAAAGCTACCGATATCCACCCAGATATCGACCATAAAAAGCCGTTACAACACCCGGCTTCCACTATTAATAAAGCCATATCCTTTTACTGCCTTTTCTAAAGGTCATGAAAGGAATAATAGACACGACCGGATATCTCAAAAGAACGATATCAGATATTTCTTTAGCTGTCCTGACAATAATCAATACCGTAACACATACCGAAAATAACAAGTGTTTTAAATGACACAAAGGTGTATTTACCAAAATTTATATAAATACAAAATCTAATTCCCTACAGGACTTTCCTTCTTTTATTGATAAATATTAACCATACAAACATCCTTCTGCAATCTTAATAAAAGGTAGTTTTTTCCTCAACCAGCAGATGTTAATATTTGTGCCTCAAAAACACAACACGCTAATTAACAGAGATATAATCCTCGTCATTCACTAGAGTCCTTTTAGAACTATGATGATCGCTAAACACAATTTTAGACAGATATTAAATTACAAGAGATATACAATAATACATCAAATTAAACATAGAAGTGCTTATTCGCCAAAATAACACTTCAGTAATCTAAAAACTATCAATTATGTTGAAAAACTTAAAGCCTGTCAGCTTAATTCTGATCGCTGGCGCACTCGGTTTCTCAGGGAGCGCATATGCAGATCTGATGCCAAGTAAGCAAAGTACCGGGATTACCCAACAGAATGGGAGAGTCACCGGAGTAGTAGAGGACAACTTCGGACCCGTTGCCGGAGCCTCTATAGTTGTGAAGGGAACCACAAATGGTACCATTACCGACGTGAACGGTAATTTTACACTGGAAAACGTGCAAAACGGAGCCACCATCCAGGTCTCGTTTATCGGCTACGCCACACAGGAAATCCGGTATACCGGACAGCCCTCTCTTCGTGTGTCGTTAAAGGAAGATTCACAAGCTCTGGATGAAGTGGTTGTTACCGCTTTGGGTATGAAACGCGAAACGAAAGCATTGGGATATGCCGTTACCGAATTAAAAGGTGAAGAATTGCTGAACAACGCAATCAATCCGGTTTCAGCTTTACAGGGTAAAGTGGCAGGGGTTGAAATTGCCGGTTCCGACGGTGGTATGTTCGGTGCGACCAAGATTCAGATCCGTGGTGCATCTACACTGGGTAAAAACAACCAGCCTATTTATGTAGTAGACGGCGTTATCCTGGATAACGCGATCCGCGACGGGGATGCAGACTGGACAGCTCATAACTACGACTACGGTAATGAGTTGAAGAACCTGAACCCGGACGACTTCGAGACAGTGTCTGTTCTGAAAGGTGCAGCCGCTACCGCCCTTTACGGTTCACGCGGTTTGAACGGTGCAGTCGTTATCACGACGAAATCGGGTAAAGGCAAACAGGGTATCGGGGTGAATGTTTCGCAGACGTTCGGTATCGACCATATGTTCAAACAACCGAAGTTGCAGAATAAATACGGACGCGGAAACTATACCGGTAATGTCGGCTATGGTGAAACCGATGCCAGTGGAAACTATTATCTGTATGACAACATCGGCCAGTTCCATCTGAATTCAGCCGGTAATCCGACTCTTACAGGCGGAACAGGTCGCCATTGGGGACCGGCATTCGACGGACGCGACATTGAAAACTATGACTATTCGACAATCGCCTACAGTCCGGTTGAGAATAACTTTAAGGATGCGTATAATTTAGGATTCAACAGCAATACGAACGTATCCGTCAGCGGTAGCAGCGAAAAGACCTCTTTCTATACTTCTCTGTCTTATAAGTATGCAAGCGGTACATTACCGAACAACAGCTTCGATCGTACATCGTTCCTGGCTAAGGCATCCCATAAGATTACCGACAAGATCGAAGTGGAAGCATCTATTGCTTTCGCCAATTCAAATCCGAAGAATGCGCAGCCGAATATCGGTGAGTTGTTCGTAGACGGTACCTGGGGACGTACATACGATACACAGTATTTCCGTAAACGTTATAAAGGAACTCACGGCGGTCTGGCAAGTGCCAGCTATGGCGACGAATACGGTAACAACCCGGGAAGAAGTACCTGGTGGGCGATTTATGAAAATGACTATTCACAGAAAGAAACTTCTGTACGTCCGACATTGGTATTGAATATGGAACTGACCGACTGGATGAAATTCCGTGCGGAAGGTAACTACAATTATTATTACAGACGTTACGAAGAGAAACAGCCCGGTTCCGACTATGCAAACAAGAAGAGCGGTTATTATGGAATGGGACTGTACACAAAGGAACAGACCAACCTGAATGCCGCGTTTACGTTCAACAAGAGTGTGGGTGATTTCACATTCGGCGGGTTCATCCGTGGTGAATATTTCAACAATATGCAACAGACCATGGCTGAAAATACAAACGGCGGTCTGGTTGTTCCTAACCAGTATTTTATTGCAAACTCTATCAATACGCCGTCTTACAGCGGTAAGATAGAAGGGGAAAAACGTATGCTGTCTTTATCCTTCCAGGCAAGTGCCAGCTGGAAAGATCAGCTCTTCCTGGATGTGACCGGACGTAATGACTGGTCGTCTGCCCTGGTTTATTCGGATACACATGGTAACTACTCCTATTTCTATCCGTCTATTTCCGCATCCTGGCTGGCTCACGAAACGTTCCGAGAACAGCTTCCGGAATGGATCTCTTTTGCCAAACTGCGCGGATCATGGGCACAGGTTGGTAATGACACGGATGCTTATACGATCAACTCGGCTTATTCATTGCTGACTGCCCAGTTACAAGGAGGCGGTAACGTATATGCTCTGAGCATCCCGTCGACAGCTTATTCTACGAACCTGAAACCGGAACGTAAGAATGCCTGGGAAATTGGTCTGGACTGGCGCTTCCTGTCTAACCGTATCGGTATCGACATGACTTATTATAAGGAAAATACAAAAGACCAGATCATGTCGATCAGCGTTCCGGGTATCTCCGGTATCAGCAACCAGCATATCAATGCCGGTAATATCGAAAACAAGGGGCTGGAAATTGCCTTGAATACGACACCGTTCAAAAACAAAGACTGGCAGTGGGATTTGAACTTTACGTACACCAAGAACAACAATAAAATCGTTGAACTGCACCCGAATGTAGCCGATTATATAGAGTTGTCCGGTAGTGTCGCATATGGAAACTATCGCATTGGCTCGGTGGCAAAAGTAGGTGAATCTTACGGGGTATTGATGAGTGACTCGAAAGCAAAGATCGACGAAAAGACCGGCCTGCCTATATTGAACGCTACTTCTTATTATGGCGGCGACAGAGGTATGCATGCCATGTATTACCAGCGTAGCGGTGAAGCGGAAGTGGTTGGTTCGATGGTTCCTGACTTCCTGGGTTCTGTAAGTACTTCGCTTACGTATAAAAACTGGAGTCTGCGTGCTTTGTTCGATATGCGTTTCGGTGGTTATGTAGCGTCTTATGCAAACCGTTACGGTCTGGCATACGGTTTTACGGAAAGCTCCCTGAAATGGCGTGACGCAGAAAACGGCGGTATGAGCTATACTTCCATCTGGGACGGCCAGCAGTATAACGACGGTTTGATTCCGGTAGGTCTGATCGAAGGCGGAACATCTATTCCTCTTCCTGACGGAAGCGCTTATACGGTAGCTGCCGGTGGCGAAACATACCAGGCTTTGTATGACAAGGGCCTCGTAGACCCACAGCATGCTTCGGCATGGCATTACTGGAACAATGCATGGGGAACAGGTGTCGTGAACGACGATTGGGTGAAGAAACTGAATTACATCGCAGTACGTGAAATCACCGTATCTTACAGAATGCCTAACAAGATTGCACACAAACTGGGGGCACAGCATCTGAATCTGTCGGTATCCGGACGTAACCTGGGTTATCTGCTGAATACGATGCCGAATAAGATCAATCCGGAATCTGTCCGCGGTACATCTGCTTCCGAGTTCCGTATCCGTTCTTTCAACGGCTTGACTGCTAACTACACATTTACTATTAATGTTGGATTCTAAACAAAACAAGAAACTTTAAATTAATTGAGACATGAACAAATATAGTAATATATTAATGGGATTCGGCCTGGGTGCAGCCTTGGTATGCACCACCGGATGCCGTGATGATTTCGCAGATATCAACTCCAGCCCTTCGCAGGTGACTGTGGGTGACCCGTCTTATCTGTTCGCAATGGCCGCTATGGACTTTGAACCTTTTGGGTATACATTCTGGTTTTATGACGCACCGATGTTGACATCATGGAGTCAGATGGCGGTACCGACCGGCAGCTTTACCGAAAGCTCCGCATTGACGACTGTTACTGGTGGCGTAAGCTATGTGAACACTTTGAAACTGGCACACGAAATCACTTATTTACGTTCGAACATGAGCGAGGAAGATGCAGCCAAACATGCCGTAACAGCCGCATGCGTAGATGTTCTTACTACTTATCTGGCACTTTCTAGCAGCGATATCAATGGAGATATCCAGTTTACGGAAGCCGGCAACGCCTTACATGGCGGTACTCTGACCCCGGCTTACGACAGAATTGCCGATCTGTATACGCTGTGGTTGGATCAATTAAATTCAGCTATTACAACATTCACGACTGCCACCGATCAGATTTTTACAAACGAGCAGGATATCGTTTATAAAGGCGACCGTGCCAAGTGGGCCAAAATGGCTAATTCGCTGAAACTTAGAATTGCTGCCCGTTTGATATCTCAGGATAAAGCAAGAGCTCTGACTATTGCTTCGGAAGTCGCAAATGCTTCCTGCGGCTATATCGATTCTTTGGATGATGCCATGTTGTTCAACAAAAGTGTCGTAAACTCAAGCAGTGACGATTACATTTACCACTGGAGTAACGGATTTATGGACGGAATGGCTTCCAACCAGCGTATAGTAGATTTCATGCTTGAAAACAAAGACCCTCGCGTTCGTTTCCTTTATCGTAAAAACGACTGGAACTCTAAAATCATTCAGGAATTCTACGATCAGGGCAAGGCGATTCCTTCTTATATCGAAGAAAACGTTGAATATACCACGTCCGGCGGAAAGAAAACATTCGTGAAATGGAAAGGAATGGGTGAACCTTGGGTTCGTTATTACGGCCTTCCGGTTGAATATAATGCCAAGAACAATTCGGCTGTTTACGGTGAATGGTTTGACTATGAAAACCGTTACAAGATTACCGACGAAAACGGCCAGAGTGCAAAAAGCTATCGCCCCTACTCTATGTACCAGCATCAGATGGTTATCGGACGTTACTATAATTTCACCCTGCCTACAGTTCCCGGCGGTCCTGTAATCACTAGAAACGACAGCCGTCCCTGGTATGGTTTGTATCTGGGTGGAAGTGAGGTAAACCTGTATCTGGCTGAGTTCAAACTATTAGGAGCAAACTTGCCCGGTACGGCTGAAAGCTATTTCACACAAGGTGTTAAACTGTCTGTTCAGGAATATGATAAGGTAGCCGGATTAAACCAGATCGCTTATTACGGCACTACTTATGATTATGATCCGAATGAAGTTTCCATCGAACTGAAAAGCGGAGAGATCGAAGCGATGCTGGCATCAGACGATTACCAGCTGACCGGTTCAGCCAGCGAACAACTGGAAAAAGTATACTTGCAGCAGTTGATCAACTTTACCATGTATCCTTACGATCAGTTTGTTACCGCCCGTCGTTCAGGCTTGCCTAAATTCAATTCACAGTTTATCAGCCGTGAGAATTATGCTTCTATTCCTGTGACCAACTTCCCGCGTCGTTTCCAGACTGGTGTTCCTAACGAAATGAGCCAGTTGTACCAAATCCAGAGAGATGCGTATGCAGCACAGGGTTACACCATCACAGGTGCCGGTGATGCGAATACATCTATTCTGAATTCAGAACGTACATGGCAGGATCAGGGTGCTCCGCAATGGGGTGAAGGACCAAAGAATTAATTCCTATTAATAACCTCGAAAGAGTAGTTACAGATTCTGTAACTGCTCTTTCACATATTCTACAACAATGAGAACATACCTGTTAATCACCATCCTGTGCTGTATAGCAACCGTAGGTAGTGTTAATGCACAGAAGAAACGTCAGATGCTTTTCGAAGATTACTCGAAGGGTGTCGTGTTAATGAAGAACAACTCCAAGACAATGGCAGAACTCAATTACGATGCCGGCAATCAGAAGATGATGTTCAAAAACGGTTCGGAAGAAATGCTCCTTACCAACGTTGCCCAGATCGATACGGTCTATATTGGAAATGCCAGATTCATTCCGACCGGATCCAGTTTCTATGAGATACTACAGATACCGAATGGTCTTATCGGTATAAACTGGTTGTTGAAGAATACTTCCCAGGGATACAAAAATGCTTTCGGCGTAACGCAACAGGCTAAAGTGGAAACTTTAAATACGAACCAGTTAAACTATAGCACTTACGAAAATCAATACACGGAAGTGTATAAACTCGCCAATCAGAATGAATATTGCATATTCCGTGATGGCACTCCGCTCAAATTCAAAAATAAGAAATCGCTATTAAAACTCTTTCCCGGCAAAGAGAAACTCATCGAAACTTATATAAAAGAAACGAAAACAGACATGAAGAATGCGAAAGATGTCATCACACTTGTCAATTACTGCCTGGGATTATAATCAGGTTAAATAAAAAACGGGTGACACTGCTTTCACGCAGTCTCACCCGTTTTTTTATTCTATATCGAATTCAACATTAATACTTCTTTTCATTCGCCAGATTCCACATATTCAGGAAAGAGGCTTTCGTTATATCAACTATTTTATTCCAATTGATCTTTTCTACATGGTCACTCGGCATATGATAGTCCGGATGGCCGTTGGTATGATACCAGATAATAGGGATCTCACGTTTGGCAAAAGAACCATTGTCACTCCCTCCTACCGGTTTGTCCCAGGCATGATAAATAGGCTTCAGGTTCAGGTTGTATTTCTTGATGTCATTCTTCAGCCAATCCCCGAAAGCCTTGTTTGCTTCTGTATAGAAATAATCGACCTGCTCAGGAACCGCCTCATTCGAGTTACGACCGATCATATCATAATTCAAATATCCTTTAATATCTTTCAGGAAAGAACAGTTCTGTACAAAATACTCTGAGCCCAGCAATCCTTTCTCTTCCCCATCCCAGAAAGCAAAGATCACGGTACGTTCCGGTTGTTGGTCCGATGCCAGGAAAGCCTTCGCTACCTGCAGAACAGCCGATACCCCGGAAGCATTATCATCGGCACCATTATAGATCTGGTCGCCGTCCAGCATCGGATCAAATCCCAGGTGATCGTAATGGGCACCGATAATAACATATTCATTCGGATTCTTTCCTTCTATCTTTCCCAGGATATTGCGCATGGATAATTTCTGATGTACCCCTTGTTTCAACTGAGCGATCGAATCCGGATGTACCTGGAAACGTCCTCGCTTCTGGCGTTCTTTATTATAAGCTTCAAAAGGTTGATAATAAGATTCATTCAAAGGAGCGATTCCCATTGTCTTCAGATTGGATACGATATACTCTCCGGCAATACGTCCTCCCTGGAAACCGGCTTCACGCCCTTCCAGTTCGTCACTGGCCAGAAAACCGATATATGCCTCCGCATTCTCTTTATTGATTACATTCAGTCCTTTTTCAATAGGCGACTGTGCCCAAAGGGTTGTAGATAGCATAACGGATGCTACAAATAAACCTACTCTTTTCATCGTATGATTGTGTTTTACAAATTATTGGAAATAATATAGTTTCAGCTTTCGCGTACAAAGATAGTGCAAATAAGAGCAGAAGCAAAACTTGTTTTGATTATGCCAAATACAGCCTATCTTCGTTTACCAAGGCAAAGATAGAAGATAAATTGAAGAATTGTAAGGGCTATAAAATAAAAAAAGGCTAATCTTCACTGATCTGCCAGTGTCGAATGCCCATCTTTTGTCTCTCACCAGTCTTTAAAAGACTTTGGTGAAGAGAAAACATCTAATAATATACTAATCTTTTTGTTTAATTTTTTGCGTTAGCGCCCATTTCTTCTAATAGGCGGCGGATTTCAGCATTTACTCGCTGACTCATTGTACCATTTCTCATTGACTGATAACGATCAGCCTGATAACGCAACATCGCTAAAGCACGAAGATTTTCTTCATTTCTACTTGTCATCATAATCTTTACATTTTTATGTCTTCCACGCTTGGAAGACTCATTAATAATTAACCTAAACTCTAATCTTTTCTTTTTGTTTACAATGCAAAGATAGACATTATATTCAAAACCATGCTATAAAACATATAAATAATTTCTATCTTTACATTTATTTAATTTATAGTCATATCTTTTTAGAAGCTAAACTTCCTGTTTCACCTCTGTCAATTCGCCTGTAACTGAATTAATTACAAAACCTCTAACCGTTATATCGGAAGGAATCAACGGATGATGAAGAACCTGGTTCACTGTATTCCTAACAGAACCTTCTGACGAGTCGAAACCATGTAGCCAGTCTTTAAAGTCGACTCCGCAATAACGTATCATATCGATACGATCGGCAGGAATGCCCCGTTTCTTCATGGCTTCTATCATCGTATCGCTGTCCATATGTTGTGCGCCACAATCCGAATGTCCGATGATCATGATCTCAGTTACCCCCAAATCATAGATGGCAACCAACAAACTGCGTATCACACTACCAAACGGATGCGAAATGACTGCTCCGGCATTCTTTATGACTTTCACATCACCGTTCTTGATACCCAATGAGGCAGGAAGAAGTTCTGTCAGGCGAGTATCCATACAAGATACAATCGCAATTTTCTTATCCGGATACTTATTCGTGATAAACTTTTCGTATCCTTTGTTCTTTACGAACTCTTTATTAAATACTAGTAATTCGTCAATCATATGTTTACTTCTTAGTATAGAAACAACTTACGATCAGATAATGTTCAAATGTTTCAACGCTTTGAATATTCCGTCCTCATCGACAGAATCGGTTACATAATCGGCATATCGTTTCACATCGTCTTCCGCATTTCCCATAGCCACGCCAATTCCGGCATGTTCAAGCATGGCAACATCATTGCCGCCATCACCGAATGCTACACATTCATTCAACGGTATCCTGAAATATTCCAGCATCTTATCGATCCCGATTCGCTTGCTGCTCCCGGCAGGAACAACATCTGTAAATAAAGGATTCCAACGGGTCGATTCACAATGAGACAAAATCTGCATGATCTTTTTCTCCTGATCGGCAGTAAAGAAAGAAACAAGCTGGTAAACGGTCTCACCCCGTATTTCATTCATCGGACGGATAGGCGGCTCCGGAAAATTCAACATATTGAATATCTCTTCCACCGTTTCATCCTTATAATTCATATAGATATCTTTCTCCCGGACAAATGCACATGGAAAAGATTCTTCCGTTTCCATATAACGGATCAGGGCTTCGACATCCCTGTCAGGAATACTGTGTTTATAAATGACTTTATCGCCGGCAAAGCAATATCCCCCGTTCAATGTAACGTATCCGTCAAACTGTAAATCTCCCAGATTGTTGATAGAACTGAAGTGCCGCCCTGTAGCTATAAAAACTTTAATACCTTTCTTTCTCAACATATCCAATGCTTCGATAGTTGACTGCGGAACTTCGTGGGTCTTAAAACTAACCAATGTCCCGTCTATATCGAAAAAAACTGCCTTAACCATACTTTTTAATAACCTAAATTTGATACAAAGATAAGAATAAATAAACACATGCATATTTTATATACCTTTGTAAGTAAGATCTTAATAACAATTTAATAGGTAAACTATGGAATACAGACAATTAGGAGGATCAGGACTATACGTGCCGGTTCTCTGTTTAGGAACTGCTACTTTTGGAGGTACAAATGGTTTCGAAGGTTGGGGACATACCCAGGTAGAAGAAGCCAGACGCATGATAAACCGTTGCCTCGACGCAGGCGTGAATCTGTTTGATACGGCGGATGCATACTCAGACGGATTATCTGAAAAGATATTGGGTAAAGCGATGGAGGGACTGAGAAATAAGTTACTGATCTCAACTAAAGCGACATTCAACCTGAATCCGGAAAGCCGTAATGCAATGGGGTCTTCCCGTTTTCATCTGATCGAAGCTTGCGAAGCCAGCCTGAAGCGGCTGAATACCGATCACATAGATATTTATCACATGCACGGGTTCGATGCCAATACTCCGGTAGAGGAAACGCTTCGCGCATTGGACGATCTGATCACAGCCGGTAAAATACGGTATATTGCCTGTTCGAATTTCTCCGGATGGCATCTGATGAAAGCATTGTCAGTCTCCGAACGATACGGCTGGAGCCGTTATGTGGCACAGCAGGTGCATTATTCATTGCTTAACAGGGAGTTTGAATGGGAGTTAATGCCACTGGGTATCGATCAGAAAGTCGGCTCTATTATCTGGAGTCCTCTTTCTGCCGGCCGCTTAGGTGGGAGATACAGAAGAAATAATCCGATACCGGCTGACGGACGTGTAGCTCGCGGCGGCAGTCCTATTCCAGACGAAGCGACATCTTACGAACGGTTGTACAATATTATGGATGTATTGGATGAAATAGCCGAAGAGACGGGACATACTGTTGCACAATGTGCGTTGAACTGGCTATTGCAACGTCCTACTGTTTCCAGCCTGATCATTGGAGCCAGCACAGAGGAACAATTAAAACAAAACCTGGAAGCTGTCGGGTGGAATCTGACACCGGAACAGGTAAAACGTTTAGATGATGCCAGCCAGGTCACTCCCGTTTATCCTTATTGGCATCAGGCACAGTTCCCATTCCTGAATGCACAGATTCAGTTTTAGAACCTCATTTAACTTCATAAAAAAACGGAACCTTCTTTCGAAGATTCCGTTTTTACTATTTAGATGATCAAATAATCAATTATTCTTCAACACCCCATTGCTGTTTAGCCAGACGCTTGTAGTTATTCAGTCTCCACTTAGCGTTGTCTTCAGCAGCCTGGAACAATTCGCCTGCTTCAGCCGGGAACTGTTTTGTCAGAGATGCGAAACGTACTTCACCCTTCAGGAAGTCCTGGAACTTACTCCAATCCGGTTCTTTGCTATCCAAAGTGAACGGATTCTTACCTTCTTCTTCCAATGCCGGGTTGTAACGCCACAAGTGCCAGTAACCACATGCTACTGCATCAGCTTCTTCCTGCTGGCTCTTACCCATACCCTTCTTCAAACCGTGGTTGATACAAGGAGAGTAAGCGATGACCAATGAAGGACCGTCATAAGCTTCAGCTTCGCGGATCGCTTTCAATGTCTGTGCCTGGTCAGCACCCATTGCGATCTGGGCAACATATACGTAACCGTAAGTTGTAGCCATCAGACCCAGGTCTTTCTTACGTACTCTCTTACCAGCAGCTGCAAACTTAGCGATTGCACCGACCGGAGTAGCTTTAGAAGACTGACCACCAGTGTTAGAATAAACTTCGGTATCCAAAACCAGGATATTAACGTTCTTACCTGAAGCAATTACATGGTCGAGACCACCGTAACCGATATCATAAGAAGCACCGTCACCACCGATGATCCACTGTGAACGTTTTACCAGGAAGTGAGAAAGTTCCTTGATCTGTGCGCTAAGCGGACAGCCGTGAGTGATACCTTCTTCAGCAATAGCTATTATCTGAGGAGCCAGTTCTTTTGTCTTATCAGCATCGTTCTGGTTTTCAACCCATGCTTTCAACACTTCTTTCACTTCGGCAGGAGCATTTTCACCAGCGATAATTGCGTTCATTGCATTCGTCAGACGAGCACGCATCTTTTCGTTAGCCAGTTCCATACCCAGACCGAATTCACAGAAGTCTTCGAACAATGAGTTAGCCCAAGCCGGACCCTGTCCTTTTTCGTTTGTTGTATACGGAGTTGAAGGAACAGAACCTGAATAGATAGATGAACAACCTGTTGCGTTAGCTACCATTTCACGGTCACCGAACAACTGAGTTATCAATTTCACATACGGAGTTTCACCACAACCGGAGCAAGCACCTGAGAACTCAAACAACGGAGTTGCAAACTGAGAGTTCTTCACGTTAGCTTTGATGTCAACCAGATGTTGTTTGCTTGTAACCTTTTCTGCACAGAAATCCCAGTTCGGAGCTTCGGCCAACTGAGTTTCCAGAGCAGCCATCTTAAGCGCTTTACCACCCTTCTTCGGATTACCCGGACAAACATCGGCACAGTTACCACAACCCAGACAGTCGAGAACGTCAACCTGGATACGGAACTGCATTCCTTCAAATTGTTTACCTGTAGCTTTCAAAGAGTTATTGAACGGAGCAGCAGCCTGTTCAGCAGCATCCAACACAAACGGACGGATAGAAGCGTGAGGACAAACATACGCACACTTGTTACACTGGATACAGTTATCCGGTTCCCAAACAGGAACAAAAGCAGCTACACCGCGTTTTTCGTATTTGGAAGTTCCCTGATGCCAAGTACCGTCTTCGATGCCTTCGAATGCAGAAACCTTCAGCAGGTCACCATCCTGAGCATTGATAGGACGAACTACTTCGTTGATGAAAGCAGGATCGTTGTTTGCTACAACTTCATCATCCGGCAGGTTAGCCCATGACGGATCGACAGCAAGCTGAGTATATTCGCCACCACGATCGACAGCAGCATAGTTCTTATTAACTACATCTTCACCTTTCTTACCGTAAGACTTCACGATGAATTTCTTCATCTGTTCGATAGCCAGGTCAACAGGAATTACACCTGTGATACGGAAGAATGCAGACTGAAGGATTGTATTGGTACGGTTACCCAAACCGATTTCCAATGCAATCTGAGTTGCATTGATATAGTAAACAGTAATGTTTTTCTGAGCGAAATAACGCTTTACCTTATTCGGCAGGTGTTTAGCCAACTCTTCACCATTCCATACAGTGTTCAGCAGGAATGTACCGTTTTCACGCAAACCACGAGTTACATCGTACATACGCAGGTAAGCCTGAACATGGCAAGCAACGAAGTTAGGCGTATTTACCAAATAAGTGGAACGGATCGGATGGTCACCGAAACGCAGGTGAGAACAAGTGAAACCACCAGACTTCTTAGAGTCATAAGAGAAATATGCCTGGCAATATTTATTTGTATTGTCACCGATGATCTTTACAGAGTTCTTGTTAGCACCGACAGTACCGTCAGCACCCAAACCGTAGAACTTAGCTTCGAACATGCCTTCACCACCCAAAGCGATTTCTTCTTTCTGAGGAAGAGAAGTGAATGTAACGTCGTCTACGATACCCAGTGTGAACTGGTTCTTCGGCATCGGTAATGCCAGGTTTTCATAAACGGCAAGGATCTGAGCAGGAGTAGTATCCTTAGAACCCAAACCATAACGGCCACCAACGATAACAGGAGCATTTTCTGTTCCGTAGTAGCAGTCTTTTACATCCAGATACAAAGGTTCGCCGGTAGCACCCGGTTCTTTTGTTCTGTCAAGAACAGCGATACGTTTCGCAGTCTTAGGAACAGCAGCCAGGAAGTGCTTAGCAGAGAACGGACGATACAAGTGAACAGAAACCAAACCAACTTTTTCACCCTGAGCCGTCAGGTGGTCGATAGCTTCACGGGCAGCTTCTGTTACAGAACCCATAGCAATAATTACGCGTTCTGCATCTTCTGCTCCGTAATAATCGAACAAACCATATTTGCGGCCTGTAAGTTTGGAGATTTCGTTCATATATTCTTCTACGATAGCAGGAACTGCTTCATAGTATTTGTTCGATGATTCTCTGTGCTGGAAGAAGTGATCCGGATTTTCAGCCATACCACGAGCTTCCGGTTTTTCCGGATTCAATGCACGTGCACGGAATTCAGCCAACGCCTTCTGGTCGATCAGCGGAGCCAGGTCATCATTTTCCAACGCTTCGATCTTCTGGATTTCGTGTGATGTACGGAAACCGTCGAAGAAGTTCACGAAAGGTACGCGAGACTTGATAGTAGCCAGATGAGCAACACCGGACAGGTCCATAACTTCCTGTACAGAACCTTCTGCCAACATTGCGAAACCTGTCTGACGGGCAGACATTACATCCTGATGGTCACCGAAGATACACAAAGCATGAGATGCCAATGTACGGGCAGACACATGGAATACGCAAGGAAGCAACTCACCAGCGATCTTATACATGTTCGGGATCATCAGCAACAATCCCTGAGAAGCTGTGTAAGTTGAAGTCAGGGCACCGGCTTGCAAAGAACCGTGAACTGCACCTGCAGCACCACCTTCCGATTGCATTTCCTGTACCAAAACCGTTTCGCCGAAGATGTTCTTACGTCCGGCGGCAGCCCATTCGTCTACATATTCTGCCATTGTAGACGACGGAGTGATGGGGTAGATAGCGGCTACCTCGCTGAACATATAGGAGATATGTGCAGCAGCCTGGTTACCATCACAGGTCAAAAATTTCTTCTGTTTTGTCATAGACTTTTACTATTAGTATTTAAAAGAATTTTATTAGTATAAAAAGCCAAAAAGCCAAAGCGGGATCATGTTGCCATCTCCTACTTCAACCTTATCAATAGCATAGTATAAATCGGGATTGTTTTTCACCTTCATACTTTCCTCTATCCTGAAATTATACTTTTCATTTACCAGAAAGTGAGCATTCTTTATTCCTTCATTCAGTCTATTGTCTTTCAAAAGCTGGTTATAGAAAAAAGATTCGCGCACTGCCTGTAGGTTAACCTCCATCGGACGGATGGGGTACATCAGATTCGAATTATACATATATACGGTAGAGGGCTTTTTCGGGAACGATTCGCCTACCGGATATAACATATTCATCAAACGGGCATCGGTCAGATACTTAATATAATTCATCACTGTCGCCCGAGATGTTTCTATATCTTTACTTAACTGACTTACATTCGGCGTACACGGCGCACTGATAGCCAGCAAATATAATAATTTTCGGAGCTTAGGCAAATAACTTTGCTCGATTTGTTTTATATATAAGACATCTACCTCCAACATCATATTCATTGTTTTCAGCAGATTCTCGGAGAAATTGCGCTTCTCCAGGAAAAAAGGATAAAAACCATGATGCAGATAATCCTGAAAATAAGCCATCGGTTTGGCTACCGAACAGATATTACGGGCAATCTCCTGGTGGTTTGCGAGCACTTCCTCGAATGTGTAAGCCGGAAAATTGTTTCCCGACATCAGATTCAGAAACTCACGGAAAGAAAAACCACGCAAATTATATGAAACGACTTTACCCGAGAGATCCGGATTCTCTTCCTTCAACCGCATAACCGATGAACCGGAAAAGATAATCTTCAGATCTTCAAAATTATCATAACAGTAACGTAACTCTTTCGACCATCCTGAATATTTGAAAACCTGGTCGATCAACAGCACCTTCCCTCCTTTCGCCCTGAATTCAGAAGCGAAATCGACTAAAGTACGTTCTGTAAAATAAAAATGATTCAGATTAATATATAGGCACTCTTTATTATCAGCACCAAAATGTTCGCGGGCATAATCCAGTAAAAACGTAGTCTTACCTACTCCACGAGAGCCTTTGATACCGATCAACCGGTCATTCCAGTTAATCTCATCCATCAGCCCCCGGCGTACCGGTGCATGCAAATGTTCTACAAGGTATTTATGTGTTTTAAAGAATGCTTCCACCTTACTGTCTTACTATATAGGCCACAAAGATAGAAATTATCCTCTACTTTGCAATACCGAGATAGCAATTTTATTTTCAGTTGGCAATCCAAAGTTAACAATGCGTATTGACGTTTGAGAATTCAGAGTTGGCAGTTAATGGTCTTTTTAGAAATAAACCACTAACTGTCAATACTCTTATCTTATTCATTCAATTATCGTTACCCATCCGTAAGTATCAGGCTCGTCGCCATACTGAATACCACGTAGTTTATTATATAACTTTTCACAAACAGGACCTGGTTTGCCATCTTTGGCAATTACATAAGACTTATCAATATCCAGATCGTCGATTTGTGAGATCGGAGCGATAACGGCTGCTGTTCCGCATTCTGCCGCTTCATCGAATGTAGCGAGTTCTTCTACCGGAACCGGACGACGTTCAACGGTCAGGCCCATATCGGCTGCCAATTGTTGCAAACTCTTATTGGTGATAGAAGGCAGGATGGAATGAGACTGCGGAGTGATGTAGCTATTGCCACGGATACCGAAAAAGTTTGCCGGACCGCATTCGTCCAGATATTTCTTTTCTTTCGGATCCAGATAAAGAACGGCTGCATAGCCTTTTTCTTTCGCTTTCTCTCCGGCAACGAGACTGGCTGCATAGTTACCACCGACTTTGATAGTACCTGTACCCTGAGGCGCAGCACGGTCGTATTCACGCATGATACAAACCTTCGAAGGTTTGAAACCACCCTTGAAATAAGGGCCTACCGGCGTTACGAATATCATGAACATATACTCGGGAGCCGGCTTCACACCAACCTGTGCACCCAAACCGATCATCAGCGGGCGGATATATAATGCTGCTCCACTCTCGTAAGGAGGAACAAAACGTTCGTTCAATTTCACTACCTTGCGAACTGCTTCTTCAAACATTTCCACAGGAAGTTCAGCCATCTTGATACCACGGCTGGAAGCTTGCATACGTTTGCCGTTTTCATCCATACGGAATACACGGATCTTCCCGTCTTTTCCCTTGAATGCTTTTAACCCTTCAAACGACTCCTGTCCGTAATGGAGGCAAGTAGCTGCCATGTGAATATTGATAATTTCAGAAGAACTAACTTCCAATTCACCCCACTTACCATCGCGATAGTAACACCGTACATTGTAGTCTGTCTTCATATAACCGAATGCAAGATCAGACCAATTCATATTTTCCATATAATGTCGTAATTAGATTATGAACGCAAAAGTAAGCTATTTCAGATGATAATTGTTACTTTTGCAGCAAAAATAATTAAAATATGAAAGTTATTGATCTGATCAACGGCAGTAAAAGCACTGCTTTCTCATTCGAAATACTTCCACCCTTGAAAGGGAACAGCATACAGAAAGTGTATAATGTGATTGATAAACTAAAAGAATTCAATCCTAAATACATTAACATCACCTCACATCATAGCGAATATATATATAAGACGCTCCCTGACGGAAGTTTCCAGAAAGTGAACATCCGCAAACGTCCGGGTTCGGTAGCCATTGCTTCCGCTATCCAGAATAAATATGGTATTCCGGCCGTTCCGCATATCATCTGTAAAGGGTTTACGAAAGATGAGACAGAATATGCCTTGATCGACCTCAACTTCCTGGGTGTTTACGATCTGCTACTGCTCCGAGGTGATGTGAAAACGCTGGAAGCCGGACAAAACACCGACCTGTACCACGAGCATGCAACCGGTCTGCAACAACAGGTGAATAATTTCAACAAAGGAATTGCTATAGACGGTTCTACCTTTGAGGCTAACGAAACTCCGTTCTCATACGGTATGGCTTGCTACCCGGAAAAACATGAGGAAGCTCCGAATATGGAATCGGATATCTTTTACCTGAAAGAAAAAGTGAAGAACGGAGCCGACTACCTGGTTACACAGATGTTCTTCGACAATGAAAAATATTATTCTTTTGTAGACCGTTGCCGTGCAGAAGGTATCACGGTTCCGATCATTCCGGGAATCAAGCCGGTCGTCTTTAAAACTCAGCTGACTGTATTACCGAAGATCTTCCGTTCTGATATTCCGGAACCTTTTGCTGCCGAACTGCGCAAATGCAAAAATGACGATGAAGTCAAAGCTGTAGGCGTAGAATGGTGTATCCAACAATGTAAAGACCTGATCGCTCACGGAGTACCAAGCCTGCATTTTTATACCATGATGGCAACGGACAGCGTTTATAAAGTAGCGAAAGAAGTATATTAAATCCTTTGGTGGAATCGTCGACCGCCAGGACACATTATCATGTCTTATAAATTAGAGGTAGATGTAATTCGAATTACACCTACCTCTAATTTTATTTAGCCCTGCCTGTTTTGAAAAACAGTAGACAGCTTTATGCAAATCGACCGAATGGCTTTACACCGTGATGCGGTTTAAATCCTTATCTTCACAATTATAGAAACCATCGATATGAATATTGTTTTGCGGGTCGATTTCTACAACAGCAAAACTATTATTATCGGGCAACTTTCCTTCTATCATCCCTTTCATTGTCCAATAGTGGATATTATTACGGAAACTGTAATGTCCGGCATGATGATGTCCCTGAAATACTGCAAGTATATTTCCATTTGCCTCCAACAGAGAAACGATTTCGTCCGCATTACTAACACAAAGCGCCTTGCCAATATCAGAAAAACGATCCAGTAACTGATGTATAAAGATGACGACAGGTTTATCTTTCTCCTTTAATTCTTCCTGCAACCACAACACCTGATCTTTAGGAATAAAAGCCTTTGTCCAATCAAAATTCCCTCTATCATAAGGTGTTCCGTCCAGATTATGATTTGCATCCAGTACTATGAATTTTATATCATTACAGATAAATGAGTAATATGTTTTCTTATCGGCATCACCATGATTGGAGGTATGTTGTAAAAAGTCCTCTTTTGAGATACTGTCCATATCATGGTTTCCTAAAACATGATAAACAGGTCCCTGGAAGGTCTGAAACTCTTTTTCTATTTCATCCAGATACGTAAGGGTTCGCTCTCTCTGAGGTACATTGTCCTGATCTTTAAGATCACCCAACTCGATCACGAAATCCAGATTTGACTCATTGAAAACACCGATGGCCTCTTTCAACTTTTCCATTGTCTGAGGGAAATAACGTGTTCCGTAAGGTTCACGTCGTGAATAGTGCAGATCTGTCACAATCCCAAAGCGAACGGGACGTTGCTGACGGTCACAGGATATAAAAGAAGGAGAAGCAGCCAAAAGCAATGCTCCCCCACATGTTTTTTTCAAAAATAAGCGTCTGTTCATCATATTATAAGTTTCATAGATTTAAAAGTCAATCAGCACGCTGTCAGACACAACATACCCCTGATATTGACTTACAAAGTTAATAAAAAGTCAATACCTTTGACTATAAGCACCTACCACTTATATCACATGTTCCAAATATTCTTTTAATATCAAAGCATGATTATGATCCGGACTTTTTGCGGCGTAAAGCAATGTCACTACCGGATACTTTTTTATCTCTTCAACAAACTGCTTTACCGCATCCGAACCGCTCAGTTCCTTTTGGTATAATGCAGCAAACTCATTCCATCTTTCATCGGGTGCCTGATGAAACCATTCACGTATTTCAGGAGAAGGCGTTACGTCTTTTGCCCATAAATCATAATGGACAGCTTCTTTTTTCATACCTCTCGGCCATAAACGATCGACAAAAACCCTATAGCCGTCCGAACTTTCCGGATCTTCATATATCCGTTTTAACTTTATCTGTGTCATATCCATTTATGTATTCATTTTCTATATAAACAAGGTTTATGCCCATATTGTTAGCATTCATTTCTTTCCCATATTTTCTACATTTTCTCAGAACTTTCCAGCAGTCCATGATGTTTATTAAGTACAAAACATAAAACTAAAAGTATTATGAGTACAACAGTAAAATCGGAACAAAAAGAAAAAGCAGCCCATACATCAAACAAAGAGCTAGCAGCATTTATCGGAGAACTTTTCTCATTCAACAGCAGTCTTAAACTTTTTCATTGGAGCGTAACCGGAGCAGGTAGTTATGCTAAACACATGGCATTGGATGAAGCCGTTGCTTCAGTACTCGATGTGATCGACAGAATTACGGAAACAACATACGCAATGGTGGGCGACCTGCAAATAACAATTCCTGAAACAAAAACGCCGAAGGATATTGTAAAACATGCATCAGATTTCTACAACTACGTAGAAAAACACAGAGATCTATTCCCTGAAGCATTCTCACAATCCATTATCGACGACTATCAGGAAGCGATCCAGCAGTTGCTTTACAGATTGGTCAGATTACAATAAACGACCGAACGGTCAGCAAGTTATTTTTTAGAGTTTATATATTTACAAAAAAAAGGAGCTGTCTTTATTGACAACTCCTTTTTATATTTTTCAGACTTCTGAGTATTCATATCTCACAAACAAACCTATCTTTGTTAAATGGGACAGATAGGAATAAAAAAATTAGAGACAGACATACAAACTCGTAATGATCTATGTGTTACACAAAATCCTTACGGAGAATTTGAGTTGACAAGCATCTATAATGAAACCCAATCAATCGGTGGACACAGGCTACTAAAAAATTGGGTAACCTATCCCATCAGCGACATGGGGGTACTTCACAATCGTATCGAATCCATCCGGGTCGGAGGAATCGCAGATCTGAAAATAGATGGTGATTCTTTGGATTTTATCGAATATTATTTGAATTACGACGAGCCGCCTCCTATAACAACACTGGAAGTTATCTCTTACTATCAATGGCTAAAAAACAAATTCCAGAATAATCCATGGAATTATATAAAAAAACGGGGATGTTTGTACTTATGCGAACTGATCAGGGAATTGCGAAAAATATCATCTGCTGAATATGAAGCAGGTCAACCGAATGCAGTCAGACGAACCATGCGAATGATCCGTTCTTATATGGAAAGTAGCACATTCGCTTCCATTCCTGACAAAGAGACTGCATGTAGTTGCTACGAAACAGACCAACTCGATTATATTTTCCGTAATAAAGGTAAAGTGGCAGTTCAGGGAATACTCGATATAGTATATGAACAGGATGCATTCCAATCAGCACATAAAATAGCCTGCGAAAAAGGCTACTGTTATCCGGAATTGTATTCCGACAGTTCCTGGTTAGTCATACACGACTTCTTCCACCCCGCATTGCCGAAGGCTGTACCTAACAGTTGGAATTTGGAAGAAAAACACATAAATATTTTCACAGGGTCCAATATGGCGGGTAAATCGACTACACTAAAAGCATTATCATCGGCCATCTGGCTAGCGCATGCGGGGGTACCGGTACCGGCAAGCCGAATGCTTTGCCCGGTATATAATGGCCTTTTCACTTCCATCAATTTACCGGACTCTTTAAAAAAGGGAGAAAGTCATTTTTATGCGGAAGTTCTGCGGATCAAGAGTATATTGGAAAAGGTAAGGGATGGAAACGGATACTTCATCGTATTCGACGAACTTTTCCGGGGAACAAACGCCCGGGATGCCTACGAAGCATCGGAAATAGTACTTGGCCTATTGAATAAACATACCAAGAGCAAATTCCTCCTTTCCACTCATATCATAGAACTTGCAGAGACTTTTTATAATGAAAAGACATGTCAGTTCAACTATATGGAATCTGAAATAAAAGATGATCGTTTCATCTGTAGCTACAAGTTGAAAGAAGGAATCTCCGAATCCCGCATCGGCAGCTGGCTTGTTAAAAAAGAACTAACCATAGATTAATCCACCGCCCACTGCTTCATCTCGTACATATCCAGATACTCTTCCCATTCCGGATCGACTTCTGTATAAATAGATATCGGAAGCAATTCGAACGGTGCCAGCGCTTCATTCAACCGTTCGCCGAAGACACGGACCGTACGGGTATAATAAACCCACACCTTCTCTCCTGCCCCGGTATAAACACCTGTCAGAATAGATAATTTATCTTTCTCCATCGCCTTCCGCAAAGTTTCCTGAACGGTTTCCATTTTCTTTGCGAGTTCATCCTCCGGCATACCTTTATCATCTCCTTCATACTTCCAGGTGATCTCAGCACGTTCCTTGAATTTTCCCGACTGGATAAACTCCGTCAACTCATCACGCCCGCTAACCGTAACCAAATGCCCCGCCTCATCTTCCGAAAGCGCAGTAAACCACTCATTGCTTAATTTCATATGTATTTATTTTATTTCCTGTTTGTATTAGATGACAAAGATACTGGTTTATAAAACTCCTTCAGTAAAAAACTTACTGAAAGTCGTTATTTTACCGACCCATGCCAACATTAAATTCTACAGTCGTAAATACTGATCCTAAACGAAGATACATTCCATAGGTTCCATACGGACCATAGTTCTTATCAACCGGTTTCAATAATGTAATAGTTAATTTTCGATCATTAATCTGTATATCGAAAGCATCCTTATCGCTGTCTAAATAAGCATTGGATACACATTCTACATCTTTAGGCAACGTATATTCAAGACTTTCTCCCACATAATCTATATAACCGATGAGCTTTTCATACTCAGGAAGTTCCGGAGCTTCGGGATAGGTCAATGCATATTTAACAGTAGCACCTGTCATCACATTTTCATTAACTATCGGAGAAACCACATAAGCCTTATAATAACCTGATCCTACCAAAACGGCACACTTTCCCGAAGGAAATTCACGCAAAACATCCCGGTCATATATCTGATATAAATGCCCCGGAACAACAGCTACCTCCCGAGCAAGATTATTCAATTGCAACTGGACATCCACCCCGAGTCCGGAAGTTTCTCCTGCATCGGCAATGTAACAATAATTAGTTTTAAAGTTGTTGGATTTGTTGATATAAACATCAGAATTACCTAACATCGTCTTATCCCCTTCCTCGTTCAACATATTCAGCGTAACGGCATCATCCGGATCTTTGATTTCATCATCACCACAACTCACCAAATTAAATACACAAAGGAACAACGATAGCATTCCGAATAAATGTTTAACTTTCATACTCTCTTTTATTTAATTAATTCAAACTTAAAACTCACCCGATTTAATCTCATTTTTCCGCTTCTTCCACAACTGCCAGCTATTAAAAATATTCTGCCAGAGTACGTAAGAACCCGGGCCCACCGATGAAACAGGGTCCAGATAGGTATAAGCCATCCAGATAGCCAACACAGTATTTTTCTGTCCTAAAGCCTGACCGGCACTGATACGGTCTTTATAGATCGTACCGATCCGTTTACCCAGGTAGAATTGAAGGGCACAAGTGATAAAACCGGCCAAAGCAATCAGTATTTGTACGCTCCCCGGCACCTCACTGGTCATCAAAGACTTCACCGTCTGCCCTGTTACAATAGCCAACGCTGCTCCCCACAAATAAAAAGCCAGGTCATGAAAGCCCAGCAGGAAATGATGAACTTTCGGAAGGACATATCGGAAGAACAAAGCCAGGAAAAACGGGAACAGCAATAAAGGAAATACTTTACCCAATATCTTCAGGAATGCAGTAAAAAAAGTAATATCCGCATGCGGCTCTACCAATGGAAAGATCAAAGGGACAGCTACTGCCGCCAATATATTAGATAATAATGTATACGTAGTCAGGCTGGAAGCACTTCCGCCCAGTTTCCCCGTAATGACCGCTGCAGCTGTTGCCGTCGGACAGATAAGGCATACCATAGCAGCCTCAAACACCTCCCGGTAAGAACCGTCCATCGGGATAAATATCAATAAAGCAGCCAAAACCGAAGCCGAAACAATCTGAAAAAGTAACAACCATCCATGCCAGGGTGAAGGCATCAATTCCCGCCAGTCTACCTTACAAAAGGTTAACAGTAACTGTGCAAAGATCAGGAAAGGGGTAATATAAGCAACGAAAGTATTGACAAACGGTTTTGTCGGCTCCAGAAATGTGAAGTTGGCAAATACAAAATAACCTAACGCACCGGCCAACATTGCAATAGGCAATGTCCAGTTTTTCAGAAATTTCAACATGAGACCTATTCTATTTTATTCCGCTGCAAACTTACAAAACATCTGTTACTTTCTGACTATAATGTCACCGAAATCCGACAAATGCTCTCCGGAGCAAACTAAAAACACATCACAATCCCTTTCAAATCCCTGGCAAATTGCATATATTCATCCTGGGTTATTTTCCCTTTCGTTGTCAGGACAACCAGATCATGACCGTGAGTTTCATCCCTGCACGTTCTTTGCTTTACAAAAAATTAGCCGAATAGTTCTATCCGGCTAACTTCTTCTTATCTATGATATTATTTTATTTACGGAAAGGAGCTTTCACAACCTGTGCTTTCAGGTTACGGTTACGAACCTTTACAAAAAATTCAGAACCGACTTTCGCATATTCGGGTTTCACATAGCCCATACCGACACCCTTCTTCAATACAGGAGACATAGTTCCGGATGTAACCACACCGATCACGTTATCTTCCGCATCAACGATCTCATAACCGTGACGGGGAATACCTTTATCTACCAATTCGAATGCACACAATTTACGTGTCACACCTTCTTTCTTCTGACGTTCCAGTTCCGCACGGTTGGTAAAATCCTTGCCGTCTACAAATTTAGTGATCCAACCCAATCCGGCTTCGATCGGAGATGTCGTATCATCCAGGTCGTTACCATACAGGCAGAATCCCATTTCCAGACGAAGCGTATCGCGTGCTCCCAGACCGATCGGCTTGATACCTTCCGGCTTACCGGCTTCGAAGATAGCATTCCAGATAGTCATGGCATCATCCAGGTAGAAATACAATTCAAAACCACCGGCACCGGTATAACCCGTATTGGAAATGATCACGTTCTTGCAACCGGCAAATTCGCCTGTTACAAATGAATAATAAGGTATGGAAGAAAGATCGACCGGAGTCAGGCGCTGAAGCACTTCCACAGCTTTCGGTCCCTGTACAGCCAACTGACCGGTACGGTCGGAAGAATTTTCCAATTCTGCACCGACAGTGTTATGGCTTACACACCAATCCCAGTCTTTTGCGATATTACCGGCATTGACAACCAACAGATATTTTTCCGGTTCGAAATGGTAAACCAACAGGTCGTCCACAATACCACCTTTATCGTTCGGGAAGCAAGTATACTGTGCTTTGCCTAAAGGCAGAACAGATGCATCGTTGGAAGTAATACTCTGGATAAAAGCCAGTGCGTTCGGACCTTTCACCCAAAATTCACCCATGTGAGATACGTCGAATACACCTACGCCATTCACAACGGTCATGTGTTCATCAATAATGCCGGTATACTCGATTGGCATGTTATAACCGGCAAATTCGTGCATTTTTGCTCCCAATGCGATATGCACATCGGTAAACGGAGTCGTTTTCATGTTATTAATTTCGTTTAAGATTTTTGAGCTAACAGCTCGGTTATTTTTATGATTGTTTGCATACTTTTTTCCAGCGAGTTAACCGGAAGGAACTCATAACGTCCGTGGAAGTTCAGGCCGCCCGCAAAAATATTCGGACAAGGCAATCCCATAAACGACAGACGTGCCCCGTCCGTACCGCCACGGATCGGTTTAACCAACGGTTTGACACCGGCTGCTTCCATCGCTTCGAATGCCAGGTCTACAATATGTTTCTTCGGTTCAACCACCTCACGCATATTATAATACTGGTCACGCAGTTCCAACGTCGTACTGCCCGGATGAATTTCGTTCATGCGTTTCACCCACATTTCCAGTTGTTTCTTCTTTTCTTCAAACAAAGTGCGTACATGGTCACGAATGATATAAGATAAAGAAGCCTCCTCTACCGTACCCGACATATTGGTCAGATGATAGAATCCTTCATATCCTTGTGTATGTTCGGGACGTTGCGAAGCAGGCAACCAGGAAGCGAACTCGATAGCCAGCAAAGAAGCATTCAGCATCTTGTTTTTCGCATAACCCGGATGGACATTCAGTCCTTTGAATGTTATTTTGGCAACGGCGGCATTGAAGTTTTCGTATTCCAGTTCGCCGATCTGTCCGCCGTCAATGGTATAGGCCCATTCACAACCGAACTTCTCTACATCAAAATGATTGGCACCCTCGCCTATCTCCTCGTCGGGAGTGAAGCCGATGCGAATCTTTCCATGTTCGATTTCCGGATGCTCTTTCAGATATTGGATTGCTCCGATAATAGCTGCTACGCCTCCTTTGTCATCAGCGCCCAGCAAAGTTTTACCGTTAGTCACGATAATATCCTGATCCTTATAATCGTTCAGTTCGGGGAACATCAGCGGAGAAAGAACCACATTCTCTTCAGCGCACAATACGATATCGCCGTCTTTATAATTTACGATGCGTGGAGTCACATCTTTACCTGACATATCAGGGCTGGTATCCAAATGGGCAATAAAACCGATAGTCGGTATTTTTTTATCTGTATTGGCAGGAAGGGTGGCCATCAGGTAACTGTTGTCATCCAAAGAAATATCATCCAGACCTAACTCTTCCAGTTCTTTTACCAATGCTTCTGCAAATACTCGCTGTCCCGGAGTACTCGGCGTTGTACGTGTTTCTTCGTTCGACTGGGTATCGAACGTGACATACTTCAGAAATCTATCTAATACGGTCATAAGTTATACTTTTATATTTAAACCATAAAAGTATATAAAGAGCAACGAATAACAAAATAAATTGAACGTTACTTTTGGCTTGATCCAAAAGTAACCAAAAGATCAAGGCTGCACCTGTTATAATATATAAGTGCAGCCTTGAACTTTTGGTTACTTTTCCATCAGGGAAAGTAGTTAAAAACAACCATTACCATTATAGCAATGCGTACAAACACATTCCTTCGGCAAGCCGATCGATGCGATCAAATCTTCAACCGTATTGAATTTCAATGTAGTAATATTCAGTTTTTCACGGATTCGTTCCACCAGTTGATTATACTGCTCGGTTCCGGTCGTTGCATATTTATCCAGATCCTTTGCATCGTCGCCTTCCAGCTCTTTAACGATCCGGCGGGCAATCAATTCCAGATGTGATTTAGAAGCGGAGAAACCGACAAACGGACAAGCATGCAGGATCGGAGGACATCCGATTCTCATATGCACTTCTTTCGCACCATATCCGTACAATATATTGACATTGTCGCGAAGCTGTGTACCGCGCACAATAGAGTCGTCACAGAAAATAACCCGTTTACCTTTCAGCAGCTCCCGGTTAGGGATCAACTTCATCTTGGCTACCAGATCACGGACGGCCTGGTTGGCCGGAGTAAAACTACGAGGCCATGTCGGTGTATACTTTACGATAGCACGACGGTAAGGAATACCTTTTCCTTCGGCATACCCCAGAGCCATACCGATACCGGAATCAGGAATACCCGAAACGAAATCAGCATCCACCTCATCCTTCTTCGCCATCGCCATACCGCTCGCATAACGGGAAGCATCTACATTCACTCCTTCATATTCAGACACCGGATAACCATAATAAACCCACAGGAATGAACAAACCTGCATTTTCTTATTCGGCTTACGCAACTGCGTCATCTTGTCTGCAGTAAGCATAACGATCTCGCCCGGCCCTACATTATATTCAATCTCATAACCCAGATTCGGGAAACTACAAGGTTCGCTCGAAGCGGCATAGGCCCCCTCCTTCTTTCCGATCAACACCGGAGTACGTCCCCACTTATCACGGGCGGCAAGAATACCCTCCTCCGTCAGGACAAGCATCGAGCAAGACCCCTTTATTTTTTCGAATACAATTTCTATACCTTCAACAAAAGTTTTACCCTGGGAAATCAGCAACGAGATCAATTCGGTCTGATTGATCTGTCCTGAACTCATTTCCGAGAAGTGACAACCTTTATCCAACAACTCATTCTGCAGTTCCTCCAGGTTATTCACCTTGGCAACCGTTACTACTGCATATTTGCCTAAATGAGAATTAATGAAAATTGGTTGAGGATCTGTATCGCTAATGATACCTATACCGGAATTTCCCTGGAATTTCTCCAGTTCACTTTCAAAACGAGTACGGAAATAAGAATTTTCGAGGTTATGGATCGAGCGTTTGAAGACGCCATTGTAAAGAGTTGCCATACCGCCTCGACGGGTTCCCAGATGGGAATTATAATCTGTGCCGTAAAATAAGTCGGTGGCACAGGATGAATTAGAAATAGTTCCGAAAAAACCACCCATTGTCCTTAGTGTTTTTGATTTTTGAATTAGGGCACAAAGTTACAAGAATATTTAGAATATACTAAAAGAGATCGCATACAATCAGAACCACCCTATAAATAATATTCTCCGCATAGATGTTAACCACATTTTCATTTTGACGCAGAAATTCTCCTAATCGGTCCTTTTTGATACGTTAAAATATATTACCCGCGGGGGTATTTTTATTTATCCGGTATAGTAATCCCATTTTCCCGCTATAGAAATATCATTTTGTCAATCGAAAAAAGAGGGTTATTACTACCCCGTCCTTCTACCCTTTAATTTAATTACATTTTTTAACTATGGTAAAACATTAAGGAATACAGCCATTTATAAATAAAAATATGCTCCGGAGCATAAAAACACTTGCATTGTAAAAAATAATATCTACTTTTGCACCCGGGTAAGTCCTACACGGCATGCTCCCTCGGAATCCCCCAGGGCTTGACCGCAGCAAGGGTACTTGGTTGTAGCGGCGCGATGTAGTAAGCTTACCCACCTGCCTCTTTAGCTCAGTTGGCCAGAGCACGTGATTTGTAATCTCGGGGTCGTTGGTTCGAATCCGACAAGAGGCTCAGAAATGAGGAAGTTTATTTAAATAAGCTTCCTCTTTTTTATTATTATATACCTTGTATATTATAACAAAAGGATTAATTTTGCTGATAGAAACTTTAAAACAGCAATATAATGGAAGAAAATAAAGGTCTATTATTAAAAAGCGCGATGACTTATGGATTAGCCATGGGAATCTTTTGGGTGATAAAATATCTGTTCTTTATTTTCAGCAACACGGTTCCTGCGCTTAACATTATATATATAGTACTCACTCTGACAGTACCGTTCATCGCTTATTACCTGACAAAACGTTACAAACAGGATATCGGCGGCAAGATCAGTTTCTTTCATGCCTGGCGTTTCGGTACGATGTTGTACTTTTTTGCCGCACTGATCGTCGCTTTGGAACATTTCGTATTCTTCCAGTTCATCGCTCCGGCTGATTTCCTGAGTAATTCGGTCAACCAGATGATAGATGTCCTGAAAGATTCACAGGTAAGCACCGAAGTAATGGAAGCAATAGGAAAAACCAATTTCACTCCTATCCATATGGCTATTCAAGGTATTTTCAATAATATATTCTACGGAATCATACTATCGATACCGGTAGCAGCCATCTTGTGCAGGAACAATGAAACCGGTGCAATCAGACAAGAACAATAAGGAGAAACAATACAAATAATGGACATATCAGTAGTTATTCCGTTGTACAACGAAGCCGAGTCTCTACCCGAATTGGAAGCATGGATAGAGCGGGTGATGAAAGAACATAACTTTACTTACGAAATAATATTTGTAAACGACGGCAGCACAGACAATTCATGGGAAGTGATCCAGGAGTTACAACAAAAGAACTCATGCATCAAAGCCATCAAGTTCCGCCGGAATTACGGTAAATCCCCCGGATTGCATTGCGGTTTCCAACGGGCAAAAGGCGATGTCGTCATCACAATGGATGCCGATCTGCAGGACAGCCCGGATGAAATACCTGAACTGTACCGTATGATTAAGGAAGACGGATACGATCTTGTCTCCGGATGGAAAAAGAAACGGTATGACCCGCTGTCGAAGACGCTCCCGACCAAACTGTTCAATGCTACGGCCCGCAAATTTTCCGGGATCGACAACCTGCACGACTTCAACTGCGGACTGAAAGCCTACAAAAGTGTCGTGATTAAAAATATCGAAGTGTATAACGATATGCACCGCTATATCCCCTATCTGGCTAAGATAGCCGGATTCCACAAGATCGGTGAAAAAGTCGTACAACACCAGGCACGCAAATACGGGACCACCAAATTCGGGCTGAACCGCTTCGTGAACGGCTATCTCGACCTGATCACACTATGGTTCACTTCCAAATTCGGAAAGAAACCGATGCACTTCTTCGGACTATGGGGTAGCGTGATGTTCTTCATCGGCTTTATCGCCCTGGTCTTCGTGTTAACCATGAAGCTGATCTCTATGTTCTCCGGCGACCTGCGTCCTTTGGTGACCAATTCCCCGTATTTCTATATCTCGCTTACCGCGATGATCCTCGGAACACAAATGTTCCTGGCTGGATTTATCGGTGAACTGATCTCGAGGAACTCGCCCAACAGAAACAACTATAAGATAGAATCAGAAATATGAATACACTTGAGCTGATACAGAAACGCTGTTCGATCCGCCAATATGCACCCACTGCGGTGGAAGAGGAAAAAATAGACTACCTTCTGGAAGCAGCACGCCTGGCCCCTTCGGCTGTCAATTTCCAACCCTGGTATTTTCTGGTGGTAAAGGAAGACGAGGGACGCCGCAAACTACAGGAATGCTATCCGCGGGAATGGTTCAAACAGGCCCCGTTGCTGATACTGGTTTGCGGAGACCACAGCCAGTCGTGGAAACGGCAATCCGACGGTAAAGATCACATGGACATCGACGTAGCCATTGCTACGGAACATATCTGCCTGGCAGCTGCCGAACAAGGTTTGGGAAGTTGCTGGGTTTGTAATTTCGATACGGCCCTGTGCCGGAAACATTTCAATCTGCCGGAAACGGTAGAACCGGTGGTAATCCTGGCGATAGGTTACCCCGAAAACCCGGATCTGTTCGCTAAGACTCCGAAGAAAAGGAAAGCGACGGACGAGGTTAGCAAAAGGGAAACATTTTAATTTATGTCAATTATAGAAATAGTGTTACTAGCCATCGGATTATCGATGGACAGTTTAGCCGTGTCTGTAACCGGCGGTGCCGTCATCCGGAACTGCACCGTTTGTAATATGGTTAAGATCGGCTCTTTTATGGGTATCACACAAGCCACAATGACGGTTTTAGGCTATTTGGCTGGCGTCGGATTCCAGAAATACATTACAGCCTTCGACCACTGGATCGCATTTGTCCTGTTGCTTTACCTGGGCGGCAAGATGATTTACGACAGCACCCAGGAGGAAGACGAGGATTGCAAAACGAATCCGCTCTGCAACAAAACATTGTTCGGATTATCCATAGCCACCAGTATCGATGCGCTGGCTATCGGTATCTCGTTGGCAATCCTGAAATCGGATATCGTTATCCAGGCATCCCTGATCGGTATCGTCACTTTCCTGATGTCGGCCTTCGGCGTTTATTTCGGAAGCCGCTTCGGACGGAAAGTAGATTTGAAACTCGATCTGCTCGGCGGACTGATCCTGATAGGTATCGGAGCAAAAATACTAATAGAACACCTGTTCTTAAGCTAATAAAGGAAATATATGAAAAGTCAGGAATTACGTAAGCTGGCACCGGAACTCGACTCGCTTCGCCTCGGAAGCGGCTGGAGCATCGAAGACCTGAGCAAACCACAGATCATCGTTGAAAGCAGCTACGGGCACAGCCATCCCGGAAGCGCCCATCTGAACAAACTGGTGGAAGAAGCCGGAAAAGGAATCAACGACGCCGGAGGACGGGCAGCCAATTACTATGTTACTGACATTTGCGACGGAGAAGCACAAGGCCATGACGGAATGAACTACTCACTCGTATCACGCGACCTGATGGCAGCCATGATGGAGATACACGTCAAAGCAACCCCTTTCGATGCAGGCGTTTTCATCACCAGTTGCGATAAATCGGTCCCGGCTCACCTGATGGCAATCGCCCGCCTGAATATGCCGGCCCTTCTCATACCGGGAGGCATTATGAAAGCCGGTCCCAATCTGCTGACATTGGAACAGATCGGAACGTACAGTGCCCAATATGAACGGAAAGAGATTACCGAAGAACAATTCTTCGCCTACAAGAAAGAGGCTTGCCCTACTTGCGGGGCCTGCTCGTTCATGGGAACGGCTTCCACCATGCAGGTCATGGCTGAAGCACTAGGCATCGCGCTCCCCGGTTCAGCTTTGATCCCGACTCATATACATTATTTAAAAGAGGTATCCCGCTATGCCGGTCAACGTTCCGTCGAATTGGCTAAAGAAGAATTAGCGCCATCCGACATCCTGACGATCGATGCTTTCAGGAATGCGATCATGGTACATGCCGCCATAGCCGGTTCCAGCAACAGCCTGCTGCATCTGCCTGCCATCGCTCACGAACTAGGCATCGAACTTCCGGCAGAACTGTTCGATGAAATACACCGGCAAATCCCATTCCTGCTGAATATCCGTCCGAGCGGATTCTGGCCGGGCGAATACTTCTGGTATGCCGGTGGCGTTCCTGCCATTATGGAACAACTAAAAGGCGTACTAAACCTGGATGTCCGGACAGTCACCGGCAAATGCCTGGGAGAAAACCTCGAAACCCTGCAAAGAAACGGCTTCTACGAAGGATGCAACAAATACTTATCCCCGCTTGGAATAAAATCCGGAGATATTATCAAATCTTTTGAAACCCCGATCCGGAAACAGGGAGCCATTGCCATATTAAAAGGCAATCTTGCGCCGGAAGGAGCCGTTGTCAAACACGCCGCCATCTCTCCCAACCTGATGCAGGCAACGTTGACAGCCCGTGTATTCAACAGCGAAGAGGAAGCATTGCAAGCCGTATTACAAAAAGATATCCACCCGGGAGATGCCGTATTTATCCGCTACGAGGGTCCGAAAGGCAGCGGTATGCCTGAAATGTTCTACACAACGGAAGCGATCGCCTCCGATCCTGAACTCGCAGAAAGCATCGCCCTCATTACCGACGGACGTTTTTCCGGAGCTACCCGTGGCCCCGCCATCGGCCACGTCTCACCGGAAGCCTACGAGGGTGGTCCTATCGCCCTGGTAGAAGACAACGACCTGATCCGTATCGACATCCCGGCACGTAAGCTCGACATCATCGGAACAAACGGACAGCAACTGCTCCCGGAAGAAACAGAACGCATCTTGTCAGAACGCCGGAAGCGATGGATACAACCTGCATCCCGCCATACGAACGGCATCCTGGACATTTTCACACACAATTGTGCGTCTCCCATGAAAGGGGCCTATATGGAAAACAGAAAGGCTTAACCATTGACCTTGGTTGAATTACAATAAATTTTAGTATCTTTGCAGCGCTAAAATTTAAAGAGATGTACAAGAAGATTTACCTGGTGCTCAGCTTATGGATACTCATTTTCACAGCCTGTACAAAACAGAAACAATATTTTGAAGAAAGTGGTTCCGTTTTCCATACAATCTATCATATCAAATATGAAGGTTCTGAATTATTGACTGAAAAGATCGATGCCGAACTTCAGAAATTCAATCTTTCCCTGAACCCGTTCAATCCGAACTCAATCATATCGAAAGTGAACCAGAACGAACCTGTCGAAGCAGACGACTGGTTCATCGAGGTATTCAACAAAGCCAAGGAAGTATCGGATCATTCGGAAGGAGTCTTCGACATAACCTGCGCCCCGCTCGTCAACCTGTGGGGATTCGGTTTCAGCAAAATGGACAGCGTAACACCTCAGATGATCGACAGCATCAAACAATTTGTCGGTTATCAGAAAGTCAGGCTCGACGGACGGAAAGTAATAAAAGACGATCCCCGTATCCTGCTGAACTGCTCCGCCATTGCCAAGGGATATGCCAGCGACGTGATAGCACGCCTGCTCGAACGGGAAGGAGTCGAAAATTACATGGTCGAAATCGGAGGCGAAGTCACGATGAAAGGTGTCAACCAGAATGGAAAATGCTGGCGTATAGGCATAAACAAACCTGAAGACGATTCGACAGGAATAAAGAACGATGTCGGCGAAGTGGTCGAATTATGCAAAAAAGGAGGCGTAGCTACCTCCGGCAACTATCGTAACTATTATATCAAAGACGGTAAGAAATATGCCCATACCATCGATCCGCGTACGGGCTATCCATCCGAACAAAGCATATTAAGTGCGACGATTGTTGCGGACGACTGTATCACCGCAGACGCTTATGCCACAGCATTCATGGCTATGGGCCTCGAAAAAGCCCGCGAAGCCGCAAAGAATATCCCAGGAATCGAATACTATGTTATCTACACCGACGAAAACGGTAAACATCAGATAGAATACTCTACCGGTATGCTCCAATTTCTTCCGAACAGGAAGATCGAAGCACTACTGAGCGAGTAGCAATTTTTTATGAAGAATTTTATTAATCAATTTGAGTGTAAAGAAGTAAAAGCCGGTGAAGTAGTATATGACACAGAACAAATGGGAAACATATTACTTTTTGTCACAGCAGGAAAACTTCTTATTTGTTCGATAGCAACGCCGGTAGTAGAAGTCAATGCAGGTTATTTCGTCCTGTTACCGGCAGAAAAACGTCATATCGTAACGGCTATCACAGATGTACAAACGGTACTTATGCATGCAGGAACATTATCGACAATGATCACGGAAGACCCGGAATGGAACCCGGAACGTCCGGTGGTTCTACCCACTTTTCCATCATTAGCAAAAACGATTTTCCTGCTTGAATCCTATCAGAAAGAAAAAAGGTCTAATTTAAATTAGACCTTTATTTACTTTCTATGTTTCCGATCAGAAACGCTTAATGAGGAACGACGGATTGATCCGGAGGTAAACACCGGCAGAGAAGCTAGTCGCACTACCGGATTTCCCGACCTCACCGGCAGCCGGACCGAACTTATTCACCGACAAATGCTGATACACATCCACATCTACGCCCAAAGAAAATCCCTTTCCGAAACTCCTGGAATATTCCAGTCCTAAATAAACCATATTCTGTCCGTCAAAAGAAACCCCTTCTTTCGAAGTCGACACCGCCCCGTAAAACGGACTTCCGAACATCGAAATGAACTTATTACTGTTCCAGTAAGATGCTTTCACCCGAAAATCAGAAATATCCGCGGAAGCCCGGGCATAAAAACCGGAACCACTACCATAAGGCCATAACTTTCCGGCCTGCTGATAATAGCCTGTCACGTCAAACTCCAGGTTCACGCTCCGGAAAACCCGATTTCCCGTATTCCAGACTGTCCCTACACCCACCGAACCATTCATCAGCGTCTGTACCGAATTGGTAAGAATCGTATCGATCTCCCCTCCCCGATGCTGGGCCAACCCTTGCACTGGCGCATAAAAATGAAAGCGGGCATCCGGGTCATTCAGCTTATAACGTCCCGACACCCCCACGGTAAACGCCTCCTGATGCGTATCGTCACGGAAAATAAAACTCTCCCAATTCACCCACACATCCAGATCGAACCGGCGTGAATCATATAATAACTGCAACCCAGCTTCCGGATCAGCCGTCAGGTTCAGCTCCGGATTATACAGCGGTTCGATCAAATTATGATTAGCCCCGCCATAAATATCTCCGAGAACGACATTCACATGATCAGACAAAGCTATCTGCGCACGAAAAAAAGGAAGCACATGAAAACCATGCTGAAACTGGTCGCCTTTCCATCTGGCAATATCCTGATATGCCAAAGCCGGATATTTTTTGGCACCCCAATAGCGTAACATATGTACGCCCAACTCCAGTTTAATATTACTCAAAGGATAAAAGACAGCTTTCGGCTGTAACCAGAAGCCCGGCAATGAATATCCCTTCATAATAGAACCAGAATATTCATTATCTTTAAAAAAACTAATATTGTCCACCTCGACAAGCAACTGTCCTTTCTTTTCCGGATCGATACGATGGTCCGACTTAAAGACCCGGTCGGGTATCTGTGCACGGACCGGAGATATGATAAACAGATTTATAATCAAGAGACATACGCCTGATAAAAGAAGGCGGGCAGATTTCATAAGAAGAGTTTTCATCTATTTTAAAATTTGCAGCAAACGTAAGAAATAATCGTCAATAAAAAAAGGGACATGGAGTTTAACTTCCATATCCCTTCCTATGCTATTTGTCAAAACTATCTCAACGTCTCGGAGTAGCTTCTTTAACAACCATCTGACGACCTTCGTATTCTGCGCCGTTCAGTTCGTTGATTGCATTTCTGCCTTCATTTTCGTTTGTGAATTCAGCGAATGCAAAACCTTTAGATCTGTTTGTGTCGCGATCGATGATCAACTTAACTGATTCTACAACGCCATACTCTTCCAAAACCTGCTGTAAGTCAGATTCTCTAACCCGATAGTTCAGGTTACCAATGTAAATATTCATACAAAAAATAATATAAAATAATTAATAAAAAAAACTTGTAACAAATAATCTTGGAAAGGTCGATTACTACAAAATAAATTCATTGTTGAATATTACATCTGAGATAAAAGAACTATTTCTGAAAACTATGTTGTTTACACGTCGCAAAGGAAAGTATTTTTATTCGATAACCAACTATATTCACCTAAATTATTTGTCAATCGAATCTCTTTTTATATTTTTGTAACAAATAACCAAGGGAGGAAATATTTTTTCATCGTGCAGAAGGCTCAAAAAACAAGCCTTTAGAACCAAAAACGGTAACCATTTGCCTTCAACATTGGCGAGTTATTGAAAATTATAGTATTTTTGACCAATTATATCGCATATTTTTCCTTTTTAATCCGATTAAGAAGGGCTAAATTTGCACAATTATTTTTTGAACTTAAATTGACATGGAAAAAATCGAAGTAAAAGAAGCTAAAGGTAAACTTGGCATTCTCGTTGTGGGTGTAGGTGGAGCAGTATCAACCACCATGATTACAGGTACTCTGGCTGCTCGTAAGGGAGTAGCAAAACCAATCGGCTCGATCGCGCAGATGGCGACTATGCGTTTGGAGAACGGAGAAGAGAAAGCAATCAAAGACATCGTGCCTTTGGCTGATCTGAACGATATTGTATTCGGCGGTTGGGATATATTCCCCGATAATGCATACGAGGCTGCCATGTATGCAGAAGTATTGAAAGAAAAAGACCTGAACAACGTGAAAGAAGAATTGCAGGCTATCAAACCGATGCCGGCTGCATTCGATCACAATTGGGCAAAACGCTTAAACGGAACGCACATTAAAAAAGCGGCGACCCGTTGGGAAATGGTAGAACAACTGCGCCAGGATATCCGCGACTTCAAAGCCGCAAATAACTGCGAACGTATGGCAGTTCTGTGGGCAGCAAGTACGGAAATCTACATTCCGCTGTCAGAAGAACACATGTCGCTTGCCGCATTGGAGAAAGCCATGAAGGAAAACAACACCGAGGCTGTTTCTCCGAGTATGTGTTATGCTTACGCAGCCATTGCAGAAGGTGCTCCGTTCATCATGGGTGCTCCTAACCTGTGCGTGGATACACCTGCTATGTGGGAATTCTCCAAACAGATGAATGTCCCTATCTCCGGTAAGGACTTCAAGAGCGGACAGACACTGATGAAGACCGTACTGGCTCCGATGTTCAAAACACGTATGCTGGGCGTAAGCGGCTGGTTCTCTACTAACATCTTAGGAAACCGCGACGGTGAAGTATTGGATGATCCTGCAAACTTCAAGACAAAAGAAGTAAGTAAACTGTCAGTGATCGACAACATCTTCGAACCTGAAAAATATCCGGATCTGTACGGTGACGTATATCATAAGGTACGTATCAACTACTACCCGCCCCGTAAAGACAACAAAGAAGCATGGGATAACATCGATATCTTCGGATGGATGGGTTACCCGATGGAAATCAAGGTAAACTTCCTTTGCCGCGACTCCATCCTCGCTGCTCCTATCGCTCTCGACCTGGTATTGTTCAGCGATCTTGCCATGCGTGCCGGCATGTCTGGTATCCAGACCTGGCTGTCATTCTTCTGCAAGAGCCCGATGCACGACTTCGAACACCAGCCTGTTCACGACCTGTTCCAGCAGTGGAGAATGGTTAAACAGACTTTGCGTGATATGATCGGAGAAAAAGCACCTAGCTATCTGGATTGATACACACATATAAGAAAGATTTCTTCTATCCGTTCAAAAAGTTTTTCCACGGATAGAAGAAATTCTTTTTCATATATCAATCATCTTTATTCAAATAGTTTCTGATAAAATATGGATTATGCAATCATTGCGGCAGGCGAGGGTTCCCGGCTGGTGCAAGAAGGAGTAAAATGCCCCAAACCACTGGTACAACTGAACGGTACGACATTAATAGACCGGTTGATCGATGTTTTTCTGAAAAACGACGCATCATCTATCAGTATTATCGTCAATGAAGAAATGACGGAAGTACAGGAACACCTGCGTAAGATGGAACTACCCGTTCCCTTTTACCTGCTGGTAAAGTCCACGCCCAGTTCCATGCACAGCTTTTACGAGCTAAGTCACTATCTGGACAGCGATAACATCTGCCTGACTACCGTCGATACCATTTTCAGGGAAGAAGAATTCGGCGGATATATCCGTGAATTCCTGAAAGACAACCAACTGGACGGTTTGATGGCTGTAACGGATTTCATCGACGACGAAAAGCCGTTATACGTAGATACCGATGAAGATCTAACGATCCGCGGCTTTCTGGACAAACAGGGAGAACCGGCATGCACCTATATATCCGGCGGCATCTACTGCCTGCGGCGTTCCGGATTGAAAGTGCTGAACAATGCCATTGAACAAGGCATGTCACGCATGCGCAATTACCAGCGCCAACTGATAGCCGAAGGATTAAAGCTAAAGGCATATCCTTTCAGCAAGATCGTAGACGTAGACCATGCAGAAGATATCCAAAAAGCCGAAGAGTTTTTAAACAGTTAACAGTTGACAAGTGACAATTGACAGTTCGTTCGGTAACTCTCACTTGTCATCTGTCATCTGTCAACTATCAACTGTCAACTAAAAAAGTAATGAGCAAACTAACTATAGCAGGTATTCGTCGGGAAAATCAGTTTTCCCCCAATCATATCGGGAACGATGCCGCCATCTTTACCCTGACCGTTCAGCACCTGCGCGATCTGGGATGTGAAGTAAACGAATACATAGAATCAGACCTGATAGTCCGTCATTTCCAGGAATCAGCCATTTTCAATATGGTAAGGAACTGGACCTCTATCCATAAACTCCAGCAAATGGAAGACCGGGGCTATACGGTTATCAACTCCGGTTATGGAATTGAGAACTGTACACGTGAGAAAATGACCCGCCTGTTAATGTCGAACAACATCTCACATCCTGCCAGCCTGATCCTTCCGACCGACGAAGATCCGACTGCCGCCCTTGAAGAAGCGGGATTTTTCAACAGCTGGATCAAACGGGGTGACTTTCATGCCATCCACCGGGAAGACGTCACTTACGTCAGAAACCCGGAAGAAGCCAAAACGATCCTGAAAGAATACGCGATCCGCGGAATCAAAACAGCCGTGATCAACGAACACCTGGTCGGCGACCTGGTCAAATTTTACGGCGTGACGGGAACAGATTTCTTTTATTGGTTCTATCCGTCTAACCAGCATCACAGCAAGTTCGGTTTAGAACAAATAAACGGAACAGCCAAAGGCATTCCGTTTGACAAGCCAAAGCTGCAGCAGCTTTGTAGCCAGGCTGCGGAAGTTCTGAATATACATATTTACGGAGGCGACTGCATTATATCCGAAGACGGTTCGATCCGCCTGATCGATTTTAACGACTGGCCCAGCTTTGCCCCTTGCCGTGACGAGGCTGCCCCCCACATTGCCCGCCGTATCTATAATTTAATCAGCAAATAATGGAAGAGACAACAAAGAAACCTGATATAGAGTCCACACTCAAATCCCTGGATACCGAAGAGTTCATCGATATCCATTTCTATCGCCCGATCGGTTACCGTTGGGCGTTATTCTTCAATAAACTGGGAGTATCTCCCAATGCGATCACGGTCGCCAGCATATTCATCGGCATCGCCGCCGGTATCTGCTTCTATTACCAGAGCCTGACTATTAATATAATAGGTATGCTGCTGCTGATCTGGGCAAACTCATACGACAGTGCCGACGGTCAGTTGGCACGTATGACCGGTAAAAAAACACCTCTGGGACGTATCCTGGACGGGACAGCCGGAGACTGTTGGTTTATAGCCATCTACGCAGCTATCTGCCTTCGCCTGACACCGGAATGGGGCATCTGGATCTGGATATTTGCAGCCATCACCGGATTTTTCCACAGTAAACAGGCTGCTATGGCAGATTATTACCGGAACATCCACCTGCTCTTCCTGAAAGGAAAGGCAGGCAGCGAACTCTCCCACTCTCCTGCCCTGAAAGAGAAATACAAGACCATGAGCTGGAAAAAGGATTTCATCTACAAACTTTTTGAAACATTTTATATCAACTATACGGTCGGACAGGAATCGCTGTCGCCCAGGTTTCAGAAAATGATGCACATAATCCGCACCAAATATCACGACGAAGCGCCGGAATGGTTCCGTAAAGCCTTCCGTGAAAAAAGTCTGCCGTTGATGAAATACACCAATATGCTATCTTTCAACACGCGTGTCATTGCCCTATTTGTCAGTCTGTTCATCGACATGCCGTGGTTGTATTTCGTATTTGAGATGACAGTATTGAATATCATGCTGGCATATATGATCGTCAAACACGAACATATATGTACCGCATTCACCAAAGAGCTTGAATCAAAATCATAAATATATGTTCGAACCAGACAAGATAAAAGGAATCATATTCGATTACGGCGGCACCATCGACAGCAATGGCATGCATTGGGCCGAAGTGATCTGGATGGCTTACCAGGCAGAGGAAGTTCCGGTCAGTAAAGAAACTTTCCGGAATGCTTATGTGCACGGCGAACGGACATTAGGTAAAAATCCGATCGTAAAACCCCATCATACTTTCCTCGACATGCTGCGCCTGAAAACAGACATACAGATCGAATGGCTCAAAGCAGGTGATTTTATCCCGGAAGCATACGCAACATCCGGATTAAAACAACGGCTTGCCGACTGGTGCTACGCGTATGCACGTAAATCCATCGACACAGCCCGTCCCATACTTGAGGCTTTATCGCAGAAATATCCGCTGGTACTGGTATCCAATTTCTACGGAAACATCGAATCGGTCCTGAAGGATTTCCACCTGGACAGCTATTTCCAGTCAATTGTCGAATCGGCCGTAGTCGGTATCCGCAAACCCGATCCTGCCATATTCGGATTAGGAGTAAAAGAGTTATCGCTTCCTGCTGAAGAGATCGTCGTTATCGGCGATTCCTACGACAAAGATATTGTCCCGGCCACTACTATCGGATGCCAAACAATCTGGTTGAAAAGCATCGGCTGGAGCGATTACGAAGGAAATGAAACAGCTGATCTCGTTATTACGGATTTCCCTGAGTTGGAAAAGGCTTTCGCCCTGTAGACATTTTGACCATCAATGGTTCAATAAGAACCTTTCAGAAAATAAAAGCCGCCCTATCTTTGCATATAAAAAAGATAGGGCTTTATTATGTTGAAAAGATGTGTTTTTTTACTATTCGTTCTACTCACCTCATGCGATCTGATAGACTACCATCCGTACGACGGAAGAATATCGTACAAAGAAGATAAAGATATTAATGAAACGAATATCTTTAAGATACAGAATACCTGCCAAAATAAAGACACCATCCGTTTTGCCTTTACAGGCGACACGCAACGCTGGTTGGACGAAACAAACGATTTCGTGAAGCATATCAATCAACAGGATTCCATCGATTTTGTCATTCATGGAGGAGACCTGACCGATTTCGGTATTAAAAAAGAATACATCTGGCAACATTCGATCCTGTCCAAACTGAAAATGCCTTATGTCGCCCTGATCGGTAATCATGATATTATTGGTAACGGGGAACTGGTATACGAAGACATGTACGGTCCCAAAAACTTTTCGTTCCGGGTCGGACCTTCACATAGTTATGGCGGAGGAGCCACATTCCGTTTCATCTGCCTGAATACGAATGCCCTCGAATACGATTACTCTATCCCCGTACCTGATTTTTCCTTTATAAAGAGTGAACTGAACAGTACAACGGAAGATGATAAATGTACGATCTTTGTCATGCATGTACCGCCCGGAAGCGAGCAATTCAATAATAATGTGGCAGATATCTTCCAGGAAAAGATTCGGGAATTCCCCAACCCACTTTTTTGCCTGCATGCCCATGATCATAACTTTGCCGCCCGCGAGTTATTCAACGACGGGATTATTTATTATTGCTGCGACAATATCGGCAAACGTACCTATTTACTCTTTACTGTAACACCAGATAGCTACTCCTATGAAATCATTAAATTTTAAAACACCCTTACTACTCATATTCATACTTTTATCGTTTTACACAACAGCTCAGGACAGTATCCCGGCAATAACAGGGTATGAAAAACGCATAGAAAGATACACGTCATTATGGGATCATCTGATTCCCCGATACAGCAAAATACAATTTGCCGGATCGATGGGAATGTTTTCCTTCGGAGTCGGCTGGAACTATTACCGCCATCATTGGGAAACAGACCTTTTATTCGGCTTTGTCCCCAAAACCACCCGTAACCTGAAAGCAGAAAGTGCCAAAAAACGTCATGCTATGGCTACATTTACATTAAAACAAAATTATATTCCCTGGAGAGTTCCATTGCACAAAAACATCGATTTCGAACCGTTAACAACAGGACTATACATAAACACTCTGCTCAACAGGCAGTTTTGGGTCCATAGCCCGGACAAATATCCCGAAGGATATTACTTTTTTTCAACCCGGATACGAACCCATATCTTTTTGGGCGAACGTGTCACTTTCAAGTTCAATAATCCGGGACGCTGGCATAAATCCGTCACGTTATTTTATGAACTCAGCTCATGCGACCTGTACATATTGAACAAAATCGGGAACAAATATCTAAAGCCGAAAGATTTTTTAAGTTTATCGTTTGGGTTAAAATTTCAGATACTGTAAAAAGAAGTTTTTAATATATATAAAAAAGCGGCTTCTTATTGTAATATTTAACACATAATCACACTCTCCGAAAAACCGCAAAACTGTAACGACACTCAGTATTCATTTTAATAGATAAACAGCTATATCACATAGATATAAGATACAAAGTAGTGACTAAAAAAAACGATCGTTTTTTTTAGTCACCGCAAAGGTATACATTTTATTTATATCTGCAACAAAGAAAAAGTAGTAAGATTCTAATAATCAAAAGATCCATAAAAATAATCCTAATTGTTAAAGCGAACAAAATAGTGACTAGAAAAAACGATCGTTTTGGCTAGTCACTATTTCGTCACCCTACCTCTGGGACTGACGAACTTTGTCGTATAAAAACAACTAGTATTAAATAATGGCTTACCTACTTATAGCTATATCCTTACTTATATCAATATTCCTATCAGCACTGATAATTCCGCGCGTTCTGGTAGTTGCATTCCGAAAAAAGTTATTTGACATACCAGATGAACGGAAAGTCCATAGTGGCATAATTCCCCGTTTAGGCGGTATCACTTTTGTCCCCACTATCCTCTTTGCCCTCTGTTTCACGACCGGTCTTCGTTATTTAATCGGTTATGAAATCCCTTCAGAGAGTCTTCATTTCATAATCCCTGAATTTTATTTCATGGCCTGTGGCCTGACGTTATTGTATTTATCAGGAATAAAAGACGACCTGGTAGGACTACGCTATAGAAGTAAATTCGTCATACAGATCATAGCCGCCAGCCTCATTCCCCTATCCGGCCTATGGATCAACAACTTATACGGTATCTTCGGCATTAACGAACTTACCCCCTGGCTAGGAATCCCTTTTACAATCCTATTAACTGTATTTATCGTCAATGCGATCAACCTGATCGACGGCATCGACGGATTAGCTTCAGGACTTAGCAGTATATCACTGTTAACTCTGGGCAGCATATACGTTTATTATAGCCAATGGATATACGCTACACTTGCGTTCTCCACTCTTGGAGTATTGCTTCCTTTCTTTTATTATAATGTATTTGGAAAAGTAGATCGCTGTAAAAAGATATTTATGGGTGATACCGGGAGCCTGACACTTGGTTATATATTAGCTTTTTTAGCAATCTCCTATACCAATAACAATCCAGAAAGAGCACCTTATTCAGAAGGAGCAATCGTTATTGCTTTCTCTACCCTAATAGTCCCTATGTTCGATGTGATCCGGGTAATATTGGTACGCGCACGAAATCACAAAGGAATATTTGACGCAGACAGGAATCATATACATCATAAATTCCTAGATATGGGTTTTAGTCCGCGCAGAGCCATGATCTGTATACTAGCAATGGCATTATCATTTAGTATCATCAATATTATATTGGCATCTGTCATAAATAACAATATACTGCTACTGGCAGATATAATTGTCTGGATTGGATTAAATTTATGGTTTGATCAAATACGCGACAACCAGAAAGAAATTAAAATCCAATAATATTGCAAACCCAAACACATCATATTTTTGAAGTAGTTTTTTCATTATATATAACAGGGATAGTTCCCACTATAAAATTGTAATTCAAATGATACCAGTAGTTAAACCTTTCATCGCACCATCAAATGAAATGATGCCAGAGATAGAAAAAATCCTTTACAGTGGCTATATTGCTGAAGGAGAGAAAGTTTATGAATTCGAACATAAATTTCAAGAATGGGTCGGAAATCCTCATTGTGTTTCTCTTAATTCAGGTACTGCAGCATTACATATAGCCTTAATGCTTGCAGGAGTAGGATTGAATGATGAGGTTATTAGTACCCCTCTTACAGCAGAACCAACAAATGTAGCAATAAAACTTGTAGGGGCAAAAGTTGTATGGGCAGACGTAGATTCTACAACTGGATTAATTTCTCCTGAAAGCGTCCGTTCACTTATTACTCTGAAGACAAAAGCCATTATGGTAGTCCATTATGCAGGTATGGTTTGTGATATGGATAAATTAAATGCTATTAGTAAAGAATTCAATATCCCCATAATTGAAGATGCAGCCCATGCAATGGGAAGTAAATATTTAGGAAAAAAGATAGGAAACAATTCACCTTTTACTATTTTTTCCTTACAAGCAATTAAACACTTAACAACTATTGATGGCGGTATTTTGACCTTAAAAAATCAAAAAGATCAAGATCAAGCACGCTTAAAACGTTGGTTTGGTCTTGATAAAACCAAACCTCGTCTTGAAAATGATATCAAAGAACCGGGATATAAATATCATATGAACAACGTTAATGCGACAGTTGGACTCGTTCAAATGCGCTATTTAGATTATATTATAAACTCACATATTGCTAATGGCAAATATTATGATGAGGAATTAAAGAATATTGATGGGATAGAATTGATTCCTTATTATACAAACACTGAACCATCCTATTGGTTATATACTATGAAGGTAGAACGACGTACAGACTTTTGTAAAATGATGTCCGAAAATGGTATTCTTGCATCTGAATTACATTTACGGAATGACCGCCACTCTATTTTCGCTGAATCAAAAAGAGAGTTGCCTGCTTTAGATGATTTTTATCAAAAGTTTGTTCATATTCCCTGTGGATGGTGGATTTCAAAAGAAGACATAGAAAGAATTGTCACATTAATAAAAAAAGGATGGTAAGATGATAGATCTTTATAAGCCTTTTATGCCAAAAGAGTTACCCGAATTAAACTCAATTCTACATTCCGGAGCATTAGCTTATGGCAAATGGGGAAAAGCATTCGAACAATCAATAAAAGAATTTATTGGTTGTAATGAAGACGTTTTAGTTGTAAACTCTTTTACGGCAGCTATTCAAGTAACATTATCTACACTAAATATCAAAATAGGTGATGAAATTATTGCATCACCCCAAAGTTGTCTAGCATCCACTCAACCCCTTTCCACTTATGGTGCAAAAGTTGTATGGGCAGATATAGATCCACAAAGGGGAACATTATCTCCAGAAAGTGTTGAAAGTAAAATAACTCCACAAACAAAAATTATTTTCCATAATCATCATTGTAGTTATCCTGGTTATATTGATGAAATAAATGCTATTGGGAAAAAATATGGGATAACCGTTATTGATGACTGCATAGAATCTTTCGGTTCAAAATACAAAGGACACATTCTTGGAAATTTAGATACAGATATAACTATATTTTCATTCCAAACAGTTAGACTACCCAATACAATCGATGGTGGAGCAATAATATTTAAAGATAGGACACTTTATGAAAAAGCATTAAAAGTTAGAGATTTAGGTGTTGATCGCAAAACCTTCCGTAATTCATTAGGTGAAATTAGTACATTGAGTGATGTTTCAATACATGGTTATGGAGTAACAATGAACGAGGTATGCAGTTATATTGGCTATTGCCAAATGCAAAATTTACCCCAATTATTTGCAAAGCAAAGAACTAACGCCAAAATTTGGCAGAAAAATATAATTAAACAATACCCCAACATAAAACTACTTAACACAAGAGAGATTGAACCATCATACTGGGTTTTTGGTATTTTAGCAGTCGATAAATTAGCTACATTAAATCATTTTAGAAACTTAGGATATTATAGTTCTGGAGTACATATTCCTAACACACTCTATAGTATATTCAGTCAACAAGGAGAGTTTCCTGGAGTTAATCAATTTAATAATCAGTTTATAGCACTACCAAGCGGATGGTGGTATAACAATAAAATAACAGAGTTATGACTATTCGAGAAAATGTTTTAGTAGCAGGATCTGGAAATATTACAGGTATGAATATAATTTCAGCACTTAAAACAGCCAACATTCCTGTTTATGGTTGTGATTTTAATACAATAAACCCAGCCAATACATTATGCAATAATTTCATTATTCATAAATGTGACTCAAATGAGTATATAATAGATATATTAGATATAATTGAAAAATATCATATCACTCACATTATTGCATCAAACGATCATGATGTCAGAGCTTTAGCAGAAGCATATACAAAATTAGCAGATAGAAAAGTGAGCTTAAACGGTTATTCAGAAAATATTCTAAATTGGTTAGATAAAGAAAAAACAGCAACACTTTTTAGTCAAAATGGATTTTTAACACCACCAATTCTAAACGAAAAGTTCAATTTTCCATATGTATTACGCAAAAATAAAATGGGGAATAAACAAAAATTTGTTCATATAGTTAATTCTGAAAATGATTTACATAAAATTCAAAATGAAGATTATGAAAATGGAATTATTACAAGATATATTAAAGGTAAAGAATATACAATTGATGTTCTTTCAGATAGTAATGGAAAAGTTATATCTGCAATCCCACGTTTACGAATTGAAGTAAAAGGGGGTATGGTACATCATGCTAAAATAATCAATAATCAAAAACTTATTAATCTGATTTCACGGATGTGTATCCGTTTAAAAATCACAGGTATCAGTTGTATTCAATGTATTGAAAACAATGAGGGAGAATATTATTTCTTAGAAGTAAACCCACGTCCTGGAAGTGGAATGGATTTATCAATAAATGCAGGCGTTAATATACCTAAACTATGGTTTGAAAAAGCGACTAAAGCGCCAGAACCTAAATGGGGACTACAAATGATAAGATATTTCAACGGTTATTATTTCATGTAGAATTCAAATTATATGTGTGACTCCATAGCCTTTGATTTTGATGGAACATTAATAGATATATCAATGCGGGATTATCTTATATATCGCGATATTCTAACAGAGGGAAATTATAAGTACCTATCCTTTAATAATTATTGGGAAATGCGGCGATCAAAAATTAATATATTCAATCTTTTACAGTCAAGTAATGTTGATGAAAAATATTTTGACTACTTTATACAAAAACGAAAGTCACTTATTGAGATTGAAGAATATTTAAAAAAAGATATTTTATTTCCACACACAATTAAAACATTAAAATATTTAACACAACATTACAATTGTTACTTAGTTACAATGCGTAATAATAAATTTAATACACTGAGACAAATAGAATGGTTGGGAATTAATGATTATTTTAAAGAAATAATTGTAACATCTCAAAATAAAATAAATACATTTAGTAAAATAAAAAATTTAAAATTTGTCATTGGTGATACAGAAAATGATATTATACCCGCCAATAAACTAGCAATAATAAGTATTGCAATAACAACAGGTATTAGAAATGAAAAATTACTAAAAAAATACGAACCTGATTTTTTAATTAAAGACTTAATAGAAATCAAAAATATATTATACAATGTTTAAAGATAAGGTACTTTTAATTACCGGAGGAACAGGTTCTTTCGGTAGTACAATTCTAAGAAAATTTGCACATTCAGATTTAAGAGAAATAAGAGTTTTCAGTAGAGATGAAAAAAAACAAGAAGATCTAAGGATTGAATTGAAAAATGATAAAATAAATTTCATCATTGGAGACGTTAGAGATTTTCACTCTATAAATATGGCCATGGAAGGTGTAGATTATGTTTTTCATGCAGCAGCTCTTAAACAAGTTCCGTCATGTGAGTTTTATCCAATGCAAGCAATACAAACAAATATATTAGGTGCAGAAAATGTATTAGAGGCAGCAGTAGAAAACAATGTAAAACGTGTTGTTGTACTTTCTACAGACAAAGCCGTTTATCCTATTAATACAATGGGAATGTGCAAGGCTATGATGGAAAAACTTTGCATTAATAAAGCCAGAATGCCCAAAGTAAAAGCAAACAATGGAGTATTCTGTTGCACAAGATATGGGAATGTTATGTGTTCAAGAGGTTCTATAATACCGTTATTTATAAATCAAATAAAAAAAGGGGAGGCTATGACTATAACCGAACCAAATATGACGCGTTTTATGATGTCTTTAGAAGACTCAGTTCGCCTAGTATTATATGCATTTGAAAATGCTAATCCTGGAGATATATTTGTTCAAAAAGCACCAGCTGCTACAGTTGAAACACTAGCCATTGCACTTCGTGAATTATTTAATTCTAATAATGAAATTAAAATAATAGGTGCACGCCATGGAGAAAAAATGTACGAAAGTCTATGTGGGAAAGAGGAAATGAGTAAAGCAGAAGATATGGGAGATTTTTATCGAATACCAGCAGATTTTCGTGATTTAAATTATACAAAATATTTAGCAACAGATCCCCCTCGATTAATGAATATCGAATACAATTCTGATAATACAACTCGTTTAAATATAGAGGAATTAAAAAAATTATTATTAACACTAACATATGTGCAAGAAGAACTTGCATCATGGGAAAATAGAATATAACACATGTCTCTTTCTATAACACAAAAAAGTATATACAAAAGTATGATTTTCAATCACAAATACTATTCATACAATTAAAATTCATAGAAAGTAATTTCACATAATATGAAAAATAAGATTGGCCGTAATGTAGGAGCTAATATCATAGGAAAGCTATGGAATATAATTTCAATATACATATTTGTTCCCTTATGGATCAAAATCTTAGGTATAGAAGGGTATGGCATCATTACTTTTTATTCCGTGCTACTTACTATTTTGGTTTTTGCAGACGCAGGACTCACAGCTACACTAACACGCGAATACGCAAAAACAGACGTTTCGATTGATTACAAACGAAATTTGTTAAAAACAATCGAATTCGTCTACATTTTCATTTGTATCAGTGTTTTTATTGCTGTTTTTTGGGGAGCTGAATGGATCGTAAATGCTTTTTTAAAAACAGAAGCTATTCCATATATTAAACTAATATATTCTGTTCGATTTATGGGAGCAATTATAGCAATTTATCTTTTATATTCTCTTTATCAAGGAGGGTTAATGGGATTGCAAGAACAAGTCTGTGGAAATAGCATAAATATTTTATATGGGATCATGCGAAGTGGAGTTGTAGTAATTCCATTAATATTCTATCCAGATATTTTAGTTTTTTTCTTTTGGCAACTATTTTCTATTATTCTATTTTGTTTAGTTACTAGATATAAAATATATAACTATATAAAAACAGATAGATCTTCTTCTTTGCAATTCGGATATTTACGTTTAATTGGAGGATATGCAGCAGGTATGATGATACTTACAATTCTAGCATCCTTCAACACGCAATTGGACAAGTTATTAGTTAGTCATTTACTGCCATTATCTGAATTCAGTAAATATTCTTTAGCTTCAACTGTAGGACAAATTTCTTTGATGGCAACATTACCAATAGGACTCGCTTTTTATCCTGAGATTACCAGATTAGTTTCCATGAAAAAGGAAAATGAATTAAAAGTTATATATCATAAATTTTCTTATATTGTAGCAACAATATCTTCATCAATAAGTCTTATTGTTGTCTTTTTTTGTTCTGATTATATTTATATATGGACACAGGATTTATCAATTTCAATTTCAATTGAATTTGCTGCAATTATTCTTGTTATTGCAAATTTATTTGTTGCATTACAATATGGTCCATATTTTCTTGCATTAGCTAATGGTCATACAAAAACAAATATGATTTTAGGAATAATAACAATAATATTCCTAGTCATATTATTATTAAAGCTAACACCAATATATGGCATTAATGGAGCAGCAATACCATTCTTTATAGTAAATCTAATTATTTTTTTTGTATTAGGATTTATTATAATCAATAAATTTTTAAAATCAGAGTTTAAAATATGGTTCTTATATGATTCATTACTACCTTGCATTATCAATTTAGTGATGATTACATGTATTGTTAGCATTAGTAAAAAATTTCCTCAAGGATATTTTACATTAATATATGGATTTATTGCTTTTACAATATCTCTAATATGCTGTAGTTTAGTTTTTTTAAAACGTTTTCCGGAACACAAAAATAACAAAATAATAAAAAATATAATTACATGGTTTTACTTTCGATAATTATACCTACAAAGAATCGATATACATGTTTATTCCCGATTTTAGAATCTTTGACAAAATATATTATCAGAGAGGATATTGAATTTATTATACAGGACAATTCTGATAATAATCGTAGTGCTATTACTTTTTTTCAAAATTTCAAAGATAAAAGATGTCATTATTACTATATATCAACCCCGCTTTCTATTGCAGATAATACAATTCAAGCCATTAATCATGTCAGAGGGAAATATGTTACTTTTATTGGAGATGATGATTTGATTTCTCCATACATTGCAAATATTGTTGATAAGATGGAATCAATGGCAGCAGAAGCCTTAATTTTTAATTGCGGTTATTATTGGTGGAATTCTGTCAAATTTGAAAAGGAGAATTATTATAAAAGAAAAGAAGCTTTATGGATTCCTTCTACTATTTCAAGAAAATTTATCAAAAAAAATAGTTCAGATGAACTTAATTTACTTTTAAATAATGGAGGAACTTCAATATTTAATCTTCCTCGCTTTTATCATGGAATAATCACTCTAGAAATATTAAATAAAATCAAACAAAAAGTTGGTACTTATCTGATAGGATCATGTCCAGATATAGCTTTCGCAACTGCAATTGCTTTAGTTATTGATCAATACTATTATTTAGATTATCCAGTAACTATTTACGGAGCCTCAAGTAACAGTGGAGGAGGATTGAGTGCTAATAATAGACATTATGGAAAAATAGAGGATCAAAAATTTTTAAAGAAAAATATACTAGAAGTATGGGATATTAATATTCCACGTATTTGGTCTGAACTAACGATTTATTCAGAAACAGTATCTGAAGTTCTAAGAGAATTCAAATGTCACAGAAAATTAAATTACAATGCTCTTTATGCTTCAATGATTATTAATGAATTTTTTTTAATTAATTATTTAAAACCCACTCTAAATCAATATTATCATAAACACAGAATTGAATTATTCACTTTCATAAAAGTGACAATAAAAAAACTCGCCGGCAAAATTAATAGAAATCTGAAATTCAAATTGAAAAAACACAAATATAATGTTTTCATTATGCCAAATGTAGATAGTTGCATGAAAAAACTACTAGAATATAAATTTTAATTGCGTTATATGACAAATAAAAAGAAAGAAAAATTTGACCTATACTATTACGCAGGGAAATATATTATATACGGTTTTATTATTTGTGCTATATTATCATATATATACACTACTTGTACAAAGAAGTTAAATGGAGATTTTATGGCTGAAGATGTAGAACTACCAAATTGGCTTTTACTTATCAATTTAATTATAACATTATTACCATTTTTAGTACTAAAAAAATTATATACATATTTTAAGATTAAATCCAAAAAAGTTTCCAAAATATCAATCAACATTCGTTTTTTTTCTCAATTCATTTACTTTTTAATTATATGGCATATATTTGTAACAATAGTATGGGGAGTAGGAAAAATGGGATCGCCTATGTATTCTGCTCCTTCAATAGTACTCCCTTTTATACAATTTTTTAATCGACTTAATCCTGCTATTATTGGAATAATATTCATTTTTATTTGTAAAAGCAAGAAAGAAACATTATCAGTATGCATTTTAATAATAATTCTAGGTATCTTACGAGCAGGACTTGGTTCTTTCATATTTATAGCCATGACTCTTTTTGTTAAATACAACAAAGACATTATATATTACATAAAAAAGAGAAAAATTTCATTTCTAATAGCGTTATTCATTTTCCCCACTTTTGTTCAAATAATGTATACACTAAGAAGTAATCTTAGATCAGAAAATTATGGAGATTTAGAAAATCCTTCTGTTGTAACATTAATAGGAGGCAAATTAATAGGAAGACTTTCTAGTTTTTCTAATTCAGCAATTATTCTTCAAAATCCAGCTTATTTTGCAATTTCTTCTCAAATGTTAGATACCTATTATTTTCAAAAACAGGCATTAGCTGGTATCATAGGAGCCACCCATATGCCAAATGAAATTCCTGAAAATCAACTAATAAAAGCATTTGAGCCAAATGCCGAAAACGTATCATTCATGTTAGGAACACAAGGGAATTTACTTATGTCCTTATATAAATCACCTTATGTGTTTATATTAAATTCATTAACCATAATATTATTAATCACTTTAAATTTTTCATTAGCCATACGATTAAGATTTTCGCAGTCAACAGAATTTGCTTTAATCAATATGGTCTATTGTGTAATGAGTGGGGTCGCAAATGAATTTACTTTTTACCTATTCACCACGTTTCTGGTTCTGATCATTTTTTATTTATTCAAAATTATACCAAATGGCAAAAAACATATTATTTGTAATAAATAGTCTACCTTATCCACTCTATAAAGATGGCATAACATTAATCAATTATAGAATATTAGAAAAAGCGCCTACAGATTATAGATTTCATATTGTATCATTTTCTGAAAGTGACGAATTTACAAAAGAAAAATTATCAAAACTCTTTCCACAGATTATTCAAATATCATGCATTGGCAGTTCTAAACATTTAAGTGATTTAATAAATCTAATTTCTTATGTACTCTTGGGAAGACGAATATTTTCTAGTAAATATAAAGACTATATATGCAATATTGATCTAGATAGTTTTGATTTAATTTACTTTTGTGCACCACCCTCTCCTTTATATTTCAGAAAAATATCGAGCAAAACACCGATATTTCTCAATGCTGTAGATTCTTTTTCTTTACTTAATGAACGCTTTTATTTATATCACAAAACTCTTTTTTTTAAATTAAAAAAATGGTTATATATGCATGCTGAAAAAAAATGTTTTTCAGAAGCATCTATTGTTAATTTCGTTTCTGAAATTGATCGGAAATATATATTTGAAAAATTAAAATCAAACAATATTATTTCTATTACAAATGGAGTAGATCTTAATTATTTTTCATTTAACAATGATAATAGAGACGAAAAATCTATTCTTTTTGTAGGTAATTATAATTATAAACCAAACGTTGAAGCTGTAATTCATTTTGTCAATAAGATATTCCCAATATTAAAAAAAAGACATAATGGACTTAAATTTTATATTGTAGGTATAAATCCTCCATTCAATTTTTGTAGTAATGATATTATCGTAACAGGCTTTGTAAAAAATGTAAAAGAATATTATCAAAGATGCACTCTCTTTGTATCACCTCTTACAACAGGATCTGGTATAAAAAATAAAATATTAGAAGCAATGGCTTCTGGAATACCAGTTGTATCAACTTCTATTGGTGCAGATGGTATTAATGGACTTGTTACAAGTCAAAACATTGAAATTGCAAATGACAGTAATGAGATGATTAATAAAATTGATTTACTTTTAAAAAACAGTAAACTGCGTCATATACTATCCAAAAATGGAAGATTATTAATGGAAACTTATTATAGTTGGGATTCAATTATCTCCCAATATTACCAAACATTCGAATCTCTAAAAAAATAAAAATGAAATGAATATTGCATTTATAATACCTTCACTTGCAAACAAAGGACCTATTATTTTGGTTAAAGACTTATGTTTTCATCTACAAAAATTAAATTGTTTTTGCAAAGTATTCTATTTTGATAATATAATTGAAATAAATATGCCTTGTGAAGCTAAACAAATAAGTTGGAAAGAAAATATAGACTTCAAAATGTTTGATATAATACACACACATATGTATCGTCCTGATGCATATATTTTTTTCAAAAAGCCTTTAATATCAAATAAAACAAAATTCATCACAACTCTTCATCAACATTTAGGAGAACAAATACAGTATGCATTTTCTGGTTTAAAAAAAGATTTTATTATTCAATCTTGGTTGATTTATCTTAGACGATTTGATGCTATTGTTACACTAAATGAATATCATCAAGATTATTATAAAAACAAAAAAAAAATCAAAAACACATTCATCATCTTTAATGGAAGAAATGTTCAAACAAACTTAGATATAGATATTCAAGACAAAATATACATAGAGAAGTTTAAAGAAAAATATCAAATAATTGGTGCTATAGCCTATATAACTAGTCGTAAGGGTTATGAACAATTAATTCAGGCATTAATATCGTTACCAAAGTATGGATTATTATTTGTTGGAGATGGACCAGAAGTTGAGAATTTAAAAAATCTATCACACAAAATAGGAGTAGCAGAGCGATGTTTATGGTTAGGAGCTAAAGTTAATGGATATAGGTATTTAAAATATATTGATATTTTTGCCATGACAAGCCGTACAGAAGGTTTTCCATTAAGTCTTATTGAGGCGGCTGCATATGGGAAACCAGTATTATGTTCTAATATACCTCTTTTTAAAAGTATTGTTGATGATCAAAAAGTTTGCTTTTTTGATTTAGACAATATAAAATCTCTGCTTTCTTCATTAAATAAAATAGAGAGTAATAAAGATATCTATTCTAAGAATATATTAAAATATTATGAAGAGATGCTAACAGGTAAAAAAATGGCAATAGAATATATTTCAGTATATAAACAAATTCTAAATTCATAATATATATATACATTTAATATTTTCATTCAAATGAAATTAAAATCTTAATTAAATATCACGATGAATATTTATCAGTATAGTTTCAGTAATAAAATATATATGATCTGGTGTTTTTTCCGCACAAGATTATTTTATCCACAAGCACGTATAATACGTTTTCCATTTGATATCAGAAATCGTAAAAATATTTATATAGGACATCAATTTACGGCAGGTAGAAATTGTCGTTTAGAAGTTTGTGGAGGCTCTATGAAAAATAAAAATATTTGTCTATCTATTGGAGATAATGTTCAAATCAATGATTATGTACATATTGCTGCTTATAAGAAAGTGGAAATAGGAAATGATGTTTTAATTGCAAGTAAAGTGTTCATTTCTGATATTAATCATGGAAATTATAAAAATGAAGAAAAATTTGATATCTCGCTTCCTCCAGAAAAGCAACCGTTATCATCTTCGTCTGTATATATCGGTAATAGTGTATGGATCGGAGAATCAGCCTGCATACTACCTGGAGTAACTATCGGAGAACATTCAGTTATTGGAGCATTATCTAACGTTACTAAATCTATTCCTGCTTATTCCATAGCTGTGGGTAATCCTGCACGAGTTATAAAACAATATAATTTTGAAACTCAATCATGGACACGAGTATAATTATCTTTATACATATATTATAACTATTAGATCATATGTTATTTTTCTTTTAAAATTTTGTTTTATTATACAATCATATAGTAACATTCATTATAAAAAATATTTTAATCCATTTTCATAAATGATCACAGCTTCTATCGTTACTTATTGCACTCCACAAGAGGAATTGGAGACTATATTATCATGTGCAAAAAATTCACCTATAGATAAAATCTATATAATTGACAATTCTCCCACTAGTATACTTCGCAATAATATTTACACCTTTTCTAATAATATAGAATATATTTGGGGACATGGTAATATTGGATATGGTAGTGCACATAACATCGCTATGAGAAAAGCTTATCAATCAGGGGCAACTTATCATATTATTTTAAATCCTGATATATCTTTTCAAAATGGAGTAATTGAAGCCTGTAGAGACTATATGGAACAAAATGCATCAGTAGGAACAATAATGCCAAAGGTTATTTACCCCAATGGGGAAACTCAATACTTATGCAAATTATTACCAACTCCTTTTAATCTAATTTTCCGGAGATTCTTTCCTTTTAAATTTCTAAAAAAATACAATGACAAATATGAATTGAGATTATTTGGATATGATAAAACAATAAATGTACCTTGTCTCTCTGGTTGTTTTATGTTTTTAAGAACAAAGATATTCGAAGATATAGGATATTTTGATGAACGTTATTTTATGTATGGAGAAGATTTTGATTATTATCGTCGTATTCATACAAAATATAAAACAATATTTTATCCTTTAGTCTTTATTATTCATAAACACAAAAAAGAATCATATAAAAATAAAAAATTATTAATTATCCATATAAAATCAATGATTTGTTACTTCAATAAATGGGGATGGTTTTACGACAAAGAGCGGAAATTTGTTAACGAAAAAATTTTGAATGAATTAAAAAAATAGCATCTTATTACAAAAAACATATTAAACGAAATTGTATACCAGTAAAATATAAATACAATTAAATATCTAAAAGTCTGTCATCCTTAAATCCCAAAAGACAACAGACTTTCCATCTTCAAATATCCTTCTTCTTCTCCCATCCCAGCCCCGGATAATACTGATCGAGGATGATATAGAATAGATGATATTTGCAGATCACATGACGGATCCATCGTTCGCTGACCAGTAGTTTTTCACTGATAGCGGTAATATCACGGTCGGTGATACCCGATAGATCCATTTTCCGACAATGCAAATTGTAAGCCTGCAACAAACAATGATAGATAGCAAACCCTGTTGCCTTGTTCCGCCGTATCATCTGGTAATAATTATCATGCCAGCTCATACAGCGAACAGTTTATACAGGCAACCGATACCTCCGACCGCCATCAGGCAATAACCGGCAATATCTATGGGTTCGATATCTGATTTTATTCCCCGGTCGCTCTGGTGCAAAGCGAGAGTATCGCTCCGATCGCAGTCAGGGTTACCTCCGTTTCCTTCAGGAGAAGCGAGAGGACGATGATCGCCATCAGGAAGAGGACCAGGAAAGGGATCAGGACAGGGACAGTCACCGGCAGCCGGTTTTTGCTTGCGGGGAAAGATGATCCGGGCAAGGGTGGTGAGAAAATTGAGTATGGTTTCAAGAATATTCATGATAACTGATTATTAATACTTTTGCAAATTGACACTAACATCCGCAGGTAAGCCGCACGGTTATCGCCGTTTACTTCACTGATATACTTACTGTAAGCGATCTCTTTGGCATAAGCGGCAGGATGATCACTGAGCGAAGCTGCTACCGGATAAGCGGTATGGATCAAACGGGCAAAGTCCATGAAACTATCTGCAGGTGAATCGTAAGAACGATACCAGAGGGAGACTTTGGAGGAATCATCTCCGGATAAATTCGTTTTTACTCCCTTCCAGAAAGCATTGGAACGGCCATAGGCAGTGATACCGAAGAAATTATTATACTCCTTTGCCAGGGTGCTTTCCCCCCACCCTGTTTCGATGGCGGATTGGGCAAGGATAACGACCGGATTGATTCCGAAACATCCCCCCGCATCTGGCCAAGGTGGCTTATATAGTTTGATAAATTCCTGTTTTAACATGACGGATGATTGTT